>Ga0137436_1000065_pt1 | contig 35285 bp, 39 predicted proteins | sample EasRivERMGT119_2_FD_102328 | JGI IMG/M metagenome (GOLD analysis project Ga0137436, IMG submission 102328) | Soil microbial communities from meander-bound floodplain in the East River, Colorado, USA - East River MetaG ERMGT119_2 | ecosystem: Environmental > Terrestrial > Soil > Floodplain ...
CCCTCGCGTGACGCCGGGCCGCTACCTGCTGATCGTGGAAACCGACGACGAGGTGCTCGACTACCGCAGGGCCGTGGCGCGCTACGCCGGCGCCGAGCAGCGCATCGTGCCCGGCGGCGACCACAGCCTGCAGAGCTTCCCCGAGCATCTGGCGCGCATTCTCGAGTTCGCACGTGCAGCTGCTCTATGAGGAAGACGGCGACCTGAAGGTCGGGGCCGTGCTCGGCCAGGCGCCGGCTTCATTCCAGGTCGAAAGCCCGCACGGCCGACGCTCCAAGGTCAAGGCGACGAACGTGCTGCTGCAGTTCGAGCGACCCGCCGGCGCGGAGCTGCTCGCCGGCGCGCAGGCGTTCGCCGAGGGCCTCGACGCCACTTTCCTCTGGGAGTGCAGCGGGGCGCGCGAGTTCGGTTTCCAGGAGCTCGCGCGCGAGTACGTCGGGCGCGAGCCGACGCCGGTGGAGGCCGCCGGGGTGCTGGTCAAGCTGCACGCCACGCCGATGTATTTCTACCGCCGCGGCAAGGGGCGCTTCCAGGCGGCGCCGGAGGAGACGCTCAAGCTCGCGCTCGCCGGGCTGGAGAAGAAGAAGCGGGTGCAGGAGAACATCGCGGCCTGGGCGGCGCGGCTTGCGCGCTTCGAGTGCCCGCCGGAGATCGCCGCGCTCAGGAACGAGCTGCTCTACGCGCCCGACCGCAACAAGCCCGAGACCAAGGCCTTCGAGCAGGCATGCAAGGAGGCCGGCCTGGCCCCCGCGCGCCTGCTCGAGCGCTGCGGCGTCCTGACCGACGCGCACGAATACCACCTGCAGGGTTTTCTGCACGAGTTCTTCCCGCGCGGCGATGGCTTTGCGCCACACCAGCTGCCGAGCCTGCCGGCAGAGTTGCCCCTCGCCAGGGTGGCGGCCTTCAGCCTGGACGACGTCGGCACCACCGAGATCGACGACGCTTTCTCGGTCGAGCGCGTGCGGCCGGGCGAGCTGCGCGTGGGCATTCACATTGCCGCCCCCGCGCTCGGCTTCGCGCCCGGCTCGCCGCTCGACGCCATCGCCCGCGAGCGCCTGTCGACCGCCTACATGCCGGGCCGCAAGTTCACCATGCTGCCGGCCGACGTGGTCGAGCGCTTTTCCCTCGACCAGGGCGGCGAGCGGGCCGCGGTGTCGCTGTACCTCGACGTCGCCGAGGAGGACGGCACGGTGCGCGGACGTCATTCGCGCCTCGAGCGCGTCCCGGTGGCGGCGAACCTGCGGCACGCGCAGTACGAAGTGCTGAACGACGCTTTCGCCTCCGGCGGCAGCGTCGGGCTGCCCTTCGAGGACGAGCTGCGCTCGCTGTGGAAGCTCGCCACGGCGCTCGAGCAGCGCCGCGGCAGGCCCAACGCCGGCGGGACGACGCCGGAATACTCGTTCTACGTCGAAGAGGGCAGGGTGCGCATCGTTCCGCGCCAGCGCGGCGCGCCGCTCGACAAGCTGGTCGCCGAGCTGATGATCCTCGCCAACTCGAGTTGGGGCGAGCTGCTCGCCGAGCGCGACGTCGCGGCGATCTACCGCGTGCAGTCGGTGGGCAAGGTGCGCATGTCGGTCCACCCCGAGCCGCACGAGGGACTCGGCGTTTCCTGCTACGCCTGGATGACCTCGCCGCTGCGCCGCTACGTCGACCTCGTCAACCAGTGGCAGCTTGCCGCCGCCTTGGGCGGCAGCCGCGCTCCGTTCTCGCGCAACTCGGATTCACTGCTCGGCGCGCTGCGCGCCTTCGAGGTCACCTACGCGCGCTACGATGAGTACCAGCGGGCGATGGAGAGCTACTGGAGCCTTCGCTGGCTGCAGCAGGAAAAGGTCGCCCAGGTCGAGGCGGCAGTCCTGCGGGAGAGCCTGGTCCGCTTCGCCGGGGTGCCGCTTGTCGTGCGCGTGCCGTCGCTGCCGGAGCTGGCGCCGGGCACCCGGGTGCGCCTGGAACTGAAGGAGATCGACCTGTTCGAACGCACGGTCAACTGTGTTTACCGTGAGACACTAGGGGAGGGCAGCCCGGTGGCCGAAGAGGCCCCGGATACTGGTCAAAAAGCCTAAAGTATGAAAGGCTTGGGGTACTGAAGTGAGAATGTACTTCACAATCGAGCGCAGGGACCAGGTGCTGGGCGCCGCGCTCGGGCTTTCGATCGCGGTGCACACGGCGGCGATGGCTGTGCACTTCCGCTTTCCTGACGCGATCCGCTGGAAGGCGCCGCAGCCGCTCGAAGTGGTCCTGGTCAACGCCAAGACGCGCGAGCGACCGGTGCAGGCCGACGTACTGGCGCAGTCCAACCTCGACCGCGGCGGCACGGTCGACGAGGAGCGCCGCGCCAAGACCCCGCTGCCGGTGATCGAGCCGCGCAATCCCGGCAGGGATCTCACCGCCGCGCAGCGCCGCGTGCAGCAGCTCGAAGCGCAGCAGCAGCGGCTGCTCGCCCAGGCGCGGGAGCAGGCGAATCGCGTGCCGGCCGAGGTGAAGCGCCCGGAGAAGGCCGAGACGCCCGCGGCGAAGCCGAGCGGGCGCGACCTCGCCGATCTATCGCTCGCCGCGATGCGCCTGCAGGCGCAGATCGACCGCCAGACCGAGGAATACCAGAAGCGCCCGCGCAAGAAGTTCATCGGCTCGCGCGCCGGCGAGTACCGCTTCGCCCAGTACGAGGAAGACTGGCGGATGAAAGTCGAGCGCATCGGCACCATCAACTACCCGGCCGAAGCGCGCGGCAAGCTCTACGGCAGCCTGCGAATGACGGTGACCCTGCGCCCCGACGGCACCGTCGAGTCGATCGAGCTCGACCGCTCCTCCGGGCTCAAGGTACTCGACGCCGCCGCCTTCAGAATCGTCAAGATGGCCACGCCGTTCGCGGTGTTCCCCGCCGACATCCGCCGCGACACCGACCTGCTGGTGATCACCCGCACGTGGTTCTTCGGCCAGGGCGACAAGATCTGGACTGAATAGCGGGACGCCATGAGCGAGCGCTACGCCGTCATCGGCCATCCGGTGGCGCATTCAAAGTCGCCCGCGATCCATGCCGAGTTCGCGCGCGCCACCGGCCAGGAGATCGAGTACGGACGCATCGAGGTGGCGCGCGACGGCTTCCGGCGCGCGGTGGACGAGTTCCGCGCCGCCGGCGGCAAGGGGCTCAACGTCACGCTGCCTTTCAAGCACGAAGCCTTCCAGTACTGCGGCCAGACGAGCGAGCGTGCGCGCGCTGCCGAGGTCGTCAATACGCTGGCGTTCCGCGAGACGGTGTTCGGCGACAACACCGACGGCGTCGGGCTGGTGCGCGATCTCGAGCGCAACCAGCATTTCGACCTGCGCAGCGGCCGCGCCCTGCTGATGGGGGCCGGCGGCGCCGCGCACGGGGTCATCGGAGCGCTGCGCGAGGCAGGCGTGGCGCAGCTGGTGGTGGTCAATCGCACGGTGGCGAAGGCGCACGCGCTGGCGGCCCGCTTTCCGCGCACGCGCGCGTGCGGCTATGAGGATCTGGGCGACGAAGCCTTCGGCCTGATCATCAACGCCACCTCCGCCAGCCTGCTCGACGCGGCGCCGCCGCTGCCGGCGGCGGTGTTCGGCCGGGGCGCGCTCGCCTACGACATGGTCTACGGGCGCGAGACGCCGTTCCTCGCCGCCGCGCGCGCCGCCGGAGCGCGCGTCAGCGACGGCCTCGGCATGCTGGTCGAGCAGGCCGCGGAGTCCTTCTTCGTCTGGCGCGGGGTACGTCCGGACACCGCGCCGGTGCTGCGGAAGCTGCGTGGCGGCTAGGCGCGGCCTGTGGGGCGTGCTGGTCGCGCTGTGGAAGGGCTTCTGTTACACGCTGGGCGCGCTGGTCCTCGCCTCCATCGCGGCGCAACTCTGGTTCTTCGGCAACATCCTGTATGTTGCGCGCGTCAATCCCGCCTCGACCGCGTTCATGGAAAGCCGCCTCGACGCGCTGCGCGCGAAGAACCCCAGGGCGAGCCTGCGCTACCAGTGGGTTTCCTATGAGCGCGTGTCGCCCCACCTGAAGCGCGCCGTGGTCGCCGCCGAGGACGCCAAGTTCCTCGACCACGAGGGCTTCGACTGGGAGGCGATCCAGAAGGCGATGACCAAGAACGAGCAGCGCGGCCGGGTGGTCGCCGGCGCCTCCACCATCAGCCAGCAGCTGGCGAAGAACCTGTTCCTGTCGGGCGAGCGCACCTGGCTGAGAAAGGGGCAGGAAGCGATCATCACGTGGATGATGGAGCGCACCCTCTCCAAGCGCCGCATCCTCGAGCTGTACCTCAACGTCGCGGAGTGGGGCGAAGGCGTGTTCGGCGCCGAGGCCGCGGCGCGCTACCACTTCGGCGCGAGCGCCTCGACGCTCGGGCCGGAGCAGTCGGCGTACCTCGCCGCGGTGCTGCCGAGCCCGCGGCGCTACGACCGGGCGCGCGTCACGCCCTATATCGCGGGGCGCGTCGACACCATCCTCTCGCGCATGGGCTCGGCGCAGATCCCCTGACCATGGCCGAAGTCCAAGAGCGGCTGGAAGCCGAGGACCTGCAGCAGAATCTGCGCGAGGTGCAGGAGCTCCTGCGCCGGCAGAAGGTGGTCGAGGGCCTGGTCGGCCGCCAGGACATGCCGAAGCACGACCTGGTCGAGCAGCTGGTGCACAAGCAGCACCTCGCCGAGCTGCGCGCCAAGCTCGACCGGCTGCACCCGGCGGACATCGCGCACATCCTCGAGGGCCTGCCGCCCGAGGAGCGGCTGGTTGTGTGGGACCTGGTCAAGGCCGACCGCGACGGCGAGATCCTGGTCGAAGTCTCGGAGGCGGTGCGCGAGTCGCTCATCGCGAGCATGGATTCGAAGGAGCTGGTCGCGGCGGCCGAGACCCTGGAGGCCGACGAGCTGGCCGACATCGCCGGCGACCTGCCGCCGGCGGTCATCGAGGAAGTGGTGCGCTCGCTCTCGGCCGAGGAACGCGAGCAGCTGCGCGCGGCGCTGTCTTTCCCCGAGGGCTCGGTCGGCGCGCTGATGGATTTCGAGTACGTCACCGTGCGCGCCGACGTGACGCTCGAGGCGGCGACGCGCTACCTGCGCCGGCTCGACGAGCTGCCCAGCCACACCGACCAGCTGTTCGTCGTCGACCGCCGCGAAGTGCTCAAGGGCACGCTGCCGCTGGCGCGCCTGATCGTCACCGACCTGGACCGCGACGTGGCGCAGGTGCTGGTCGAGGAGAGCGTCAGGTTCCGCCCCGAGGACCGCGCCGAGGACGCCGCCAGCGCATTCGAGCGCTACGACCTGGTGTCGGCGCCGGTGGTCGACCAGGCGGGGCGGCTGATGGGACGCCTCACAGTCGACGCGGTGGTCGACTACATCCGCCAGGCAAGCGCCGAGTCGCAGCTGGCCGAAGGCGGCCTGTCGCAGGAGGAAGACGTCTTCGCCTCGGTGATCGACGCCTTCAAGAACCGCTGGGCCTGGCTGGCGGTGAACCTGGTGACCGCGTTCATCGCCTCGCGCGTCATCGGCGCGTTCGAGGGCTCGATCGCGCAACTGGTCGCGCTTGCCGCGCTGATGCCGATCGTCGCCGGCATCGGCGGCAACTCGGGCAACCAGACCACCACCATGATCGTGCGCGCGCTCGCGCTCGGCCAGATCCAGGGCACCTACTGGAAGAAGCTGCTCGGGCGGGAGATCGGCGTAGCGCTGCTGAACGGCGCGGTGTGGGGCACGCTGCTCGGCGCCATCGCCTACGCGTTCTACGGCAGCGTCGCGCTCGGCGGCGTGATGGCGCTCGCCATGATCCTCAACCTGGTGCTGGCCGCGCTGATGGGCGTCGGCATCCCGTGGCTGCGCGCGCGCCTCGGCCGCGACCCGGCCGCCGGCTCCTCGGTGCTGCTCACCGCCGTCACCGACTCGGGCGGCTTCTTCATCTTCCTCGGCCTCGCGACGCTGTTCCTGCTTTAACTCTTGAATGATTCCCGGGCGGCGGCGAGCGTCGCCTCGATATCCTCCGGCTTGTGCGCGGCGGAAACGAACCCAGCCTCGTAGGCCGAGGGCGCGAGGTACACGCCGCGCTTCAGCATCTCGTGGAAGAAACGGTTGAAGCGGTCCTTGTCGCACTGCATGACTTCGGCGAAGCTCTTCGGCGGCGCGGCGCGAAAGTAGACGCCGAACATGCTGCCGATGGATTGCGCCGAGAAGACAACGTCGGCTTTCTTCGCCTCTGCCTTGAGTCCCTCGACCAGTTGCCGCGTGGTCAACTCGATCTTCGGTTGGAAGTCCGGAGAATCGACAAGCTTCAAGGTTGCGAGGCCGGCGGCGACCGCCACCGGGTTGCCGGAAAGCGTTCCGGCCTGGTACACCGGCCCGAGGGGGGCGATCTTTTCCATGATGTCGCGCCGGCCGCCGACGGCGCCGACCGGCAGGCCGCCGCCGATCACCTTGCCCAGCGTGGTGAGGTCGGGGCGAATGCCGAATTTCTCCTGCGCGCCGCCGCGCGCGACGCGAAAGCCGGTCATCACCTCGTCGAAGATCAGCACCGCGCCGTGGCGCGTGCACTCCTCGCGCAGCGCCTCGAGGAATCCCGGCGCCGGCAGCACGAGATTCATGTTGCCCGCGACCGGCTCAACGATGACGGCGGCGATTTGCGAGCCCTTCTCCGCAAAGAATTTCTTCACCTGGGCAAGATCATTGAAGTCGAGGACCGCGGTGTGGGCGGCGAGCTCGGCCGGCACGCCGGCGGAGCTGGGGTTGCCGAAGGTGAGGGCGCCCGAGCCGGCCTTCACCAGCAGCGAATCGGCGTGGCCGTGGTAGCAACCTTCGAATTTCACGATCGCCGAGCGCCCGGTGAAGCCGCGCGCGAGGCGGATCGCGGTCATCGTCGCCTCGGTGCCCGACGACACCAGCCGCAGCAGGTCGAGCGAAGGCACCAGGCGGCGCAGCGCTTCGGCGAGCTCGACTTCCGCCTCGGTCGGCGCGCCGAAGGACAACGCACGGGCAGCCGCGTCCTGCACTGCCTTGACCACCGCAGGATGCGTGTGGCCAACCACCATCGGCCCCCATGAGGCGACGTAGTCGATGTAGCGCTTGCCGTCCGCGTCCCACAGGTGGGCGCCCGCAGCGCGCTCGAAGAAGGGCGGCGTGCCGCCGACGGCGCGGAACGCGCGCACCGGCGAGTTCACCCCCGCCGGGATGGAACGTTGTGCGCGCTCGAATAGAGACTGGTTTTTCATTGGAATAGCTTCCTGTAGGCGGCCGCCTGGCGCGCGATATCCGGCGCGTCAAACAGGTCCGAGATTACGGCGACCATGTCGGCGCCGGCGCTAATGACCTGAGGCGCATTCTGCAGCGTGATGCCGCCGATCGCGCAGCACGGTTTCTGCAGATCGTTGTCGAACAGCGAGAGCGGCGCACGCACCGCTGCGGGCTTGGTGGGCGAGGAGAACACGCTGCCGAAGGCGACGTAGTCCGCGCCGGCCGCGACCGCGGCTTGCGCGACGTCCATGCGGTCGTAGCACGAAGCGCCCAGCAACTTGGTTTTCATCTTCTTGCGCGCCGCGGCGAGGTCGCCGTCCGCGCGGCCCAGATGCACGCCGTCCGCGCCCAGCTCCAGCGCGAGCTCCACGTCGTCGTTGACGATGAACGGGACGCTGTAGCGGCGTGCGAGCGCGAGGAGCTCGTTCGCTTCGGCGGCGGATTTCTCATTCTTGCGCCGGTATTGAAGAAGCGCGATGCCGCCTTGCAGCGCTTTCTGCACCTTGCCGACAATGTCGGGGCCGTCGGGCGTGATGGCGTAAAGCCCGCGCAACTTCACTTGAAGAAGCGCTGCGGGATGAATTGCCCGGCGCCCGGGCGGAAGCCTGCCTCGAGCGCGTGCCAGGTGTAGTCCTGCGCGTCGCGTACCGCATCGGGCATGGCAAGGCCTTTCGCAAGCGCAGCTGCGAGCGCGGCAGCGAGCGTGCAGCCCGAGCCGTGGTATTCGCCGGGGAGGCGCGGCCAGCTGTCTTCGCGCACCAGGCCGTTCGCATCGTAGAGGCGGTTGATCACCTCGGAGCTCGTGTCGTGCGTGCCGGTGACCAGCACATAGCGGCAGCCGCGGCGGAGCAGGGCGTCGACCCCGCCGAGGCGCTCCGCTTCGAGGCTGTTCGGCGTCGCCACGGTGGTGAGCGGAAGGATTTTCTCCTGCATGGCGATGATGCTGCCGCTGGTGGCAAGGGCGTCGCCGCGCCCGGAGGCAAGCACCGGGTCCACCACCACGGGCACCCGCGGGTGCGCGGCGAGGATCTGCGCGATCGCCGCCGCGTTGCCGGCCGAGCCGAGCACGCCGAGCTTGAACGCGTCCACCTGCAGGTCGGCGAGCAGGCAACGCGCCTGCTCGGCGACGCGCGAGGGCTCGACCGCATGCAGGCTTTCCACGCCGCTCGTGTCCTGCACCGTGAGCGCAGTGACGACCGACAGCGGATGGCAGCCGCGCGCGGCGAGCGTCAGCAGGTCGGCCTGCAGGCCCGCGCCGCCGGTCGGATCGGAAGCGGCGAAGGCGAGAACCATCGGGGGCGACTTCGCCATGGGTTAATATCCGTCCGGATTTTACTTCCCGCCATCCAGCGACCGCTCTGCAATGACCGAAAATCAGGTGCAATTCAAGACGTGGATGTGCCTCATCTGCGGCTTCATCTACGACGAGGCGGCCGGCGCGCCCGACGAGGGCATCGCCCCCGGCACGCGCTGGGAGGACGTGCCCATGAACTGGACCTGTCCGGAGTGCGGCGCCCGCAAGGACGACTTCGAGATGGTGGAAATATAGCGGCGCGGCCCGGAACCCCGCGCGTTTTCGCGGCTCCAAACCCCTTCATGCGCTAGAATGGAGGGTGGCAGCATGTCTTCGATCAACCTGACGCATCACTTCCTGATCGCCATGCCCAACATGGCCGATCCGTACTTTTCGAAGACGCTGACCTACATCTGCGAGCACAACGACCAGGGCGCTCTCGGCCTGGTGGTCAACCGCCCGATCGACATGACCCTGCAGGCGCTGTTTGAGCGCCTGTCGTTGTCGCTGCGCGATGCCGACCTGATCGATTCGCCGATCTACTTCGGCGGCCCGGTGCAGACCGACCGCGGCTTCGTGCTGCACGAGCCCGCCGGCGACTGGCAATCGACGCTGCGCGTGCGCGACCTGATCGGCCTCACCACCTCGAAGGACATCCTGGAAGCCGTCGGCCGCGGCGAAGGCCCCAAGCGCATGCTGGTGACGCTCGGCTACGCCGGCTGGTCGCCGGGGCAGCTCGAGCACGAGCTGTCGCAGAACGCCTGGCTCACGGTCGAGGCGAGCGACGGCATCATCTTCGAGACGCCGGCGGAGGAGCGGCTGCCGGCGGCAATGGAACTGCTCGGCATCGACTTCGCGAAGCTGCAGGACGCGGCGGGACATGCCTGAGCAGGCAGCCATCGCCAAACACCCAAGCCGCACCGTTCTAGCCTTCGATTTCGGTCTCAAGCGCATCGGCGTCGCCGTCGGCGAGCCCGAGCTGAAGACCGCGCACCCGCTGCCAGCAGTTTCTTCCTTTGAAAAAATCCAACCCTTGATCGCCGAATGGCAACCGGCGGCGCTGGTGGTCGGGCTGCCGACTTCGGTGCAGGGCGTGCCACACAAGATGACGAAGCAAGCCGAGGATTTCGCGCGCCGGCTGGAGAAGCGATTCAAGCTGCCGGTTGCGCGTGTCGACGAGCGCTATACGTCGGTCGAAGCAGAATCGCGCCTGAAAGGCGTGAAGAACAAAGCAGTCGACTCGGTGGCTGCGCAACTGATACTGGAGCAGTACTTTGACGAAGCTGCCTGACGCCGAGAAGCTGTGCGAGCAGCTCGCCGCCGAGCTCAGGCCGCGCATCGGCCCGAAAAGCGCGATGGTGGGCCTCTACACCGGCGGCGCGTGGCTCGCCGAGCGCCTGCACGGCATGCTGGACATGAAGAGCCCGCTGGGTCTGATGGACATCGCCTTTTACCGCGACGACTACGCGGCGCGCGGCCTCAAGCACGACCCCAAGCGCACCAAGATCCCCTTCGACGTCAACGGCGCCGAGCTGCTGCTGGTGGACGACGTGCTGTACAGCGGCCGCACCGTGCGCGCCGCGATGAACGAGCTGTTCGACTACGGCAGGCCGGCGAGCATCTCGCTGGTGGTGCTCGCCGACCGCGGCGGCCGGCAGCTGCCGATCTGTCCGCAGCACTGCGGCGTGAAGCTCGACGTGCCCGCCGGCATGCGCCTGCGCCTGCAGCGCGGCGACGACGGCAGGCTCGCGCTGGCGATGGAGAAGCAGGGTGAATAACCCGCAGCTCAACGCCAAGGGCGAGCTGCAGCACCTGCTTTCCATCGAGGGCCTGCCGCGCGAGATCCTTATCCAGATCCTCGATACCGCCGAATCCTTCGCCGACGTGACCGAGCGCGAGGTGAAGAAGGTGCCGCTGCTGCGCGGCAAGAGCGTGTTCAACCTGTTCTTCGAGCCCTCGACGCGCACGCGCACCACCTTCGAGATCGCGGCCAAGCGCCTGTCGGCCGACGTCATCAACCTGAACATCGCCATCTCGTCGCAGACCAAGGGCGAGTCGCTGCTCGACACAGTCGCGAATCTGTCCGCCATGCAGGCGGACATTTTCGTGGTTCGCCACAATTCCTCGGGCGCGCCGTTCCTCATCGCGCGCCATGTCAAGCCGCACGAGCACGTGATCAACGCCGGCGACGGCCGCCACGCGCATCCGACGCAGGGGCTGCTCGACCTGTTCACCATCCGCCACTACAAGAAGGACTTCAGCGCTCTGACGGTGGCGATCGTCGGCGACATCCTGCACTCGCGCGTGGCGCGCTCGCTGATCCACGGCCTCACCACGCTCGGCGCGCCGGAAGTGCGCGTCATCGGCCCGCAGACGCTGCTGCCGAACGGCGTCGAGGCGCTCGGCGTGCGCGTGTTCCACGACATGCGCGAAGGCCTGCGCGGCGCCGACGTGATCGTGATGCTGCGGCTGCAGAACGAGCGCATGGGCGGCGCGCTGCTGCCCTCGGCGCAGGAGTTCAACAAGCACTACGGCCTGTCGGCCGACAAGCTGGCGCTCGCCAAGCCCGACGCCATCGTCATGCACCCCGGGCCGATGAACCGCGGCGTCGAGATCGATTCCTCGGTGGCCGACGGGCCGCACTCGGTGATCCTGCCGCAGGTGACCTTCGGCATCGCGGTGCGCATGGCGGTGATGAGTATCGTGGCGGGAAATTAGGCGCCGTCATGTCGCTACTCATAAAAAACGGCAGAGTGATCGACCCGGCGAGCGGACGCGACGCCGTGGGCGACGTATTCGTGGCGGACGGGAAGATCGTCGAGGGCCTGAAAGGCAAGGCGGAAAAAACCATCGATGCGAAGGGCCTGGTGGTGGCGCCGGGCTTCATCGACCTGTCGGTGCGGCTGCGCGAGCCGGGCCAGGAGCACAAGGCGACGCTCGAGTCGGAGATGGATGCGGCAGTGGCCGGCGGCGTCACCAGCCTCGCCTGCCCGCCCGACACCGACCCGCCGCTCGACGAGCCGGGCCTGGTCGACATGCTGCGCCGGCGCGCGAAGGCGCTGTCGCGCGCGCGCGTCTACCCGGTGGGCGCGCTGACCGAGAAGCTCGCCGGCACCGCGCTCACCGAGATGGGGCAGCTCACCGACGCCGGCTGCGTCGCGTTCTCGCAGGCGAATGCGCCGATCGCCGATACCCAGGTCCTCTGGCGCGCGCTGCAGTACGCGGCCACGTTCGGCTTTCCGGTGTGGCTGCGCGCCGAGGATGTGTGGCTGGCGAAAGGCGGCGTGGCGCACGACGGCGAGGTCGCGACAAGACTCGGCCTGCCGGGCATTCCGGCCTTCGCCGAGACGATCGCGCTCGGCACCATCCTCGAGCTGGTGCGCTCGACCGGGGCGCGCGTGCACCTGTGCCGGCTGTCGACCGCCGGCGCGGTGGAGCTGGTACGGCGCGCGAAGGCCGAGCGCCTGCCGGTCACCTGCGACGTCAGCATCCATCACGTGCACCTGTGCGACGTCGACCTCGGCTACTTCGACTCGCATTGCCGGCTCGAGCCGCCGCTGCGCAGCCAGCGCGACCGCGACGCGCTCGCGCGCGGGCTGGCCGACGGCGCCGTCGACTGCCTGTGCTCGGACCACACGCCGGTCGACGAGGACCGCAAGCACCTGCCGTTCGCCGAGGCCGAGCCCGGCGCGACCGGCCTCGAGCTGCTGCTGCCGCTCGCGCTGAAGTGGGGCGCCGCGCACAAGCTGGCGCTGCCGGCGACCCTAGCGCGCATCACCTCCGAGCCCGCAAAGGTCCTGGGAGTCGCGTCCGGGCGCATCGCTCCCGGGGCGCCCGCCGATCTCGCGATTTTCGACCCGCAGGCGGTGGTGCGGGTCGCGCCCGAAACGCTCAAGAGCCAGGGCAAGAACACGCCGTTCCTCGGCTACGAGCTCGCCGGGCGCGTGCGCTGCACCGTCGTCGCCGGCAACGTGGTGTACGAGGGATGAGGTTTGCGGCTCTGGCATTGATTGTCCTGCTCGCGGCCTGCAGCTCCGCGCCGCCCAAGAGCGCAGGCGGCTACTACAAGGACGACGGTCCCGGCGCCAACCCGCCGGCCAACCTCGCCTCGGTACCGGATGCCGTGCCGAGAAGCGAGCCGCTGCACAAGTACGCCAACCGTCCCTACGAAGTGTTCGGCAAGAAGTACGTGCCGCTCGCTTCGGTGCAGCCGTTCGAGCAGCGCGGCACGGCGAGCTGGTACGGCAAGAAGTTCCACGGCCAGAAGACTTCGAGCGGCGAGACCTACGACATGTACAAGATGACCGCCGCGCATCCGACGCTGCCGATCCCGAGCTACGTGCGCGTGACCAGCGTGAGCAATGGGAAGAGCGTCGTAGTGCGGATCAACGACCGCGGCCCGTTCCATGCGGGCCGCATCATCGACCTGTCCTATGTGGCGGCGTATAAGCTCGGCTACGTCGGCGCCGGCAGCGCCCAGGTCACGGTCGAGGCGATCGTGCCCGGCGCAGCGCGAGCGTCGCGCTGACTTATAATTCGCGCCTTTTTTGCGGGGTTCCGATTTTGCGTTTTCTCCTCGTAGTCCTGGCATTTTGCTCCGCGGCGCAGGCCGCCGCGCCGCAGCCGCCGGCCGTGATCGGCCGCTCCTGGGTCGTCGGCGACATGGCCAGCGGGCAGGTGCTCGCCTCGCAGAAGGCCGACGAGCGCGTCGAGCCGGCCTCGCTCACCAAGCTGATGACCGCGTACCTGGTATTCGCGGCGCTGCGCGACAAGAAGCTCACCCTCGAGCAGCAGGTGAACGTCTCCGAGCGCGCCTGGCGCGCGCCCGGCTCGCGCATGTTCATCCAGCCGCGCCGGCCGGTGACCGTCGACGAGCTGATCCGCGGCATGGTGGTGCAGTCGGGCAACGACGCGTGCATCGCGCTTGCAGAGGCCATCGCCGGCAACGAGGAAGTGTTCGCGCAGATGATGAACCGCGAGGCGGCGCGCCTGGGCATGAAAAACAGCAAGTTCATGAACAGCTCCGGGCTGCCCGACGCCCAGCACTACACCACGGCGCAGGATCTCTACCTCCTCACCAGCGCGCTGATCCGCGATTTCCCCGCGCATTACGGCCAGTACTATTCGCAGAAGGATTTCCGCTACAACAACATCACGCAGCCCAACCGCAACCGCCTGCTGTGGATCGACCCGAGCGTGGACGGCGTCAAGACCGGGCACACCGAGGCGGCGGGCTATTGCCTGGTCGCTTCCTCGCGCCGCGGCGAGCGGCGCCTGGTCTCGGTGCTGCTGGGCTCGACTTCGGAAGCGACGCGCGCGCAGGAGTCGCTCAAGCTGCTCAACTGGGGCTTCCAGTTCTTCGACAGCGTGCGCATCTACAAGGGCGGCGAGGAGGTGAAATCGCTCGAGGTGTGGAAGGGCAAGGCAAGAGCGGTCAAGGCGGGGCTGAAGAGCGATCTGGTGGTGGCGGTGCCCAAGGGCGAGGCTGAAAAAGTGAAGGCCGAGATGGTGTCGCAGCAGCCGCTGGTCGCGCCGCTGGCGAAAGACCAGCGCATTGGCGTGCTGCGCGTCACGTTCGACGGCAAGCCGCTCGGCGAGTATCCGCTGCTCGCGCTCGAGCCGGTGGCCGAGGCGGGCATCTTCGGCCGCGCCTGGGATACACTCAGGCTGTGGCTGAAGTAAAAAGCTGGCGCAGCGAGAGGTAAGGTCATGAGCAAGGTTTTTCTCAACGGCAAGCTGCTTGCGGTCGAAGATGCCAAGGTCTCGGTGCTCGACCGCGGCTTCATCTTCGGCGACGGCGTCTACGAGCTGGTGCCGGTGTACTCGCGGGTGCCGTTCCGCCTCGAAGAGCACCTGGCGCGCCTGGAGCGCAGCCTCGGCGAAGCGAAGATCCGCAATCCCTATTCGCGCAAGCAGTGGCGCAGCCACATCCACGGCCTGGTCGACGCGCAGCCGTTCGAGGACCAGGGCGTCTATTTCCAGGTGACGCGCGGCGTGGCGAAGCGCGACCACGCCTTCCCGAAGAACGTCGAGCCGACGGTGTTCATGATGGCCAACCCGCTGGTCAACCCGCCGCAGGCGGCCGTCGAGCGCGGCGGCGCCGCGGTGAGCGCGCAGGACAACCGCTGGCTGCGCTGCGACATCAAGTCGATCTCGCTGATCGGCAACGTCCTGCTGCGCCAGCTCTCGGCCGAGGCTGACGCCGCCGAGACGATCCTGTTCCGCGACGGCAAGCTGACCGAGGCTTCCGCTTCGAACGTATTCATCGTCAAGCAGGGCGTGATCAAGTCGCCCGCCAAGTCCAACCTGATCCTGCCCGGCATCACGTACGACGTGATCGCCGAGCTCGCCCAGGCCAACGCGCTGCCGATATCGTTCGGCGACGTGAGCGAGGCGGACGTGCGCGGCGCCGACGAAGTGTGGGTGAGCTCCTCGTCGAAGGAGGTGTTCGCCATCGTGACCCTCGACGGCAAGCCGATCGGCGACGGCAAGCCCGGCCCGGTGTTCCGCCGCATGTACCAGCTCTACCAGGAGTTCAAGCAGAAGGTCATGCGCTCCGGCAAAAGGGAGGCGGTCTCCGCCGCCTAGGCGAGGCTCTTCTGCCTGAGTCTCCATTAGCCTTTCCATGCGACTTTCCGATCAAGATCATGGGCAGGAAAGAGCGCGGCTTCGCCCAGAACATGACCGAGATCGTCCTCAAGCACGCGCCCGACTTTGACGTGGCGAGCGTGGAGATGCGTCCGAGCCGGCAAGGCAAGTACCTGAGCATCACGTGCGTGGTGCGCGCGGTGTCGCGCGAGCAGCTCGACGCGCTCTACCAGGAGCTCTGCGATCATCCATCCGTGGTGATGGTGCTATGACCGTGGTTCTGGAAAAAATAGCGGTCAAGACGCTAGGCAGGATCGAGTACGACATTGCTTTGAAAGCGATGCGTGCTTTTACCACTCAAAGAAAAGAAACCACCCCGGACGAGCTGTGGCTGGTCGAGCATCCGCCGGTCTATACGCTGGGGCAGGGCGCGGATGACGTGGCGGTGGGCAACGGCATACCCGTGGTGAGATCGGATCGCGGTGGCGAGATCACCTACCACGGCCCGGGGCAGGTCGTGCTTTACACGCTGGTCGATCTGGCGCGACGCGGCATCAAGGTGAAGCAGTTCGTCGCGCTGCTCGAGCAGTCGGTGATCGACCTGGTCGGCACGCGCGCCGAGCGCAGGCCGGGCGCGCCCGGCGTCTACGTCGGCGGCGCCAAGATCGCGGCCCTGGGCATCCGGGTCACGCGCGGCCGCAGCTATCATGGCCTCGCGCTCAACGTCGACATGGACCTTGCGCCCTTCGCGGCGATCGATCCCTGCGGTTTTCCGGGGCTGCCGGTTACCCAGACGAAGGACATTGGAATCAGCCAGAACATGAACCAGATCGGGGACCGGCTGGCCAGGCTCCTCATCTCCAATATCGAAAATGCGTGAAGCCGGCGTAAAAGAGAAGGGCGCGCGCAAGACGATCCGCATCGTGCCGCAGGCGCAGACCCTGCCCAAGCCGCCGTGGATCCGCGTGCGCGCGGCAAGCCCGAATTCCCGCTTCGGCGAGATCAAGCGCATCCTGCGCGAGCAGAAGCTGCACACCGTGTGCGAGGAAGCTTCCTGCCCGAACATCGCCGAGTGCTTCGGCAAGGGCACCGCGACCTTCATGATCCTGGGCGACATCTGCACGCGCCGCTGCCCGTTCTGCGACGTCGCGCACGGCCGGCCGCTCGCGCCCGACGCCGAGGAGCCGCGCCACCTCGCCGAGACCATCGCGGCGCTCGAGCTGTCCTACGTGGTGGTGACCAGCGTCGACCGCGACGACCTGAAGGACGGCGGCGCGCAGCACTTCGTCGACTGCATCGGCGAGATCCGGAAAACCTCGCCGCGCACCACCATCGAGATCCTGGTGCCGGACTTCCGCGGCCGGGTGGATCGGGCGCTGGAAATCCTCGCCGGCGCGCCGCCCGACGTCATGAACCACAACCTCGAGACCGTGCCGCGTCTCTACAAGAAGGCGCGCCCGGGCGGGAACTATGCGCATTCCCTGCTGCTGCTGAAGAACTTCAAGCAGCGGTATCCCGCTGTGCCGACCAAGTCCGGGCTGATGGTCGGCCTGGGCGAGACCGACCAGGAGATCCTCGCGGTGATGCGCGACCTGCGCGCGCACGACGTCGACATGCTGACCATCGGGCAATACCTGCAGCCGTCGCCGCACCACCTGCCGGTCGAGCGTTACGTCGATCCGGCGGTGTTCTCGATGTACGAAACTGAAGCAACGAAGATGCAATTCAGACACGCAGCGATCGGTCCGATGGTGCGATCCTCCTACCATGCCGACCAGCAAGCCCACCAAGCCGGCGTCGCCTGAGGCGATCCGCGCGGCCGACGTCCCGCCCAAAGCCAGGCAGAGCAGCTACCCCGAGCCCTATGCCTCGCGCGTCGCGGGTCGCGAGAAGCGGCCGCTCGGCGACCTGTTCGGCCTGTCCAATTTCGGCGTCAACCTGACCCGGCTCAAGCCCGGCGCGGTCTCCTCGGTGCGCCACGCGCACGCCCGGCAGGACGAGTTCGTCTACATCCTCGAGGGCCATCCCACCCTGGTGACCGACGCCGGGGACACCCCGCTTGCCCCCGGAATGTGCGCCGGCTTCAAGGCCGGGAGCGGAAACGCCCACCATCTGGTCAACCGCTCCGCCTCGGAGGTGGTCTACCTGGAGGTCGGCGACCGCACCCCCGGGGATTCCGCCACCTACCCGGACGACGACCTGAAGGTGGTTGCGGCCCCGGGCGGGGGGTGGGTCTTCACCCGCAGGGACGGAACACCTTTCCAGGAGAAGTAGTTAACATGCGGTTGGGGGGATTCTTCGGTAGCCTAAGAGGGGTCCCAAAGGGAGAGGGGAAGCGGCGGGTGAATACCACGCTGGTCATCAATTCCAAGGGGGGGTCGGGAAAGACTACCGTCACGACCAACCTTGCGAGCTGCTTTGCCGCGGCCGGCGCGGCGACCGCGCTGCTCGACTACGACCCGCAGGGCTCCTCCCTCAACTGGCTGCGCCTGCGCGATCCGCTGGCGCCGAAGATCCACGGCGCGAGCGCCGCGCCGCAGAAGTCAGGGCTGCGCAGCTTCGGGCGCCATGTGCCGGAGGGCACCCGCCAGCTGATCATCGACGCCCCCGCGGGCGCCTCGGGCCTGCTGCTGCAGGACATGCTTTCGCGCGCCAACTGCATCGTGATCCCGGTGCAGCCCTCGGCGATCGACATCCACGCCACCGCCAATTTCGTGCGCGACCTGCTGCTTCGCGGCAACATCCGCGCGCGCAACATCCGGCTGGCAGTCGTCGCCAACCGCGTGCGCAAGACGACGCCGGTCTACCAGCCGCTCGAGCGCTTCCTGACTTCCCTCGGGCTGACCATCGTCACGCGCCTGAGCGACTCGGAGACCTTCGTCAAGGCGGCCGAGACCGGGGTCGGCATCTTCGAGATGGACGCTTCCCTGTCCGCCATGGAGCGCGAGCAGTTCCAGCCGCTGATGGAATGGGTCGACGTGGGCTACCGGGTGCGCACCGCGAGCACCGTAATCGAGATGCCGCGGGTGGCGGTTGCGGGTCGCGCGCAGCAGGACCTGATTCGCACGCTGCCGCCGAGGCCCGCGCTTCCCGCCAGAGCGGCTACGACGAAAATGCCGCCGCCGGCGCCGGCGCAGCCCAAGCCGCAACTGCCTGCCTGGCTAAGCCGGCTCTCCCAGCGCTTTGTCGAGTAGGCCGTGGAACTCGGCCCAGTCGGGCTCGCCTAGGTACTGCTTCAGCACCCGTCCCTGCTTGTCGAGCAAGAAGGTAGTCGGCGTGATGCGGATGTCGCCGAAGCCCTTGGCGATCGCCCCGTTGGTGTCGAGCGCGACCTTGAAGGGAAGCGCGCGGCTCTTGGCGAACTCGGCCACCTGGTTGGGATGGTCGTAGCTCATCGCCACCGCCACCATTTCGTAGCCGCGCGGCGCGTACTTCTTGTAGGTCTCGATCATCTTCGGCATCTCCTTGACGCAGGTGACGCACGAAGTGGCCCAGAAGTTGACCAGCACCACCTTGCCGCGCAGGTCGGAAGTGACGAAGCTCTCGCCGGAGAGCGTGGCGAAGCGCACCTCCGGCGCGCGGCTGCGCTGCAGGAGCACGAATGAGGCGGCCACCCCGAGGGCAAGCGCCGCGAGGCCGACGATAATCTTGGTCTTCATGAGAGCCGCCATTCTCCCCGCGTTCGCCGCCGCTGTCATGACTGCCGCCGCGCCCGCCCTCGGCCAACTGGATCAGATCACCAGCCGCGAGGCGGTGTCGGGCTTGAAGGCGGCGCTCGAGAAAGGTTCCCAGGCCGCGGTGGCGGCGCTGGGCAGGGCGGACGGCTTCCTCGGCAACCCGCAGGTGAAGATCCCGCTGCCCGAGTCCCTGCAGCCCACCGAGCGGCTGATGCGCCGCTTCGGCATGGGGAAGTACGCCGACGAGCTGATCGTCACCCTCAACCGTGCCGCCGAAGCGGCGGTACCCGAGGCGCGAGCGCTGCTGCTCGATTCGGTCAAGAAGATGACCGTGAAGGACGCCAAGGGCATCCTCACCGGGGGCGACACCGCCGCCACCGAGTACTTCAGGCGCACCACGCAGGACGCGCTGCGCAAGCGCTTCCGCCCGATCGTCGCCGGCGCCACGGCGCGCGTCGAGCTGGCGGCGAAGTACAACGAGTACGCCGACACCGCCGCCGCCTTCGGCCTGCTGAAGGAAGAGGATGCGAATCTCGACGACTACGTGACGCGCAAGGCGCTCGACGGCCTCTACTTCATGGTTGCCGAGGAGGAGAAGAAGATCCGCAAGGACCCGGTCGGCGCGGCCTCGGCGATCATCCGCAAGGTCTTCGGCGCTATCCGGTAGAGATTCGGGTAGAGATTCGGCCAGGCCATCAAGCTCGCCCTCACGCTCGCCATCATCGCCGCCGGACTGCTCGGCCGCTCGGCGGTGGACAAGGTGCTCGCGCTGCGCGGCGGCGGCGAGGCGGTGGCGCTATGGGCGCAGCTCGCGTCGGTAGTGGACCTGGTGGCGGGCATCGCGCTCGCCGGCATCGGCGGCGGGCTCACCGTATTGGTCGCGCAGGCGAGCGAGCCGGAGCGGCGCCGCGAGTTCTTGCGCCGGGCGCTCCGCCTGGGCCTCCTGCTGTCGATCGCACCCGCGCTCGCAGTGCTCGCCGGCGCAGCGCTTCTCGATACCGGAATGCCTCGACTTACCGTGGCCGGCGCGGCGCTCGCCGGCTGGGTGGCGATCATCCCGGGGATGCTCAACGCCTATTGGCTCGGGCGCGAGCGGCGCGACGCACAGCTCGCCCTGGCTCTGGCCGCGGCGCTCGTCGCGCTGGCGGCTGCGGTCTTTGCCCCGCCCGGGCGGCTGCTGGAATGCCTGCTTGTCGCACAGGCGGTGCCGGCGCTCGCGCTGCTCGCCGTCTGGCGCCCGCGCAGCGTGCCGCGCGATCCCGCCCAGCTCGCTGCGCTGCGCCGCTTCGTGCTTCCGGGGATCGCCATCGGCGTCGTCGGCCCGGCATCCATGCTCGCGTCACGGGCACTCCTTGCCGACGCCCTGTCCTGGCACGAGGTCGGCGTATTACAGGCGCTCTGGCGCATGAGCGAATGGATCTGGAGCATCGCTTCGGGCGTGCTCTCGCTTCTCTACTTCGCGCGCATGGGAGCCGCCTATCCGCGCGGCGAGCTTGGGGAGGTGATGCGCGGCGTAACACGCAGCGTGCTCCTGCCGGCGTCGCTCGCGTTCGCGGCGCTGTTCGTGTTCCATGTGCCGGTCCTGGCCGCGCTGTACGACGACAGCTTCTTGGTGTCGCGCACCGCGGCGGCGTTGTTCTTCGCCGGCGGCGTGCTGCGGCTCGCCGCCTGGATCCCGCTCTACGCCCTCTATGCGATGTCGCGCACGCGGATGATCGCGGTCGGCGAGCTCTTCTCCCTGCCGCTTTTTGCCGCGCTGCTCGCGGCGTGGGGCCAGAGCCTGACGCTGGAGCGAGCGGGGCTGTCGTGGCTGCTGTCCTACGCGGCGTACGCCGGCTTCAACTACTGGGCGATGCGCAGGCGCTGAGCCGTCTGCTTCACATCCTTAGTGCGCCTTGTCCCAGTTGTCGCCGACACCGGTTTCGACGATGAGGGGCACGTCCAGCGTTGCAACCGACTGCATCAGCTCGGGTAGCTTCGCTTTCACGCTGTCGAGTTCTGCGTCGGGCACTTCGAGCACCAGCTCGTCGTGCACCTGCATGATCAGCAATGCCTTCAGGCGCGACTCGTCGAGCCATTTCTGCACCGAGATCATCGCCAGCTTGATCAGGTCGGCCGCGGTGCCCTGCATCGGCGCGTTGATGGCAGCCCGCTCGGCGGCCTGCCGTCGAACGGGTGCTCCGCTTTTCAGCTCGGGCAGCCACAAGCGCCGGCCGTATACGGTCTCCACGTAGCCAAGCTCGCGCGCCCGCTGGCGCGTCTCGTCCATGAAGCGCTTGGCGCCCGGAAAGCGCGCGAAGTAGCGCTCGACGTAGGTCTGCGCCGTGCCGCGGTCGATGCTCAGGTTCTGCGCCACGCCGAACGACGACATGCCGTAGATCAGGCCGAAGTTGATCACCTTCGCCACGCGGCGTTGATCCGAGTCTACTTGTTGAATGGAAACCCCGAAGATCTCAGCCGCGGTGGCGCGATGCACGTCTTCGCCCTCGCGAAACGCGCGCCGCAGGTTCTCGTCGCCCGACAGGTGGGCCATGATGCGCAACTCGATCTGCGAATAGTCGGCCGAGACGATGTGCGAGCCCGGCGGGGCGATGAAGCATTCGCGGATGCGCCGGCCCGCCGCAGTGCGGATCGGGATGTTCTGCAGGTTGGGGTCGTTCGACGAGAGCCGGCCAGTCACCGCGGTGGTCTGCGAATAGGTCGTGTGCACCCGCCCGGTGGCCGGATTGATGCTGCGCGGCAGCTTGTCCGTATAGGTCGACTTCAGCTTGGACAGCGCGCGGTGGTCGAGGATCAGGCGCGGCAGCGGGTGGTCGAGGGCCAGCTCGGCGAGCGAGTCCTCGTCGGTCGAGGGCTGGCCCGACGGCGTCTTCTTCTTGATCGGCAGCTTCTGCCGCTCGAACAGGATCTCCTGGATCTGCTTGGGCGAGCCGAGGTTGAACGGCTGGCCGGCCGCCTCGAAGGCTTTTTGCTCGAGCGAGAGGATCTCCTTGCCGAGCTCGTGGCTCTGGGCTTCGAGCTTGCCCTTGTCGAGCAGCACGCCGTTGCGCTCCATGCGGAACAGGACCGGTAGCACCGGCATCTCGATCGCGCCGTAGACGTAGGCGAGCTTCTCGTCCGCCTGGATTCGCCCGAAGAGCACTTGGTGCAGGGCGAGGGCGCAATCGCTCTTGCCGGCCGCGTACTCGGTCGCGCGCGCGATGTCGACCGACGAGAACGGGATGCGCGCGGCGCCTTTGCCGGTGACTTCGTCGTAGCCGAGCAGCGTCCAGCCGAGATGGCGCTGCGCGAGCGCGCCGAGGTCGTGGCGCTCGTGGACCTCGAGCACGTAGGACTCGAGCAGGATGTCGTGCACGCAGCCGGCGAGGCGTACGCCGCGGTTGGCGAGCGCGTGCGAATCGAACTTCGCATCCTCGCCGACCTTGCTGCAGTCGGCGCGCTCGAGCCAGGGCCGCAGAATCTCGAGCGCCCGCTGCGGATCGATCTGCTGCGGCGCACCGGGATATTCGTGCGCCAGCGGGAGGTACGCCGCCTCCTCGTCGAAGGCGAACGACAGCCCGACCAGGCGCACGCTCATCGGCTCATCGCCGACGCACGCCGTGTCGAAGCCGGCTAGCGGCGCCGCTTGCAGCCGGCCGACCAGCCCGAGCAGGTCGTGCTCTTCGAGGATCGTGCGCTGGCTGCGTCTGGCCGGGCCGGCGACCGGCGCCGCCGGCGTCTGCGCCGCGGCCGACGGGGCGGCCGCCGCGGCGCTCGCCGCCAGGCCCTTGAAGCCGTAGCGCTGGGCGATCGCGCGCAGCCGCTCGGGGTCGTCCTGGCCGATCAGCTTGTCGAAGGAAACGGGAAGCGGCACGTCGCGCTTCACGGTGACCAGCTCCTTCGCCTTTGGCAGCCAGTCGAGCTTCTTCCTGAGATTCTCGCCGCGGGTACCCGTGATCTGGCTTGCGTTGGCAACCAGGTTGTCGAGGGAGCCGTACTGATTCAACCATTTCGAGGCGAAACCCGGCCCGACGCCGTCGACCCCGGGGACGTTGTCGATCGCGTCGCCGACCAGCGTCAGGTAGTCGACGATCCGGTCGGGCGCCACGCCGAACTTCTTCCTGACGCCTTCGATGTCGAGCACCTCGTTCGACATCGTGTTGACCCAGAGCACGTGCTCGTCCACCAGCTGCGTGAGGTCCTTGTCGCCGGTCGAGATGACGGTGCGCCAGCCGGCGCGCGTCGCCTGCTCGGCGAGGGTGGCGATGACGTCGTCGGCCTCGACGCCGTCGATCACCAGCACCGGCCAGCCGATCGCCGCCACCGCCTCGAGCAGCGGCTGCACCTGCGAGGACAGGTCGTCCGGCATCGCGCTGCGCGTCGCCTTGTAGTCGGAATAGAGCTCGTCGCGGAAGGTCTTGCCGCGGGCGTCGAACACGCAGGCGCGCGCTTGCGCCTTGTAGTCCGCGGCCAGCTTCCGTAGCATGTTGAGTACACCGTAGATGGCGCCGGTCGGCTCGCCCTGCGGGCTCCTCAGCTCGGGCAGCGCGTGGAACGCGCGGTAGAGGTAAGACGAGCCGTCGACCAGCAACAGCGTCTTTTCAGGATTTTCTTTTTCCGACATGACAAGCGAAACGCAAGCGAAGCCGGCCGGTCACGGCCCTGAGATGTCTCCGCGCGAGGCGTGGAAGCTCTTCGGCATTATGGCAGAGTTCTTCGAGGCGACCGAGCGCCTCACCAGCATCGAGCCCGCCGTCTCGGTGTTCGGCAGCGCGCGCGTCCAGCCCGGCACGCCGTACTACCGGCTCGCCGAGGAAACGGCGCGGCTGCTGTCCGACGCGGGCTTCACCGTCATCTCCGGCGGCGGCCCGGGACTGATGGAGGCGACCAACAAGGGCGCCTTCGCCGGCAAGGGCACGGTGGTCGGCCTGAACATCGACCTGCCGCGCGAGCAGCCTTCGAGCCGCTACCAGCACATCAGCCTGCGCTTCAAGCACTTCTTCGCGCGCAAGGTGGCCTTCGCCCGCTACGCCTCTGCGTTCGTCGTGCTGCCCGGCGGCTACGGCACGCTCGACGAATTGTTCGAGGCGCTCACGCTGGTGCAGACCGGCAAGACGCGCCAGATGCCGATCATCCTGGTGCACGAGCCGTACTGGCGCGGGCTGCTCGAGTGGCTGCGCAGCCGCGCCGCCGGCGAGGGCATGATCGACGCCAGCGACGTCGACCTGATCCAGGTCTGCGACCAGCCGCGCCAGGTGGTCGACGCGATCTTCGCGTTCTACGAGAAGCGCGGCTTCGAGCCCTCGCCCGCCGAGCGCGAAGTGATGCTGAACCTTTAGGGGCCTGGGGGTAAAATCGATCCGATGCGCGCTCTGTGCCTGGCTCTCCTGTTCGCGCTGTGCACGGCCGTATCCGCCCAGCAGTCGAAGCGTCCGCCCAAGCTCGAGCCGCTGCCCGAGCCGCCGCCGCCGCCGGCGCTGCCCGGACCCGACGAGCCCGCGATCAACATCCCGATCCCGCAGGGCCACCAGGTCGAGGAGATGCGCGAGGGCGGGCGCGTGGTCGCGCTCAGGGTGACGCCGCCGGGCGGCAAGCCCTACTTCCTCATCGACAACACCGGCAACGGCAACTGGATGCGCCGCGACTCGCTCGAGGACAGCAACCGCGTGCCGATGTGGCCGGTCTACACCTTCGACTGATTTGTCGGTCTATACACACGTCTCCGCAGCCGAGCTGACGGCGTGGCTGGCCAATTACTCGGTCGGGCGGCTGGTCGCCTGCGAGCCGATCAAGGCCGGCATCGAGAACAGCAACTACTTCGTCGCCACCACGCAGGGGCGCTACGTGCTGACGCTGTTCGAGCGCCTGCCGGCCGAGGAGCTGCCGTTCTACCTCGACCTGATGGCGCACCTCGCGCGCCACGGCATCCCGTGCCCGGCGCCGATCGCCGACCTGTCGGACCGCTATCTGCAGACCCTCAAGGGCAAGCCCGCCGCGCTGGTCACGCGCCTCGCCGGCGCCTGGGTCGAGCATCCCGACGCGGCGGCCTGCGCCGAGCTCGGCGCGCTGCTCGGCCGCATGCACCTCGCCGCGCGTTCCTACGGCGCCTACCTGGAGAATCCGCGCGGGCCGAGATGGTGGCGCTCGGCCGCGCAGGAAGTGAAGCCGTTCATGCAGAAGGACCAGTATGCGTTTCTCGAAAGCGAGCTCGCCTTCCAGTCGGAGCACCGCTTTCCCGACCTGCCGCGCGGCCCGGTGCACGCGGACCTGTTTCGCGACAACGCGCTGTTCGAAGGCGGGCGCATCAGCGGCGTCATCGATTTCTACTTCGCCGGCGTCGAGTGCCTGCTGTTCGACGTGGCGGTGTGCGTGAACGACTGGTGCCTGGTCGACCCGGCGGCCGACGTCGCGCTCGAGCCTGCGCGCACGCGCGCGCTGCTCGATGCCTACCAGGCCGTGCGGCCGCTGACGGGGCTAGAGCGCGCGGCTTGGCCGGCGATGCTGCGGGCGGCCGCGCTGCGCTTCTGGCTTTCGCGGCTGCACGACCTGCACCTGCCGCGGCCGGGCCCGATGGTCCACGCGCACGACCCGGAGCATTTTCGCCGCGTCCTCGCCGCGCGCGTCGCCGGCCATGACGCGGCGGGCGTGCCGTGACGCGGCCGGCCGCGGGCTGAGATGCGCGCCCGCATCGTCCCTGCGTCGCGCGGCGCCCGCTGGCTGGGCGAGGGCTGGCAGATGTTCCGCGTCGCGCCGCTCGGCTGGCTGGCACTGGTGTTCGCCTACCTGTTCGGCACGCAGGTCGTCGCGCTCGTGCCGGTGCTCGGCGTGCTGGTCGCGCTGGTCGCGGTGCCGGGCCTGACCGCCGGGATGATGGGCGCCGCGCGCGCCGCATCGCGCGGCAGCGGCGTGCGCCTGGGCATGCTGCTCGAGGGTTTTCGCCTCGGGCTGCGCCAGCAGCTGGTGCTCGGCGCCGTCTACCTGGCCTGCTCGATCGCGGTGTTCGCCGGCATGGCGCTCGCCGACGAAGGCGGCGTCCTGCGCGGCGCCCTGGCGGGCCGCGTCGGCGCCGAGCCGCCGCAGGGCGACGACTGGGCGCGCGCCGCCGTGGTCTTCGCTCTGCTGTACGTCCCGGTGATGATGATGTTCTGGTTCGCGCCGGTGCTCGTTGCCTGGCACGACGTGGGCGCGGGCAAGGCGCTGTTCTTCAGCTTTTTCGCCTGCCTGCTCAACTGGCGCGCGTTCCTCGCCTATGGCGCGGTCGCAGCCCTCGCCATAGTCGCTTTTCCGCTCGCCGTCCTGTCGCTGGCCGTCATGCTGCTGGGCGGCGCCAAGCTCAAGCTGGCGGCGCTGGTCCTGCCGCTGCTGGTGGTGGTGCTGCCGACGCTGTTTGCCAGCTTCTACGCCAGTTACCGCGACGTCTTCGGAGCGGAGAAGTAGTTGTTGTAGCATCGCGTTTCGAGATGAAACTGCCCGACTTTTCGGACGACGCCGCCCCCGAGTTCGCCGACGCGGTGGGCTGCAAGGAGTGGCTGCAGACCGTGGCGCTCGCCAACGTGCCCGCGGCGCAGCGCGAGCTGCTGGGCGAGATCGAGGAATTCAACCGCTTCGCGGTCAAGCCGGCCGAGCGCCTGGCGGTGATGGAGGCGCTGCGCGAGGCGGTGCATTTCGTGCAGGTCGAGCAGGTCAAGAAATTCAGCAACCGCGCGCTGCCGATGGCCGAGGCCGAGGGCGCCGCGTTCGACGACGCGAACGAGCTGTGGGAGCAGATGCAGGTCGGCTATTCGCACTGCCTCGAAGCCGCGCTCGCCGGCGAGGGTGGCGTCAAGTCGCAGGCCGCGCTGATCTGCCAGCGCGCGCTCTCGTACATCGGGCTGAAGATGCTCTACTGCTACCGCGCCTACCGCCAGGTGCCGGCGCGCGACTGGGGCGCGCTGCACGAGGCCTACGCGCACGCCGAGCGGCTCAAGGTGACCGAGGACGGCGTGAAGGACCCCATGAATCGCGACGTGCACGACAGCTCGCCGCGCATCGCCTACGCGCACGCCGTGCTGATGGGCATGTGCAGCCCGAACGAGCTCGGGCAGCGGCCGCTCACCTTCGTCGCCTTCCTGCTCGAGCGCTGGGCCTCCAAGCTCGAGGTCGGGCGCAAGCCGGTGGCGGAGGGCGAGGGCATCGCGCCGCTGGTCGCCAACCTGGAGGGCGAGGCCTGCCCGGAGCGGATGGACAGTCCGCCGGCGGGCGCGGGGGTGCGCTTCCTCGACACGCGCTCGCTCGCCAAGAGCTTGCGCAACCGGGTCGGCCTGCTGCGCAAGGGCGAATCGCCCGCCAAGCTGGCCCTCGGCGAGGACTGCGTGCAGCCCTCCTGCGAGCAGCAGCTGGTGCACCTGTTCCGGCAATGGTGCCAGGCCAAGCCGCCGCGCGCCGCCGACCGCAAGCGCGCCGCCGCCACCTCGCAGGTGTGCAACGAGTTCGCCGCCATCCACTACTACATCGGCGGCAAGGGATTCCACCAGCCGGTGGAGCAGAAGGAGCTGACGCAGAAGGAGCGCGAGCAGATCGCTACCTTCGGGCGCCTCAGCACGAAGGAGGAAGACGACTACAGCAACGTGCACGGCTTCCTGGTCGAGACCTGGCAGATCGACGACGAAAGCGCGCAGGGCCTGCGCATCGTGCGCAAGGCCGACACGCCGGGCAAGCGCTACGCGCACGGCCAGCTGGTGGCGGTGCGGCCGGCCGACGCGAAGACCTTCATGCTCGGCCAGGTGCGCTGGCTGATGGCGGGCGAGGCCGGCGACCTGCACGCCGGGGTGAAGCTGCTCGCCGGGGTGCCGAGCGCGGTCTCGGTGCGGCCCACCGGCGTCAACGTGCAGAGCGAGAAATTCGTCCAGGCGATGGCGCTCGGCGCCGTCGCCGCCATCAACCAGCCGACCACGCTGGTGATCCCGACCGGCTGGTTCAAGCCGAAGCGCGTGATCGAGCTGTTCACCGACACCGAGCACAACGTGCGGCTGCTCGAGGTGGTCGAGCGCGGCTCGGACTTCGAGCGCGTGACCTACGAAAAGGCCTAGGCGGCGGCCTGCTGCGCGCCCGCCGGCAGGATCCTGCCGGCCGGGAACTCCGCGCTGAATCTCGAGCCGTGTCCCAGCTCGCTTGCCACTTCCAGCACCGCCTGGTGGCGCGTGAGCGCGTGCTTGACGATGGCCAGGCCCAGGCCGGTGCCGCCCGATTCGCGCGAGCGCCCGCTGTCGACGCGGTAGAAGCGCTCGGTGAGGCGCGGGATGTGGCGCGCCTCGATGCCGATGCCGGTGTCGGCGACGCTGAACACGCCGCGCCCGTCGTGCAGGCGCCAGGCGAGGCGCACCGTGCCGCCGGCCGGGGTATAGCGCACGGCGTTCGACACCAGGTTGGAGAACGCACTGTGCAGCTCCTTCGGGCTGCCGAGCAGCCGGCAGTCCTGCTCGATCGCCGCCTCGACGACGTGCCGGCCGGCGGAAAGCGCGCGCGCCTCCTCGGCCAGTCGCTCGACAAAGGCACGCATCTCGATCGGCTGCTCGTCGGCCGGCGAGGCGTCCGACTCGAGCGCCGAGAGCGCCAGCAGGTCCTCGACCAGGCGCTGCATGCGCTTCGCCTGCTCGGACATCATGCCGAGGAAGCGCTGGCGCTGAGCGCTCGACAGGTCGAACGACTCGTCCGCCAGCGTCTCGACGAAGCCCGACAGTACGGTGACCGGCGTCTTCAGCTCGTGCGAGACGTTGGCGACGAAGTCGCGCCGCATGGTGTCGAGGCGGTCCTCGGCGGTGACGTCGCGCGAGTTGAGCAGCTTGCGGTCCTCGCCGAACTCGATCACGCGCACCGACAGCACCGCGTCCTTCAGCCCCGAGCGCAGCAGCATCGCCTCGGCGAAATCGCCCGAGCGCAGGTAGGCGATGAAATCCGGGTGCCGGATCAGGTTGGTGACCGCCTGGCCGGCGTCGCGGCGCGCGTCCATGCCGAACTGCCCGGCGGCGGTCGGGTTGAGCCATTCGATGTGGTTGTCGCGGTCGAGGATCACCACGCCGTCGGGCAGAGCGCGCGCAGCGGCGCGAAAACGCGTCAGCGCGCGGTCGATCTCCGCTTCCCCGGCCTCGCGGCCGCGCAGGTAGCGGTGCAGCTCGGCGAGGGTGTCCTCCCAGACGCCGCGCCCGCGCGGCAGATCCTCGAGCAGCGGGCGGCGCAGCCAGCGGCGCAGCGCCGCGATATGCCACGCGTGATAGGCGAGGCGCAGCGCGAGCCCGGCGGCGAGCGCGCCAAGCGCTGCCAGCGCGACTTCGGTTGCGCTCACAGGCTGCTGACGGCGGCCGGCTTGGCGGAGAAGCGGTAGCCCGAGCCGCGCACCGTTTCCACCAGGCGGTCGTGCCCGGAAGGCTCGAGCGCCTGGCGCAGGCGGCGGATGTGCACGTCGACCGTGCGCTCCTCGACGAAGACGTGGTCGCCCCATACCTGATCGAGCAGTTGTGCGCGCGAGTGCACGCGCTCGGCGTGCGTCATCAGGAAGTGCAGCAGGCGGAACTCGGTCGGGCCGAGGGCGAGCGCGCGCGCGTCGCCGAACACGCGGCGCGTGCCGGGCTCCAGGCGCAGGCCGGAGGCCTCGACCGGGTCGTCGGTCATCTGCGGCGCGCGCCGGCGCAGCACCGCCTTGATGCGCGCGAGCAGCTCGCGCGGCGAGAACGGCTTGGTGAGGTAGTCGTCGGCGCCCGCCTCGAGGCCGGCGATCTTGTCGGCTTCCTCGCTGCGCGCCGTAAGCATGATGATCGGGATCTGCCGCGTGCGCTCTTCCTGGCGCAGCTGGCGCGCCAGCGCGACGCCCGACATTCCCGGCAGCATCCAGTCGATAAGGAGCAAGTCGGGCAGGGCGGACTTGACGATACCCAGCGCGCCCTCTGCGTCCTTGGCTCGGATGACGTGATGGCCCGCGTGCTGCAGGTTGACCGCGATCAGCTCCTGGATGGCGGGTTCGTCTTCCACGAGCAGGATGTTGGCGGCCATATTGCAATTCTAAGAAGCGCGTGTGACAGTTTTGTTGCAGTCTCAGAGAGTATAGTTGAGCGCGCATGCCGGAAGCCGTTTTTCCCACTGAAATCAAGCTTCACCAGAAGTCGAGGGTGATGGAGATCGCGTTCTCGGACGGACGCTCCTTCCGCCTGCCTTACGAGTTCCTGCGCGTGTACTCGCCTTCGGCCGAGGTGCGGGGTCACGGCCCGGGCCAGGAGGTGCTGCAGACCGGCAAGCGCGAGATCGACATCCGCAGCCTCGACCCGGTCGGCTCCTACGCGGTGCAGCCGGCGTTCTCCGACGGGCACAGCACCGGGATCTATTCGTGGGACTACCTCTACGAGCTGGGCGACAGGCAGGACAGGATGTGGCGCGAGTACCTGGCGAAGCTCGAAGCGGCGGGCGCGAGCCGTGGCTAAGGACACCGATTTCGGCTACCAGCGCGTCGCGGAGGAGGAAAAGTCCGGGCGCGTGCGCGAGGTGTTCGACAGGGTCGCCGACCGCTACGACCTGATGAACGACCTGATGTCACTCGGCCTGCACCGCGCGTGGAAGGCGTTCGCGGTGTCGGTGGCGCGCCCGCGGCCGGGCGAACGGGTGCTCGACGTCGCGACGGGAAGCGGCGACCTGGCGCGCGCCATCGGCAAGCGCGTCGCGCCGCACGGCGAGGTGTGGGTCACCGACATCAACCTCAGGATGCTCGAGCGCGGCCGCGACCGGCTGCTCGACGCCGGGCAGCGCGCGCCGGCGGTGCAGTGTGACGCCGAGAAGCTGCCGTTCCCCGCGCGCTGGTTCGACTGCGTGACGATCGGCTTCGGCCTGCGCAACGTGACGCGCAAGGAGGCGGCGCTCGCCGAGATGGCGCGCGTACTCAAGCCCGGCGGGCGCCTGGTGGTGCTCGAGTTCTCGAAAGTCGCGCCGGCGCTCGCCAAGGCCTACGACTGGTACTCGTTCGAGGTGCTGCCGCGGCTGGGCGCGCGCGTCGCCGGCGACGCCGATGCCTACCGCTACCTCGCCGAGTCGATCCGCATGCACCCGGACCAGTCGGCGCTCGCCGCCATGATGGAATCCGCCGGCCTGTCCGATGTCCAAGTGTTTAACCTCGCCGCCGGTGTGGTTGCGGTGCATCGCGGCGTCAGGCTTTGATAGGATAGGTCCCTGGAGGATAAGACGATGCGTAAGTGGATACTGGCAGTCTGCGCCGCCGTGCTCGGCGGCACCTTGGTCATCGAGGACGTCGAGGCCAAGCGCCTGGGAGGCGCGCGCTCGAGCGGCGTACAGCGCAGCGTGACGCCGTCGACGCCGGCCAAGCCGGCGCAGCAGCAGGCGGCTCCGCAGCAGGGGCAGAACACCGCCGCTCAACCGGCCGCGAGCGGCGCCAGCCGCTGGATGCCGATCCTCGGCGGGCTCGCGCTCGGCGGCATGCTCGGCTATCTCTTCGGCGGCAACGGCCTGCTCGGCATCCTGCTGGTCGCGCTGCTCGCGATCGGCGCGGTGCTGGCGATCCGCGCCTTCGCCCGCCGCGGGACGCAGGCGGCCCCGCAGCGCATGCAGTACGCAGGCATGGGGGGGCAGGAGACGGTGGTCGCGCCGCCGCCCTCCCAGTCCGCGGGCGCGGCAATGCCCGGCGCGAAGCTGCCGGCCGGATTCGATGCCGCCGCCTTCCTCAAGGGGGCGAAGCTCAACTTCATCCGCCTGCAGGCGGCCAACGACAGCGGCCGCATCGACGAGGTGCGCGAGTTCACTACCGACGAGCTGTTCGAGGAGCTGAAGCAGGACGCGCGCGGCGGCCAGCAGACCGACGTCGTCTCGCTGCAGGCCGACCTGCTCGAGGTCGCCACCGAGGGCGACCGGCACTGGGCGAGCGTGCGCTTCTCCGGGCTGATCCGCGAGACGCCGGGCAGCGAGCCGGCCGAGTTCGGCGAGGTGTGGAACCTGGTCAAGCCGGCGAACGGCGCGAGCGGCTGGCTGCTGGCGGGCATCCAGCAGATGCACTGAGGCATCGATGCGAGACGACAAGGCCACCCCAGGGTGGCCTTTTTCTTTGGCGCTGCCCTTGCGCCTTCTCCTCAATCATCTGCTTGATGCGGAACCCGCGGCCCGCGAGCGCCTGGCGCCGTTCGCCGGCGAATGCGTCGAGCTGCGCGCGCCGCCATTCCCCGCGCTAACCTTCACCATCGCGCCGGGCGGCCGGATAGAGTCGAAAATGCGGGCGGGCGGCGCGGCGCCCTCGCTGGTGGTGACGCTCAAGCCCGATCTGCTGCCGGCGCTGGGCAAGGGAGAGGAGCACCTGGTGCGCGCGATCGAGGTGAGCGGCAACGAGCGGCTTGCCGCCGAGGTGATGTGGCTGGTGCGCCACCTGCGCGAAGCGCTGCCTGACATCGCCGAGGAGGACCTGTCGCGCGTCTTCGGCGACGTCGCCGCGCACCGCCTGGCGCAGGGCGCGCGCGGCCTCCTCGCCTGGCAGGCCGACGCCGCACAGCGGCTCGCTGGCGCCTTCGCCGACTACGCCACCGAGGAGACGCGCCTGCTGGTCGGCCGCGCCGAGCACGACGCCTTCGCCGCCGCGGTGTCGCGGCTGCGCGACGCCGTCGAGCGGCTGGAAAAGCGGATCGCGCCGCTTGGCTAGGCTCGCGCGCCTGGCGCGCATCCTCGCCGTCGGCCTGCGCTTCGGGCTGCACGAGTTCGTCCCCGGCCTGCCCGGGCGCAGCCTGCTCTGGATCTTTTCGGATCGGAGAAAACCCCGTGGCGAGCGCCTGCGCGAGGCGCTCGAGACGCTCGGCCCGATCTTCGTCAAGTTCGGCCAGATCCTGTCGACCCGCCGCGACCTCCTGCCGCTGGACGTTGCCGACGAGCTCGCCAAGCTGCAAGACCAGGTGCCGCCATTCCCGTCCGAGGCCGCGGTCGCCGAGATCGAAAGAGGCATCGGCAGGCGGGTCGATGACGTGTTCGTCGATTTCCAGCGCGAGCCGGTTGCCAGCGCGTCCATCGCGCAGGTGCACCTTGCCCGGCTCAAGGACGGGCGCGAGGTCGCCATCAAGGTGCTGCGCCCGCGCGTCGAGGCGGAAGTGGCGAAGGACGTGGCGCTGCTCGAGACCGCGGCCGGCCTGATCGAGCGCTACTGGCCCGAGGCGCGGCGCCTGAAGCCGCGCCAGGTGGTGGCCGAGATCGCCCACCACCTGGACGAGGAGCTCGACCTCATGCGCGAGGCGGCGTACGCGTCGCAGCTGCGGCGCAACTTCGAGCGCTCGCCGCTGCTGCTCGTGCCCGAGGTGCATTGGGACTACTGCTCGCGGCGCGTGATGGTGATGGAGCGCATGCACGGCACGCCGGTTTCCCAGGTCCAGGTGCTGCGGGAAAAGGGCATCGACATTCCGGCGCTGGCGCGCGCCGGCGTCGAGATCTGCTTCACGCAGGTGTTCCGCGACGGCTTCTTCCACGCCGACATGCATCCGGGCAACATCCTGGTGACCGACGACGGCAAGTATGTGGCGCTCGACTTCGGCATCATGGGCACGCTCACCGAGGCCGACAAGAACTACCTGGCGCGCAACTTCCTTGCCTTCTTCAACCGCGACTACCGCCGCGTCGCCCAGGCGCACCTCGACGCCGGCTGGGTGCCGCCCGGCACGCGCGTCGACGAATTCGAGGCCGCGATCCGCGCCGTGTGCGAGCCGGTGTTCGCGCGGCCGCTGAAGGAGATCTATTTCGGCCGGCTGCTGCTGCGGCTGTTCCAGACCGCGCGCCAATTCAACATGGAGGTGCAGCCGCAGCTCGTGCTGCTGCAGAAGACGCTGCTCAACATCGAGGGCCTCGGCCGCGAGCTCGACCCCGACCTCGACCTGTGGCGCACCGCCAAGCCCTACCTCGAGCGCTGGATGAGCGAGCAGGTCGGCTGGCGCGGCGTGCTGCGCAGCCTGGCGCAGGAGGCGCCGTACTGGTCGGCGATGCTGCCGCAGCTGCCGCGCCTGCTGCACCGCGCGCTCACCGAGGACCGCGTCGGCCCGCTGCGCGACAGCCTGCAGCGCCTCGCCGACGAGAGCGAGCGGCGCAACGACATGCTGTCCGCGTTCCTGGTGGTGACCATGATCGCGCTGATCCTCGCCGCCGTCGCCATCCTGTAGTGGCGCAGGACAGCTCGCGGCCCGATTTCTGGGACACGCGCTTTCGCGGCGGCATCACGCCGTGGGACGCCGCGGGCGTTCCGCCGCAGCTTGCGCATTGGCTCGAAGCGAGAAAACCTGGCCTGAAAGTTCTCATCCCCGGCTGCGGCACCGGCTACGAGGTGCGCCTGTTAGCCGGGCATGGGCACCAGGTCCTCGCCATCGATTTCTCCGCGGCAGCTGTCGAAGCTGCAAGGAAGGAATTGGGAGACCTGGCAAGCCTGGTTGCGCAGCGGGACTTCTTCGATTTCGAGGCGCAGCCTTTCGACCTGGTTTACGAGCGCGCATTCCTCTGCGCGCTGCCGCGGCGGATGTGGCCGGACTGGGCGCGCCGCATGGCCGAGCTGGTGCGGCCGGCCGGGGAGATTGCAGGGTTCTTCTACCTCGACGACAACGAAAGAGGTCCGCCCTTCGGGATTGCTCCGCACGCTCTCGGGGCGCTGCTGGAGGGCGGGTTCGAGCTGAGCGAAGAGAAGGCGATTCCGCCAGCGGACTCGATCCCGGTGTTCAAGGGCAAGGAGGTTTGGCAGGTCTGGAAGCGAAAGCTATGATGCGCCTCGCATGCTGATCGCCTCGGTCGTGCTGTACCTGATCGTGACCATCGCCCTCGGGCTGTGGGCGGCGAAGCGCGTGCACAACTCCAGGGACTACCTGCTCGCGGGCCGCAGCCTGCCGCTGTACATGAGCGCGGCGACGGTATTCGCCACCTGGTTCGGCGCCGAGACGGTGCTTTCCGTGTCGGCCACCTTCGCGCGCGACGGCCTGGGCGGCGTGGTGGCCGACCCGTTCGGCTCGACCTTCTGCCTGGTGTTCGTGGCGCTGTTCTTTGCGCGCGCGTTCTACCGCATGGACCTGCTCACCATCGGCGACTTCTACCGCAAGCGATATTCGAAGCCAGTGGAGGTGACGACGAGCTTGGCTATCACTGCCTCGTACCTGGGCTGGACCTCGGCGCAGATGACCGCGCTCGGCCTGGTGTTCTCGGTGCTTTCGGGCGGCGCGCTGTCGCTGGAGAACGGCATCATGCTCGGCGCGGTGATCGTGCTGGGCTACACCATCTGGGGCGGCATGTGGTCGGTGGCGATGACCGATCTGTTCCAGTCGGTGATCATCCTGCTCGGCCTCGCGGCGGTCGCCTGGCTGGTGGGCGACATGGCCGGCGGCGCGGGCAAGGTGATCGCCGCGGCGTCGGAGGCCGGCAAGTTCGATTTCTTCCCCAAGGGCGACGCCAAGCTGTGGCTCGGCTTCATCGCGATGTGGATGACGATGGCGATCGGCTCGATCCCGCAGCAGGACGTGTTCCAGCGCGTCACCTCGGCGAAGGACGAGAAGACCGCG
>Ga0137436_1000066_pt1 | contig 34790 bp, 32 predicted proteins | sample EasRivERMGT119_2_FD_102328 | JGI IMG/M metagenome (GOLD analysis project Ga0137436, IMG submission 102328) | Soil microbial communities from meander-bound floodplain in the East River, Colorado, USA - East River MetaG ERMGT119_2 | ecosystem: Environmental > Terrestrial > Soil > Floodplain ...
AGTCGGGCCTGACCACCAGAGTCGAAGTGAGGCTCGTCACGATCGACGTGGTCGCCGTCGATCGGCACGATCGCACGGTCGCCGATCTCACGAAATCGGACTTCCAGCTCTTCGTCGACGGCAAGGAGACGCCGATCGACACCCTCGACCTCTACTGCGACGGCGGCGGGGACGCGGATCCGGTGGCCAAGCGGGTCGGCGGCTGGGCAACGCCGGCCGACCTCGCGGAGGGGACCCGCCGGGTCGTGCTCGCCTTCGACTACCTCCACCTCCCGACCGTGCCGTGCCCCGACCACCCACTCCCCTGCCATTACGACACGCAGTCGCTCCGGCAGTACCAGGAGGTCCTTGCGGCCAAGACCGACGTGGGGGACGAGGAGATGATGGTCGTCGCGCTGACGAACGGACTGCGCATCGAGCAGCCGTTCACGCGCGATCGCCGCGCGGTCGTCGAGACCCTCCGGAGGATGGAGCACGACATCACGCTGTGGGGCGGTAACTTCGGGCACCTGACCGAGTTCCCGTTGTTTTCGGGCCTGAACGCCCTGGTGACCGTGCTCCGGTCAGTTCCGGGGCCCAAGGCGGTCGTGTTCATCAGCGCGGGGAACGGGCCCGGGGCCTCCTACGAGAACGACTTCCGCCGTCTCGCCGCCCGCGCCAGCGACGCCCAGGTCGCGATTTACAGCGTGGACTGCCGGGGGCTGTACTCCAGCCGGGACGAGTACACCTGACCCGCTTGCGGCCCCCGCACCGGCGGTCCGCCGGGGCTCGCTCGCTTGGCGTCGGTGACGGGGGGTCGTCTCACCCGAAACGTCAGCGATTTCACGACCGCGTACGCTCGCGCGCGGCGCGATCTGGGGTGCCGCTACACGATCGGCTTCTACGACCGCAAGCCCGAGGAGGACAAGCAGCACGGGCTTCGCGTGGAATCGGCCCGCGACGGCGTCCGCCTCAGGTACGCGGATCGCTACTCGTTCCCGTCGCAGAAGGAGCGCCGGACGCAGAGTGTCCAGGCCGCCTACCTCGCGCCGCAGATGTTCCAGGGCGGCGGGATGCGCGCGCACGTGTTCCCGGTCGAACCGAAGGACGCCGATCGCTGGGATGCGATCATCGCGGTGGAATTCCCGATCCCGAAGGAGGCCGCGCGGGACGGCCAGGCGCAGCGCGAGTTCGGCGTGGTGCTGCAGCGCGGGAGCGACGTGGCGCACACCTTTCACCGCTCGATGACGCTCTCGGGCGCCGGCGCCTCGCGCGAGCGTCGCGTCACGTTCCTGGAGCCCGCGGTGCTCAAGCCGGGACGGTACGTGGTGCGCGCCGTGCTCGCGGCGCCCGCGGACGAAAAGCCGTTCGCCGCGGAGGCCGAGGTGGTCGTTCCCGAGATCCCGAAGCGCCAGCCGTTCCTCGTCGGCCCCGTCCTCGGGCGCCGCAGCGGCGACGATCTCGTGGTCTACGGCGGCACCTCCGACCGGGTCGGCAGCGCCAACGCGTTCCGCCCGCTCCTCTTCGCCGAAGTGGATCGCTCGCTGCCCTTAGCCGCCTTGACCCAGGCTTGCATCGTGAAGGGGAAGCGCGACGACGGGCCTTGGCTCGCCGAGCGATCGTTGCTCTCCGACCGCGGCGAGCCCGTCGCATCGATGCCGGGAATCCAGCTCGCGCCGGAGGGGAAATCCGCAATCGTGTGCCGCAAGGTGTTCGACGAGCTTCCGCTGGAAGCGCTTCCCATCGGCCGCTACACGTTCCAGGCCACCCTGGCGCTCGCCGATGCGACGCTCCTCGAGGACGGGACTCGGCGGGTGCCCATCGCCCTCGTGGGGGACAAACCGTGACGACCATCGCGCTCGTGCTCGCGGCCGCAGCCGCCGTCGCGGAGGTGCCCGCCTCGGGGATCGAGCGGATCGGGTGGCTTGCCGGATGCTGGGAGTCGGCGGACGCCGCTCGCGGGGTCGAAGAATCCTGGATGGCGCCCCGCGGCGGCACGATGCTCGGCGCCGGACGCACGGTGCGCGGCGGCAAGCTCGTGGAGTACGAGCTGGTTCTCGTCCGCGAGCAGGGCGACGGGCTCGCCTACGAGGCCCATCCGTCGGGGCAGCCCTCCGCCGTGTTCCTGTCGAAGGAGATCGGCGCGGACCGGGTCGTGTTCGAGAACCTCGAGCACGACTTCCCGCAGCGCGTCGGATACCGGCGGGACGGGGCGGACACGCTGACCGCGTGGATCGAAGGGACGAGGGACGGGAAGACGAAACGCATCGACTTCCCTTATAAGCGCGCCGCGTGCGGGGACGCTCGCTAGAATCCCGCACCATGGAACAGCCCGGGATCGGCCGCCTCGTCGTCGAGGACTTCAAGCGCGGCCAGCACGGACGCACGCTGCGCCGCGACCTCCGCGACATCTATCGCTTCTACCTCAGCGAGGCCGAGCGCGAGCGGCTCGCGTCGATGAGGCCGGTCAAGCGGTGGTTCTGGATCCTGTGGTGGCTCGCGCGCAACCTGCTCCGCCGGCTGTCCCCCAACAGGAGGCTGATCCTCGTCCTCGCCGCCCTCCTCTTCTTCGTCCGGCCCCAGTGGGAATACGAGACCGTGCGCATCGATCTCGACGGCTCGCGGCTCGCCTTTCCGCTCGGCGTGCTCGTGCTCGCCCTCGAGCTGAAGGACAAGCTCCTCGCGCGCGACGAGATCGAGGTGGCCCGTCAGGTCCAGATCTCCCTCCAGCCGAAGTCCGACCCCAAGCTCCCCGGATGGGAGATCGCGAGCGCCACGATCCCGGCCAACGACGTCGGCGGGGACCTGATCGACTACCTCGAGGGTGCGGGTGGGTGCCTCGGGGTCGCCTTGGGGGACGTCGCGGGCAAGGGGATGGGGGCCGCGCTCCTGTGCGCGAAGCTGCAGGCAACGCTGCACGCGCTCGCTCCGGGTGCTACGTCGCTCGAGGCGCTCGGCGCCGCGCTGAACGGCGTGCTCGAGCGATCGGGCCTCGACAATCGCTACGCCACCCTGTTCTACGCGGAGATCGCGGCGGGATCCGGCGAGGTGCGCTACCTGAATGCCGGCCACAACCCCGCCCTGCACATCTCGGACGGCGCGATCGCGACCCTCCCCGCATCCTCGCTCCCGCTCGGCATGCTCCCCGGCACGGCGTACGGCTCCGGCGCGTTGCGGCTGAGTCCCGGAGACCTCGTCGTCCTCTACTCGGACGGCATCACCGAGGCGACCGCGAGCTCGGGGGTCGAGTTCGGGCTGGATCGGCTGCAGGCGTCGATCCGGGCCGCCTCGACCCTGCCGGTGGCCGAGCTCGTCGGCCGCGTCATCGAGGACGTGCGCGAGTTTCTCGATCACGAGAAGCCCCACGACGATCAATCGCTTCTGGTCCTGCGGCGCACGACGGCGTGAGCCCCCCGCTGCGACGGGAGGCGTTTCTCCAAGTGCTCGACGAGGCGGCCGCGATCGTGAGGCGCGCGCGCCTGTCCCCGGACGCCGTGCGGATCAAGGCGGACGGATCGCCCGTGACCGACATCGACTGGGACGTGGACCTGTTCCTCCGGTCCGAGCTGACGCGCCTGACCCCCGACGCGGGGTGGCTCTCCGAGGAGTCGCCGGACGACGGGTCCCGGTCGTCCGCGCCCCGGGCGTGGATCGTGGACCCGATCGACGGCACCAACGAGCTCGTCGCCGGGCGCGACGAGGTCGCGATCTCGGTGGCGCTGGTGAAGCGAGGCTCGGTCGTGGCGGCCGCGGTGGTCAACCCCCTCCGCGGGGAGCGAGGCGTGTGGATCGACGGGGAGCCGCCGCGCTTCGACGGTCTCGCCGCGCTTCCCGCGGCGACGGCGCTCTCCGGGGCGCGCGCGATCGTCAGCCGGACCGAGGCGTCCCGTGGCGAGCTGCGCGGACTCGACGGCATCTTCGCGGACGTGCGCGAGGTCGGAAGCGTGGCGTACAAGCTGCTGCGCGTCGCCGCGGGGGCCGATCACGTGACCTACTCCGTGAAGCCCAAGCGCGAGTGGGACGTCTGCGGGGGCGTCGGGCTCGTGCGTGCGGCGGGAGGCCGCGTCGTCCGGCTGGACGGCGTTCCGATGGAGTTCAACCTCGCGGACACGCGGATCCCGTCCGGACTCGTCGCGGGCCCGCCCGCGCTGGTGGAGGCCGCGGCGCGCGAGCTGCGCGCCCGCCTGGCCGGCCGCTAGCGGAACGTCGCGCGCACGTCCGGGCGCCGCCAGAACCTCAGGAACCACAGAACCGCCGCCGCCTGCAGAACGGCCAGCACGACGCTCACGACGACGAGCAGGCGTTTCGATCCGGCGGTCGTGTCGGACATCGCGAGAAGCGGGTCGAGCCCCGGCCCCGCGAGGACGAGCAGCGCGGGGATGGAGGCCCACGCCGCCGCGGTCAGCGCGGGGTGAGACCACCTCGCGCGCCGCGCGACGCCCCACCCTACGGCCACGAGCGCCGCGCCGAGCACGCCGTTCAGCGCCGCCGAAAGCGCCGCGCCCGCGGCGAAGGCCTCGCGCACGCGCGCCAGGGCGACGTCCCCCTCGAGCGCTCCGGAGGCGTCGAGACGGCGCAGCACGACGGGGATGGCGATCTCGAAGGCCGCGAGAGCGAGGCAGACGACTCCGAGGAGGACCGTCGACCATCCCGTGAGCTCGACGCGTCGCGCGAGGGGGTCCTCGGTCATGCACCCCGGCGGGCGAGGACCCCGCGCAGTCCTACGCCTCGCGGCTCCCGCCAGGCCGCCGGCGCCGCCGCGTTCGCGTGCGGCGCGCTCTGGAGCGCGACGCGGCGCCCCTTGAGCGCGACGAGCATCGGCTCCTGCCCCGACGCGTCGGGGTCCTGGACCTCCGCGATCGAGGTGAATCCGAGCGCGACGAGGAGATTCAGCAGGGACGCGCGGGTGAGGTGGAAGGCCGCGCGGGCGCCGCGCGCCGGACGCGCGATCTCTCCCCGGTAGGTCACGCCGAGGTGCTCGCGCCGGACGGAGCCCTTGCGCGCGACGCGCGCGGAGACGACCGCGATGTCGGTCGCGACGCCGGCGAAGCGAGGGGCCACTTCGAACAGCGCGTCGGCGTCGAGGTCGCACAGGAGGTCGAGCGCCAACGCGACGTCGAAGTACCCGAGCTCCTCGGGCGTGATCGTCCGCGCGTCGGCGTGGACGACGGTCAGGCGGCGGAGCTGCATCGCCTCGCGCCCGAGCGCGGCCTTGGCGACCTTGGGCGCTCCCGCGTCGAGGGCCACGACCTCGGCCCCCTGGCGCGCGAGCTCGAGGGCGACCGCGCCCTCGCCGCAGCCGGCATCGAGGATGCGACGGCCGGCCAGCTGATTCCCGGTGAGGTCGCGCAGGAGCTGGACGACGCGGCGGACCCGTCCGGCCCCGGAGGCATCACCCTCGCCGATCGTGTAGACGTCTTCCGCGAGACGGATGTTGGATCGCCACGGCCCGTCGCGCTCGATGAGCGCGTCCCGCCGGCTCCGGATCTCATCGCGCGTCATCGGGGTCCCCTGAGGTGAGCGGCGGGAGTTTACCAGGAGGGCGGAGGGCAGATAGACTCCCGCCTTCGCTCCGGGGGGTTCCGATGCATCGTCCGATCCGCCGCGCTCTCGCGGGAGGCGCGATCCTGTGCGCCCTCCCTCTTACCCATGCCGCGCGCCCGCGCGTCTACGCTTTCACCGGGGGGACGGTCCACGTCGCCCCGGGGCGCACGCTCCAGGGCGCGACCCTCGTGCTCCGGGACGGGCTCGTCGAGGCGGTCGGCTCGGATGCGAAGATCCCGGCGGACGCGACGACGATCGACGCGACCGGACTCGTGCTCTACCCGGGATTCCTCGACGCCGCGGGTTTCGTGGCCGGGGCGGAGCCAGCCCCCGCCGCCGGCGGGGGGTCCGGGACGGCGCGGGCGACTCCGCGCCGCGAGGCCGAGTCCGGGGCGGTGCTCCCCCTGCCGGTCGTCCGGCCGGAGCGCCGGGCCGCGGACGCGTTGCAGCCGTTCGAAGGGGACCGCGCCCGGGAGGCGGCGAGCTGGCGCCAGATCGGGTTCACGGCGGCGCTGGCCGCGCCGCCGCGCGGGGTGTTCCGGGGCGAAAGCGCCCTCCTCCTGCTCGCCGACGACGCGCGCGTCGGAGAGATCCTCGTTCGCGACGGCGTCTTCCAGCACGTGGCGTTCGAGACCCAGGGTTTCGGGGAGGGGTACCCGACGAGCGTGATGGGTGCCGCGGCGCTGATCCGCCAGACCCTGCTCGACGCCCGCCGCGAGCTCGAGTGGAGCCGGAGGTACGAGCGGGACCCTCGCGGGATGCCGCGGCCCGAGGTTTATCCGGGGCTGGCGGCGCTCCGCCCCGTGCTCGAGCGCGCGCAGCCCCTGCTCGTCGAGGCGGCATCGGCGGACGACGTGCTCCTCGCCGACCGCATCGCCCGCGAGATGTCGGTGGACCTCGTCGTCCTGGCGTCGGGGGGCGAGGCCGAGATCGCCTCGGAGATCGCGCGCACCGGCCGGACGCTGATCGTGCCCGTGCGCTTTCCGGACAAGCCCCGCGTGGAGGACCCCGACGAGGCGCTCGACGTGACGCTCGAGCAAATGCGGCGCTACCTGGACGCCCCCTCCGTCCCGCACGCCCTGCGCGAGGCGAAGATCCCCTTCGCGCTGACCGCGCGCGGCCTCAAGAACATGGCCGACTTCCCCCTCAACGTGCGCAAGATGCTCGACGCGGGGCTGACCGAGGACGACGCGGTCGCAGCGCTGACGACCGTCCCGGCGGCCCTGCTCGGTGTCGAGCGCTCGCTCGGCACGCTCGAGCCCGGCAAGGTCGCCAACGTGATCGTGGCCGATGGGCCGATCTTCGCCAAGGACACGAAGCTCAAGCGCGTCTTCGTCGACGGAACCGACTACCCGATCGAGGAGAAGTCCAAGCCGAAGGGGGATCCGAACGCGATCGTGGACCCACGGGGCACTTGGTCGGTCGCCATCGACTTCGGCGGGACGACCGTGCAGCGCACGTGGACGATCTCGGGGGCCAAGGGCGCCTACACGGGAACCGCCGAGACGCGCTCCGGGACGGTGACCTTCGAGCGCGTCGAGCTCGTGGGGAACCGGCTCACCGTGACCTTTCCCGCGAGCGAGGGACGCGGGACGAGCGAGGCGACCGTGATCATCACGGACGACACCCTCGAAGGAACCTCGGAGATGGGCGCCCGCACGGCGACGCTCACCGGCACGCGCACGAGCGCGCCGCAGGGAGGTGGACGATGAGCGCGCTGGCGATCGCGGCGCTGGCCGCGTCGACGATCCTCGTGCGCCACGCGACCGTGTGGACCCAGGGCCCCCAGGGAACCCTGCCGGAGGCGGATCTCCTCGTCGAAAACGGCAAGGTCGTCCGCGTCGGGAAGGCCCTGTCGGCTCCCTCGGGCGCGACCGTGATCGACGCGGCCGGAAAACACGTCACGCCCGGGCTCATCGACTGCCACTCCCACACCGCCATCCGCGGCAGCGTGAACGAGGGATCGAACAACGTCACGGCGGAGGTCCGCGTCGACGACGTCATCGACCCGCGCGACGTGGCGATCTATCGCGAGCTCGCCGGTGGGCTGACAACCGCGAATCTCCTCCACGGGTCCGCGAACTCGATCGGCGGGCAGAACGCGGTCGTGAAGCTCCACTACCGGACCACGCGCGAGCGGATGCTCTTTCCGGGGGCGCCCCCGGGGATCAAATTCGCGCTCGGCGAGAATCCCAAGCGGTCGAACTTCCGGGAGGGAGGCCGGCCCCAGCGCTACCCCAACACCCGCATGGGCGTCATGGAGTCGATTCGCTCCACGTTCGTCGCCGCGAAGCGCTACCGCGAGGAATGGGCGGCCTACGGCAAGCTCTCCGGCAAGGAGAAGGATCGTCGCGAGCCGCCCCGCCGGGACCTGCAGCTCGAGGCGATCGCGGAGATCCTGGAAGGGAAGCGCCTGGTCCACAGCCACTGCTACCGCCAGGACGAGATCCTGGCGCTGCTCCGGACCGCGGAGCAATTCGGCGTTCACGTCGCCACGCTCCAGCACGTCCTCGAGGGCTACAAGGTCGCCGACGAGATCGCGGCGCACGGAGCCGGGGGCTCGACGTTCTCGGACTGGTGGGCCTACAAGCTCGAGGCCTACGACGCGATCCCCTACAACGGCGCGCTCATGCGGCGGCGCGGCGTCGTCGTCAGCTTCAACTCCGACTCCGACGAGCTCGCGCGCCGGTTGAACCTCGAGGCGGCGAAGGCGGTGAAGTACGGCGGCGTCCCCGAGATCGACGCGCTCGCATTCGTCACGATCAACCCGGCGCGGCAGCTGCGCATCGACGCCCGCGTGGGCTCGCTCGAGCCGGGGAAGGACGCGGATTTCGTGATCTGGTCCGGCCACCCGATGTCGGCGTACTCGCGCGCGGAGCAGACGTGGGTCGACGGGGTGAAAGAGTTCGACCGCGAGCGCGACCTCGCGCTACGGGCGGAGAAGGAAAAGGCGCGCGCGGAGGCGGTCGCGAAGATCCTCGGAAACGCCAAGCCCGCCGCCCCGGACGCAGTACCGCCGGCCGGGAAGCCGGTCCCTCCCCCGGCGGCGCTCGACTACCTGGACCGGCTCGCGGCATCGGGCCCCGCGACCTCCATCGTGCACGCGGTCGTGCACACCGTGTCGGGCGGGATCATCGAGGACGGCACCGTGTCCTTCCGAGCCGGCAGGATCGTGGCCGTCGGTCGCGGGCTTCCGCCCGAGCCGGGGGCCCAGGTGGTCGACGCCGCCGGAAAGCACCTCTATCCCGGCCTCATCGACGCCAACACCGTCGTCGGCTTGGTCGAGATCGGATCCGTCGCGGGAGGCGTGGACGTCGCGGAGACGGGCGCGATCAATCCGCAGGTCCAGACCGCGATCGCCGTCAATCCGGACTCGGAGCTGATCCCCGTCACCCGCGCCAACGGGATCACGCACGTCCTCGCCGCGCCCGAAGGGGGACTCGTATCCGGGACCTCGTCTCTCATCCGCCTGTCGGGGTGGACCTGGGAGGACCTCTCGGCGGCGCGTCCGGTCGCGCTCCACGTGCAGTGGCCGTCGTTCGCGATCCGGCGCGCGGAGGGTCCCGGCGGCACCGTCCCGTCCGAGGAGGACCAGAAGAAAGAGCGCGAGGAGGCGTTGCGCAAGATCCGGCGGTTGTTCGACGACGCTCGGGCCTACGCTCGGGCCAAGGCGGCGGGGCCGGCGGGCCCGCGGACGCTCGATCCCGACCCGGCGCTGGAGGCGTTGCTCCCCGTGCTCGACGGCCGGATCCCGGTCGTCGTCGCCGCGAGCCAAGCGGCGCAGATCAAGAGCGCGGTGGCGTGGGCAGAATCGGAAGGCGTTCGGATGATCCTTCTCGGCGCCGGCGACGCGGGGCGCGAGGCCGCGCTGCTCAAGAAGAAGAATGTTCCCGTGATCTTGGACGGCGTGCTCGCGGTCCCGTCACGCGAGGACGAGCCCTACGACGCGGCGTACACGGTCGCGGCGCGGTTGGAGGAGGCCGGGGTGCCGTTCTGCATCTCTTCGGGAGGGGGGAGCTTCGCGTCCGCGATGGTGCGCAACCTGCCGTACCACGCGGCGATGGCGGCGGCCTTCGGGCTGTCCAAGGAGCGCGCGCTCCGGGCGATCACGCTCTCGGCCGCGGAGATTCTGGGCGCGGGGCGCGACCTGGGATCGATCGAGCGCGGGAAATCCGCCAGCCTCATCCTCACGGACGGCGATCCGCTCGAGATCAGGACGAACGTGGCGGCCTCCTGGATCGACGGCCGCCCCGTCGTGCTCGAGGACAACAAGCACGACCGCCTCTACCGGCGCTACGCTCAGCGGCCGAGCGCGCGGATCGAGAAGGCGCCTTCGCCGTAGCCGATCAGCGCGCCGGTCGGAGAGCGCGCCTCGACCGACCAGGTGTAGTCGCCCGAGCTCAGGTCCATCGCTTCGCTCTCCGAGGGGCGCAGGAAGGACTCCCGCACCGGGCGCAACAGCTCGATCTCGTCGCGCTGGGCGGCACGCACCAGAACGATGTACGAAGCCGCGCCCTCCACGGCGTCCCAACGGAACAGAGGCGAGCCGTCGATCTCGCCGCGGGGCTCGACCAGCCGCATCGCCTCGGGCGTATACGGCCTCGCCCGCAAGACCTGGCGCTGGTTGTCCCAGCGTGTGATCAGAAATGCGGCCCCGGCGAGCACGATGAGCCCCAGCAGGGCGAACGCCCAGATACGGCCGAAGCTGAGGGTGTTCCGCTCGAGCTCCTCGATCTCGGCCTCGAGGAACTCCTCGGGAGTCTCGTTGGGGGTCGAAGGGGGGTCGGGCATCGTCCGGTCCTCCTCGCGCGCAGCAGGGTGCGCCCGGCGGGGCCTGCGGGTCAAGCGCTTGAGCGCGGGCGCCCGCGGCGCTAGGCTGCCGGCGCCATGATCAACATCCGGGACCTGTCGCTCCGCTGCGGGCGGTGCCTCAACTTCATGACCCTTACCGAGTACGCCCCGCGGGACGGATGGAACGCCTATACGTTCCAGTGCGACGGCGGCTCCTGTGACCCGCTGGCCTCCCGGACCGTCGTCGAGGTGCCGGTGGATCTGGACGAGTTCGCCCAGAAGCATCCCGCCTGCGGCGGGGGGTGCTCGACCCGCTGACCCCGTTTCCCTGAAACCTTGCCCGGCCCTCGCGCGTTCTCGCTCACGACGGGAGGAGGCGCCATGAGCCGAGGAGCCAAGCGGGGGGGAACCATCCTGGCGGTTGCGATCCTGATCGCCCCGGCGTTCGCCGCCGATGCGGGACGCTGGATCCACGTCAGGGTCGACGAGAACGGGGAGCACGGTGCCAAGGTCGACGTGCAGGTCCCGCTCTCGATGGTCTCGTCGCTGATGCCCACCCTGAAGACGAAGATCGACCTCGACGGGGACCTCGACTTCGGGCACGGCAAGATGACCGTCGCCGAGATGCGGGATGCCTGGGCCGCGGTCAAGCACGCCAAGGACGGCAACTACGTGACGATTCGCGACGCGTCCGGCACGGTACGCGTGGCCAAGCGCGCCGGTGTGGTCCACGTCGAAGTCAACAGCGACGGCGGCAGCGAGAGAGTCACCCTCCGCCTTCCGGTGGCCCTGGTGGACGCGGCGCTGGGCTCCGGCGAGCAGCTCGACGTGCCCGGACTCCTCGAAGCGCTCAGCGACGTGCCCAGCGGCGAGCTCATCGCCGTCGACGACGACGAGTCCAAGATACGGATCTGGATCGACGACCGGCCCGATACGCGGGACGACCGGCCGTGAGGCCCGGAGAACGGCTCGCGCTCGCGGTCGTCCTCGGCCTCGTCGTGCTCGTCGGCGGCACCGCGGGGGCCACGGCCTACGCCTGGCACTCCTCGGGCACCGTCAACGTCGCCGTTCACGAAGCCGGACCGGACGGCACCGACGTCTCGCTCCACATGCCGGGGCTGCTCCTCAACGCGGCGATCGTGCTGTGCCCCACGCCCCGCCGGCTCGACGAGCCCAACGTGGTCGCGGCGATCGCGGCGATGGGAGCGGTGGCCGACCAGCTGGCGCGCATGCCGGACGCGGTGCTCGTGGACGTGAGGGACGGGGACGCGATCGTGCGGGTCGAGAAGAAAGCCGGGCGCCTCGTCATCCGCGTTCACGACCGGAGGGACCGGGTGGACGTCGACGTGCCGATCGGATCGGTGCGCCTGCTCGCGGAGAAGCTGGGCCGCGCGAGCCGCCGGCGCGCGGAGGCCTGAGGCTAGGAGCCGCTCCCGGGAGCCGCGGCGTTCGCGTGGGCCGCGTTGACCCGCACCGGAACCTTGGTGACCTCGCCACCGACCGCAAGGCTGATCGTCCCCTCGGTGGGCTCGCTCCCGGTGACCCGCTTCCAGTCCACGAGCACCCTGTAGCCGCGCTCGCCGGTAGGCTCGAGCTTCAGGGTGAACGCGGGCGTGTCGCTCGAGATGACGATTTGCTTCGGATCGAGATCCTCGCGCACGGCGGCCATCAGCTGGCCGGTCGCGTGCTTCGCGTCCGCCGGATCGGGATTGAGGAGCAGCTCGCGCGGCTGCACGATGAGCGGTCCCCGCACGGTCACCCGGACCGGAAGGGAGATCGACTTCTCGCGCGAAAGCCCGGTCGCGAACGTGACCGTCTCGACGTAGCTGCCCACCGGCGCCGCGCTGACGTCCACCGAGAGGATCGTGTCCCCGGGGAGTGCGGCGGGAAGCCCCTCCCCCGCCGGCTCGGGAGCCTTGACGACGCGCTGGCTCACCTTCATCCACGAGGCGCTGCTGCTGATTTCGCCGACCGCGAGCGTCCCGGTCTCCGAGGCTTCCTTACGCACGATGACCCGCGCGGGGGCCCCCGGCCCTTTGACGCGCGGGGCGATCGACAGGATCGGCATCGGCAGGATCTCCACGCTGCCGACGACGTTTGCCTTCACGCTGAGCGCGACCGGCCCCTGGCTCGGATCGTCGTGCGTCACCGTGATCCCCTTGGCGATCGCGCCGCGGAGGCTCCCCGTATGGATGCTGGCTCGGATCGTCCCCGCCTTCCCGGGCGGGATGACCTCGTCGAACGAGGCCACCGTGCAGCCTCAGCCAGGCTTTGCGGAGAGGATCTTGAGCGGTGCGTCTCCGACGTTCCGGTACGTGAACGTCGCCACCGCATCGTCGCCCCGCACGACGTCGCCGAGGTTCAGGTCCACCGAGTCGAACTTCAGCCGCGGCCCGGGCGCCGGGGCATCCGCGGCGGCCGCCCAAGAGGCGGCGAGGAGGATCGCGAGGGAGAAGAGGCGACGCACGGCCAGGACAGGATACGACCGGATGCCGCGGAAGGCCATAATGACCCGCGGCAGAGGAGGAATCGGGTGTCCGACGAGGACTGGATCCAGAACGCCGACATGCTCCGGGACTACCAGGACCCCGGAACACCCCCCGGCACCCTCCGCCCGGCCGACGGCGAATCCGGCCCCGCCCGGATCGTGATCACGAGCTACGCCCCGGAGGACGTCGCCGTGCGCGAGACCGGCGACGCCGCGGGGCTCGATGGGCTAGGCGCGGACGGTCGCGTGCACTGGATCCACGTGATCGGACTCGCCGACGTGAAAGTGGTGGAGCAGCTCGGCGCGGCGTTCCTCCTCCATCCCCTCGCCCTCGAGGACGTGATGACGCTGGGGCAGCGCCCCAAGGTGGAGGACTACGAAGACTCGCTCTTCGCGATCTTCCAGTTCCTGTCGGTCGAGCGGAAGCGCCTCCGCAAGACGCAGGTCGCGCTCTTCCTCGGCAAGGACTTCGTCATCACGTTCCAGCCCGGCGGCACGGACATCACGGCACCCGTGCGCGAGCGGGTCGTCAAGGGACGGGGACGCCTTCGCCAGAAAGGGGCGTGCTATCTCGCCTACGCCATCGTCGACCTGGTCATCGACTCGACGTTCCCCGCGCTCGAGGATCTGGGCGACGAGCTCGACGACGTCGAGGAAGCCATCCTCGAGGACCCGGACAAGGAGGACGTGGAGCGGCTCCAGGCGGTTCGCCGCGAGCTCTTGTTGTTGCGCCAGGTGCTATGGGCCCAGCGCGAGGTCGTCGGCCGGCTCGCGCGGGAAGACCACGAGCTCATGCCGGACGATATCCGGATCTATTACCGCGATTGCTACGACCACGCGGTCCAGGCGATGGAAGTCTCGGAGAACTTCCGCGAGATGGCCTCGGGCCTCCTGGACATCTACCTCTCGAGCCTGTCCCACCGCTTGAACGAGGTCATGCGCGTCTTGACGATCATCTCCACGGTGTTCATGCCGCTCTCCTTCCTGGCGGGGGTCTACGGCATGAATTTCGACACCCATCAGCCGCTGAACATGCCGGAGCTGGGGTGGCGCTACGGGTACGTGGGGTTCTGGGTCCTCGCGCTCGGGCTCGTGAGCGTGATGCTGTGGCAGTTCCGAAGACGGGGGTGGATCTAGCCCCGGTCGTCCGCCCGCACCACGAACACCGGGATCCGCACCCGGTGCCGCACCGGAGAAACGGTCGAGCCGAAGAGCAGGTCGGCGAGCGGCCCGTGCCCGTGGGCCCCCATCACCAGCAAATCGACCCCGGACCGGTCCACGAACGCCGAGATCTGCTGGACCGGATCGCCGAAGAGCAGCTCCGCCCCCGCTTCGAGGCCGGCCGCCGCGGCGCGCAAGCGCGCGGTCTCCAGATACGCCCGATCGTCTCGGGTCTCGAGATCGTCCGACTCGCGCCCGAAATAGCGCGGCCCGAACCCCTCCGCCACGTGCAAGAGCACGACGCTCGCGCCGTAGGACCGCGCGAGGGACAGGCCGTGCTCGAGGAGAACGGCGTCCTTGGAGTCCGCGCCCAGGGCGATCGCGATGCGCCGGAAGCCGCGCTGCGGCGCTTGGGCGGCCTCCGGGACGGGGACGATCGCGGCGGGCTCCGCCAGCCGGGCGCGGCGGGCGAGCCACGGATGGACGAGGACGTACAGGAGCAGGAGCGCGACCCCCCCGATGGCGGGGAACAGCGTCAGCCGGAGGGGCCAGGGATTCGCGGCCGCCGCGATCCACTCCGACGCCGTGTCCAGCACGAGCTTGGCATTGAGCCCGACGATGATCGCGGCCGTGAGCCACGCGAGCACTCCGACGAGCCGCGGGGTGGCGAACGTTCCCATCCGCGCCTTGTCGCTCGTGAACTGGATCAGCGGGATCACGGCGAAGGGGAGCTGGAGGGAGAGGATGACCTGCGAAAGGATGAGGAGCTTGTAGGTTCCCTGCTCCCCGTAGATCCCGATCACGATCACCGCCGGAACGATGGCGACGGAGCGGGTCAGCAGGCGCCGCAGCCAAGGCCGCATCCGGAAGTGCAGGAACCCCTCCATGACGACCTGCCCGGCGAGGGTTCCCGTGAGCGTGGAGCTCTGCCCCGCGCACAGCAGCGCCACCGCGAACGCCGTGCCGGCGAGACCGGTTCCCAGGAGCGGGACGAGCAGCCCGTGGGCCTGCTGGATCTCGTTCACCTCGATGCCCTTCGCGTGGAAGACCGCCGCGGAGAGCACCAGGATCGCGGCGTTCACGAAGAACGCGCAGTTGAGCGCCACGACCGAGTCGATCAGGTTGTAGCGGGCCGCCGTCCGCATCCCCTCGATCGTCCGCGGGACCTGCCGCGTCTGGACGAGGGCCGAGTGGAGGTACAGGTTGTGGGGCATGACGGTCGCCCCGAGGATCCCGATCGCGACGTAGAGCGCCTCGGTGGAGCCCAGCCGCGGCACGAACCCCTTCGCGACGTCGCCCCAGATGGGCTGCGCGAGGACGACCTCGAAAACGAAGCAGCCGCCCACGGTCGCGACGAGCAGGAGAATGAACGCCTCCATCTTCCGGATGCCGAATCGCTGGATCAGCAGCAGCAGGAAGACGTCCAGCACCGTGACGATGACGCCGGTGGTCAAGGAGATGCCGAACAGGAGATTCAGCCCGATCGCCGTGCCGAGGACCTCCGCGAGGTCGCACGCCGCGATCGCGATCTCGCAGAGGATCCAGAGGGCGTAGGAGACCGGCCGGGGGTAGGAGTCGCGACAGGCCTGGGCCAGGTCGCGCCCGGCGACGATGCCCAGTCGCGCGCACAGCGTCTGGAGCAGGACGGCCATCAGGTTCGACATGAGGAGGACCCAGACGAGCCGGTAGCCGAAACGGGACCCGCCCTCGATGTCGGTGGCCCAGTTTCCGGGGTCCATGTAGCCGACGCTGACCATGTAGGCGGGCCCTGCGAAGGCGAAGAGGCGCCGCCAGAAGGAGGGCCCCCCGGGAATTGCGACCGACGCGTGGACTTCCGGAAGGGAGCCTTGGAGGGCCGTCGACACCGGGATCTCCTTTTTGAACGCTCAAAATAATTGACTGCGGCCACTCCAAAAGTCAACTCTCATCTATGCTGACGATCCGATGCCGACGAGCACGGTCGAGGACTACCTCAAGCGGATCTATCTCGAGGAGCAGGCTTCCCCGGGCGACCGGGTGCTCACGGGACGCCTCGCGGTCGCCCTCGGGGTCACCCCGGGCACAGCAACCGCGATGATCAAGGCTCTTGCGGATTCGGGTCTCGTCGACCGCGAGCCGTACGCCGGGGTCCGGCTCACCGCGGCGGGGCGGCAGCTGGCCGCCCACGTCGTGCGCCGCCACCGCCTCGTGGAGCTGTTCCTCGTGGAAGTGATGGGGCTCAACTGGAGCGAGGTCCACGCGGAGGCCGAGGTGCTCGAGCACGCGGTGTCCGACCGGCTCGTCGACCGCATGGACGAGATGCTGGGACGGCCGGCGGTGGACCCTCACGGCGATCCGATCCCGACCCGTCAAGGTGAGATCGTGGAGCTGCCCGTACAGGAGACCCTCGCGGCCTCTCCCGTCGGCGTCCCACGCTTCGTCGCTCGCGTGATCGACCAGGGCGCGGAATTCCTGCGCCTGGCCGAGCGGCACGGGCTCATGCCCGGGCGACGCGTCGTCGTGAGGGCACGGGACGAAGTCCTGGACACGATTGAGATCGATCCTCAGGACCGCGAGACGCTGCGCTTGGGCATGCGCGCCGCCTCGCGCATCCTCGTGACCGCCTCGGAGGACGCATGAAGGAGTGGGGGCTCCCGCTGTTCGGCATCGTAATCGGCATCGCCGCGAGCTTCATCGGGCTGGGGGGAGGGTTCCTGATCGTCCCCTTCCTGATCGCCCTCGGCTACGACGCCCAGAGGGCGGTGGGGACGTCCTTTGTCGCCGTCCTGGTCATCGCGATCTCCGCCACCGCGGGGCACGCGCGCCTGAACGCCGTCGACTGGAAGACGGGCGTGCTCCTCGGGCTCGGCGGCGTCGTCGGGGCGCAGATCGGCCCGCAGCTGCTCCGCGGCGTGCCGACGCTCGTCTTCCAGAAGCTGTTCGCCGTCGTGCTCGCGGCTCTCGCGGTCTGGATGTTCCTCAAGAAGTAGGCGGCGCGAGCGCACCCGAGACGGCGAGGGCCAAGGCGAGGACGACGAGGACCGCCGTCATGGCCCACGTGACCGCGTCGCGGACGCGACCCTGGACGAACTCGCCCATGAGCGCGCGCCGGCGGATGAGCAGGGCCATGAACACCAGCACCACCGGCAGCAGCAGGCCGTTGGCCACTTGGGACGCGATGATCACGCGGAGCAGCGGAACGCCGGGCATCAGGATCATCCCCGCACCCGCCACGATGATCCCGGTGTACAGCCAGTAGAACTCCGGAGCCTGGTTGAAACGCCGGTTGACGCCCGCCTCGAGACCCAGCCCCTCGCACACGGAGTACGCGGTGGACAGAGGCAAGATGCAGGCGGCGAACAGGGAGGCCACCGCCAGGCCGAACGCGAACAGGAGCTTGGCGGCGGTCCCGGCGAGCGGCTCGAGGGCCCGGGCCGCGTCGGCGCCCGAGGCGATCCCGCGGATGCCTTGGGCGTGCAGGGTCGCCGCGCACGCGATCACGATGAAGAAGGCGACGATCACCGCGACGACGGAGCCGAGCACGACGTCGAACCACATCGTGGAGCGGTAGTCCGCGACCGGCACCTCCTTCTCGACGATCGACGACTGGAGGTAGAACTGCATCCACGGAGCGATGGTCGTCCCGACGATGCCGACGACCATCCAGAGCGCGCTCGCCCCTCCGGGAAGCGAGGGCGTCACGAGGCCGCGAGCGGCCTCGCCCCAGTCCGGCCGCGCGAGGATCGCCGAGATCGGATACGCGAGATAGACGAGGCACGCGGCCAAGAAGATGCGCTCGGCGGACTTGTAGCTCCCGAAGACGACGAGCCACCAGATGGCGATCGCCCCCAGCGGCACCGAGATGAAGCGGCTGATGCCGAGGACCTCGAACGCGCTGGCGAGGCCGGCGAAGTTCGCCGCGGCGTTGCCGAGGTTCGTGACGAGCAGCGCCATCATGAGCAAAAAGGTCACGCGCAGCCCGAACTCCTCGCGGATGAGGTCGGCAAGCCCCTTCCCGGTCACGATGCCCATCCGCGCGCACATCTCCTGGACCATGACGAGCGCGACCGTGACGGGAACGAGGATCCATAGCAGCGCATAGCCGTACGTCGCGCCGCAGACGGAATACGTGAAGATGCCTCCGGCGTCGTTGTCGACGTTGGAGGTGATCATCCCCGGGCCGAGGACCGCGAAGATCGCCGCCAGGCGCACCCAGGCACCGGAGAAACGATCGCGGAGCACGCGCTCAGTCGCCCTTGACGAGCTTGGTGAGCACATCCTCGATGTTGATCATGCCCTTGAGGCTGCCGAACTCGTCGACGACGGCGAGGGCGCGGAGGTGGTACTTCTCGAACCGCTCGACCACCTCCTTGAAGGGCGTGCTCGTCGTCACCGCGCGGGCCTCGCGGCGCATGAACTCGGTCACCGGACGTCCGCCGGGCGCGCGCACCAGCCGAACGAGGGGCACCACGCCGGCGAGCCGCTCGTCGGGGTGGGTGACCGGGATCTCGTCCATCTCCGGAATGAGATCCTCGTCGACTTTCTGGAGCATCGCGAGCGTCTCGCCGACGGTCCAGTCCGCGCGGGCGTGGAAGAAATCGCTCGTCATGAGACCGCCGGCGGTGTCCTCCTCGAACGCGAGCAGCCCCCGGACCTCGTCGGCATCCTCCTCCTCCATCGCCTCGAGCACCGCCTGGAGCCGGGCCTCCGGCAAGTCGCCGAGGATGTCGGCGGCCTCGTCCGGCGCCATCTCCTCGAGGACGTCGGCCGCCCGCTCCACGTGCATCGCCTCGACGACGGCGGCCTGCACCGACGGGTCGGCTTCCGACAACGCGAGCGCCGCGGTCTCGGGGTCGAGGGCGGAGACGAGCTCTCGGCGCTGGACGCGACCCAGGTCCTCGAGGATGTCCGCGAGGTCCGCGGGATGCATTCTCGCGAGCTGCTGGTGGACCTTCAGGCGGATGCGCGCCGAGCCGGGCTCGACCATCGCCACGTAGTCCCACGGGATGCCCTGCTGGGACAGCCCCTCGGTGAGGCGCTTGAGGGTCCGGGGCGCGAGAGCGCCGGCGAAGAGGCGTCGCACGGCCCCTGCGAGCCCGATCTCGACCCTCTTCATGACGAGCGTGCTGCCCGTCGGCTCGAGCGCGATGTCGTTCACCTTGACGACCTTGCGCCCCTGGGTGTCGATGATCTGCCGGTCGAGCACGTCCCGCCTGAGGCACAGCGTGTCGATCTCGGGGCCGGCCCACGGGGTGAGCGGCACGCCCTCGGACAGCGAGACCCGGCGGTGCTCCGGCGAGAACGAATCGATCGCGCTCCAGGGGACGGCTTGCGCCGCTCCTCCCCGGGTACGGAGGAGCAGGCGATCGACGATCCCCCGCTGCGAGTCGACGCGCAGATCGTCCACACGCCCCAGCCTCGCGCCGGCGGCGTCGACGACGGGCACACGCAAGACCTCGGACAGGTAGAGCATGCCGCGGCTCTCCGTCAACTGCGGAGCAACCCCACGACCATCTGCCACGCGGGCCCGATGATCCACGGGGCGACCTTCCAGGCGACGAGGATACCCACGATCCCCATGACCGGGAACGCGCGGGCCTTCAGGTAGAGCGGGCGGACCGGCGGGACGAGCCCCGCGAGCACGGAGATCCCGTCGAGAGGCGGCACCGGGATGAGGTTGAACACGCCGAGGATGACGTTCAGAGACAAGACGATCGACAGGAACCGGCCGAGCCCGTCGAGGAACGGCGCCGCTCCCTGCGCGGCGACGACGAGCTGGTCGACGACTTGGTGCGACGCCCCGCTCCACACGCCCGCCGCCAGCCCGGCCTGAAGCGCGAGGAACGCGATCGCCGCAAGCAGCAGGTTGGCTGCCGGGCCGGCGGCGGACATCGCCGCCGCGCGCCGGGGGTGCCGGCCTTCCCAGTACGGATCGTAAGGGGCGCTCGCCCATCCCATCATCCAGCCGTTGGCGAAGTAGGTCACGAGGGGAACGAGCACGGTCCCGAACGGCTCTCGCTGCACGTGGGGAAACGGGTTGAGGGTGACCTGCCCCGCGAGATAGGCGGTGTCGTCCCCGCCGCGATGCGCCGCCCAGGCGTGCGCCGCCTCATGACAGGTCAGCGAGAGCAGGAACGCCGCGTACCACAGCGGGAAAAGCGCCATCACGTGCGCGTCCATGGCCTCCTCGTTCCGGCCGACCGCCGGGGCGCGCGGCACCGTAACACAGGGCTTGCAGGTTGGACCGGGCCCGGGAGGGGCCCTGCCCTATATTGGGGACGTGAGGACGGATCTGCCGCCACCGGCGAAGGATGCGGCGCTCGACGTCGAGCGCGGGAGAACGCACGACCGCGCGGCGCTTCGCCTCGCGCTCGCGTCCGCTCCGTCCGACTATCTCCGCGGCGCGCTCGACAACCCGGCGCTCGGCGCCGAGGAGCTGGCGCTCCTGCTCTCCAACCGCGGCGCAAGCCCGGACCTCCTGACTCGCGTCGGCCGGAACCGCGCCTGGATGGGCTCGCGCGAGGTCAAGCATGCCCTCGTTTCCCACCCCAAGACGCCCACGGTCGTTTCGCGCTCCTATCTGCCTCATCTCTTCTGGCGTGAGCTCGTCGGCCTCGCCGGAGACATGACGCTCCCCCCGCTCGTGCGGCGTGAGGCGGAAAAGCTCGTGCGCTTGCGCCTCCCGGAGCTCTCGCTCGGCGAGCGCGTCGCGCTCGCTCGGGTGGCGAGCCGGGGGCTGATCGCGACCCTTCGCGAGCAGGCCGAGGCCGCGGTGCTCGAGGCCCTTGCCGGAAACCCCCGCACCACGGAGGACGATCTGGTCCGGACGCTCCAGAGACCGGGGCTCCCTTCCGAGTTCCTCGGCTGGCTCGCCGGGTCCTCGGCGTGGTCCCGGCGCGGACCGATCGGGCTTGCGCTCCTCCGGCATCCTCGAACGCCGCCGGCCGCCGCTCTTCGCCTCCTCCAGGAGCTCACCCCGGAGCAGCTCGACACGCTGGAGCGCGACGAAAGGGCTCCCCGCCTCGTGCGTATCGCAGCGTCGCGACGTCTCGCCGTTGACACCCCTTCCGACGCATCCCTACAATCGCCCGCTGTTCGACCGCACCCCGAATCCCGGGGTCTTTCGACCTCGTGAGCACTGTCATGCCCTCGTTCGGCGAAACCCTCAAGCGGGAGCGCGAGTTGAGACAGATCTCGCTGCGCGAGATCGCGGAAGCCACGAAGATCAACCTGCGTTACCTCGAAGCCCTCGAGCGCGACGACTTCCGGCACCTCCCGGGGGGTGTGTTCAACAAGGGGTTCGTCCGCGCCTTCGCGCAGTTCATCGGCATCGACGCCGATGCGATGGTCACGGCCTATCTGGACGAGGAGCGCCAACAGGCGGGAACCGCGGACCTGCCGGCCGCGGCCCCCGACGTGGCGCCGCCATCGGGACTGAGATGGTGGGTGGCGACCCTCATCGCCGTGCTTGTCCTGCTCGTGGTCGCGGCGGGCCTGACGGCGTTCGGTTACGGACCGCTCGCCTCGAAATTCAAGGCGCTGCGTAGCGACGCGCCGCGTCAGGCGGCGGTCGAGGCCAGGACGTGAGCGGCGCGCAAACCCCGGGCCTGCCCGTGGGAACGATCGTCGAGCGCATCCTCGCCGGCGCGGCCCCCCTTCCCTTGCGATCGGCCGCGGCCCGGGGTGCTCTTCCGCTGCCGCGCGCCGTGCTCACGCGGCTCTACCTCCATCTGCGCGGGGACGCCGACGATGCGGTGCGCGCCGATGCGGAACGCAGCCTGGGCGAGCTGACCCCCGACCTCATCGGCGAGATCGTGTCGGACCCGGCGTGCGACCCCGCGGTGCTGCTCCACTTCGCGGCGACCGCCGCGCGCGACGAGCGGCTCGCGGAGAAGGTCGCGTTCCACCCCAACGTCGACGCCAAGACCCTCCATTTCCTCGCCGCCGAAGGCAGCGGCGGAGTCCTCGAGCTCGTCCTCACCAACCAGGAGAAGCTCCTGTCGACACCGGGGCTCATCGACCGGCTCTCGGTGAACCCGGCGCTGCGCCAGGACCAGCGCGGCCGCCTGCTCGACCTGCTCGACCGCTTCGTGCAGGCGACTGCGGGCGCGGAGCCGGCGGACGGGCTCGTGCCGGAAGCGATCACCGCGGAGGAGGCCGCGCGCTTTCTCGACGTGGATGTGGGCGAGCTGTTCGCAGCGAGCGAGATCGTCGACGGCGAGGAGTTCGCGAACTCCCCCGACGTCGCCGTCCAGAGCGTCTACAAGAAGATTCTGACCCTGAATACGGCCCAGAAGGCCATCCTTGCCCTGAAGGGCGGCCGGGAGGAGAGGCAGATCCTCATCCGCGATTCGAACAAGATCGTGGCGCTCTCCGTGCTCCGGAACGGCCGCCTCACCGATTCCGAGGTCGAGTCGATCGCTTCCATGCGTAACGTCTCCGACGAGGTGCTGCGCGTCGTCGGCATCAACCGCGAGTGGGCGAAGAACTACGTGACCATGGCGAACCTCGTCCGGAATCCCCGGACCCCGCCGGGAATCTCGACGAACTTCGTGCCACGACTGAACAACAAGGACCTGAAGAAGATCTCGAGCGACCGTAACGTTCCCGAGATCATTCGGAAGGCTGCGAAACGGACGTTCGACCTGCGCACGCAGCAGCAGGCGGCGAGCTTCCGTAAGAAGTAGACGGAGACCGGAATGCGGCTTTTGCGAGAGATCCGGAACATGATGGGCTCGTACCACGTGAAGTCCGGCATCTATCATTACTATCGGAACGAGTTCAAGCAGGCGGTGGACTTCTTCACGAAGGCGCTTCGCGACGAGCCCCCCCTGGGCGACGCCGACCGCCGCAACGCCCGCTACTACTTGACCCAGACTTACATCCGCTCGGCGGAGCGGCTCTCCGCCGCGGGCGATCTGGAAGGCGCGGCACGCGATTACGTGCGCGCGACGGAAGTCAGTCCGGATTTCCCGGACATCAGGCACAATCTCGGCCGCACCTACGAGCAGATGGATCGGCTGGACGACGCGATCGAGGAGTACCGCCGCGCGATCGCGAGCAACGAGGACTACGATCACGCGCGCAGCGCGCTGGCGTTTTGCCTGCTGCGGGCGGGGCGGGACGAGGAGGCCGCGGAGGCGTTCGCGGCGCTGCTCGCGTTGAGGACGCGGCGGCTGACCGAGCCGTACGAGAAGGGGCTGCAGCGCTTGCGCGAAGGAATGACGAGCGAAGCCGAGGAGTTCTTCAAGGAAGCATTCCTCTCCGCACCCTTCACCTTCGAGACGCACTATCGCAATGCGCTCGAGCTGCTCAAGGCCGAGCAGTACGAGCGCGCGCTCGAGGAGTTCGATCGCGCGATCGCGCTCGGCCCCAAGTTCGGCGACCTCCACAACTTCCGCGGTGTCGCGCTGTGCGAGCTCGGCCGCAACGACGAGGGGATCGCAGCCTTTCGTCGCGCGGTGAGCCTGAATCCCGACTACGTCGTCGCGCGGCTCAATCTCGCGTTCGCGTTCATCCGTGTGGGCCAGTTCAAGGAGGCCGAGGGCGTGCTCGAGGCGGTCCTCGCTCAGGACCCGACGCAAAACGTGGCCTCGGCGAAGCTCGAGGAGCTGCGCACCGGCAAGGTCGTCGAGGTCCGGCGCTCCACCGGCCGGGGCACGACCCGATGAGCGTCAAGGCCTTCGCGGTGTCCGACGTCGGGCGCCGGCGCGAGAGCAACGAAGACAACTTCCTCCTCGATCAGAGCCAGGGCCTGTTCGCGGTCGCCGACGGCATGGGCGGCCACGCCGCCGGGGAAGTCGCCTCGAAGCTCGCCATCGATACCCTCCAGGAAGTGCTGCGACGGGACGCGCCCGGACACTCCCTCGCGACGACGGACGAGGCCGGGACCTGGCTGCGCGAGGCCGTGGTCGAAGCCAACCGCCGCATCTGGGACTCGATCAGGCTCCACGAGGAGCGTCGAGGCATGGGCACCACCGTCGTCGCCCTCTTGCGTGCCGGGGACGACGCGGTCATCGGCCACGTCGGGGACAGCCGGATCTACCTCCTCCGCGGCGACACGCTCCATCGGATGACGAGCGACCACTCCTGGGTCAACGAGCAGGTCAAGCTCGGGCTCCTCTCGGACGACGAGGCCCAGCGTCACCCGATGCGCAACATCGTCACCCGGGCCCTCGGGAGCCGGCCGGAGGTGGCCGTCGATCTGGTGACCGCGGGGGTCCTTCCCGGCGATGTCTTCGTCCTGTGCTCCGACGGACTGAACACCATGCTCGCGGACGACGAGATCCGGGCGATCGTCGCATCCCACCGCGAGGACCCCGAGGCCGCCTCGACCGAACTGGTCCACGCCGCCAATCAGCGTGGCGGCGAGGACAACGTCACCGTCGTCGTCATCCGCTTCTGATCAGCCGTAAGCTTCGTATCCACAGCGGTTTGAATTTGACGGCCTGGGGTTTCCCCCCTATATTCTGGCGTGGCGTTCCGGTGTCGAGGGTGTCCTTGAACCTTTCATTTCCGCGGCTTCCGGCCTTGCTCTCGCTCGCCCTCGCGGCCGGCGGCCCCGCGGGCGCAGCTCCCGGCATCGTCGACCTCCCGCTCTCGTCGCGGGCAGGTGTGCGGATCCAGGCGGTCACCGCGCTCTCCGGTGGATCGGGAAGCCCCATCGTCTGTTTGACTCCCTGGACGCTCCAGCCCGTGCGCGGCGAGGCCGTGACACCCCCGACCGTGCGCCGCGCTCTGGCGCTGCTCGCGACCGAGGCGCTCTCCGGAGAGCGACGGATCGTCGAGCGCGACGTGACCGTGCGCTTCGTGACCGATCGCGGATCGCCGGACCGTCTCGAAGCCATCGACGAGAACGCCAATGGCCGCCCCGATGCCGTGGACGCGGTCCTGGCCGGCGTGGCGCGCGCTCAGCGCCTGCTCGGCGTCGGGCTCGAGCTCCCTGGGGCCGGCTCGATCGAGATCGTGCTGGCGCGGCTCGGCTCCGGGGTCGAGGGTGTGGCGCTTCCCTCGCGCGATGGTCGCGTGACGATCTGGCTCGACCCCTCGGGACGGTCTGTCGCGACCCTGCGGCGCGCTGCCGCGCATCAGGCGGTGCACGCGATCGCGGCCGGGCTCGGGTTGGGTGGCGCGTGGTCGGAAGCCTTCTCGACCTGGGCGGCGGGAGCGACCGAAGGCGGGCCGGACGAGCGCGCGACGGTCGTCCTCGGGCAGCGGCTGGCACGTCTGGCCGAGGGCCTCGACCGCGACGACCTCACTCTCGCACCCGGAAACGCGGCCTGGTTCGCGTTCCTGGACGAAGCGTACGGGCGCACCGCCGTGAAGCTCGCGGTCGAGGAGCTTGCGCACGGAGGCTCGACCCGCGCCGCTCTCGATCGCGCGCTGCGGCGCGGCGGCGGAGGCTCTTTCGAAGAGGCGTTCCGCGATTTCCAGCTCTGGTCGGTCCTGACCGGATCGCGTGACGACGGACGTCATTTCAGCTTCGCGGGCCGGCTGCCCGCTCCCACCTTCGCGGGCGTCGCCGACATGCTCCCGGCGCTGTCGATCCAGGCGGATCCGGAGGTCGCGCCTCTGGGAGCGGCGAGCGTGCTCCTCTCCCCGGCCGAGCGCGCCGGAGGGCTCGCGCTGCGCTTCGAGGGCGATCGCACGACGCGGTGGGCGGTGGACGTGCTGCTCGTGCGCTCGAGCGGAGCGATGCACAGGCTTCCGCTCACACTCGATGAGGACGATGCCGGCGAGCTGACGGTCCCGCTCCAGGACCTTCGCGAGGCTCTCCTGCTCGTGCGCAACCTCGACGAGGACGGCAAGGCACCCCGGAAGTACACGTGGTCCGCCTACGTCGAGCCGGGCTACCCCGCCGAGATCGCGCACTTGTCGGCCGAGCCCGCCGGGACGCGCGGCGGCATGATCGTCTCGTGGGAGACTGTGGGTGAGCGTGGCGTCCTCGGATTCAACGTTCTGCGCTCCCGTGCCGGAGACCCGAGCGAGACGCCGGTCAACCCGGTCTGGATTCCAGCCATCGGCGATACGGGCAGCGCCGCGGCGTATTCGTTCCTCGACGCGGGCGCGCGACCGGGCGTCGCGTACCAGTACCGGATCGAGGCCGTCACACCCGAAGGGCTCGTGAGCCGGTCGGACGCCGTCCCGGCGTCCTCGCGTTAAGCGTCCCGCCTCCGAGCGCGCTGCTATAGTCCGCGCGTTTCTCCGTGGGAGCGCGAACGGTGCCTTCGTCCCCCGAGCGTGAGTTCGAAGACGGCCTGAGGATCGCCGCATCCCGCATCGGCTGTGCCCCGCCCGACACGATCACGATCTCCTATCCGCCGACCGCCGCTCAGGGCGATCTCGCCAGCGCGCTTTGCTTCGAGATGGCCCGCGCCGCGCGCAAGCCCCCGCGCGCGTTGGCCGAGGCTCTCGCCGGCGCGTTTCCGCGGGGAGGCGCGATCGACCGCGTCGAGGCCGCGGGCGCGGGGTACGTGAACGCGTTCTTCGACCGGCGCGCGTGCCTGTCCGTCTGGCTCGTGGATCCGCGCGCGCCGCGACCTGCGGCGGGCGAAAAGACCATCATCGAGCACACGAACATCAACCCCAACAAGGCCGCCCACATCGGCCACCTCCGGAACGCGGTCCTCGGCGACACGCTCGTTCGGGCGCTTCGCTGGCTGGGGCGCCGCGTGGAGGTGCAGAACTACATCGACGACACGGGCGTCCAGGTCGCGGATCTGGTCGTCGGCTTCCGCGCGCTCCGCGGCGAGGAGCTCGACGCGGTGCGGATACGGTACGCGGAGCCCGCCCTCGCGGCGCGGGGCGAGCGGTTCGACTACGTCTGCTGGGACCTGTACGCGGAGGTGACACGGTTCTACGAGAGCGACGCCGAGAACCTGCGTCACCGGAGGGAAACGCTCCACGCGATGGAAGCCGGAGGCAACCCGATCGCCGAGCTCGCGGCCTACGTCGCCCAGCGGATGGTGCGGCACCACCTCATGACGATGGACCGCCTCGGCATCCGGTACGACCTCTTGCCGAAGGAGAGCGACATCCTCGCTCACGGGTTCTGGAGCCGGGCCTTCGCGCGGCTGCGGGAGTCCGGGGCGGTGCACCGCATCGAGAGCGGCAAGAACGCCGGGTGCTTCGTGATGGACCTGCCGGGCGTCGAAGAGGGTGCGGGCGAAGATCAGAAGATCATCGTGCGCTCCGACGGCACCGTGACCTACGTCGGCAAGGACATCGCCTATCAGCTCTGGAAATTCGGCCTTCTGGGCCGCGACTTCGACTACAGGCCCTTCGACTGGGGATCGCCCCCGCGCTACACACTCTGGGAGACGACCCACGGCTCCGAGCCTCTGCCCGGGGCCCCGCCCTTCGGCGGCGGCCACACGGTCTACAACGTCATCGACGCGCGTCAGGCGTATCTGCAGCGCGTCGTGGCGCTCGGGCTGACCCGGCTCGGGCACGAGGAGGAGTCGAAGCGCTCGATCCACTTCTCGTACGAGATGGTCGCGTTGACGCCGGCCGCGGTCGCCGCGATGTTCCCCGACTACCCCTTGAGCGAGGAGGACAAGAAAAAACCCCACCTCGAGATGAGCGGCCGGCGGGGCTTGGGCGTGCGTGCGGACGACCTCGTCGACGCGCTGATCGCCCGTGCGAGAGCCGAGGTCGTCGCGCGCCACCCCGACGACGAAGCCGAGCGCGTCGAGGAGATCGCGCGGCGGATCTCGATCGGGGCGCTGCGTTACTACATGCTGCGGTTCTCGCGAAACCGCGTCGTCGCGTTCGATCTGGAGGGGGCGCTGGCGTTCGAGGGGGAGACGGGGCCCTACCTTCAGTACTCGGTCGTGCGTGCGCGCAACATCCTCGCGAAGCTCGCCGAGCGCCGCGGAGCGCAGGAATGCGACGCCGCGTGGCTCGCGGCGCACGCCGACCTGGGAGCCCTGCCGGCGGAAGAGCTCGGCGGCGTGTGGGAGATCCCGCTCCAGCTCTCCCGCCTGGAGCCCGTGTGCCGCCAGGCCGTGGACTCCCTCGAATTGGCCACGGTGGCCAAGCACGCCTACATTCTCGCCCAGGCCTTCAACTCCTTTTACCACCGCTCTCCGGTCGCTCAGGAGGACGATGCGAAGGTCCGATGGGTGCGCGCCGCGATCACGCGCGTCTATCACGACGGGATGGCGCACCTGCTCGGGCTGATGGGGATCGAGGTTCCGGACCGCATGTAGAAAGGACGGGCTCTTGGCGCTCCGCATCCTCGTTCTGGGTTCCGTCGCACCGGAGACGCTCGCGGCACTCGCTCGTGTCGAGCCGGGCACCGAGATTCTGCCTCCGGCTGCGGCTCACGAGCTGCTCAGCCGGGTCGCAACCGACGGGCCGGACCTCCTCATCCACGGGACCGGCATGCTCGAGTGGGCGGGATCGTCGTCCCTCCTCCATCAGATGCTCGACAGCGAGTTCGCGCGGGCGACCCGCTATCGCCATCCGCTCTCGATCCTGCTCCTCGCGATCGACCACCTCGAAGCCCTCGCCGAGACCCACGGCGGGGCGGCGCTCGACGAGTGGCGGCGCGCGCTCGCCGAGGCGCTGCGGCGCTCGCTCCGGCAGATCGACGTCATCGCCCGCATCGCTCCCAACGAGCTCGCGATCCTCCTTCCCGAGACCACGATGGCGGGGGCGCGGGTCGTGGCGGAGAGGGCGCGCACGCTGGCGACGAGGTTGATCGTCAAAGGCGACGCCGCTGCGGCGCGGCCGGCGCTTCCGGTCAAGGCGTCCGTGAGCATCGGTGTCTGCGACGCGCCGCGCGACGGGCTCGACTCGAGCGGCGCGTTCCTGGAGGCCGCACGAGCCTCGCTCGGCCGCGCCGCCGAGGCCGGGGGCGACCGAGTCGACGCGCCGGCCGCGTGATATCCTCGCCTGGAGCCCCCCGGATGCCGATGACGTTCCCCCGAAGCTTCGCGCTCGCGTCCTGCGTCGCGATCGGTGTGTGCGGGGGCCTCGCCGCGGGCGCCGCCGCACCGGCTACCCTCCCCTTCGAGAGCGTCCGCCCCGGCATGAAGGGGATCGGCCGCACGGCCTTTCAAGGGGAGCGCATCGAGGAATTCCAGGTGGAGATCGTCGGCGTGATCCCGCACATCGGCCCCGAGCAGGACCTCATCCTCGCGCGGTGCAGCGGTGGGCCGCTCGCGACGACGGGAATCATGGCCGGGATGAGCGGCAGCCCCGTCTTCATCGACGGCAAGCTGATCGGAGCGGTCGCGTACAGCTGGGGCTTCGCCAAGGAGCCGCTCGCGGGGATCACGCCGATCGGAGAGATGCTGGCCGTCGGCTCGCGTCCCGACACCACCGGCGCCGGGCGCCGTCGCGCGGGCTCGCGCGTCGCTTGGCGCGACGTCCTGAGCTCGGCCGAGCGTCCCGCGGATCTCGCGGCGTTTTTCGCGACGCGACTCGATCGCCTGGGCGCCCGGCCGGTCTCTGGCGCGTCGCCCGCCCTACCGCTGGCCGTCTCCGGGCTAGGCGCCGCCGGCATCGCGCGCATCGCTCCCGATCTCCAGCGCGCCGGCTTCCTGCCCATGCAGTCCTCGGCCTCCGGCGCGGGCGCGGCCCCGGCGAGCCCGTTCCAACCCGGCTCCCCGGTGGGCGTGAAGCTCGTCAGGGGCGACGTCGACATGACCGCGACCGGGACCGTCACGTGGGTCGACGGCGATCGCCTCTATGCGTTCGGCCACCCCCTCTACGGGCTCGGTGACGTGGACCTTCCCCTCACGGCCGCCCGCGTCGAAACGCTGCTTCCCAGTCTCGAGCGATCCGCCAAGATCGCCGTTCCCCTCGCCGAGGCGGGCGCATTCCGCCAGGACCGGGCCTCGGCGATCTTCGGGAAGATCGGCGCCACACCGTCGATGATCCCGATCCGGCTCCAGCTCACCGACGGTGCCGGCACGAAGCGTACGTATGCCTTCGACGTCGCCGACGACCCGCTGCTGGCGCCGATCCTCCTGTACGTCTCCCTCCAGGGGGTCGTCGAGGCCGTCGAGCGGACTTTCGGCGCCGCCACCGTGCGCCTGCAGGAAGGCTCGGTCATCAAGGTCGACGGGTCGGACGACGTCCGTCTCGACAACCTTTTCGCGGGCGACGGCGCTGCGACGAGCGCCTGCGGGCTGTCGGCCTACTTGCTCTACGTCCTCATGAACAACGAGTGGGCGGATGCGCGCGTGCGCGGCGTCAATCTCCTGTTCGAGTACGACCGCACACCCCGCACGGCCCTGGTGCGTCGCGTGACGCTCGACCGATACCGGGTCACGGCCGGATCCACGGTCACGGCACGGATCATCGTGTCGCCGTACCGCGGACCGGACGCCGTCCTCGAGCGCGAGATCGCCATCCCCGAGGAGACTCCCGCGGGACCGCTGACTCTTCAGGTGGGAAGCGCCGCGGCGATCAACCGTACCGACGATGTCGAGGGGCCGATCTACCCTCGCGACCTCGAGCAGCTCGTGACCCTCATCAACCGGCTGAGGAGGAACGACCGCGTCTACGTGCTCGCGTCGCGATCGGACTCGGGGGCCTACCTCGGCGGGGCGCGCCTGCCGAACCTTCCCCCCTCGCTAACGTCCATCCTCACGCGCCCGAGAAGCTTCGGCAACTTCGCGTACGTGCCGGAGCGCGGGATTCTCGAGGAGGAGATTCGTACCGACACGGCCGTCGAAGGCTTCGCCCGGGTCTCCGTCGAGGTGATGGCGAAGTGACAGGGCGCCTCATCGCACTTGTCGTGCTGGCCGCCGGCACGGTCGCCGCCGAGCAGCCCCGCGTGGCCTCGGTCCCCATCGCGGGCCTGCGCGAGGGGGAATCCCAGAGCGTCGCGGTCACGAGCCGGGGGCGCATCGAGCTCGCCCCGGCGGTGTCGCGATTGTCCCGGCCGCTCGCCTCGGGCGACCCGGCGCAGGTCCTGGCGGTCGCGACCGATGCGAGCGGCCGCGTCTTCCTGGCGACGGGGCCGGACGGACAGGTCCTCCGGGTGGCATCGGGAGGAGAGACCTCGGTTCTCTACCGCGCGTCCGAGCCGCTGGTGACCGCGCTGCTTCTCCTCTCCGGAGGTGACGTGCTTGCTGCGACGGCCCCCGGAGGGAAGATCTATCGCATCACGCCCACGGGTCAGGGCCGCGTCTGGAGCGAGACCGAGGAGCGCTATGTTTGGGCGCTCGCGAGGCGGCCCGACGACACGGTGCTCGCGGCGACCGGTGAGCGCGGCCGCCTGCTGGCGATCGATCGCGCCGGGAAGGCCACCGTCCTCTTCGATGCGGACGAGACGCACCTCGTCAGCCTTGCGCTCGCCCAGGACGGCACGATCTGGGCCGGAGGCTCGGGACGGGGGCTCGTCTACCGCGTCGACGCTGCGGGACACGGCACCGTCGTCTACGACGACGAGCTTCCCGAGGCGAAGTCGATCGCGGTCGGAGCCGGCGGCGACCTCGTGGTCGCGTTCGATGCGGCCCCCGCTCCGGACAAGCGTCCTCCCGCGCTTCGCCTCCGTGTCGGGGGCGCCGGCGAGGGCGTCAGCGATCTCGAAGGTCAATCGGGCACCGCCATCCAAGGCGTCATCGAAGGACTCAGCAGCTCCGTCTCCGACGAGGGAGAGCGTTTGCGCGGAAAGCTCGTCCGCATCGCGGCCGACGGAACCGACGAGGAGCTGTGGCGCTCGCAGGACGAGGCTCCTTTCGCGACCGCGCTCGACCGGGAGGGTCGCGCAATCTTCGCCACCGGCGAGCCCGCGCGGCTGTGGCGCGTGGAGAGCCCCCACGAGGTGTCGCTGCTCGCCACGCTCAAGGAGGCGCAGGCGACCGCGATCGTGCGGGAGTCCCGCGACCTGGTCGTGGCGACGAGCAATCCCGCGGGGCTGTACCGCCTGAGCTCACAGCCGGCGGATGCGGGGATGTACACGTCCCCCCCGCTCGACGCGGGCGGGACCGCCCGGTGGGGCACTCTGGCGTGGCGCGCGGAAGGCGGCGGCCGGGTGGAGTTTGCGACCCGCACCGGAAACAGCGCCGACCCGGACGGCACGTGGTCCCCCTGGAAGGGCTCTCTCACGAACGCTCAAGGAAGCGCGGTCTCGAGCCCCGAGGGTCGGTTCCTCCAATGGCGCGCCCGGCTCGTCGGCGGCCCTGGCGATCCTCCACGCGTGACCGGGATCGGAGCCAGCTACGCCACCCGCAATCGTCCTCCGGGAGTTCGCGACCTGCGTATCGACCCGGCTTCCGGCGCGGTCTCCGGGAAGGCGACGCTGAAATGGTCCGCCGCCGATCCGGACGGCGATCCGATCACGGTGGAGGTCGAGGTCCGCAAGGCCGGGGAGTCGACCTGGACGAGCGCCGTCCGGACGGACCCGCCGGCGGCGAAGGCCGGCGAGACGACCAGCACGTCGGATGGTTTCTACAAGGATGGACGTGCCACCTGGGATACCGTGACCTGGGATGAAGGTGTCTACGAAGTGCGCGCGATGGCGCTCGACGAGGCGGCGAATCCCCCCGGCGGCGGACTCTCGTCGACGGCGGATCTCCCGATCGTCGTGCGCGTCGACCGGACGCCCCCCGAGGTGCGTCCCAAGCGCGGGCCGGGAGGCGCGATCGACGTGGAGGCGACCGATGAGGTGTCCGGCGTCGCCCGACTCGAGATCGTCCAGGACGGCAAGGTGATCGCAACGCCGCGGCCCACGGACGGCGTCGCCGACGGCAGCCGCGAGACGTTCCTCGTCCCGGCGCCGGCCTCCGGGAAGGCGGAAGGGCGCACCTTCCGCGCCACCGACGCCGCCGGCAACACCGCCGAAGCGCAGGCCCCCGAGCCGTGAGGCCCGCGCCGCTCGCGCTTGCGATCGCGCTTGCGGTCCTCGCGGGGTGCGGCGCCGCGCCTCCCGCGACGCCGAACGAGGTTCGGCTCGTTCTCTACTCCGAGCCCTCCTCTTTGTCCCTGATCGGCAATACGGACAACAACTCGGCGCAGCTCGCCAGCATGATCTCGGACGGGTTGATCGCCTACGACGCGCGCGGCGGCTATGTGCCGATGATCGCGCGGAGCTGGGAGACGACCGCCGACGGCCTCACGATCACCTTCCACCTGCGCGACGATGCGCTCTGGCACGACGGGACGCCGGTCACGTCCCGCGACGTGGCGTTCACGTGGCGGAAGGTGCGCGATCCGGAGACGCAGGCGCGCTCCTGGGTCTCGCTTTTCGCGGACGTGGACGCGGTGGACACACCCGACCCGCGCACGGTCGTCGTCCGCTACCGCCGCCCCTACGCGGACGCCCTCGACGCCTGGCGCGTGCCGCTCGTCCCCGAGCACGTCGCGGCGAAGGAAACGGATTTCCTGGGCGGCGCGTTCGCGCAGCGGCCGATCGGATGCGGCCCGTACCGCTTCGTCAGCCGCGAGCCGGGACAACGCATCGTCGTCGAAGCATTCGATCGGTACTGGCAAGGCCGCGCGAGCGTCGACCGGATCATCGTGAAGATCATCGGCAGCGACCGCACGGCGTTCGAGGCGCTGTTGCTTGGCGACGTGGATCTCATGGCGGTGAGCCCCGAGCTCTGGCGCGAGGCCAAGGACTCTCCTCGCGCGAGCCGGCTGAGCCGGCTTCTGTACTTCCGGCTGAACCTGTGGAAGATCGACTGGAATCAGGACGGGACGAACCCCTACTTCGGCGATCCGCGCGTGCGCCGTGCCCTCGTCGCCGCGCTCGACCGATCCCGATTCGCCGAGACGGTCGCCCTGGGTCTGGCGCGCCCGCTCTCGACCACGTATCCACCCGAGTCGCCCTGGCACGACACGCGGTTCGCCCCGATCGCCTACGATCCCGCCGCGGCGGCGCGCCTGCTGGACGATGCGGGGTGGCGGATTCCGGCCGGCGGCACCGTGCGTGAGAAGAACGGCGTGCCGCTGCGATTCACGATGCTTCTCCCGGCAGGCGCGCAGGAGATCGCCGACCGGATCGCGGCCTGGATGCAGGACGCGCTCGGGCGCGTGGGCGTATCGATGCAAGTGGAGAAGCTCGAATGGCGCGCGTTCCAGGATCGACGGCGCTCGCATCGGTTCCAGGCGGCGATGGCGACGACCGTCGTGGACCCGACGGCCGACCAGTTCGATCTCTACCACTCCTCGGCGGGCTTCAACTACGGTAGCTTCAAGGACGAGGATGTCGACCAGCTGCTCGAGCAGGGCCGGTCCACCCTCGACCCCGCCGCCCGCCGCGCGATCTACGCGCGGCTTCAAGAGCGCCTGAGCACGCTCGAGCCCGTCTCCGTCCTGTTCCAGTTCGCGCAGCCGGTGCTCCACGACGCGCGGCTGCAGGGCGTGGCGTCCTCGCCGGTCGGGCTCTTCTCATTCCAGCCCGGACCCCGGGCATGGAAGTGGACGCGCTGAGCGGAGGAGCCCGGTGATGGCCCGCGCCGTCCGGCGGGCGGTGTCGGCGGCCGTCACGCTCGGCCTGGTGACGCTCGTCGTGTTCGCGCTCGGGGCATCCCTGCCGGGGTCCGCCGAGGAGGACGACGAGCGCGCCCGGCCGCTCCCGCCGGACTACCGCGCGGCGGTCCGCGCGCAGTTCCACCTCGACGCACCCTGGCACGTTCGCTACGTGCGGTGGGTGGCGGACCTCGCTCGCGGCGACCTAGGCATCTCGCTGAGGGAGAAGCGGCCCGTGGCCGCGATCATCCGCGAGCGGCTGCCGGTGTCGCTGGCGCTGAACGCCTTGGCGCTCACCGCGATCGTGGGATTGTCGGTCCCGATCGGGATCGCGGGCGCCTGGCGTCCCTCGTCACGCACGGACCGCATCCTCGCCCTGACGACGACCGCGATCTATGCCGTGCCGGTGTTCTGGGCG
>Ga0137436_1000067_pt1 | contig 34653 bp, 26 predicted proteins | sample EasRivERMGT119_2_FD_102328 | JGI IMG/M metagenome (GOLD analysis project Ga0137436, IMG submission 102328) | Soil microbial communities from meander-bound floodplain in the East River, Colorado, USA - East River MetaG ERMGT119_2 | ecosystem: Environmental > Terrestrial > Soil > Floodplain ...
AAGCAACCGCTGATTCGGCTCGTAGGGTCGAAAGGTCTTGGCCATGCGCGCATTATCCGCGCCCACGCGAGCCGACGGAAGATGGATTCACAAGCGACACCGATTACTCGGACAGGCTCCTAGGCCTCGGTCTGCCTTAGGGGCATCGTCAGTCGGCGCGCGACTCGTCGGGATTCGCTGCCACACGTCCGTCCTCGATGCGGATCAGCTTGTCGGCGAAGGGCACGAGCCGCATGTCATGGCTCACGACGAGCACCGCGGTGCCGCTCGCGGCCGTCGCGTGTAGCAACTCGATAATGCGTTCGCCGGCCCGGGAGTCGAGGCTGCCCGTCGGCTCGTCAGCGAGCAGCACAGGCGGGCTGTTGGCCAGCGCACGCGCGATCGCGACGCGTTGCTGCTCGCCGCCACTCAGCATCGTTGCACGCCCGGTCAGCCGGTTCGGCAAGCCCACGCGCTCCGCGAGTTGCCGCGCGCGCTCGCGTGATTCGGGGCGACGAACGCCGGCGAGCGTCATCGGCAGCTCAATGTTCTCGAGCGCGCTCAGGGCATCGAGCAGAAGGAACCGCTGGAACACGAAGCCGACTCGCCGCAGGCGAAACGCGGTCAGCGTCGAGGGCGTCAGCGCGCCGAGCCTTGTCCCGTCGATCTCGACGCTTCCCTCACTGGGCGCGAGCAGGCCGCCGGCGAGTGAGAGCAGCGTTGTCTTGCCGCTGCCGCTGGGTCCGATCACCAGCGTGAGCTCCCCGCGTCGAACCTCGAGGCTGATGCTATCGACCGCGCGAACGAGGGCGCGGCTGTCCTCGCCGAAGCGTCGGCTCACCCGGTCGAAGCGTACCGCGACCGCATCAGGAGTCATGCGCGGAAGACCTCGGCCGGGTGGATGCGCGCGATTCGCCGTAGGGGTACCAACGCCCCGAGCGCACCGGTAACGAACGCCCCGGCAGCGACCAGCGCCGCGGCCTCTACCGCCAGCGAGAGCGGCACCGCGGGCACGAGACGCGCGGCCAGCGCTGCCACGATCGCGTAGACGAGTGTTCCGACGATGAGCCCGCCGCACACGGCCGTCATCGCCTGAGCGAGCACGACCCGCGCAACGACGCCGGAGGACGCGCCGAGGGCTTTGAGCAACGCGTAGTCCTCGCGTCGTTCGAGCACCGAGCCGTAGAGCAACAGCGTCAAGACGGCGACGGCGACGATGCCGCCGAGCACGGCCACGGTCGCCAGGATCGGCACAAGGCCCCCGCGCAGCTCTTCCATGTTGTTCTCGGCGAAGATCGCCTGGGGCAGCACGGCGACGTGAGGCGATCGCGCGCGCAGGCGGCCAATGAGCTCCTCCGCCCGCACGCCGGGAGCTGCGCGGATGAGGAAATAGCTTGCGATCCCCCGGATCGGGAGCAGATCTCGCGCTTCGTCGATCGTGACGAATGCGAACTGGGTGAGGACCGAGTTCGTGCCCCGGCTGATCCCGGTCACGTGGAAGCGGTGTCCTTCGAGGTCGAGTGAGTCGCCGAGGTGGACACCGAGGCGATGCGCGAGCGCCCCATCGAGGATCATCCCGCCAGTCTCGGGGCGCGATGTGCCCGCGATCACATCTGGGCGGCCCGCGGCCGAGCCCGGGTCGAGCCCGATCACGACCGCCGTGGCGTGCCGGGGGCCTGACTCGAAGAGGGTGATCACGCGAAGGAGCGGCGTCACCTCCGCCACGCCGGGCTCCTCCCGGAGAGAATCGACCAACGATGCCGGTACGAAGGACGACGCCTTGATGAAATTCGTGGTGTTCATCTGCGCGACCCACGCGTCGACCGGCCGTGATGCGACCCACCCGTTCGATTCGGTGCGAACGCCGTTGTACAGCGCGACGAGGAAGAGCATGAGGACAACCGCCATCCCGACGCCGGCGATGGTGATCGCGAAGCGTGTGGCGTCGCACGCGATCATCCCGCGCGTGAGCGGCACGCCGCCGCCGGGCAGCCATCGCGCCCGATGACGCGCGGCCCGCATCGACCCGTCAGCCTCGGGCGGATTCATGCGCGCTGACGAGCGTTCGCGGCTTGGCATCGCCAAGCCGGCCGGTCCGCTGCCGCAACTCGCCGCGTGCGGCGTCCGGCTCGACGATCACGACCCGCAGTGGCCCGAGCTGGCCGAGCCGGCGCGCGAGCGCGTAGTGCGGATTCTCGCGCAGCGCGCCTTCCATTCGCCGCGCGACCTCGGTGGCCGACTCGCACAGCGTCTCCGTCGACAAGATCAACTCGTACCCGGCCGATGCGCCATCCTCCCACCCACGCAGCGTCGCCACGGCGGGGGGCGCGTAGATGCCCCAGAGCGAGCGCAACGCCTCGGCCACGAATGGTTCAGAGAGCTTCTCGCCGCGGAGATCACTCACCTGTCCCGCTCGCCCGAGGAAGCGGAGCGAAGGAGTCGCCACGAGATGTCCCGTGCACTCGACGATATCTCCCAGGCGGTACCGCCAGAGGCCGCCGCCGTTGGTGACGATGACCTCATAGCGCTTCCCGCGCACCAGCTCGTGCGCGCGCCGGATGTCGCCCGACTCATCGAGGAATTCGAAGTAGTGCGAGGTGATGGCGAGGGGGCGCGCCTCGCCGATGGGCACGGTGACGATCGCTTCCGTCGCGAGCAGTCCCTTGGCCTGCACGAGCACGCCGGGGAGGCGCGTGGCGAGGTGGGTCGCGATCCGACGCCAACCGGACGCAGCGGCCTGCTCCCCCCAGCAGCTCACCACCTGCAGGCGGGGCCACCAGCGCGGCCAGTCAGACGGCCCGATGCGGCGCAGTTCCGCGGCGCGCGCGCGATCGGGCCGGGCGCGCCATGCGCCGCGCGTCGAGGCCGGCAGGGCGCCCGCCCACGGACACGAACCGCGCTCTACCGCATCAAGCAAATCCAGCCACGCCCCTTCTGCGGCGGCGACGAGCAGTTCCAGGAACGTCGGGTGCCAGACCGAGATGAGCCGCAGCTCGCGTTGCCGGAGCAGCCCGAGCAGTGACAGCGACCAGAAGTCGCGTTCGTCGCGTACATGGCGGACGGACGAGGGGACGGCGAGCAGCTGCCGCACGAGCCAGGCCTTCGTCCCGCCGAGATACTCCGCGTCATCGGCCAAGCCAACGGGCACTGCCCGCGCCAGGTCGTCCGCTGGGCGCGTCGTGTCCCCGATCGGAGACACCGACCAGTAACCGGGACCGCCGACGAGCCGTGGGCGCTGCCGGGCGAGATCCGTCATCCAGGGGGAGACGGCGGCGTCGAACGCGGCCGTTAGCCCGCGCGTGAATGGGATGAGCCGACTCGCGCCTGTCGAACCGCTCGTCGGCGCGAGGTGCGTCACGGCGTCGGTGCCGAGCACCTGGGGTTCCCCGCGTCGGACACGCGCGATCCACGGTGCGAGTGTCTCGTAGTCGACAAGCGGCACGCGCCGCGAGAATGCCGTGCCATTGTGGATCGAAGCGAATTCGTGGGCTTCGCCGTACCGGCTTCGTGCGTGTCGCGCGAGTTGGGTCCGCAGCCACGCCTCTTGCGCCTCGCCGGGCGTGGCGAGCGCGCGGCAGAAGCGGCGGTTCGCGCGGTACCCCGACGCCAGCCAGCAGACATTCGCGAGCGCGGAAGTGCCTATCATAACGGACTTGCGGGCGCGCTGCCCCGCACCATGCGGGCGCCGGCGGCGGTGAAGTTCTCGTCCCCCAACGCGGCCAGACAGACCAGTTCGTCGCCTGCGGCATGGCCCGGGTTGCGCGCGAGAAAGAATTCCACATGCGCGTCGCGGCGCTTCCCGTCGGGGACGACGGCCAACGCGTCGCGGAGCCGCTGCGGCGCCGCGAAGCGCACCACGCCGGCGGTTTCCTCGAACGCCCGGCCGAACCGCTCGCGTGCGAGCTGGGCCATCAGGCGCGTCATGGTGGGCGGCGTCGGGGCGTCGTGACGCGGCCAGAACTCACGCCAGAAGACGGGGAGGAGGCGGAAGGTGCGGAAGCCCGATGACAGCAGCAGCCAATACCAGGGCTCTCCCACGAGAGCGCCTTGCGCGCGCCGCACCATGGAGATCCATCCGCGTGCCAGCACAGGCGAGCCCCACGCGTCGGGAGCCATGATGGTGTCGCCCGAGTACACGATGTTGAGCCGACGCCCCTCGAACGCCGTGTGGACGATTTGCAGCGTCGAGAATCCGACGAGCCGGTCGCCCCGGTGGACGCGGAGGACCCAGTCCTTCTCGGACAGATCGCGCGTGAATTGCGTGCGACTCACTCCCTCGAAGTGGGTGTCAAGAAGCGCGAACATCTCGTCCTTGGCCGCGGCGTCGAGGGACGCGCGCGGGCTCGCCTCGGCGCGACTGCGCGCATCGTCGCGCATCGCGTCCGATTCGCCGGCGGTCGCCGGCGGCAGTGCGAGCGAGAGCGGGTTCATAGCAGCGCGACCTCCGGGCGGAAGGGGCGCGAATCCCACGAATCGATGAACGCGGGGGCGTCGGGCCAGCGGACGGCATAGAGCCGAGTGCGGTACGCGCGCCCGCCCACGGCTCGGCGAAGCGCTTCGAGTTGGGGATCGCCCGCCGCGCGCGCGATGATGAGCCATTCGATGCCTCGGGGATCGGCCGCCGCGCGCAGCGCGCTCCAAAGCGTCGGCCAGTGCCGATCGTGATCCACGGTCGCACCGAGGACCGAGGCCTGCCGGACAACCGTACCCGGCGCCGGCAGCGACGGAGCGAGGCCGGCGCGCGCGAGGACGTTCATGAAGGGGCGCGACCACCGCAGGGCGCCCTGATAGCCACAGATGCGCGTCTGGCGGAACGACCTCTGGTCCCAGACGGCGGCCGCCGCCACCATGCGGCCGTGCGCTCGGACGACTACAAAATCGCTCGGACCGATTCCGTGCGCGGCGAGCGCCGTCCAGCGCGCGTTGTCCCAAGTGGGCGAGAGGTGCGCCGCGCGCGCGTGGTGCTCGAGGAAGGCGGTGAGCTCATCGCGGTCGACCACGGTATCAACGCGGTCGAACCGCTTCGCACGTGGAGCGCGGCGGACGGGCGCGAGCCTCGTCTCGAGATCTGCTATCGGCACGTAAGTGGGGAGGCCGAGCCGCCCACCGTGCTCGAGCACGCGCCGCGCTCGAAGGTTTTCGGCGGCGATGCTGGTGAAGCAGCCGTCCGCGCCGTCGGCGATGAAGTGGTCTCGCAGGAAGGCGTATCCGTCGCGCAGTCGGCGCACGGCGTTCGGGACGTCGGGTGCGAGGCGCAGTTCGCCGAGGTAGCCGATGCGCCGCACGGCCCCGTTGCGGTGCAGGGTGTGAAGACTGAGCCGCCCCATGGCGTCGGCGCGTCCCGCTGCGCGAATGATGGTCGTTCGGTCCACCGCCCCCGCCAGCCCTTCGCCGGCGAAGTAGTCCGGCTCCCGGGTAAAGGCCACGCGCACCGCGCCGGGCATGACCGTGTTCCGCAAGAGCGCGCGCACGTCGGCCTCATCGGCCGGCGTCGCGAGCGCGACACCGGTTGCATGCGTCGCCGGCGCCACCGCCGTCAGTTCGCCGTCAGCAAGCGGCCGTGCCATGCCATGTCCCCCAGCGGGTAGTGATCGCGGAGGCTCACGTCGCCCCGGTGCATCGCGTTGATCGGAAAGAAGAGCCGCCACATGTACCCATTCGCGCGGTTCACGTCATCCATGCTGCGCCGGACGATGCTGCGCCACGAGTAGAACGTGCGGCGGGCGGCGAGGCACTCGCGCTGCAGCGCCTCAGGGGACATGGCGTGCGGCTGGAACGGGATGCGGTTGTAGCTGTACCGATCGTCGAGCCACCACGCCTCGTACAGGAGCCGTCCCTCGGCTTTCAGGCGCTCGTACAGCGGGGTGCCGGGGAAGGGAGTGAGGTGGTTGAATGCCGCGATGTAGAAACCGTGCCGTTGCGCAAAGGCGACCGTCGGTGCAAAGCTCTCGGGCGTGTCGCCGTCGTAGCCGAAGATGAACGTGCCGTAGACGCGGATGCGGTGGCGGCGCAGGTTCGCGAGGGCCTGTTCGAAGCCGCCTTTCGCCGTGTTGAAGGACTTGTTCATCGCGCTGAGATTGGCGGGGTTCAAGCTCTCGAAGCCGATGAGCACTCCCTGACATCCACTGCGCACGAGCAGGTCGAGGAATTCCTCGTCGTGCGCGGCGTTGATGCTCGCCTGACTCACCCACCGCACCTTGAGGGGGATCAGCGCGCGGAAGAACTCCTTCGCCTGCGACATATTCGAGGTGATGTTGTCGTCAACGAAGAAAAAGATACGCCTCTGGTCCTTGAGCGGGCGAAGCTCCTCGAGGATCCGGTCGATCGGGCGCCGGGTCTGGGTCTGGTCAAACACGCTCTGCACCGCGCAGAATTCGCACTTGAAGTGACATCCGCGCCCGGCCTCGACGAGCCCGATGGGCAGGTAGCGCTTGCCGCGGAAGATGGAGCGGTCGGGGCGGAGTTCCTCGAGTGAGGGCCGGTCCTCGGCACGGTAGAATTTCTCGAGGCGGCCGTGGCGCGCGTCATCGAGCACGCGCGGCCAGAGCGCCTCCGCTTCGCCGATGACGACTGCTTCGGCGTAGCGCGCCACTTCGTCGGGGAGGAGCGAGGCGTGGAATCCGCCCATCACCACGGGGATGCCGCGCCGCCGGTATTCGCTCGCGATCTGGTAAGCGCGCTTCGCCGTGTACGTCTCGACGCTGATCCCCACGAGATCCGTCGGCTCTTCGAAGGGGATCGCCTCGAGGCGATCGTCGTAGAAGCGCACCTCCACGTCGCGCGGCGTGAGGCCTGCGATCGACGCCGCCGGCAGCGACTCCATCTGCCAAGTCCGGATGTACGACTGGCCGGGCTTCCGGCCGACGCAAGGGTGGATGAGGGTGACTCGGTACGGCTTCACGAAACCGCCCCGGCCATGGCGTCCCGCGCGGCGTCGAGGGGCGACCGTCTGGCCGATGCGTGTCCGATGATCCAGTCGCAGTTGTAGAACTGCGACAGATGATGCGCGTAGAAGCGGTAGCCGAGGTTTGTGCCGATGCGCACCGGCCACGGAGCGGGGGACTCCCGGATGCGGCGCCAGATGTTGCGCAGACTGTACGCATGTTTCCATGCCGCCTCGACGCCGAACTGCAGCTCCGCCACGCTCATGTGCTTCGGCTCGAAGACCACGTGCTGGGCATCGTAGAGCTCCCAGTCGCGCGTGAGGATGCGCCCTTCCGCGTCGAGCCGCTTGAACAGCGGTGTATTCGGGAAGGGGGTCACGACGGCGAACCGCGGGAGGTCGATCTTCGCCTCAACGGCGAACTCGGCCGTCTTGAGGAAGACATCCGGCTGGTCCTCATCGAGCCCGAAGACGAAGCAGCCCTGGAGCGCGATGCCGTGCGCGTGGAGCCGCTCGACGACGCGGCCGTAGTGGTCCGGTGTGTTGAATCCCTTGCGGCTCCCTTTGAGACTCTCCGCCGATAGCGATTCGAGCCCCATGAGGAGCCCTCGGCAACCGCTGCTGGCGCAAAGCGCGAGCAATTCCGGATCGTCGGCCAGGAGCACCGTCGATAGCCCGTACCATTGGAGTCCCAGCGGGATGAGCGCTGTGAAGAGCGCCTTCGCGTGCTCGCGGTCGGCGATAAGGTTGAGGTCGATGAAGATGAGCCGCCTGGCGCCGTGTGTCCGAATGTCGGCGACGACATCTCTCACCGGCTTTTGGAACGGCTTGCGCCCCCAGGCCGTCGGGACGACGCAGAATTCGCACGGGTGGACGCAGCCGCGTGTCGCCTCGAACACGTTGTTGGTCATGAAGCGGCGGCTCGGCAAAAGGTCGCGGCGCGGGAAGGGGCGGCCGGCGAGACTCAGACCCGGGGCCATGGTGTAGCGCGGATGGAGCGCTCCCGCGGCCGCGTCCCGGAGCAGCTGCGGCCACGTGTCCTCGGCGTAGCCCACCACCACCGCGTCGGCGTGCGGCTGTGCGTCCTCGGGGATCAAGGTGACATGCGGGCCCCCGAGAACGACCGTGATGCCGCGCGACCGGAAGTGATCGGCGAGGGCGTACGCGCGGACGGCGGTCCCCGTGATGACCGTGAGTCCGACGAGGTCCACGTCGAGGTCGAGTGGGACGTCCGCGATCCCCTCATCGATGCAACAGACGGTGTGCGGCAGCTCCGGCGGGATGAGCGCCGCGAGGGTCGTCAGCGTGAGCGGCTGATAGCGGAGCGACCTACGCCAAATACCGCCCCGGTGCCTGTAGAGCGGTCCCTTGGGTGAGACGAGTGCGATCCGGAGTGGAGGCGTGTCCGGGCCTGAGGAGAGATCGTGCCGCATGGGACACCTCAGAGCACCAAGCGTGGGTAGACCTTGAGGCCACTCTCGCCGTGTCTCAGATACGACGCCGCCACGTACGCGAGCACCGGGACGACGGTCCCGGCGACGGTCCCGACCAGCAACAGGGTCCAATACTCGGCCGACGGCGGACCGATGGGGAGAGCGTCGGCCCGCTGGAGTACGAGACCGTAGATCACGCCGAACGTTCCGAAGTACACCGGAGCGTGATCGGTCACGACGACTTCGGCCGGTCGCCCCTCGGCCGCCAGACGGTTGTGAATGAGGATGAATCCGGCCTTGACCGCGTACGTGTCATAGAGCCAGTTCCAGAATCCGATCACCGAGCCAGTGACAAGCGCCGCGCGCGCGTACGCAGTCAAACCGTGGTTGCCCACACCGGCGGGGACGCAGAGCAGCCCGAAGAGGCTCGTCGCCGTGCCGAAGACGAATCCATGGTGCGGCCGGAATCGGCCGACGCGGAAGCGGGTGTTCACTTCCCACAGGCCGAGCACGTTCATGCCGAGCCCCGGCACGACGTACGCGAACACGATCGGCACGGTGAGCGCGAGCGCCGCCAGCGCATGGCTGCCACCGTAGCGCTCGAGCCAGAGCCAGTAGCCGAGCGGCAGGAAGATGAGAGGTCCCAGGAATTGGTACCATCGGAAGAACCTCATGTGTCCTCTCCGGGGCTCGGCGACGCAAGTATGGACCGATCCGGCTTTGCCCCAAAATGTAAAAGGACGGGTTTCAGGTCAACGGCGGCGAGGGCCCGGACCTTGGAATTCAATTGACCCCCGCAGGGCGGCGTGCCAGCCTGCGCTCAGTCGAGCCTTGGGGGGCCGCCCTCGATGCGGATCGCGTTCATACGTCCCAATCTGCGGGAGACGCGCTCCACAGACGCCATGGAGCCGCTCTGTTTCGCGATTCTCAAGAGCTTGACGCCTCGCGGAGTCGATACCGTCCTCTACGACGAGCGTCTGGAGCCGATCCCGCTCGACGAGCCGACCGATCTCGCAGCCCTCACCGTCGAGACCTTCACGGCGCGTCGCGCGTACCAGATCGCCGATGGATTCAGACGACGCGGCGTTCCCGTCGTGATGGGCGGTTACCAACCGACATTCCTGCCCGATGAGTGCCTCGAGCACGCGGACGCGGTCGTGCAGGGAGATGCCGAAGGCGTCTGGCCGCAAGTGGTCGAGGACGCGGCGGCGGGCCGGCTGCGCCGGATCTATCGCCAGGAAGAGTTTCCTCCGATGGGCGGCCGTCTCCCCGATCGGAGCGTGTTCGCCGGAAAGCGTTACGCACCGCTGACGCTCGTCCAGTACGGGCGTGGCTGCCGGTTCAACTGCGACTTCTGCTCGATCCGGGCGTTCTATGGATCGAGCGTGAGGCAGCGTCCCATCGAGGAGGTCGTCGCGGAACTCCGGGGGCAAGCCGGGAGTCACGTCTTTTTCGTGGATGACAACCTCTTCGTCGACGTGGCGAAAGCGACGGCGCTGTTCGAGGCGCTGGTCCCGCTCCGGATTCGCTGGTCATGCCAGACATCGATCGACGTCGCCCGCGACCGCGGCCTCGTGCGCCTCATGGCGCGGAGCGGATGTACGACGGCCCTCGTCGGCTTCGAGTCCCTGGACAGCGAGAACCTCCGTCAGATGCGGAAGGGTTGGAACCTGAAGTGGGCTCCGTACGAATCGTCGATTAGAGTCTTCCAAGACGCCGGGGTCATGCTCTACGGCACCTTCGTGTTCGGGTACGACCGCGACACCTCGGAGTCGTTCGATCGCGCTGCGAACTTCGCGCTCCGGAATCGCTTCTTCCTCGCGAATTTCAATCCGCTGACCCCGACGCCGCGCGCGCCGCTTCTCGATCGGCTGCGCCGGGAAGGGCGCCTGCTCTTCGATCGGTGGTGGCTCGACCCCGCGTACCGATACGGGCAGGCTACGTTCCGCCCACGCGGCATGACGGCCGACGAACTCACCGAAGGGTGTTGGCGCGCGCGCCAGCGCTTCTTTTCCTACCGCTCGATTGCCCGCCGTCTGGTTGCCCCTCGAACGAACGTCCGGAGTGCGCACCGGGCCGCGATCTTCCTTTCAGCCAACTTGATTTCGCGCCGCGAGATCAGCGCCAAGCAAGGCAGCCCGCTCGGGGAGCCGGTCGTTTCCGCAGCGGGTGTGGGGTGCGCATGAAGATCACGCTGATCAAGCCGAACATAGGGCGGATGGAACACAGCCTGTACGTGGACGAGGCGCGCATGGAGCCGTTGCAGCTCGGCGTCATCGCCGGTCTCACGCCACCGCACGTCGAATGCGTGCTGTTCGACGACCGGATCGAGGAGATCCGGTACGACGACCCGACGGACCTCGTCGCGATCACCGTCGAGATCTACACCGCGCGACGTGCCTACGAGATCGCCGCGGAGTTTCGGAAGCGCGGCGTCTCCGTGATCCTGGGAGGCTTCCACCCGACCCTCGTCCCCGACGAATGCCTCGAGTACGCGGACGCGATCTTCATGGGGGACGCGGAATCCCTCTGGGCGCAGGTTGTCGAGGACGCGGAGCGCGGAAAGCTCCAAAGGGTCTATCGGGCCCCCTCCGGCATCCCTCAGGCGGGAGGCGTGAGGCCACGGCGCGACCTGTTCGAGGGCAAGGGATACCTGCCGATCACGCTGATGCAATTTGGTCGTGGGTGCCGCTTCCGATGCGACTTCTGCGCGATCAGCACCTTCTTCGACCACTCCCACTACGTCCGGCAAACGCAGGAGATCCTGGATGAGATCGAGAGCCAGGATAGGCGATTCGTGTTTTTCGTGGATGACAACTTCCTCTCCGATCACGAGGCGGCCAAGCGCTTTCTCCGGGCGTTGGTCCCGCTCCGGATCCGCTGGGTATCGCAGGCGTCGATCGACATGACTCTCGACCCGGAGCTGATGGATCTCCTGGAGGCGAGTGGCTGCATCGGCCACGTCATCGGCTTCGAGTCGCTCGACCCCCGGAATCTGAAATCGATGAAGAAGGCTCCGAACCTCATGAGGAAGAAGGACGGGTGGGACCTTTACCACGCGCAGTGCGAAATCCTTCGCAAGCATCACCTCCAGACCTGGGCCGCGTTCACGCTCGGCCACGACCACGACACGGTCGACTCAATTCGCGAGACCCATGCGTTCGCGATGGCGAACAAGTTTTGCTTCGCGGCCTACAACATCCTGATGCCGTATCCGGCCACGCCGCTTCACGCGCGACTCGAGCGCGAGGGGCGGCTCCTGTGGGACGGGAAGTGGTGGTTGCACCCGGAGTACCGGTTCAACCATGCGGCGTTCGTACCTGCCAAGATGACGCCTGAAGAGCTGACGAAGGCCTGTTGGGAGTGCCGGCACGACTGGAATCGGCCGGTGTCGATCTTCCGGCGCCTCTGGGACTTCGAGACTCACCTGAGCTCGCCGACGCGACTGGGTGTCTATCTCGGCTACAACCCGCTCTACGCCAAGGAGACTTTCAAGAAACAGGGGATGCTCTTCGGGCTCGCCCGCGACTCGATCCATCCTCTGCGCAAAGGCCCGCTCGCCAGTCTCCCGGCGGCGGAAAGTCAAAAATGCATTTGATCGAGCTCGGCTATTGCGCGTTCCCTGGCTTTGGAACGGAGAGTGGGGTAAGCCCCCACGGAAGGGGATGACATGTCGCGTGTTCCTTACCGGCTCTTGCAGGGGTTTTTCTGGATGGTTTGCACGTTTCACATCGTCGTCGGGGTCGGCCTCAACCTCTCCTCGGGGTTCGCGCGCCTCATGGCCGGGTTCTACGGAGCCACGGTGGATTGGACCCCCCAGTTCAATTACATCCTGAAGCCGCTCGGGGCCTTCATGTTCGTCCTCGGACTCTTGGCCGCGGCGGCGGCGCGCGATCCGATGCGCTACCGGGTCGCGGCCTATCTGTTCGCGACGCTATTCACGATAAGGGCCCTCCAGCGGGTCGTCTTCCGTGGGGAAATTCTCGGCCCGTTCTCGATTTCCTCCGCGCGGAACATGGGAAACGTGGTGTTCTTTCTCGCACTCGCCGCCACACTTCTCGGACTCCATTTTTGGGTGCAGCGAACCTCCTCCGCGGCGGCGCGTTGACGCAGGCAGCCTTTCTCGGGGTCCTTCTGGGCGTGCCCGCTGTCGTCACGGTTCTCGACCTCGCCGACCGGCGCGCAACGCGGAAACTCCGCGGTGAGGAACCGATCGGCTGGGAGACCGTGGGGTTTCTCGGCGTCGTTCTCGCCGTCTACTTCGTCGTCCAGGTCGGAGCGATGAGCCTCGTCCCGGAGCCCTTCGCCGTCGCGGACGGCGTCCGCGGGTGGCTCGCCGCGCGGCTCGGGGTGCCCGTCGCCTCCGAGCCTCTCCGTGGGCCAGCTCTCTTCGCCGTGGCCTGCTTCGCGTTCTACACCGCTGCGCTCTGGGACTACCTCGCACATCGATTCCTCCTCCACCACAGACGCGTCTTCTTTCTTCATGAGTACCATCACCTCCCGAATCAGGTTACGGTCACCCTCCCCGGCATTGCTGTGCGTCCGTTCGCCATCGTGGCCGTCGTCCCCACGGTGATCGGAACAATCGCAACGGTCTACGGGGCACTCGCGGCCGGCGGGTTTCCTCTGTGGGACCTTCGGCCGCTCCAACTCGTCGTACTCGCTCAGTCGACGGTGCTGGTGATGAGCCACTCGTCGTTTCTGCGCCGGTTCCAGTGGGTGCACAGGGGACTTCGCTTTCTGGCGATCACGACGCCCCAGGAGCACGTCCTCCACCATGCGGCCGAGCTGCAAGGCAACTACGGGAACTCCAGCACACTCTGGGACCGGATTTTCGGGACCTATCTGGATCCCGAGCGGAACGAGTACAGGAACCCGCGCCTAGGGCTGAGCTACGATCAGGACTTTCTTGGAACGCTGACCCTCGGGTGGATGAAGCTCTCGCCGGCGATGCGGCGGCGATTCCGGGTGGCGCGCTATTGTAACCTCGACCCCGAGCCCCGAGGCCAATCCTCGGCGGAGCGCGTGAGGGCATCCACTCCATGAAACTCACGCCGGAGTTGAAGGCGGTGCTCGTGCAATGAACGCAGAACGTGAAGAAGCCCGGGCGTAATCCCGGGCTTCTTCTTTGGTTCAACCGCGAACGAGCGCACTCTCGAACCGAAGGAAGACTACCCCGATGTCGGTTGCCGATTCCGGCCGCCTAGGGCCTCCTGGGGATCCGGCCGCCGCCCGGCGCCCCCGTCGGAGGCGGCGGAGCGATCCCCGTCGAGGGCAGCAGCAGCTTGTAGGCCTCGCAAAGCAGGCCGTACCCCGCGGCCGTTCCCTCGTGGTCGCCATCGATCGCCTCCAGGAACTTCGCGTGGGCCTCGGAAACGTTCGCGAGCCCCGCGTTCTCCGCGAGCAAGATGCGATTGCCGAGGACGTCGGAGACGTACTTGTACGAGGGCTGCACCGCGCCGTCGAGGAGCACCGTCAGCGGCACAGAGCAGGAGCAGCCGTCCTTCGCGCAATCCCTCAGGTCGCTCTCGACGTCGTGGTCGCCGTCGAGGCAGTCCTTGCGCCGGTCAATCAGGTCCTTGATCCCGTCCTTCAACCTCTCGAGGCGATCGACCCAGATGTCGAGGGCCGTATCCGCGGGGTTCTTCACGCTCGTGCCGGCCGTCGCACCGGCGACCGCGGTGGCGCCGACCGTGGCATCGATGTCCTCCTTCGTGTTGTTCTTGGCGTAGCGGACAAACATGAGGAAGGCAGCCGAGGCGACCTTGGCGACTTTGATGCGCGTTCCCACCTCCTTCGGCCGGAGGGCGAGGCAGACCACGGCCTCGAGATCGGGGGCGAGCGCCCGCGGACCGCATAAGCCGAGGACCTCCGCCGGGATATTCTCGAGCGCGGAGCCGAGGCGTTGATCCCACTCCGAATCGAGCGTCTCCAGGAGCCGGCTGAGTCCGTAGAGAACGACCGGTGGTGCGAAGTCGAGCAACCGGCGCACGGGTGCCATGCTGATCTCGCGAATCGTGATGTCCGGGTTGTCGGCGCAGAGGAGTCTTTGAGTGATGCCCGACGCGCGCTCGAGGTCGGTCAGCACGACGCCGAGCCTCGCGCGGAAGGCGGCGACGTCGAAGGTGTCGAACCCCTCGCGCAGGTCGCGCGCGATATCGACGAGCCCCTGCAGCGTGTCCCCGACGTCGCGCAGCATGTCGCGCAACTTCGCGAGGTCGATCTGCGCCAGCGTCGCGCGCACGTCCGCGCGATCGGGGATCCGTCCGGAGACGGAGGTCAGGCTCGTGCGCACGGCGTTGACGCGATCCAGGATGGAGTTGACCACGTCGACCAAGCCGGCGGGGGTGCCGGGACCGTCGCCGGGCGCGCCTGTCCCAGGATCGAGCACCACCCCTCGACCCGTTTGGACGACTCCTTCCAGGAGTTCCCAATCCTGCGGCGTGACCGCGAGCAGCAGATCGACGACCCGCCACTGATCCCGGTCGAGCTCCATCAACCGTTTCATGCGCTCGCGCTGTTCGGGCCCTCGGGGCACGACGGGGTCGATGGCCGGCGCGTGGCTTCCGCCGAAGCTCAGCTCGATGCGGTCGTAGGCGCTCGTACACGTCTCCGTGCTTCCCGGCTCGTCGAGCGCGACGATCGAGCCGGTCAACTCGAAGGCGCCGCCGGCAGGGGAGGTCACCGAGGCGGCGACCCGCGCCGCAGCGGGACAGCGCGCGAAGGTGGATGCGGCGTCGTTCGGGGCAACACGGACCGTCCCCGTGCCGGCGAACGCCCCCGCCCCCGGCCGCAGGGGATGGGTCGCCGCGAGGCACCCCGGGCCCGGGGCGCCGGTCGTAAAATCGAGCAGTGCGGACGGGCAGAACACCACGCTCGAGATCGCTCCCTCGGCCGGCCACGCGATCAAGAGACCCTCGTCGCTGCGCTGCACGAAGACCGTCGCATCGTCGAGCGAGGAGACACAGGCGCCCCGGGTGCTCGCAGGCAGTGGAAGGCCCGTTTCCTGGTCCGGCGAACAGGCGGCACCTGTCGGCGTCGCGGCGAGGAGCGCTACGGTGGAGCTAGCGAGCATGAGCTCGGCGATGGTCATCGGACACCCCCACGAAGGGTCCGAGACCTCTCCGAACCACGGACCCATTCCGGTGAAGATACGCCGTTCGGGGACGCCGCTCGGGAATTACTTGGATCGCTGCGTCAGGCTTTGGCCTTGAGCAGGACCTCGACGCGACGATTGCGCTGGCGGTCCGTGGCGGTGTCGTTCGTCGCGACCGGCTGGCTCTCGCCGAAGCCGAGCGCCGCAATCCGCTGTGAATCCACGCCTCGGCCGACCAGGTAGTTGCGGGCCGCCTGCGCGCGCCGCTCCGACAGGTCCTGGTTGTGCGTTTCGGTCCCCGTCGAATCGGTGTGGCCTTGGACGATGACCGCGGTCTTGTTGTACTCGCCGAGCACCTCAGCCATCTGCGACAGGGTGTCGCGTCCCGAGGGTCGAATCGTCGCCGAGTCGACGTCGAAAAGCACGTCGGAGTCGAAGTGCACGAGGAGCGCGTCCTTGCCCACGCGCTCCACGGTTGTTCCTGGAATCCGCGCGATCTTTTCCTCTTGATGATCCATGTAGGCGCCGATCCCCGCCCCGCCCACGGCACCGATCGCCGCGCCGGCGAGGATCTCGTCCGCCTCGCGCTCGCCGGCGGCCACGGCGACGACGGCGCCTGCCGCCGCGCCGATGCCGGCGCCTTTCGCGGTCTTGTCCCGCCGCGTGCTGTAGGGCTCCCGCACCGACGCGCAGGCCACGCCGAGAACAACCAGCGCCGAGAGGAGCAAGGCTTGCTTTCGCTTGTTCTCCATGGGCTTCTCCTTCTTTGGATGTCGGTGATCTCCCATAAGGAAAAGCAAGGCATGTGCCGGGAGTGAGCGCAGCGCCTCCGAGCGCGCGCACGTGCGCGAGGGCGCCGAGGCCGTGGCCTTTTTACGCGTTACGTCCGGATGGTTCGGCATCCCAAAAACGCATGTTCATGCGCTGCCGGGCGCGCGCGCCTCCCAGTAGGTTCCGCTCCAGCCGATTGGAGGTGCGTCCGATGAAGCTCCTGGCGATTCGCGTGATCGTGGCCTCGCTGACCCTCGCGACGTGGACCGCCGGCGTGACGCAGGCCAGTCCCATCAAGCGCACGAGCGTGATGACCGTGCGGATCGACGTCATGCCCGGCGTGGCGGACAAGGTCATCGACACCGCACTCGCAGAGAGGATCCCGGTGGTCGTCTTCGGCGAGGCCGCTCTCGACGCGCGAGAGATCGATGCGACGAGCCTCAGCCTGAACGGCGGCGCGGTGACCAAGCGCGAGGACGGCTCTCTCGCATCGTACCGCGACGTCGACGGAGACGGCCGGGTCGATCTGCTGATCGATATCGCGTCCTCGGTGATGCACCTCGGCGCGCGGAGCTCGCGCGTATTTCTTTCAGGCCGCACGCTCGACGGGCGGCCGATCTCGGGGTCGGCGTCTCTGCGCACGGTCGCGGCGATTCGGGCGGAGCGACGGTCGGCCGCGCGGCCGAATCCGGCCGCGGAGAAGCGCCCACCGGTGCCGATCGCGATCGACGTCCTCCCCGGCGACCCGGCCAACCGGATCGAGCTCGCCAATCGCGGCACGGTCGCCGTCGCCATCGTGAGCACGCCGGCGCTCGACGCGACCACGATCGATCCGGCCATGGTTAGCCTCGCAGGATCGCCGGCTACGCGCCGCAAGAGCGGGGGCCTATCCACGTTCGAAGACGTCAACGCCGACGGACGCCTGGATCTGGTCGTCGAGGTCCCGAAGCGCTTCCTCCGCCTGGCCTACGGAGCCACGCAGGCGAGGCTTCGGGCGCTCGCCGCGGATGGGAGCATCCTCGAGGGCAGCGACCGCATCGTGTTGGGCGACAAGGCCACGATGACCTTCGACAGCAACGACCCGGCTGCCGGTCCAACCCCGGGCCCCGCTTATTCCCAATCCGACGGCATCTTCATCCCCGACAACACCACCGCGTCCCCGTATCCCTCGACGATCACGGTCGCGGGCGCGAGCGGAGTCGTCTCCAAGGTCCGCGTCATGCTGAAGGGGCTGACCCACTCGTTCCCGAACGACATCGATGTCCTCCTCGTCGGGCCGACCGGCCAGAGTCTCATTCTCATGTCGGACGTCGGCGGACCCGGGCCGGGGGTCACGAGCATCAACCTCACTTTCGACGAGGACGCCGCGGCGACGCTCGACGCCGCCAGCAACCCCGTCTCGGGCACTTATCAACCGACGAACTTCGCCGGCGCCGACACCTTCGCGGCCCCCGCGCCAACCCCCTCGGCCGCAACGTCGCTGTCGGTGTTCGCCGGCACGAACCCCAACGGCGTCTGGAGCCTGTACGTCGTGGACGATCTTGGCGGCGACGTGGGGTTGATCGCCGACGGCTGGTCGCTGGACTTCATCATGGCGACCGAGGTTTGCAACACGGGGGTGGTCACGATCTTCGACAATGTCGCGGCGGCTCCCTATCCCTCACCCCTGAACGTCAGCGGGCTCCCGGTGGCGGTCAGCAAGGTGGCCCTCAAGCTCAAGGGGTTGAGCCACACGTACCCCGACGACATCGACATGCTGCTGGTCGGTCCCGGCGGGCAGAAGGCCCTCGTGATGTCCGACGCGGGCGGAGTCCATCCCGGGGAATCGAACGTGACCCTGGTGCTCGACGACAACGCCGCGTTGACGCTCGATCCGAGCACCAATCCGGTGAGCGGCACCTACCAGCCGATCGATGTCGACCCGGGCGATCTCTTTCCCGGCTTGGCGCCTGCCGGTCCGTATCAGAGTTCGCTGCATCAATTCGACGGCACGAACCCGAACGGCTTCTGGTACCTGTACGTCCTCGACGATTCCGGGGCGGATTCCGGGAGCATCTCCGGCGGCTGGTGTCTCGACATCACGACGATGACTCCCGTCGTACACTCCAACCCCGCGTTCAACACGATCCCCAACGGCGCGCCGACGGTCACGGAGGGGGTCGCCAGCTTCTATCCCTCGAGGATCAACGTCTCCGGCATCGACGGCATCGTGAAGAAGATCACCGTGACGCTCAACGGGTTGACCCACACCTATCCGCAAGACCTGGACATCCTGCTCACGGGTCCCAACGGCGGGAAGGTCATGCTGATCTCGGACGTCGGGGGAACGGGGCCCGGGGTCTCCGGAGTCAACTTGACCTTCGACGATGACGGGCCGCCCGTTCCGATCGCGAGCAACCCGGGCTCGGGAACGTACCACCCGACCAACGAGGATCGGGACGTAGTCGATCCGATGCCGGCTCCCGCTCCGGGCGGGAGCTTGAACTTCACGATGACGGAGTTCACTCTCGTCAACCCCAACGGCCAGTGGAATCTGTACATCTACGACGACGCCTCCGGCGACGTCGGTTATCTCGCGGGCGGCTGGAGTGTGTCGATCCAGACCTTCCTCGAGCCGAACACGTCGTACCCGCCGTACTCGTACTGCAATTACTCAGGCATGACGATCCCGAACGGCGCCCCGGGAACGACCTCCGGCCCCGCGTCACAGTTCCACGCAGGGGGATTCACCGCCGGGTTTCCCCCGGACTTGAGCCACTACAAGGTTGTCGTCGATCTGTTCGGGCTGACGCACAGCTACCCGTCCGATCCCGACATCCTCCTTTCGGAGAACGGCGGCCGCGCGGTGTTGTTGATGTCGGATGCCGGAGGGGGCGCACCCGGAATGACCAACGTCGACCTCACCTTCGACGATGATGCCGCAAGCTTCCTGCCGGCCGCGAGCAGCCCTGTCGCGGGGAGATACAAGCCGACCGACGTCAACGACGGCTTCCTCGACACGTTCCCAGCTCCGTGCTGCTTCGGTGCCCCGACGACGGGTCCCTACAGCCGCGACCTCGGCGTTTTCAACGGACTTCCGAGCGCGAACGGCTGGTATCTGTGGGTCTTGGACGATGCGTCCGGGGACACCGGGAGCCTAGGCGGGTGGTGCATTCGCTTCATGCCGTCGCCGCCGCCGGGGGAGGTCCCGAACCTCAGATGGACGGACCGGACGACTCTGGTATGGGACGCCGCGGTGAGCGCCACCTCGTACGATCTGTTCCGCGGCGATCGGTCGCAGCTCCCCGCGTTGCTCAACCCCGCGAGCGACTCGTGCCAGCGCGGGGCCTCTCTGGTGCAACGGATACCTGGCCTCGCGGACACTCCTCCCACGGGCTCCTTCTATTGGTACCTGGTTCGCGGGCACAATGCGGAGGGCGAAGGACCCGCCGGCTTCTTCCGCACCGTCGGCCAAGAGCTGGCGCGTCTTCAAGACGTAACCGGAAGCGCCTGCCCGTAACGAAAGAAGAGGGTCAGACCCCTTTTCCCTCCGGGTCTGACCCCCCGACGCGCAGCAGCAGCATGGTCGCGTCGTCGGTCGCGGCAGATCCGCCGCCGTGACTCCGCACCGAATGCTCGACCTGTGCCATCAGCGCATCCAGCTCACCGGCGCCGCCTACGAGCAGCAGATGCTCAAGGCGCTCTTCCCCCGGAGCCTGGTCCGACACCATGTCTCCCGGACTGCGGTGGACTCCAGGCGACTGCAAGGGATTCCAGGGGATTCGACGGGGCAACGGAAGTCGCGCGACATCGCTCTTTTCTCAAATCCTTGGACGCGGGTTCGATTCCCGCCGCCTCCACCATCTAACTGATTCTACGGGCTCGCCTTGTTTCTTGAGGGCGGGCCCATCTCCTATCCGGCTAGAGTTTTGCGACCCGGTTCGGACGTGTCGGGGGAACCGAACCTGCCCGCGTGTGTGCCCCGCCCGACTGAACGCGCCGCGCCGATCGGCGTGAGGTCGACCTCCAGACCCGCAGTAGCCGAACCGCCCCAAGTACGACCTCTCGGGAAGCCAAGAAGACGCTTGCTCGCGCGGGCTATCCACGTTATATCTCGGGCGTTTTGGAGGCGACTCTTCACGCAAGCAGAGCACCGTCGTGCTCACTCTCGGTCCGAAGCGAATTCCCACTTAGGCTCTGCTGCTCCGGTCTGGCCACCGCCTGAATGTGCGGCTCCGTAGAGAGCATTTTGAAAAGGAGATCGGAACATGTCGAAGAAGGAAGACGAGATTTCTGATACTGGGCTCGACTCCCCTCGGAAGGATTCGTCCGACTCCTTGAGTGAATTGTCGTCGCTCGAGATTCCCCGAGGTGCGAATCGCCGCGATTTCCTGATGCGGAGCGCGGTAGTCGGTGCGGCGGCCGTCATGACGGGCACCACGGTCCTGGCCGCCGAAAGGACTGCGAAAGCCGTTGCCACGATGCCCCCGCCCTCCCCGAAATCGGCGCCGCCGCTCTCTCCCGATCTGAATGTCGTGAAGAAGGGTCAGGGGCCGGTGATGACCGTCCTGGACGAGTTCTACAAGGTGGGACCCGGACCCTCCAGCTCCCACACGATCGGCCCGATGCGCATCACCTACGATTTTTACCAGCGTGCCTCCAAGCTACCAGCGGACAAGCTCGCAAAGGCGACCGCACTCAAGGTCAATCTCTTCGGCAGTCTCAGCGCTACGGGGAAAGGACACGGCACCGAACGAGCCGCTCTCGCCGGGTTGGTGGGAAAAGAACCGGCAACCGTCGATCCATTGTTCCTGGACGGCTTGCGCGACAAGCCGGATCAAACGTTCGACGTGAAGCTGGGCAGCTCGACGGTCAAGGTCAGCCTGAAGGACATCATCTACGATGCGACCAAGGGCGACTTCAAGCACCCGAACACGATGACGTGCAAGCTGCTGGCTGGAAATGAAGTCCTGCTGGAACAGGAGTACTACTCCGTGGGCGGCGGCTTCATCGAGTGGAAGGGTTACACGCCCCCGAAAAAGAACGCGCCGAAGTACCCGTTCGCGACGATGAAGGAGCTGCGGCACCACGCGGACACGAACAAATTGACGATTGCCCAGGTGATGCTGGCCAACGAGATGTCGATTCCGGGGAAGACCGAGGCGGAGGTCTGGGCCTTCGTCGACAAGATCATCAACGCGATGAATGCCACGGTGAAGTCAGGTCTCGCCGTTTCGGAAGACAATGTGCTGCCCGGTCCGATCAAGCTGCACAGCAAGGCTGCGACCGTCTACAAGCGCGCGATGGATGAAAAATACGAGTCGGATCGCGGCATCGGAGTCCTGTCGGCGTACGCACTGGCAGGCTCGGAGGAAAACGGGCGCGGCCACCTTGTCATCACCGCGCCGACGGGCGGATCCGCCGGAGTCATGCCGTCGCTGGTCTACGCTCTCGGCGAGGGAGGACGAAAGCTTCCGCTCCAGAAGATTCGCAACGGCATGCTTGTTGCGGCAGCGGTGGGTTACCTCTGCAAGCACCACGCGACACTGTCGGCTGCCGAAGGCGGCTGTCAGGCCGAGATCGGTGTGGCGTCGTCGATGGCGGCTGCATTGATCGCGACCGCATACGACGCGGAATCAAGGGTCGTCGAAAATGCCGCGGAGTCCGCACTGGAGCACCACCTCGGCATGACCTGCGATCCGGTCGCCGGGTTCGTCCAGGTTCCGTGCATCGAGCGATGCGCATTCGGCGCGGTCAAGGCATGGACGGCGTATGCGATCGCCAGCAATGAGGTCGCGAGCAGACATCGTGTCGATTTGGACGCCACGATCATGGCGTTGGCCGAGACCGCCAGGGACATGAACAGCAAGTACAAGGAAACCAGCGAGGCTGGACTGGCTCTCTCTGTAACTCTCTGCTGATGGCCTAATTCCTCCGGCGCCCGAGACGACTCCCATCGGGGAGGATTCCAATCACCGTTGGGAGGTGTCATGCGCAAATCGACGATCGCGGTCGCGCTTCTGGCTCTTTTCTCCAGCGGACTGGTGTTCGGCACCGAGAAATCCGGCACCGGCAAGAGGATCGTCTCGCCGCCAGGCACCAAACCTGGCGGCAACTACAGCCAAGGGATTCTGACGGGTGACACGCTCTACATTTCGGGGCAGGGCGGCGAGGACGCCGCGGGCAAGATTCCAAGCGACTTCGACGCCGAAGTGAAGCAGAGCCTGGAGAATATCGGCGCGATTCTGAAAGCGGCGGGAATGTCGCCCGCCGATGTCGTGAGCGTCCAGGTCTACCTGACCGACGCGAGCAAGTTCCAGCGAATGAATACGGTGTACACGGGTTATTTCAAGGATCCAAGGCCGACTCGGACCACGGTCGTGGTCGCCGCACTGGTCGGGCCTGGAAACATCGAGATCACGGTTACGGCCAGAAAATAGCTGAAGTCAGAAGGTCATGACGAACCGTACCCCGCACTTGAGAGTCCTGGTCGCATGGGCATTGACGTCAGCGACGTTGCTGGCGACTTCAGCATTTGGACAGGCTGCGGAGGGACAGCCACCCAGCGACCTGGAGGCTGAAGTCGCGGCCGTCAAGGCAGAGAACGCCGCAGTTCGAGAGCAGCTTCGCAAGCTGGAGGAGCAGCAGAAGAAGCTGCTGGAGCTGATTGAGCAATTGCAACGACGACTCGACGGCTCTGCGATCGCGGAAAAACCGCCCACTGCGCCGCCACCGGGTGAAGCGCAACCAGCGCAAGCTTCGGCGCCAGCAGCGGCCGTCGAGCGCTACCAGGATGGAATCGTTCTCGCAAAGACTGCCGACGACGCCAAGATTCCCGTCCTGTTGAAGCTCAACGACAATACGCAATTCCGGTATCTCAATACCCTCGACAGCGACGACACTTTCGTGGATCACCTCGGCACCGTCCACGAGGTTCACACACGCAATGATTTCACCGTCAATCGCGCGATGCTCGTCTTCAACGGCTATGTGTTCGACAAGAGGCTGCAATACAGCTTCACCATCTGGACGGCCGCCGGGGCCGCGTCGATCGTCATAGCCGGAAACGTTGGCTGGCGATTCAACAAGGGCCTGACGCTCACCGGAGGCTACAACGGTGGTCCGGGCGTCCGGTCCCTTACGAACACGTTCCCATTTTTTACAGGTGTCGACAGGAGCATGGCGGACAATTTCTTCCGCCCTGGGTTCACTCAGGGAGTCTGGGCGAACGGGGAACCCTTGCACGGGCTGAACTATCAAGTGTTCGTCGGCAACGGTCTCAATACTCTGAATATCTCGGCGACCAAGATCGACACGAATCTACTGTTTGCCGGCAATGTGTGGTGGGAACCGCTGGGTCCCTATGCCGAACCCGGCAAATCACGCAACATGTACGATGATTACTTCGCCTCCAAGACGACTCGCATCCGACTCGGTACTGCCTTTACGAGGTCCCGGGAGGATCGGTTTTCAAACCTCGAGCAAACGACTCCCGACAACACTTCGATCTACAATTCCGACGGCGTGCTGGCCTTCTCCACCGGAGCATTCGCGCCGGGTGTGACCGTCGAAGAGGCGCTCTTCCGCTTGTGGTCCATCGACGTCGGCGTCAAGTGGAATGGTCTCGCGATCAACGGGCAATACTACATGCGCTGGCTCGACGAGTTCGAGGCGGACGGACCGCTTCCGCTCACGTCGACATTCGACCGTGGCTTCGAGCTGTCTGCGAGCTACTTCGTCATTCCTCGGAAGCTACTGGTGTATGGCCGAGGCTCCGCGGTCGATGGAGAGTTTGGTGACTCGCGGGAGTACGCCGGCGGCGCCAAGTGGCATTTCCTCCCGACCGAGCGTTTTTGGATGCAAGGCGAACTGATGCGGGTGAATGGGGCTCCCTATAGCGGAGCGTTTACTCCGTATACCGCGGGTTTGGATGGCTGGGTGGCTGTGATCCAGACGGTCCTGGCGTTCTAGCCGCTAGGGGCGAAGCTCGCCGGGCGGCGGCGGGACGTCTGCTTCGGCTCCGAAGCTCGTGACGACGAACAGCAGAAGACGCTCGGCTTCAGTCATCCGCTCGTAGCGGTCGACGACCTCGCGCGCGACGCCGGGGCGGTTCGTGATGAGGCCGTCCACGCCGAGTCCGATCAGGCGGACCATCTTCGCCGGGTCGTCGACGGTCCACACGTAGACGGGCTTGCCCGCGCGATGGGCCTGCCGGATGAAGCGTCGCGTCGCCATCGATTTTTCGACGGCCAGGAAGTCTGCGGAGACGCCTGTCAAGTCGCCGACCGCCTTGGCCGTGAGCAGTCCCGAGGTCCACCCCGGGCGCAGGCGTTTCATGTTGGCCACCATGCCGCGGCTCAGCGACATCGTGATGATGTCGCCTTGCATCCCGGCTGTCTCGACGAGCTCGATGACGCGCTCTTCCAGCCGCTGGGCGTGGCCGTAGTCTTTGAGCTCGATGTCCAAGCGCGACACGCCCTTGCACGCCGCGAGCGTCTCCTCGAGCGTCGGCACGCGCTCGCTGTTGAATCGGGGATCGAACCCGCTTCCGATGTCCACGGCGCGCAACTGCTCGGCGGTCGAATCCCAGACCTTGAGCGCGGAACCGCCGACCTTCATCAAGTCATTGTCGTGCATCACGACGACCACACCGTCCGCGCTCTCCTGCACGTCAAACTCGACGTAATCCGTGCGCTGCGTCCCGGCGAGGCGGAACGCGGCCAGCGTGTTTTCCGGCGCTTCGGCGGCGGCTCCACGATGCGCGATGATCATCACGGGCCGGCCGCTCCCCGTCGCGCGCATCGCGAGGAATGCCAGGCCCGTTGCGAGGATCACCGCGCCGACGAGCAACGCCGCGAGAGCGCGAAACGAGACGCGCCACCGTCGTCCTTCGATCGTCACCTCGCCGGCGAACGGCTTCGGCAGCCGCGCCTCGGCCGCCCGGCCATCGGCCGTATAGGCGCGCACGACGATCCAAGCGAACAGCGCCGCGAGGAAGACACCCGCCGCGAGCGAAACGACGACAAACGCCACGAACAAGGTGCCCACGAAAATCAAGAGGCCGGCGACCGAGGCGCCGACGACGGGGGCGATCGTGCGCCCGAGGACGTGCACCCCCCACTTCGTCACGATCGGGACGACGATGGTGAGCACCAGCCACCCCGCAAGCGGGAGGGCGGCCGCTTTGCGGTGGCCGTCCATGCGGCGCGTGCTTTCCGCGAATGCGCGCACCGGCAGCACGTTCTCGAACACGACGAGGGGAAGCACCAACAGCCAGCTCAACGTCTTTCGCGCCAGAACGATCAACAGCGCGGCGACCGCGAGGCCGGCGATCGCCAACGCAGCCGTGAACGCCGGGGGACGGCGGGTGAGGTAGAAGTTGATGTCGTGGCTGCTCAAGAAAGCCCAGTACGCCAAGCCGATGATCGCCAGGAAGGGCACGAGGATCACGAGCACGCGCACGAAGATCATCCCCGTCAGGCGCACGACCGGGAACGCACGCGTCGCCGCGTGAGCGAGAGCATCGCGCACGCGTGTGCGTTGCCCTCGCATCGCGGCGAGCATGATCGTCATCAGGCACGTCTGCTCCAAGGCCGTGACGCCGATAGCCAGCGCGCCGAGCAGGATCAGCGCCAGCACGCCGGTTCGCGTCGTGAAGAAGAAGAGGGCGATGTCCACGTCGGCGACCGCCGTTGTCCCGGTGCGCCGGATGAGAAAGCGCAACATGAGGCCGATCAACGGCGTCAAAACGACGAATGCGATCGCCTTGTAGACGATGTCGGCTGCAACCAGCGCGCGCCATTCTCGAAGGACGGGACGATCCTCGATGCCCGGCATGTCACCTCCCTGATCGGCCGATAATCCCACGGTTTAGAGCGGCGTCGGGTCTTTACTCGGGACGGTCCGCGAAGGTATTCTCGGATGCGAGGCATTTTCGTTGACGCATCTCGTTGGTCTTGTCCCGACGCTGCTGTGCATGGCCGGCGTCGTGATGCCTTCCGCGCAACAGGCGGATCATCAAAACGCAAGCCTGGTCGCTCGCAGCGTCCTGCCAGCCGCCACGTACCGGGAGGGCTCGCCGGCGTCGGGGTCGTTCTTATCCACGGCCGAGCGCGCAACCGCTGCGGCCAATGGTGTGCGCGGCCCCGCGAGTGGCCCGTACTTTTCGGAGCAGCCCGTTCAGGGATTTTCGAGCATGGTTCCGGCCGATGCAGGAAACTGGTGGGCGTTGGCCGATAACGGCTACGCCTGGCGTCCTAACTCGGCAGACTTCCAGCTCGTTGCTTACCGGATCGATCCGCGTTGGGGCGATGTCGGTGGTCCGAAGGTGCTGGAATCCGTCGTCCTCCGCGATCCGGACCGTCGCATCCCGTGGAAAATCGTCTGCGACCAGGAGCGCGGCACGTCGTTGCCCGACTTCTCTTTCAACGTGCTGCCTCGCGCATCGTCGGCGTGCGGCGGGACGCGCGCGGCCCGGATCCTGACCGGTTTCGATCTCGACCCGGAATCGTTCGTGCGCGCCCCCGACGGTACCTTCTGGATCGGCGAGGAGTTCGGGCCATTCCTCGTCCACGTCGCCGCCGACGGCCGGGTGTTAGACCCGCCGATCCAGGTCCCCGGCGTTCGCTCCCCGCAAAATCCGTTCCTCGTAATCTCGGATCGAGGGCACCCGGAGCGGCCTACGCTGGCAGCCAGCCGCGGCTTCGAGGGCGTGGCGATCAGCCCCGATGGATCCAAGCTGTACGCGCTCCTGGAAGGGGCGGTGGCCGAAGACGACGACCAAAACCTTCGCATCTACGTCTACGACGTCGCGAAACGCGCGTTCAACGACGCCTTCGTGAAAGTTCGTCTCGAAATGCCGAGCCAGAAGGTGAACCTGTCGACACTCACGGACGGCTCCGGCGCCAGGGTCTATCCGGACGCCGCCGCTCCGCGGGCCGGTGCGGTTTCCATTGGAGAGCTGAAGGCCGTCAATGACCGGCAACTGCTGATGATCGAGCGGGACAACCACGGCGACGACGTGACGGCGCCGCGCTTCAAGAAGGTGTTCCTCCTCGACATGTCGCACGCGGCCGAGCGCGGCGGCTTCGTAGAGAAGACTTTGCTCGTCGATTTGCTCGCGATCCCCGACCCGGCCGGAATCGGCGGCGACGGTGACTTCTTCCGCTTCCCGTTTTACACGATGGAATCGGTGCACGTGGTGGACGAGCGAACGCTGCTCGTCGCCTCCGACAACAACTTCCCGCTGTCCAGCGGGCGCTCGCGGAGCCGGAGCCCTGACCGGAGCGGACCGCTCACGGCCGACGCCACCGAGCTGATCTTGGTGCGCCTCGGGAGGCCGCTTGACGTCGACCCGCGGTTGCTTCCGGTGGCCGGGAAAAGTCGAAGCGAGGTGATTCGGCAATGAAGTCGTCCTTCATACGCCGTAGTTCCTCAGCAACTCGAGGGTCAGCCAGGTAAGTCTCCCGCTATTTCCGGCCTTGGTTCGTCGGTTGAGCGCGTTGAAGCTCCTCGGCCAAGATGGGGATACCTAGGTTGCTCGCCTGCATACCCTGGGCGACACAGATCTTGAGTACTTCCATGATCTCGTCGGGGGTCGCGCCGAGTTTCAGCGCTGCCTGGATGTGCCGGCGGGTTCCGGGCGCGTACATATGGGTGATCGATGCGTCGACCGCGATGCTCAGTAGTTCCGCCAGTTTGGGTGAGAGTACGCCGCTCGCGTAAATCGGGAGGCTCACGGCAATGATCGCTTCCGTCCATGCCGGGGCAATCTCGAAGAATGCGTCCCACGCCGGATTCCATTGCCCCGCGGCTTTCATCTTGTCGCAGACCGGCGTCGCCACCTCGCGGGGCGTCGGCTTGACACCGGCCGCCTTCGCTTCCTCCAATAGAATCGGCGCGCCCAGGCTGCACGTATGGATCGACAGAAGCGACGCGATTTTGAGGATCATCAGGATCTCTTCGCGGGTCGCGCCGGCTTCGAGCGCTCTGCGAATATGGCGGCGGGTCCCGTCGGCGCTCAAGTTCGTACACGCCGCATTCACGGCAATGCTGATCAGCTCGACGTCCTTGCGGGGGAGCACGCCGCTGGTCCACGGGACTGCGGACATCTGGAGGCATTGATCGACCCACGACGGTTCCCATTCGCGAAAACTGGCCAGCGCAGCTTCGTCCCAGGGACCAATGGAGGCTTCTGCTTTGTCGGGGAGTGGCATCTCACTGTCTCCTGAGTCTCGTTGCGAAGGGCGGAGCGAGGGGATCCCGTTCGAATCAGAGGACGGGACCTTTTCGACCCGCTCCTACTTCTTCGCGCCCGCGGCGTCGGGCGGCACCATGCAGTAGGCCATGGGATGCGAATCGGACATCGCATGCTGGACGGCTTTGTTCCCATCGGTTTCCCAGACCATGAAGCCGCGGTCGTCGTCCCCGCGATTCGGCGGCATACCCAGATTCTTCAGCGTCTCGTCCACGCTGTTGTACCAGACCCCGATTTTCATGATCTCGCGCGCTTCCTTCGCGGACGCGATCTTGCGGCCGAACCGTTCGGAAAGTGAGACGATCGCCTTGATCTGCTCGATGGTCGTCATGCGCTGACGCTTACTGTTCCAGATGTTGTCTTCGATGCCGACCCGACAATGCTGGCCCATGATGAGCGCGAGTGGCTGGGCGACCGCGGCGACCCGCATCGCGGCCCAGAACGTGACGATGGCCCCCTGCGGTTGGCGCTGGAGCCAGTGCATCCAATCGTACGGATTGTGGCCGCACCCGCCCCCGCCGTACGTGGTGATATTCGTGTTCACGGGGCCCATGTGAACACCGTGGCGGATCAGCCGTTCCACGATTTCGAGCTGGTGCACATGCGCCAGCGTGAAGTAGGGCTGGATGCCGGCCTTCCTCAGGCGTTTCAGGTGCTCCAGGTAAAAGGCGGGACCGGCGTCGGTGTACATGCCGGCCCAGGCGGCCATGGCCTTCGGCTCTCTCTCCAGATGTGTGCCCCGAATATCATCGGGGGTCCACATCTGCGTGAGATCCATCATGGAGGTGCCGACGGCCACCGTGACGGTCTCCGGCTTCGGCGTGATTTCTGCGAGCATGTGACGCGTGTCGTAGCTCAGCCATCCGACCTGCCCGTCATCCTTGGGGTGCTCGAAGGCGATCGAGCCGCCGACCTGGATGATCAAGTCGGGCACGGCCTTCTCGAGACGCTCCATCATGTAATTGAAGTGCTCCAGCTTCGCGGTGAGGCGCCCGGTCGCGGGGTTTCGTACGTGAAGGTGCAAGACCCTGGCGCCTGCTTCGTAGCAATCGACTGCGGCCTGGACCTGCTCATCCCAGGTGACGGCGATGTCGGTCGTATCGCCCGGGAGCCACGACGGCCCATACGGCGCCGCTGTGATGATCAGCGGAAGCATGTTCTCGGGATAGAGAGAGTCGTCGTTGAAACGCATGCTGACTTCCTCCTCAGGTCGGTTTGCGACAGGTTCTGTTCTACGTCAGTCTTCTGGCTCGGGTACCGGCATCGCCATCGGGTCGACCTGCCAGACTGCGAAGATGTTGCCCTCGGGGTCGGCCACGACGGCGTACCAGGCCGTCTTCGGCACAGCGGCTTTCGGTCGCACCACGGCACCGCCCAGATCCAGGATCCGCTCGAGGGTTTGGTCGAGAGACTCCACGTGGACGTAGTGCACCCAGCTACGCGGTCCCGGAATCGGGCGGAACAACATGCCTCCGCCAATGGTCTTGGTGTCTCCGGAGCGCGTGTCAATGCGCCAGTAGTCGATGCCGGCGGCCTTTTCGATCTGCCAGCCGAGCAGCGTCCGGTAGAACTCCACGAGCTTCGCCGGGTCTTCGGCATAGATCTCGAAGTGAGTCACCGAGGTCGTCATGTGTTTCTTCTCGCCCGGACCGGTCACGATGGCCCGATCCGCGTGATAGACCGCTGTCAGAACACCAACTTCAGCAGTTGTGCGAGCAATTGCTCTACTGAGAACATGGTCAGCAGCAGCGGCGCAATAGGCAGCACGGACACAACCGCGAGCTGCACCACCGATTGCAATGTAATCGGCGCGATCCGCATGCCCTTCACCACTTCGAAGCTGTTGGACAGATCCGCGAGCGACTGGAGGTCCGGGCTGCCGATCAGAGGTTCGTGCGCCGGCGCGCCGCCACGTAGCCATTTGTTGTCGAACTCGCGAACGTAGTGCTGCGCCAGAGCGCCGTATTCGCGGACCCCCTTGCGCCTGAGGTCCGCGAGCATCGGACTAAACAGCATGAGCGGTCCGAGGACAGCGAGGAGCATGAAGGCGACCAGCCCGGCGATTTGGAATCGGAAGTCCAGGAGCTTGGCGCCCGCGAAAAAAACTTTGTCGGCGATCAAACCGGCGAGGATCATTCCTTGGGCCGCCAGAACCGGCGAGAACGCTTGGCCCGCGAAGGCGAGGAAACCCAATCCGCCGCACCGGTCCGGATGCGTCGGAACGAGCGTCAACTCGATACGTGCGACCTGCCAAAGGAAGCGCGCCCAGATGAACAGCCGGAAATACCAACGCAGGAGCAGGAACTGGAATAACGGCAAGCTCACGCAACCCAACCACCAGCCGGCCATCGACGGCTGCAGTTTCCCATCCACCACCACGCCGTACCAGCTGGACGTGTCGAGCGCAACCTGCGTCCGCCAGACGAAAAGCCCGACGACATAAACCAGCGCGATCAACAACCCTTCTGCCGGAGCCGAGTTGCGCAAGCCCATCGCGGACGCGATCGCCGCATCGAAGCGCCCCTGCGCCGCGCCCGGGATCAATCCCCGGTCCGTGAACTGTCGCACAACCGGAGCCAGGCGCTGATGGACGAACAACTCCGCGAACACCAGGAGTGGCAGAACGAGCAGCAGGCGGACATGAAGCTCCAGGTCTTTGGCGAACGGCACCGCGACGCTGCCTCCCCAGACGCGCCCTTCGGCGATCGAAAGCACCAGAAGCGGCAGCCAAGCCAGCGTCGTTAGCACGATGACGCGGCGGTGAAGCAATTGCAGCGCGTCGCCGGCCAAACGCGACCGCCGCCAGAACTGAAACAGTGGGCCACCGAGGACGAGCGAGAAGTCCTGCGGCGGCGTCACGAGCCGTGCGCCCGGGTTCAACTCGCGGCCTGGACGCGGCCGCGCTTGATCGCCTGCACCAGCTCGGCGTGATCGCGCTCGGTCTGGTCGCCGTAGGCCTCGGCGAAATCCGCGAGGGCTTGACCAAGCGTTTCGCCGTCGCCGCAATATCCGGAGATGCGCGCGATGTCGCCCGACCGTGCGTGCGCGCGCGACAGCAATGCCCCGCACAGAAACACCCAAAAATTGAACGGCGTGCCGGTCATGACCGCGACCGGCATCGAGGCCTTCATGTTCTTCATCTGCCTCACGAAGTAGGGCCGGCCGTCGATGGTGGTGTAGCCGAGCATCGGATCGCCGAGGGATTGGAGAATACCCTGGGCTGCGACGACGCGGAAGCCATCGTGCTCGCCGCGCATCTTCAGCGCGGGAAGGTAAGGCGCGTGCGCGGGTACGGTGGCTTCCTTGACTTGGAGGAACAGCGCATCGCTATCCCCGTTGCCAAAAAGGAGAGCGAGGTAGGCGCGGGTGCCCACGCTGCCGACGCCGACGACCCGATGGGCGACGTCCGCGACCCCGTACCGGCGCAACATCATGCGGTAGGTCGGCGAAAGGTGCTCGGCGTACTCGACGAGCGCGGCGACGACTTTCTTGCGCGTCGCATCGTCGACGCTCGTCAGGATCGGCGGGTCTGCGACGAAGCGCCAGCCGCCATCGTGACGGCGTTGCGCGACCTTGGGTAGCAGCGTCTCGTTGGTCGTCGCTTTTGCCTTGGCCGCGACTTTTTGGATCATCGCCCACGCCTTCTTGGGTACCTTGATCGCTTTCGGCGGGCGCTCGGCGTAAGCGAAAATCGACCACACGTCCATAAGACCCATCGTCGAGAGGCGAACCGCGTTGAGGCAGTAGCCGGCGACGGACTGCATGACCGCGAAACGTCGCTCCCGGCGCGACAGCCCGTTCTCGCGTCCCGCGACGTTCACGCTCGCAACGAGTCGCTTCAAGTCCCATTCCCAGGGCCCCATCGTCGCTTCGTCGAAGTCGTTCATGTCGATGATGACGTCGCGTTGGGGTGTGCCGAAAAGGCCGAAGTTGTTGATGTGGGCATCACCATCGATGGTGACCTGAATGCCGGTCACGGGGGTGTGGGAGAGATCCCACGCCATGACCGCGGCGGCGCCGCGGATAAACGCGAACGGCGAGGCGCTCATGCGCGCCATTCGAAGCGGGACCAGATGCTGTTGCCGCCCCGCGTTCCCCGCGACGACGATATCCACGGGGCTCGGACGATTCTTGGGCGGCTTCCACGGCGCATGCGCCGCGTGCGCGACCAGCTTACGGAGCGACGCGCCCTTCTTCTGTCTTATGGCCGGAGGCTCTTGGTACTGCTCCGCCTCGTAGGCTCCGCTCGTCTGCCAGACGTCGCGGCTACCTTCCAACTGTGCAATGAGCCGTTTCTGCGTAGCGTCAAGAGAAAGTGTCCACATGATCCAATGCCCGCCTTTCCGTCACCCGACCCCGGAGGTCCGACAATCCTAGTCTGTTTGGTGCGGAAACCGAAATTCGCGAGGGGACTCGAGGGCGAGAGGTCCTGGGCTCATGATCGATTAGACTGCATTCTCCTTCGCCGCAGGGTGCGAGAGTGGCACGTGAGAATCTGCTGTCGTCTTGTAGACCGACCGGCTCGACGTGTTCGATGACGCGCTCTTCCCATCGCGCGTTGTGGCTGAAGAGCTTGAGCTGGATGTCTCCGGCGCACATGTGCTCGGCGGGTTCGGGGGCGCTGTTGCTCGTCGCGCTCACGGCAGCCGTTCCCGCGTGGGGGCAGCAGCTCGAGCCGCGAGCCTATTCTTCCGCTCCCGTCGGCGCCAACTTCTTCGGTGTGGGCTTCGCAAATTCGAGCGGAGACGTCGTCTTCGACCCGTCGCTTCCCTTCACGGACGTGAAAGCGAACGTCAACGCCGTGGTCCCATTTTACGGACGCACGTTTGGGCTCTTCGGGCGGCTAGCGAGCATCGGGGTCGTCCTGCCGTACGCGTGGGGAACCGTTGAGGGAAACGTCGGAGAGACCTTTCGCCAGGCGAAGCGCTCGGGGTTCGGGGATGCGGGACTTCGCTTTGCCTGCAATCTCGTCGGCAACCCGGCTCTCTCGCCGCGCGACTTCGCCGCGAAGAAACCTGGCACGAATCTCGGTGCCAGCCTGACGATCATCGGGCCGACCGGCGAGTACGACGCGTCGAAGCTGATCAACATCGGAACGAACCGCTGGGCGTTCAAGCCGGAGATCGGTCTCTCGCAACCGGTGGGCCGATGGTGGTTCGACCTCTATGGGGGGGCGTGGTTCTTCACGACGAACCACGACTTCTTTGGCGGCCAAACGCGAGAGCAGGATCCCCTCACCGTCGTCCAGGCGCACGTCAGCTATACGTTCCGGCCGCGCCTGTGGCTGGGACTGGACGGCACCTGGTATGCCGGTGGATCGACCACGATCAACGGCGTCGCCAATGCCGACCGGCAGCAGAATTCCCGCGTGGGCTTCACGCTTGCGGTCCCGGTGTCGCGGACCCACTCGCTGAAGCTCGGCTACGCCAAAGGCACGAGCGCGCGCGTGGGCTCGAAGCTTGACACGATCTCGATCGCCTGGCAGTTCCTCTCTGGTTCGATCGGCCCACCGCAGCCGGGCGCGCAAAAGGGGCAGATGCGAACAGATAACGGACGGGAGAGGTACGCCATGACAACCGCCGAGCACGCCAGACTCGAAGAAGCCCGTGAGCAGAAGATCAATTGGAAGGCGTGGGGACCCTACCTGAGCGAGCGCCAATGGGGAACGGTCCGCGAGGACTACAGCCCTGACGGTGACGCCTGGAATTTCTTCACCCACGATCAGGCGCGCTCGCGCGCCTACCGTTGGGGCGAAGACGGACTCGCCGGGATCTCCGACGACAAGCAGCGCCTGTGCTTCGCGCTTGCGCTGTGGAACGGCAAGGATCCGATCCTCAAGGAGCGGCTCTTCGGTCTGACCAACAGTGAGGGGAACCACGGCGAGGACGTCAAGGAGTACTACTTCTACCTCGACAGCACGCCGACCCACTCGTACATGAAGTACCTCTACAAGTATCCGCAGGGTCCGTTTCCGTACGCCGACCTGGTGCAGACAAACCAGCGCCGCACCCGTGACGACTTCGAGTACGAGCTGCTCGACACCGGCGTGTTCAAAGACGACCGGTACTTCGACGTGTTCGTGGAGTATGCCAAGGGCGGCGCTGACGACATTCTCGTGAAGATCACGGCGATCAATCGGGGACCCGACGCGGCCGAGCTTCACCTCCTGCCGACGCTGTGGTTCCGGAACGACTGGTCCCGGTGGATCGCCGATTCGAACCGCGCAGCCGTCAAGCCTGGGCTCGAACAGATCGAG
>Ga0137436_1000068_pt1 | contig 34583 bp, 39 predicted proteins | sample EasRivERMGT119_2_FD_102328 | JGI IMG/M metagenome (GOLD analysis project Ga0137436, IMG submission 102328) | Soil microbial communities from meander-bound floodplain in the East River, Colorado, USA - East River MetaG ERMGT119_2 | ecosystem: Environmental > Terrestrial > Soil > Floodplain ...
ATCTGGTTCGGCGTGCTGCTGTGCGTGAACATGCAGACCTCGTTCATGCACCCGCCGTTCGGCTTCGCGCTGTTCTACCTGCGCGCCATCGCGCCGAAGGAAGTGAAGAGCTCGGACATCTACTGGGGCGCCATTCCGTGGGTGGTGCTGCAGGTCATCATGGTGGGCATCGTCATCGCCTTCCCGCAGCTGGTGACCGCGTTCCTCGACAAGGGCAACAACGTGGACCCCAACTCCATCACCATCGAGCTGCCGCAGTCGGAGTTCCAGAAAGAGCAGGAGGAGAACGAGAAGGAAGGCGGCAGCGGCGAAGCGCCGCCTCCCGACTTCAGCACTCCGCAAAAATAGAGGAAAAAGCAGCAGCAACAAAAAACCCCGCCGAGGCGGGGTTTTTTGCGAGCGCTGAGGCCGTCAGGCTTTCTTCGCCGCCGGCTTCGGCGCCGCGGGCTGGCCCACCTTCGAATTGAAGGCGTAGTTGTCATAGGCCTGCTCGGCAACACGGAACCAGAGGAACTGCTCGTCGCGGAACTTCTTCCAGTCGGGATAGATGCGCTTGAAGTGGGGGCTCTTCACGCTCATCTCGTCGTAGACCTCGTAGGAGGCCTTCTCCGCCGCCTCCAGCACCGCGCGCGGGAACTGCCGCAGCTGGGTGCCGCTCGCCACCAGCCGGCGCAGCGCCGGCGGGTTCTGCGCGTCGTACTTGGCCATCATCCACTGGTTGGCGTCGCCGCACGCGGTCTCGAACGCCGCCTGGTAGTGCTTGGGCAGCTCGTTCCACTTCTTCTCGTTGACGTAGGCGTGAACCATCGGGCCGCCTTCCCAGAACCCCGGGTAGTAGTAGAACTTGGCGACCTTGTTGAAGCCGAGCTTCTCGTCGTCGTACGGCCCGACCCACTCGGCCGCGTCGATGGTGCCCTTCTCCAGCGCCGGGTAGATGTCGGGCGCGCCGAGCTGCTGCGGCACCACGCCGAGCTTGGCCATGATCAGGCCGGCCATGCCGCCGATGCGCATCTTGATGCCCTTCATGTCGGCGACCGTCTTGATCTCCTTGCGCCACCAGCCGCCCATCTGGCAGTTGGTGTTGCCGGCGAGGAACGACAGGATGCCGTAATCCTTGTACAGCGGCGCCATCGCTTCCTTGCCGCCGCCGAAGTGCCACCACGCGCTCTGCTGGCGGGCGTTCATGCCGAAGCACAGCGCGGTGCCGTAGGCGAAAGCCGGATCCTTGCCGAAGTAGTAGTACGGCGCGGTGTGGCCGGCCTCGGTCGTCCCGGCTTGCACCGCGTCGAGCACCTGCAGCGCCGGCACGATCTCGCCGGCGGCGAAGACGCGGATCTGGAACTTGTTCTCGGTGATTTCCGCCACCCGCTTGGCGATGTGGTCCGGGCCGCCGTACAGCGTGTCGAGGCTCTTCGGCCAGCTGCACGTCAGGCGCCAGGTAATGGTCGGGCTGGACTGCGCGATCGCCGGCGCGGCGACTACGCCCAGGGCCGCCCCTGCGGCCGCCTTCTTAAGAAATGCCCTGCGTTTCATGCTGCTCCCTCCTCATCTGGAAAGGCGGGATTCTAGTCTCAATTCAGCCTGGCGCAGCGTGCCGAGAGGTCGAACAGCGAGGCGCGCACGTCGTCGAGGTCCGGCGCGTCGGGCTCGCGCTCGAGGTAGTCGCTCAGGTCCTTCATCGCCGGCCGCCAGCACTCGAGGCGCTGGTACAGGTAGCCGCGGTCGCGCAGCTCGCCGTGCGCCTCGGGCGACACCACCAGCATGCGGTTGAGCACCTCGAGCATGCGCTCGGGCTTGTCGGCCTCGCGGTAGATTCCCTTCAGGTTGCGCAGCACGCGCGCCAGGATCTGGCGCTTCGACGCCGGCTCGAGGAACGGGTCGAGCGGCAGCTCGGCGAGCGGCACCCCGCCGCGCGCGCGGTCGGGAATCACCCGCCCCAGGCGCCGGCGCAGCTCGTCCTCGGCCTGCGGCGCGCCGCCCGCGAACGGGTCGAGCACCAGGGTGCCGCCGCGCAGCTTCAGGCGCAGCAGGAAGTGGCCGGGGAACGAGACCCCCTCGAGCGGCAGCCCGACGCGGCGGCCGAGCTCCATGTAGACGATCCCCAGGGTGATCGGGATGCCGGTGCGGCGCTCGAGCACCTCGTTCAGGTAGCTGTTGCGCGGGTCGTAGTAGTCCTCGGTGTTTCCCCAGTAGCCGAGGTCGCCGTAGAGGAACTGGTTGAGCGCGACCACGCTCTCCTCTGCGCCGCCGGCGCGCGGCAGGCGCGCGCGCAAGCGGATCGCCATGCGCTCGAGGTCGCCGAGGTAGCGCTCGACGTCGAGCCCCGGGTAGGCGTCCTGCGCGATCATCAGGCAGGCGCGGGCGAGGTCGATTCTTTCCTCTTTTTCGGAAAGAATTTTTCTGAACAGCTGAAGCTCGGCCGTCACGCGGCCCCGCGGCGCGAGAAGTCGCGCGGCCTGAACCCCAGCGCGGCGAGCGCGCCGGCGTAGACCGCGGTTCCGAGCAGGACCAGCCCCATCACGGCGGGCACCTTACGCTGCCACGTGTTATCCAGCCACCACGCCGCCTCGCCCATGGCGCTGAACAGCACCACCGCCATCAGGCCGACCGCGGCGGCGACCTTGAGCAGGAACAGCGGCCAGCCCGGCTGGGGCAGGTAGACCTTCTCTTTCCTCAGGATCAGATACAGCAGCAGCGCGTTGAGGCAGGCGCCCAGGCCGATCGACAGCGCCAGGCCGGCGTGCTTCAACGGCCCGACGAAGGCGAAGTTCATGGCCTGCGTCGCGACCAGCGTCAGGATGCCGATCTTCACCGGCGTGGCGATGTTCTGCCGCGCGTAGAAGCCCGGCGCCAGGATCTTCACCAGGATCATGCCGACCAGGCCGGCGCTATACGCGACCAGCGCCTGGCGCGTCATCCAGGCGTCGTCGGGGGTGAAACGGCCGTACTGGAACAGCGTCGAAACCAGCGGCAGCGCCAGCACCGCCAGCGCCGCGGCGCTCGGCACCGCCAGCAGCACCGCGACGCGCAGGCCCCAGTCGATCAGCTTGGCGTACTCGGCCTGGTTGGCATCGACGTGGTATTTCGACAGGCTGGGGAGCAGGATCGTGCCGACCGCGACGCCGAGCACGCCGGCGGGCATCTCCATCAGCCGGTCGGCGTAGTACAGCCACGACACGCTGCCGGTCTGCAGGAACGAGGCGAACACCTGGTTGATGAGCAGCGATACCTGGCTGACCGAGACGCCGAACGCGGCCGGCGCCATGAGGAACAGGATGCGGCGCACGCCCGGGTGCGAGAGGTCCAGCCGCCAGCGCGGCAGCAGCCCCAGCCTGGCGAGGAACGGCACCTGGAAGGCGAGCTGCAGCGCGCCGCCGACGAACACCGCCCAGGCGAGCACCAGCACCGGCGGATCGAACCAGTCGGCGAAGAACACCGCGCCGACGATGAACGAGACGTTGAGCAGCGAGGGGGTCAGCGCCGGCACGGAGAAGCGGTTCCAGGTGTTGAGCACGCCCGCGGCGAGCGCCACCAGCGAGATGAAGACGATGTACGGGAAGGTGATGCGCAGCAGCTGCGTGGTGAGGGCGAACTTGCCGGGATCGGCGGCAAAGCCGGGCGCGGTGACGTAGACGATGATCGGCGCGAGGGCCATGCCGAGCGCCGCGGTGACGACCAGGGCGAGGAACAGCAGCGTGGCGACCGCGTCGAGCAGGCCGCGCACCTCCTCCGGGTTGCGGTTCTTGTGCTCGGCGAGGATCGGCACGAAGGCCTGCGAGAAGGCGCCCTCGCCGAACATGCGCCGCAGCAGGTTGGGGATCTTGAAGGCGACGAAGAAGGCGTCGGTCACCAGGCTGGCGCCGAAGATGCGGGCGATGAAGAAATCGCGTACGAACCCCAGCACCCGGCTCACCATCGTCAAACTGCTTACTGTCGCCAGAGCCCGCAGGAGGTTCATGTTAAAATTCGCGCCCTTTTCGAGGATGTCAAATGGCGAATATCAAGTCGGCGCGCAAGCGCGCCACCCAGGCTGTCCACCTCCGCGCGCACAACGTGAAGCTGCGCACCGCGGTGCGCACCGCGATCAAGAACGTCACCAAGGCGGTCGCCGCCGGCAACAAGGACGGCGCTCTCAAGGTGCTGCACGATTCGCAGCGCACCATCGACCGCGTGGTCGCCAAGGGGGTCCTGCACCGCAACGCGGGCAACCGGCACAAGAGCCGCCTCGCCCACGCGGTAAAAGGGTTGAAGTAGCAGCTGAAGTAGCAAGGTACTAGGCCGTATCCCCGACACGCTGCATCTGCGCGAGCAGGGTGCGCTCCGAAATGCGGCCGTTTCTCACCTGCAGCTCGTTGTCCTTCGCGAAGTTGAGCAGGAAGCGGTAGGCCATCGGCTCGATGCTCTCCAGCCGCTGGTCGACCACCACGCAGCGCACCCCGCCGGCGGTAATCGGGTGCACGAACGGCGAGTACATCATGCGCTGGTCGCCGCCAAACGCCGACATCACGCCGCACAGCCGCTCGGCCCAGTCGCTCGGCCGGAACGGCTTGCCGTCGCGCGTGGTGCCCACGATAACGAACTCGACGACGGCAACCGGCTCTTCGGCCATTTCTTGATTATAGTGAAGCGCTCGTGGCCAAGCCCGTCAGCCGCATCCTAGTCATCAACGACGAGCACCTCGTCCTGCGCGAGTTCGTGAAGGGGCTGAACGCCGCCGCCCGCACGCTCGACAACCCGCTGGGCATCACCTTCAGCGGCGTCACCACCGCCAAGGAGGCGCTCGCCGCCATCGAGTCGGACGGCGACCTGCAGTCGGTGCTGGTGGACGACACGCTCTACACCCTGTCCAAGAACGGCGGCAGCAACTCGAGGAAGAAGCTGCAGATGTCGGCCCTCGAGCTGGTGCAGCGGATCACCCGGCTGCGCCCCGAGCTCGACGTCTACGTCCTGATCGCCCAGGAGAAGGAAGACGACGTGGTCGACGCGCTGTTCGCGGAGGCGGTCGACGGCTATTTTTACCGCGAGGAGCGCGACTACCGCGGCATCTACCGCATCCTCAACGCGCAGATTCAGGAGCGCGCGCGCACCCCGTTCTACGACCAGCTGAAGAACTACGTCTGGATGGCGAAGGACCAGTGGCACACGCCGGGCCATTCCTCGGGCGAGTCGCTGCGCGGCAGCCCCTGGGTCAACGATTTTTATGATTTCATGGGCGAGCACGTCTTCGATGCCGATCTCTCGGTGTCGGTGAAGATGCTCGACTCGCTGATGGAGCCCACCGGCGTGATCGCCGAGGCGCAGACCATCGCGGCCAAGGCGTTCGGCGCGCGACGAACTTTCTTCGCGACCAACGGCACGTCCACGGCCAACAAAGTGATCTTTCAGACGCTACTCGCGCCCGGAGAGAAGCTCTTGCTCGACCGCAATTGCCACAAGTCGGTGCACCACGGCGTGGTGCTCTCCGGCGGCCACCCGATTTATCTCGACTCCTCGATCAACGCCAAGTACAGCCTGTACGGCCCGGTGCCGAAGAAGACCATCCTCTCGGCGATCCGCAGGCACCCGGACGCCCAGGCGATCATCCTCACCTCCTGCACCTACGACGGGCTGCGCTATGAGCTTGCGCCCATCGTCGAAGCGGCGCACGCGAAGGGCATCAAGGTGATCGTGGACGAAGCCTGGTACGGGTTCGCGCGCTTTCATCCCGCGTTCCGGCCTACTGCGCTCGAGGCCGGGGCGGATTACGCCACGCAAAGCACGCACAAGGTGCTGTCGGCCTTCTCGCAGGCCTCGATGATCCACGTGAACGATCCCGGCTTCAACGAGCACCTGTTCCGGGAGAACTTCAACATGCATACCTCCACCAGCCCCCAGTACAGCATGATCGCGAGCCTGGACGTGGCGCGGAAACAGGCGGTGATGGAAGGCTACAAGCTCCTTGCCCGCACGCTCGCGCTCTCGCGGGAATTGCGCGCCCAGATCAATTCCACCGGCGTCTTCCGGGTGCTCGACCTCGACCAGCTCCTTCCGGAGGAGGTCAGGCGGGACAACATCCTTCTCGATCCGACCAAGGTGACCGTGGACATATCGAGCTGCGGCTACACGGTGGAGGATTTGCAGCGCGAGCTGTTCGACCGCTACAACATCCAGGTCGAGAAATCCACGTTCAATACGCTGACCCTGCTGCTCACGATCGGCACGACGCGCAGCAAGGTCTCGCGCCTGTACGACGCGCTCATGCGCATCGCGCGCGAGGGCCGGACACCGCGCCGCCTGTACCGGTTCCCGGAAATCCCGGGCTTCACCCGGCTGCGCTACCTGCCGCGCGATGCCTTCTATTGCGGCGGGGAACTGGTGCCCCTGGTCGACGAAAAGGACCACATCCGGCGGGACCTGCTCGACCGGGCGTGCGCCGACCAGATCGTCCCCTACCCCCCGGGCATCCCCGTCCTCGTCCCGGGGCAGATCATCACGCGGGAAATCGCCCACTATCTGGCCGGTTTGCTGCGATCCCAGAAGCGGGTGGAGCTTCACGGGATCGTTTACGACGGGTATCTACCCTGCCTGAGGGTATTGAAGCCGGCCGAGGAGCGGGGCCTGCGCCGGATCGGCTAGCGTCAAGAGAGCCTTGCTCCTCAGAGCGCGGGCTATCGCCCGCACCCGCATTGTATTCACCCTGTTTTCGTCCAGGCAAATGCGGCGTGGAGGCCTGATGCCTTCATTTTCGCAAGGGTTTCGCGCGGCCCACCCTGCGTTGCATGCGCGCGAGCACGTCCCGCATGTTCCCGCCTCCCGGGGCGGGCTGTCCCTGCAACACCCCTTCTGCGAACTGCCGAAAAGAAGCGGCGTCTTTGATCTCGCCCGACAGGATGGCCTTGGCATAAAGCGCCGACAGGCAATTGGGATCGAGGCGCAACGCGACAGAGGCGCTTTCCCGGGCGACGTCCGTTCTTTTCTGCAAGGCAGCGACCACCGCGCGTCCCCCGTGGCTCTCGGCGAAATTGCGGTCCAGGGACAGCGCGCGCTCGAAGTTCGCCGCAGCGCCGTCGAGATCCTTCATGAGAATCTGGCACCAGGCGAGCGCGTGCCAGGTGCCGATATGCTCGGGCATGTTCGCCACTGCTTTCTCGAATTCCGTGCGCGCCCGCGGCAAATCGAGTGCGAACATGCTCGAGAGCGCAAGGCCCGACCATGAGCGCCCGTCCTGCGGATTCAAGGCGAGTGCGCGTTCGAAATCGTGCCGCGCATCGGCCGCCTTTTCCCTTCCCAGTGCAACCGACCCGCGCGTGACCAGCGCTTCCATGTTGTCGGGTTCCGCTTCGAGCGCCCGGGCCGCGAGTTGCCCGGCCTGCTCCATCTCGCCTTTGTCGAGGTAGAGCAGGCTCGCGATGCCCATCGCCTTGGCGTCCCCGGGGTGGCTTTCCAGGCGCCTCACGGCGATCTCCAGCGCCTCCTCCACCTGACCCGCGCCGTGCAAGCTTCGCATGAGCAGCGTTTCCGCTTCCGGCGGGCAGTCGGGTCCACCGAGAATTTCACGAAGCAGCGCAACCGCCTCGGTGTCCTTGCCCTTCAGCACGTACGCATAAGCAAGGTTGTAGGAGACGATCGGAACTTCGGTCCCCGCCGCGCGCAGCTCGGTGAGAATACGCTCGGCGTCATCCAGCCGCCGCTCCGCGATGCACACGCTGGCGAGGCGGAACAGAAACCGAGAATCCCCCGGGGCAAGCGAGAGCGCGCGCTCCGCCCGCTTCCTGGCGTACTGAAGCTTGCCCAGGCGGAAAGCGAGATCGACGCACTCGTCGAGCAAGCTGAGGTTGTCCGCGTCCTGCTGCAGATATCCCTCGATCCGCCCGAGCCGCGCCTGAAGAGCGGCCGACTCCGAAACAGACATGTTCATATCCATCCGTTCATCCAGGGCACCCTGCGCATTGTTCCAGGCTTGGCTGCTACCACGCAACGTCGCAACTTCGGACCTCCTTCATCGCCTGCCTGAGCAGGTCTATGGCGTGTTTGTGAATCTGCGAAATGCGCCCCTTCGTCACGCAGAGCATGTCCGCGATCTCCTCGAACGGCACATGATTCATGTAGTGATACTTGATGACACTTCGTTCGCGCTCGGGCAGCTTGTCGACCAGACTTCGCATGCGCTCCCGAAGCTGCTCAGTCTCGACCGCCTCGTAGCCGTTGTTCGTGTAGCTGCCGCCGTTGCGCCTCCGGTACATGCCCGAGTCCTCGAGGATGTATCCGAGGGCCAGTCCCACGGCGACTTGCGCAAGGTAGCTGAAAAGCTCGTCGGGATTGGAGCCATCCGGCTGCCTGCCTCTGATGGATTGCAGCCTCTCCGACGCCATCCTCTGACGAAAGGAGATCTGCTGCTGCTTTTCACTCAAGTGCTCCAGGCCGTTCAGTATCGAGCCGATGATCCTGCGACCGGCGAAAGTCTTGAATTTCACGCCGCGCGCCGGATCGAAGCGCGAGACCGACTCCAGCAGCCCGACGGTCGCATATTGAACGTACTCGCCGAATTCGAACTCATCGTGATACCGGCCCGAATAGACTTTCGCCGCCAGTATTTTTGCGAACGGCAGGTAGTGGATCAGGAGGGCCTCTCTGGCGGACAAGTCGCCTTCCTCGCGCAATCGGCGCCACAGAGCGTGCTCTTCCTCCTGGCCCAGCGAATCCATGGTCTGCAAGGGCCGTTTGATCATGGCCGGCTCGAAGTCACGCTGAGTCGATCTTCTCATTGGAAAGTGCCGATGAGCGACCGGATGACCAGGTTCCAGCCGTCGATCAGGATGAACATCAGGATCTTGATCGGCAACGCTATCGTGGCGGGAGGGACCATCATCATGCCGAGCGACATCAAGATGCTCGAGACCACCAGATCGATCAGCAGGAACGGCAGGAACACCACAAAGCCGATCTGAAACGCGGAGCGCAGCTCCGACAGCATGAATGCCGGGATGAGCTGCGTATTGCTGATTCCATCGACCGTTTCGGGCATCGGTTTCTTGGATAATTGGACCATCAGGGAAAAATCCTGCTCGCGAGTCTGGCGCACCATGAACTCGCGCATGGGCTTCATCCCTTCCTCGAAGGCCCGCTCCGCGGAGAGCTTGCCGCTCATGAACGGGCCGAATGAGCGCGCGTTCATCTGATCCAGCACCGGCGTCATCGTAAACAGCGTCAGGAACAGCGCCAGGCTGATCAGCACCGTGTTCGGAGGGGTCTCCTGCATGCCCAAGGCGGTTCGCAGCATGGACAGCACGATGATAATGCGCACGAAGGAGGTCATGGACACGAGCAACGCCGGCGCCAGGCTGAGAACGGTCAACCCGAGCAGGATCTTCAGCGCCAATGCCATTTCTTCCTTGCTCCCGGTGCCCCCGAGCGTGGCGCTCACGCCCCCCAGCGAGATCGACTGCCCGCCCGCCGCGCTGAAGCCCTCCGGCGCGTAAAGGCCGAGCACGAGGAGACACAGCGCCGCGAGCGACTTGAAGAGCGTCTTCCCCTTCATGGCGCCTCGCTTCGCCGTCGTGGAACTTCGCCCGACGGGCCGTTGGAAACCACCGTGACGCCGTGGTCGGTGTGGGCGAGCAGAATACGATCCGCCCCGAATTCAATGACGAACAAAGTGAGTTTCTGCGTCACCCGCAAGGCTTCGACGACGCGCACATTGCCCTTGCCCGCCTGCGCTCCCGGCACCGCGATCCAGGGAGCGAACCTCTTCAGACCGTAGATCACGCCGCACGCGAGTATCCCGGTCACGATGAGCGCCCCGGTGACGCGAAGCGCAAGGCTGCCCGTGTCCGAGCCCTCCGGCTTGAATTGCACCGCGGCGGAGTGCTGCGGACCCGCTTCCTGCGCGAATGATGGCCGGGGCCACTCGCAAAAAAGCATCAGGGCCGCCACCGCGAGAAGGATTTTCAAGGAAGAGCTCGTCACAGTCTGAGCGGCCTGGGCGGTTCCGTGATCCGCACGCCGAAGTTGTCGTCGACGGCGACCAGCTGTCCCCGCGCCACGACCTTGTCTTCGATAAGGACGTCCACCGGTACGTCGAGCGAGGACTCGAGCTTCAATATCCCGCCCTCTTTCAGGTTCAACACCTCGCCCAGGGTCAGCGTCGCCTGCCCGACCGAGACGCGAAGGCGCACTTTGACTCCGTGGATGACGCTGAGGTTTCCACCCAGCACGGGCGATCCCTGAGGTCCGTGCGACTTCAGCTCCGACAACTCGATGACATGAGTGGCATGCTTCATCTCGGCGTCTTTTGTGGAAGTGCTGTTCACATCACGCTCCTTCATGGGCAGCTGGCTTCCTGAGCGACAGCGCCCGGAAGCCCTCCTGAGCCCCGAAATCTCCCAAGCAAACCGTCTTCCCGCCAGGACCGCATACCCGCAGGGGTTGATCGATTCTGGCGCTCAGGCGGACTACGTCCCCGGCCTCGAGCGATTGCAGAGTGGCCAGATCGATATCCAATTCCCCCAGTTCCGCCTCGAGAGTGACTGGAAGGGCGTGCAGGGCGACATGGGACTCGCCCGGCGATTGCGTGCCGGTGCGAGCCTGCCCTGCCGATGAGGCCTGGGTCGCTCCGCGTCCGGCGACGACGCGAAGCTGGCCTTCGCCGATCTTGATGTCCAGCACCGTCGCGCCGGAGCCGTGCTTGAAGAGGTCCGCGGGTATCTCCGGTGCCGACTCCGGGGCACGCTTGCGGATCGCGGGCGGCGCGCCCGTGCCGAGCAGTCGCCCGACGAGATCGTCGACGGCTCGATCGCCCAACTCCAGCGCCAGCGGGGCGCCGCGCTCCGGGGCTCCCGGCTCGGCGCGGCCGAACAATCCTTCCTGGATGCGGGAAACCAGGACAGGAGTTGCGGCCGCCCAACCCCGGCTATCGCATTCCCAGCATGTCCAGTCTTCTTCGAAGACGCGGGTCGGCCCCGCCGATTCCCAGGCGCGCGTGCACGCGATCTGCGCCTCCCCGAGTTCCACGCCCCAGACCGCCCGCCATTCTTCCAATGCCTGGGCCGCCGCCTGCCGCACTCGCAGCAGATCGGACTCGCCCAGCAGTGAGAAGGGGCGCGCGTTCATCGGAACCGGTCGTTAGCGCTTGGAGCCCATTTCAAGCAGCTGCTGCACGAGCTCGTTGGCGGTGCTGATCAGCTGGGACGAGGCCTGATACCCCCTTTGCGTCACGATCAGCTCGCTGAACTCCTGAGACAGATCGACATTCGAGATTTCGACGACGCCTGCACTGATTTTCCCGAAGACGTCGGTGGCCGCGCTGCCGTAATGGACCGGGCTCAAGCCGCCCTGGTTCGAGAATTCGTTGCCGCCGACCTCGCTCAACGTGGCGTCCGGCCTCTCGAAATGCGCCAGCGCCATGCGATGCAGCTTCGCCACCTGTTCGTTCGAGTACGTGGCGACCAGGTTGCCTTCCTCGTCGAAGGAGAGCTTCGTGAGAGCGCCGACCCCGAACCCGTCCTGCGAGCTGACCGCGAGCGTGGACTGGGTGCCCGAGGAGAAAGACGTGGTATCGGTGGAGAAATCGAAGGTAACCGGCGTCCCTGTCGTCCCGCCCGGCGCATAAGTCAGTGTGAAGCTGGATGCGGCCGGGTCGGGCGTTCCGTTCTGGAAGCGGATGTCGCCGGTCCCGACCTCGGTCGCGCCGTCGCTTACCGTGACCGTCCAGCCCCCTGGCGTCGTGGCGGCGTTGTTCTTGAACGTCAGTTTGAGAAGGTGCTCGCCGCCCAGAGCATCTATGACCCTTACGCTGTCGATCACGTTCTCGTCCGCCGTGCTCGACAGATTTCCGGAAAACGCGACCTTCGAGGTGCCCTTGGGCGCATTGACGCGGAGCCCGTTGAGGCTGATATCGGTCAGCTGGCTGTTTTCGCCCAGCCCCAGGACGTGCGCGCCGCTCGCCCGGCTGACGAGAAAGCCGTCCGTATCGAAGCCGAATTGCCCCGCGCGGGTGTACCGCATTGCGCCCTGCTTGTCCTTCAGCACGAACAGTCCGTTGCCGTTTACGGCCGCGTCCAGATCGTTTCCGGTCTGGCGGATTTCGCCCTGCTTGAGATCGAACGTCGTCGAGAGCGTGTTCAAGCCCGTTCCGTACTGGGCGGACCCGTCCGGCGTCCCGGTATTCGCGCCCTGTGTCGAGTAGAACAGGTCGGCAAACTGCAATTGCGACGACTTGAACCCCGGCGTATTCAGGTTGGTGACATTGTTGCTGATGACCTTGAGGCTCTTCGAGAACCCGACCAGCCCGGTCAGACCGACGTAGATAGAATCGAGCATTTTGAATTCCCTCCTAATGAACGCTGACCACTTGGCCCAGAGCGATGCCGGTGACGAATGTTCCGTCCGAAGTGCGCACCGTCAGCTGCGGATCGGCGGTCGACAGGCTCAACGCGGTGACCACGCCCGAAAAAGGACCGCTCTGGCCGTTGACGTCCACCGTCTTCCCGATCAAACCGATCGACTGGGTCGCCGACTGAATGGCGAGGAGCCGGTCGATCTTGTCGTTCAGCTGCTGGCTCTGTTCCAGCGTGGTGAACTGCGCGATCTGCGACATGAACTGCTGGTTGTCCATAGGCTTGAGCGGATCCTGATAAGTCAATTGGGTCAGCAGGATTTTCATGAAATCCTGAAGACCGAAGGCCGCGGGCTGGTTCAGTGCTGCTGCCGGATCAATCGTTGCCATATCGATTCACCTCATCAGAAAAAGTGGAATGCAAACTCGAAGTTGTCCCGAGGCGGGCCCGTTCGCCGTCCGCCGCAGCCTGCTTTTTCCCGCTCCGGTCCGCACCGGAGGCCGGTTCGGCGTCGAAGGCGACGCGTCCGTTCAGCGTGAGCGTACGCAAACGCAGGCCACGCAGCGCGAGCTCGCCCGACAGCGACGACAAAATGCTCCCGGCAGCGCCCTGCGCGACGTTGCCGTCCCGGATCCAGACCCTGGCGCCCGAGCGGTCCAACATCATGTGGACCGATCTTGCCGGCCATTGCCTGTCATGGAGAGGGGGCGCAGTGCCCGCCGACGGCCTTGCGTCCGGGCTTTTCTCGGCCGGATCGGTCGCCGGGGCAACGCGAAGATCGAAGTTCCCGGGGCGGTCCGGCACGATGCCCATCTCCGGCACCCGGCCCGGGGCGAAAAGCGGATCCACCGCGGCGGATCGACTCTCGCGGACAAGTTCTCCCGACGCGGATCCTGGCGCTTCGAGTGCGTCGGACGGAAATTTGGACGCCGCGGACGCGCGCTCGTTCTGTTCGCGATGTCCGCAGGCCGCATTCGCCTCCGGCGCCCGGGAAAGACTCTCATCGGCCTGGCGAGCACCGGCGAGCGCAGCGCCCCCGGACCCGGAGCGATCGAGCGCCGCCGCGCTGGACACAACGTCAACGGATACCGTCCCGGTCGGCCGGTCCGGATTCGGGAGTTCCTCCACCCTGGGATTCGGAACGGGAGAGCTCGTGGCCCACCACTCCAGTTGCGCCCGCTCCAGCTCGCGCAGCCAGGCGTTGCGCAGGTTGAATTGCTCGGCCTGCGCCGCCGGGCGCGACTGCGTTTGCGCTTGCGAATTCGCCGTGCCGATCTTCATTTGCGTCGATCCCGGTTTTGGCCCGCGTGTTGAACCCACGCCGCGTCGAACTCCCGGTACTGCTTCGCCAGCTCGCCCCGCTCGTGCTCTCTCACCAGCTTGCTCTTGTGCCGTTCGACGCCGTCGAGAACGCGCTGCGCCTTCATCAATCGTTCCGCCGCCTCGCTGCGCGAGCGTTGCGTCGCCGCGACATCTTTTTTCCGCGAAGTGAGCGTTTTGCCCGCTTCCGCGAGATAGGCGGCGAAAATGCGTTGCACGCTCACGTTCAGCGGGCGGTTCTCTGCAGTCCGGTTTTGCCATTCCTTCCTGGTCCGTGCGAACGATTGCTCCGTTTCCGACAGGCGTTCCCGCTGAGTGGCGAGGACCGTGTCGATTTTCGCAACTTCGTGACCGAGCGCATCCCGCTCCCACTGCCGCTTGCTGCGCATGGGCTCCAGCGGATACTTGAACCCGCGTGTGGGCCGGCTCATGCGGCACCGGCCGTGCGCTTCACGACGGCCCCCAGACGCTTGAGCGTTTCCGCCCGGCTCATCGATTCGTTCATGTTCTGCCGGAGAAACCGCAGCAATGCGGGCACCACTTCCATGGCGCGGTCCAGCGGCGGGTTGCTGCCCGAGGTGTAGGCACCGATGTCGATCATTTGCCGGTTGCGCTCGTAGAGTGCGAGACATTCCAGCGCCGCAGCAACCGGCTCCCTTTCCGCCAGCGACGTCAAGTCCAGGAACAGGCGGCTCACGCTCTGCAAGACATCGATCGCGGGATAGTGCCCCTCGTTGGCGAGCGAGCGCGACAGGACGATGTGCCCGTCGAGCGTCGCCCGCAGGATGTCGGAAATCGGTTCGTTGAAATCGTCGCCTTCCACGAGCACGGCATAAAGGGCCGTGATCGATCCTCCCGATGCCCCCGTTCCGCAGCGCTCGCACAGCTCCGGCAGTTCGGCAAAGACCGAAGGCGTGTAGCCGCGGGCCGTCGCCGGCTCGCCGGCGGCAAGCCCGATTTCCCGCCGGGCCATCGCGAAGCGGGTGATCGAATCCATGATCATCAGGACATGCTGCCCGGCGTCCCGGAAATACTCCGCGATGGCGGTAGCCGCAAGCGCCGCGCGAGTCCTGGCGAGCGCCGGCAGTTCGGCCGTCGCAACGACGACCACGGAGCGCTTCAAGCCTTCTTCACCGAGATGATTTTCGACGAACTCGCGCACTTCGCGACCGCGTTCCCCGATCAGGGCGATCACGTTGACATCCGCGTTGACCTTTCGGGCGATCATCCCGAGAAGCGTGCTCTTGCCCACACCGCTGCCCGAAAAAATTCCCACGCGCTGTCCTTGCCCCAGCGTGAGGATCGAATCGATCGAGCGCACGCCGGTTTCGACTACCCGGGAGATGCGCGGCCGCTCCAGGGGATTGAGCGGCGCAGCCTTCAAGGGCCGCCATTCCCGGGTCGCCGGAGCAGGCCTCCCGTCCAGCGGCTCGCAGAACGCATTAACGACCCGTCCCAGCAGCGCCGGGCCGACCGGAACCTGCGGCGCAAGACCGGTCGCCACGACCTCGCAGCCGGCGCGCAGACCGTTGAGCCTGCCGTAGGGCATGAGCACGGTGCGGCCGTCCTTGAGGCCGATCACTTCGGCGTGCAAAGGCTCGGCGCCGTCGAGCGCGCGGATCTCGCACACCTCCCCGATCGAGGCCTGCGGGCCCTCGGCTTCCACGCTCAGCCCGAAGAGGCGGCGCACGCGGCCCGTCCTGCGCACGAGCTCCGCTTCGCGAATCGCGGCAACGTAGGCCTGCATCATGGGCGCGCTTCCTTGCGGGCGAGGCGCACGGCAAGAAGCGCCTGGCTCAGGCGCGAGAGCTGTGTCTCGAGTTTCGCGTCGATTCGGCCGGCGCTCGTTTCGATGATGCACCCGCCCATTTCGATTGACGGGTCGGCGAGAAACTCCATCCTGCGCGTCTCGTTTTCCGCCTCGGACGGATCCTTTCCTTCTTTCAAGATCCCGATGTCGGCGGGGCAAAGGCGAACGATCATCTTTTCCTCCGCCCGCACCCTGTTTGCGCTTTGCTCGACGAGCGCCTGGATGCCCTGCCGGGTAGCCGCCGCTTCTCCGAGAATCTTGCACACCGCCTCCCAGGCGATGCCCAAAGCGATGTCCTCGATTCCGGCCAAAGCCTCTTGATGCGCCTTTTCCATGGAAGCGACGAGGCGTTCGAGCTCGGAGCGGTGCTGCGCGAGTTCCCGTTTGGCCTCTTCGTCACCCCTGGAAAAACCGTCCGCATACCCCTGCTCGCGCGCCTGCTCGCGCACTGCCTCGATTTCAGCGGCACGGTCGATGGCGGATGCGACTTCCCCAGGAAGGGTCCCATCGCCGGCTCGATCCGCTGTAGGCGGGTCTTCCACCGACACGTTCGCCATCGCGGCAGCTTTGCGTGCGGCTCCCACAGGAACCGCCTGCGCCCCGACAACAGCTTTGCGCAGGACCAAGGTCTGGCCCGCGCCGGCACCCCGGGCGGAAGGAGCTACCGGCCCCATCGAGCGACCACCGCTGAAAGCATTTCGCGACTGCGATGGGCGCGTTGACGCGCCCAAGCGGCGAGCCGTCTCTTACCGGTCGACTTGGCACCCGGTTTCGCGTACGCGTCCAGGCGCGCCTCGACACACGACCGAAGCGTGCCGGCAAACTTTTCAGTCACGCAGGTTTCCCTCTGGAGCGCAGCGACGACCTTTTGCCGAAGCGAAGGCTCGAGCCGGACGAGGAAACGCGCCTGCCAGGGCCAAGCTTCGACGCGAAGCACGGCCGCGATCAAACCGGCGGGCTCGCGCGCGAGAACCGAGAGCATCTGCGCGGCGGATGCCTCGCGAATTCTGTTCGGCGCCGGCTTGGCCGGCTCGGGCAAACGCTTCTGCGCGTCGGCGAGCAGGGATGGATCAGGCGGAATGCCGAGCTTTTGCAGTTCCTCGAGCAGCTGCGCCAGCCGCGAACGGTCCGCGCCGCGAAGCTGCTCCAGGACCCAGTGCCTGTCTGCTTCACCCAGGCCGTGCAAGGCCAGTGCGGCGCGGCGGTGTCCGTCCATCAGCGCCGCTCCCCCGATCCGGATTTCGATTCCGGTGCCGGGGCCCCGACCCAGGCTTCGACGTTCGCGAGCAGGGCCTCTCGCTCCTTGTCATTCAGTTGCTTGAGCGGCGGGGCCGCGGGACGCGCCGGGTTGCGCCTGGCCGCGAGCACGAGGAGCATCAGCAGCAGCGTAGCAGCACCGGCCATCAGGCCGAGCTGTGTGCTGTCCGGAAGCTGCAAGGCGTACCGGGATGTCGGGTCCGGCCCGATGGTTTCCTGGGTCGCGCCGACCGCCCCGACCGGATCGGTCTCCGCGGCGAGCTGCGCCGCGTTCGCCTTCCCGGCGAATTGCTCGATCGAATAGACGGCGATCGCGTCGCCCCGCGCCTTGTTGAAGCCGATGGCCATTGCCACGACGTCCCGAATCCGCTCCAGCTGGGGTGCATCGAGCGCCTTGCGAACCACCACGGCCACGCTCAAATTGCGGATCGAGCCCGGTGCCGTCTGCACTTGCTCGGTGCGCCGGCCGACCTGGTATTCGGTCTCGGTGTTCGCGACCGACACGAGCGCGCTCCCGCTCTTGTCCGCGACGGAGCGCTCGCCCGCGGGAGCGTCCCGCAGGACCTGCCTCTCCCGGACGATGACGCCTGTGGGCGGAGTGTCGGCGACCGCGCGCATCTTCGCCGGCAGCACGTCCTCGGTGGTCACCCTGACCTGATCGAGGTTGAGCGCAACGTCGACGCTGGCGATGGCCTGCCCGGGCCCGAAGGCGCGCTCGAGCACCTGGAGAACCTTGCTGAGCAGGTAATCCTCCGTGGTTCGCTTCAAGTCCAGGCGCGACGCGGACATGTCCGGCTCGCCCTCGTGCCCCGCGTAGTGCGACAAGGGCACCCCGTGCTGATCGAGCACGGTAACGTCCTGAGGACGGATGTCCGGCACCGACGCAGCGACCAACCGCTGGATGCCCGTCACCTGCTCGGCGCGGATTTTCTTTCCGGGCTTGAATCCCAGCGTGATCGAAGCCTTGGCCTTGTTCGCATTCTTCCTGAACAGGCCCTGTTCCGGAATCGCAAGGTGCACCCGGACGAAGTGCACTTCCTCGATCGCCATGATGGTGCGCGTGAGCTCTCCCTGAAGCGCGCGCTGGTAGTTCACTTTCTGCGCGAACTCGGTCATGCCGAAATCGGTGTTGTTGAACAGCTCGAACCCGACCGCCCCTCGCAGAGGCAGGTCCTTGCCCATCATCTTGGCGCGGGTCTTGTACACGATGTCCTTCGGCACCAGGATCGAGTTGCCTCCTTCGCCCAGCTTGTACGGGACCTTCATCTTGTCCAGTTCGGCGATCATCGCCGCGGCGTCCTGGGAAGCGAGGTCCACGAAGAGCACCTGATAATCCTGAGCGAACGCCCAGAACGCGAGCCAGCCCGTCAGGAGAAGCACGCCCGCCGCCCCGATCAGAAAACCCACGCGCGTCAGCTGTTTCGATTGCTGCCAGATTTGTGCAAAGGTCCCCACGGCCGATCCTTATATTTGCATGCGCATGACTTCCTGATACGCCTCGAGCGCGCGGTTGCGCACTTGCAAGAGCAGCTGGAAGGAGAGCTTCGCCTCCTCCAGGTTGATCATGACTTGGTGGAGGTTCTGCGCGTCCCCGAGAGCGAGGTGCTGCAGGTCGGCGTCGGCGTGCCGCAAGCGGCCGTTCACTTCGGCAAGCTGCTGGCCGAACCAGTTTCCGAATTTCGAAAGGGTGTCGCTGGACGGCTCGGCCCCCTGCACGGACAGACCGCCCGCCCCGGCGGGCAGAAAACCTGCTATGGGTTCGACGTTCATTGACTGCCTCCGATTTCGAGCGCCTTCACCGCCATGGTCTTGGCCGCGTTCATGGCCACCACATTGGCTTCGTAGGCACGCAGCGCGGTGATGAGATTCACCATCTCCGACACGTGGTCGACGCCGGGCAGGGCCACCATGCCCTTGTCGTCGGCCATGGGATTGCCGGGCTCGTAGACCATCCTCGGCGCGACCGCCAGCTCCTCCAACCCGAATACCTGCGCGCCCCGCAGACCGTTCACCACGCCGACCTGGAAGAGCGAGCCGAAAGTCGAGGCTCCGGGGCGGGAAACGACGCGAAGCGGCCGGAACAGCGTTCCGTCGGCCGCGGCGGTGCTGTGCATGTTGGCGATATTGACCGCGGTCACGTCGATCCGCAGTTTTTCCACGGTCATGCCGGAGGCACTGATTTCGAACGCCTGGCTGTAGTCCATCAGCGTTTCCCTTCGGTGATGGCGAGCCCGAGGATCGACAGATGCTTTGCCGCTCCTCTGATCAGCGCCTGGTAGTGAACGGTGTTCTGCGCGAGCCTGGCCACTTCGAGATCGAGCGCCATTTTGGCGGTTGTGCCGACGCTCGAGGGGCCGTCTTGCGCGACTACCGGCCGCAGGCCCTCCAGGAGTCCGCGATCGATCGGCCGCGACTGGCCGAGCGCGGAGCGCAGAGCGTCGAACTGCTCCTCGAAATCGACGCGCAACGGCGCGAATCCCTCCGTGTTCGCGTTGGCGATGTTGTGTGCGATGACCCGATGGCGCAGGCTGGCCGCGTCCAGCGCGAGCCGCAGCACGCCCATCGTGGCAGTGTCGATTTCCTGGATCATTTTGCCCGCCTCTCTTTCGAACGTTTCGTCATGCGTCATTCACTGGATGATCAAGTCCGCGTAGAGCGCCCCCGCGGCCTTCACCGCGCGCAGGATGGAAATGATGTCGCGCGTGTTGGTCTTGATGCGCGTGAGCGACTGCACCAGGTCCGCCACCGTATTGTTCGACGCTACGAAACCGGTCTCGCCTTTCTCCTCGACATCGACCCTGGTGTTCGAAACGATCAGCGAGTTGACTCCCGGGTTGATCCCGGCGATGAATTCGGGCTGCGAAGCGGTGTTGACCGTGACGATGGAGACCTTGAGATCGCCGTGGGAGATCACAACCGGCGAAATGCGCACGTCCCCGCCCGACACCACCGTCCCGGTCCGCTCGTTGATCACTACTCTCGCCCTGCGGTCCGGCTCGACTGAAAGGCTCTCCACCCTGGTGAGAAAGCCCGACAGACGCCCGCGCTGCTCGTCCGACACCTTGATCTCCACCCCCGAAGGGTCCCGCGCTTCTGCAACTTCTGCACCGAAGGCGGTGTTGATCGCGGCGGCGATCCTCGTCGCGGTCGTGTAGTCGGGATCGGCCAGGACAAAGGTCACCTTCTGGCCCGCATCGAGCACCTGCGCGGTGACCCCGACCTCTACGATCCCTCCGGATGGAATCGACCCTACGGTCGGGTGATTCTTCTGCACGACGTTCCCGTTCAAATCGTATTTGTAGCCGCCCACGGAAACGGGCCCCTGCGCCAGGCCGTATACACGTCCGTTCGGTGCCTTGAGCGGCGTGAGCAGCAGGCTTCCTCCCACGAGGCTCCGGGCGTCGCCGAACGAGGTGACGGTCACGTCGATCGCATCGCCCGGACGGGCGAAAGGCGGAAGGCTCGCCGTGACCACGGCAACGGCCACGTTCCGGCTCTGGATCTGGTCGGGAGCGATCACGAGATCGAACTGCGACAGCAGGTTCGCGATGGTCTGCCGCGTGGTCCTGTTGATCGGCGAATCGCCGGTGCCCGCGAGGCCGGTCACCAGACCGTATCCGAGGAGCGCGTTCTCGCGCCATCCCGAGATCTTCCCCAGATCCTTGATGCGAACGCTTTCCGCCTGGCAAACGCCGGCCGCGCCGAACGCAATTGCAGCCAGGACCATTGCGGCGCTTCGCACTAGAACCCCAGCCATGTGAGCAAACGCATCCACCAGCCGGGCCGCTGGCGGTCCGCCAGGTCGCCGTCGCCGAGGTAGCTGATCTTGGCGTCCGCGAGGCGCGTGGAGAGCACGCTGTTGCCGCTGATGTCGTAGGGTCGCACCCGTCCCTCGAGCTTGATGTGCTGTTTCTCGTTGTTGATTTCCAGCATCTGCTGCCCGGAAACGCGAAGCTCGCCGTTGGCGGCCACGTCCAGCACCGTCACCGTGATCTGCGCGAGAAACTTGCCGGCGCGCTGTGTCGAGCCCTGGCTGTCGAAGTCGTTGTTCGTTTTCACCGCGGCGCTGCGGCTGGTGGGGGGACTCGGCGTGAAGTTCAGGTCGTAACCGAGCGCCTGGTCGCGCGTGGACGAAGTATCCGTGCTCGATTGCGCGCTCGCGTTCTCGACGATGAGCACGGTCAGGGAATCACCGGGCCGATAGGCCTTGACGTCGGCCACCATCGAGCGAAAGCCGTCCTCGCGATAGAGACTCTCTCCCGCCGCGAAATGCGCGACGAGCAGGAGGAGTCCGGCGGAAAGCGCTTTCGGAAGCGGATGCGTCGTCATCGTTGTCTCGAAGAGAGCTTGACGATGCCGGGTGAAACCACCTCGGCCGGAATCACGGCGTCGCTCGTGCCGGGCCTGATTTTCACGATCTGCCCCACGGATCCGGTGGAAAGCGCGAGCGCCTGGGTTTCGATTTGCACGGCGCCATTGCGCAATTGCAGCGTCACGACATCCCCCGTGCTGACCGCGAACGGCTCCTCGAGGGAGGTCTGCAACAGCACCTCCCCCGCGGCCAGCGGCCGCTTCAGGCGGCGGCCGAAGGCGGTTTCGGGCGCGGCGGCTTCGGCGCCGAGCGCCGCCAGGTCCAGCTGTTTGCGTTCGAAATCTTCAGGTGCTGCGACCTGTCCGGACAACAGGCCTTTCCGAGCCACCATGGCCGGGGCGGGAATTTCCAGCCGCAGCGGGACGATCACCGATCGGTAGAACTCGCCGTCGAGGGCGAGGTCGACCCACACCGCCACGCGGCTTCTCTGAAGCTTCGCCGGGGCGATATCGCGCGGCCTCAAGGATATTTCGCCCATCGGAAGCTGGAGGAACGGAGCCGCTTCCGCCGCCTGGATCTCGACCCGCTCGTAGCGTTGCGACAAGGCGCGCCGGAGATGGTCCACCGCGGCTTCGACGATTCGACGCCCGTCGTAGGGAACGGCGGCGGTCTCGATGCCGACCGCCTTTCCTCCTTCCCAGGCGACTTGCTCATCCAGGCCGGCGAACTGCATGCGCACCTGGCGCCGGATCTCTTCCAATGACAACTGCTCCGTGTAACCCAGGCGGGGCGACTTTCCCAGGCGTACGGAGTTGAGCCGGCTGACCGCGTCGGCATCGCCGCCCGTAACCTGGGCGATGTCGCCGAGCGCGTACTGCCGCTCGTGCACCAGCGCCCGGGTCTTGAGCTTGGCGAGGAGCGGAACCGGCGCGCGTTCCGCGTCGGCCGCGCCGGCGGAAAAAGCCGCGGCCGCGAGGCAAAGTCCCGCGAACAGCATCGGCGCTCGGAGAATCCCGCGAGGCATGATCATCCGCGGCGCAGGTTATTGCTCATGGACATGAGCTCGTCGGAAACCTGTATGAGCCGGGTGTTCACCTCGTAGGCGCGTTGTGCGACCATGAGATTCACCATCTCGTCGTTGAGTTTCACGTTCGAGAGCTCGAGAAAACCCTGCGAGAGACCGCCGTAGCCTTCGCTCCCGGCCTTCCCGTACACCGGATCGCCCGAGCTTTCGCTGACGCGATACAGGTTGTTGCCGAGCGGCTTGAGGCCGCCGGGGTTGGCGAACTTCGCGAGCTCGATCTGGCCGAGTTCAGCCGGCGCCTTGTTGGCCGCGGTCGTGACGAGCACGCGCCCGTCGGCCGAAATGCTCATTTGCCTGGCGTCGTTGGGCATGTGCATCGACGCCCGCAAGGGATAGCCCTCGGCGGTGGCGAGCAGGCCGTCGCGATTGACCTGCAGCGAGCCGCCCCGGCTGTACGCGTGGCTGCCGTCGGCCAGCACGACTTCCAGAAAGCCGTCTCCCTGAATGGCGACGTCCAGAGGGGCTTCGGTCTTCTTCACGTCGCCGGCGATGAAGATCTTCTCGGCGTTCGCGACGCCGACCCCGCTTCCCGCCCGCTGCGACGCTCCCCGGGCTCCGGAGGGCGAGGTAGTCCTCGAGAGCTCCCGGTACATGAGATCCTGGAAATCCACCCGGCTTTTCTTGAAGCCCGGTGTGTTCACGTTCGCGAGATTGTTCGCGATGGTGTCGACGTAGAGTTGCTGCGCGTGCAGGCCGGTGGCACCGATGTAGAGCGATTCGAGCATGGTTGGACTCCTAGAGTTCTCCGAGTTTTCGAATGGCTTTCTCGAGCATGTCGTCGTAGCCCTGGATGATTTTTTGCGCCGCTTCGAAATGGCGCATCGATTCGATCAGCCCGACCATCTCCGCGGTGGAATCGACGTTGGAATTCTCGAGATATCCCTGGCGCACCCGGGCTTCGCCGTCCGCCGGGGCTATTTGGGCGCTGCCCTGCTGATACAGCCCGGCTTCGAGCTTGACCATGCCCCGGACGCCGGAGAACTGAATCGTCCTGACCTGCCCTACCAGCCTGCCCGCTTCGGTCACCCGACCGGCGTCGTCGATCGCCGGCTGGGAGGTGGTCAGGACAAGCTCGCCTCCCTGGGCCAGGAGGGGATGGCCCTGCTCCGTCACCAATCGGCCGCGCTCGTCGAGGCGGAAATTTCCCTTCCGGGTATAGGCGGGTCCGCCAGGAGTGGAAACTTCGAAGTAGCCCTCGCCGGAAATGGCGAGATCCAGGGGATTCCCGGTGAGTTTTACCCCGCCGCTCTTGAAGTCCGGAACCTGATCGACGCCGGGCAGCATGATCGGGAAAGGCAATCTCGGTGCGCCCGCGTACCCGCTGACGCTGAGATAGTCGGAAAACGACTGGGTGACGGGGACGCTGCGCTTGTAGCCCACAGTCGTGAGATTCGCCATATTCAGGCTGGTGCCCTCGATTCTGGCGAGGGCGTTGTGCATGCTCTGAACCGCTACGGTCAACGCGTCCTGCACGGGGCCTCCTTTTTCTGGATCGCCTGCCACATCGTCGCCGGCTCGCTCGTCCTCATCAGAAGCTCACCGTCCCGAAGGACTTGAGGTCGATCGAGTGCGGGATTTCCGACAAGGAAAGAACTCGCAGATGCGGCATGCCGCGCTCGCACAAGGCACGGATATGGCGCCGCAAATCCGGGGAGCACAGCAGCACCGGGAGAAGATTGTTCTTCATCATCCTCTCGGCCTGCGCCGCCACCGTCCCGATCACTTTTTCGGCGAACTTCGGCTCGACCACCATAGAGCTCGCCGAGTCCACCGCGCGCACGCTCTGGGCGATCGTCTGCTCGATCGCGGGATCCAGGGTCAGCACGTGCAAGGCGCCCGATTCGCCCACCAGCGACTGGCAGATCGCCGAACCGAGCCTCTGCCGTGCTATCTCCGTGAGATAGGCCGGATCCTTGTTGGCCTTGCCGGTGTCGGCGAGCGTCTCGAGGATCGCTTCGAGGTTTCGTATCGTCACCTTCTCGCGCAACAGGTTCTGCAGCACTTTCTGGACGTCGCCCACCGAAAGCACGGTCGGAATCACCTCCTCGACCAGCCCCGGCTGGCTTTGCCGTACTCGCGCGAGCAGCTTGTCGGTCTCGGCGCGGGTGAGCAGCGCCGCGGACTGCTGGCGCAGGACTTCGCTCAGGTGCGTAAAAAACACGGTCGCGGCGTCGACCAGCGTGAACCGCGCCGCGCGCGCCGTCTCGCGTTCCGACTCCTCGATCCAGACCGCCGGAAGCCCGTAGGTCGGATCCCGCGTCTCGATCCCCTTGAGGCGCTTCGCCTGTCCGGCCGCGTGGATCGCAAGCAGGCGGTCTTTGAGAATCTCGCCTCGCGCGGCCCGCACTCCGAAAATCGATATCTCGTAGGAATTCTCGTGCAGCTTGCCGCCGTCCCGGAACCGGATCCTCGGCAGCACCAGGCCCGACTCCAAGGCGTATTGCTTGCGGAAGCTCGCGATTCGCTCCATGAAGAGCGACTGCTCCCCGCCCACCATTCCCGCCAGACTGAGCCCGAGCGCGACCTCGATCGGTTCGACCTTGAGGGCCTCGTAGGCGTCCTGTTCCTCTACCGTCTGCTCCTTCCCCTGACTTTCTTCGACTTCGGCCGCCGCCGTTTTCTGCATGCGCAGCACGATGAGCGCACACGCGACCACGGCTCCGATCAGGATGACGCCGGGCAAAACCGGGATGCCGGGCATGAACATCAGCACGGCCAGCATCGCCGCCACCAGCGCAAGGGTCTTCGGGAACGAGGTGATCTGGCGCAGCACCTCGCGGCTCAGATGCTCGTCCGAGGCGCTGCGCGTGACGATGATCCCCGTGCCGACCGCGATGACCAGCGCCGGGACCTGCGTGACGATGCCGTCTCCGATCGTGAGCAGGGTGAAGGTCTGCAGCGCCTGGTCCCAGTGCATGCCCATCTGCGTCATGCCGATGATCAGGCCGCCCACGATGTTGATGAGCAGGATGATGATCCCCGCGATGGCGTCGCCCTTGACGAACTTGCTCGCCCCGTCCATCGCTCCGTAGAAAGCGGCTTCCTTCTCGAGATTCTTGCGGCGGCGCTTGGCCTCCTCCTGGTCGATGAACCCCATGTTGAGGTCCGCGTCGATGCTCATCTGCTGTCCGGGCATGCTGTCCAGCGTGAACCGCGCCGCCACTTCCGACACGCGCTGGGCTCCGTTGGTGACCACGACGTACTGCACCACCACCAGGATGAGAAAGACGATGAGCCCGATCACGTAGTTGCCTTCTACGACGTAGGAGCCGATCGCGGCGATCACCTTGCCCGCGTCGGCGTGCGCGAGAATGAGCCGGGTGGCGGCGATGTTGAGGGACAGGCGGAACAGCGTCGCGATGAGCAGCAACGACGGGAAGGTGGAAAACTCCACCGGTTTCGCCATGTAGAAGGTGAGAAGCAGGATCAGCAGGGCGAAGCTGAAGTTTGCAAGCAGCAGGAAATCGAGCAGGTTGGCCGGAATCGGGGTGAACAAGATCAGCAGCACGCCGACGACGAGCAAGACCAGGACGATATCGACGTTGTTCCCGGCCAGACGGCGCAGTGCCTTGATCATGCCGGACTCCCTGCCGGGGCGCGCGCCTCGCGCATCGCGTACACCCACACGAGGATCTTCAGCACCTGCGGGTAGAACTCCTCGGGCACGAACCCGTCGTGGTCCACCCGGTGGAACAAGGCCCGCGCGAGCGATTCCTGCCGAACCACCGGAATGCGGTGGCGGTAGGCGAGCTTTTTCATCTTTTCCGCAAGGCCGCCCGCCCCCTTGGCCACCAGCCTGGGCGCGTGCATCTCCCCGTGCTTGTAGGAAATCGCGACCGCGACGTGAGTGGGGTTGGTGACCAGGACGTCGGCGGAGGGCAGCTTCTTGAGGGCGCGGCTGCGCTTGAGCAACTCGTTGCGCAGCTCGCGGAGCCGGGCGCGGATGCGGGGATCGCCTTCCCGGTGCTTGACCTCCTCGCGGAGTTCGCGCCGGCTCATGCGCATGCGCTTGGCGAATTCCCAGCGCACGTAGCCGACGTCGAGCAGCGACATCACGAAGATCACCAAGGCGAGCTTGAAACCGAGCGACGCCGTGAGATCGACGAGTCTCGGCGCATAGTTTCTCGAATCCACGTTGAGCAGGCCGAGAAGCGGGCCGAGGAGAGCGTGCACCGCGACGACGAACACGCATGTCAGCAGCAGCAGCTTGATCAGGCTCTTGATCGCCGTATACACGACGCGCATCGAGAACAGCCGCTCGAAACCTTTGGCCGGGTTGATGCGATCGAAATCCGGGCTGATCGGCTTGAAACTGAAGACCGGGCCCGTTTGGGCGAGATTGGCGACGACTGCCACGACCACCAGCATCAGGAGAAAAGGAGCGAGCGCGTAGAGGCTCTCCGTCAACAGCCGGCTCGCGAAGCCCAGTACGGCCGCGAAGGAGAAATCCACCCGCCCGGCTTGGACGAGAATCGCCTGGGCGAGCTTCAGCTGGTCGCGCGCACTGGACCAGCCCATCCCGTAGAGGTAGGCCACCATCGCGAGCAATATCGCCGCCGACACCAAGTCCGGGCTCTTGGACACCATGCCCCGATTCCGCGCCTGCTGAAGCTTGAAGGGCGTGGCGTCTTCGTTGCGGTTTTGTTCTTGCTCAGCCATCTATCCGAGTACTTCTTCCCAATAGGTGAAGATGGACAGGAAGATCTTTCCCATGACGGGCGCGACATAGGCCATCGAGAGCACCAGCACACTCAGGCCCACGAATATTTTCACCGGTATGCCGAGCACGAAGATATTCAACTGCGGCATGACCCGGGAGAGCATGGCGAGCCCGATCTCCGCCAGAAACACGCAAAACACCGCCGGCGCGACCAGCACGATGCCGAGCAGGAACATCACGCCGAATTGCTTCGCGACCGGGATCACCGACAAGGACGTGAAAAAAGCGCCGGGCGGAAGCTGCTGCAACGAGTATGCGATTCCGCGCATCAGGGCGTGATGGCCGTCCATGGCAAAGAAAGCGGTGACCGCCAGCAAATTGAAGGCCGTGGCCAGAACCGGGGTCTGGCGCCGGGTCACCGGGTCGAACACGCTGCCGATCCCGAATCCGATCTGGATGTCCAGCAATGTGCCGGCCACAGAAAAGGCCGCGAACGCCGCAAAGATTCCGAATGCAAGAACGGCGCCGACGGCCGCCTCGGTCAAAGTTGCAAAAAGAACCTGCGCGATCCCCGTCGGAACCGCGATCGGAGTGACGTTCAGTGCGGAAACGGTGAAGAGCGTCAAGCTCAAAACCAGAAGAACGCGAACGGGTGCCGGAACCGACGTGCCGCTCAATATCGGGGTCAAGGCGAGCAGCACCCCGAGCCTGACGGACAGCAGGAACACCGAAAAGGCCCATCGCGGATCGATCTCCAATGCCACCGGTCGTCAAAAGTGCGACGGGATGCTTGCGATCAGATTCGTCGCGAACAGCAGGAGCTTGCGCAGCATCCACGAACCGAACATCACGATGGCGACCATCGCGATGACGATCTTCGGGACGAACGTCAGCGAGATCTCCTGAACCTGCGTGACGACTTGAAGAACGCCGATGAGCACGCCAACGAGAAGGACCGACACCAGAACGGGTGCGCTGATCAACAAGGCGTTCCAAAAAAGCTCTCCCATGAGCTGGAGAGCCAGATCGCTTCTCATGGTGACCCTGTCCGTCGCGGGTAGACGAAACCCCAAGACGCCTCTCTGATTTTGGTTTCCGTTTGTGACGGCTATGAACTTGTCAATATATAACTAGTGGCAATATTTGCACCTCATATTACTCACGGCCGGAAAAAATTGTCAACAGAAAAATGGGCAGAAGAAGAAACCCTCCCGCATTTCAAACAAAATGCAGAGTTAGTCTTCTTCCCGCACAATCTACTTCATCAACCCACGGCAACTGTAGAACAAGCAAAAACAAATTAGACTTTCAACGATTCCTCCTCCTATAGATTTCCTCCTGAAAGTTTATCCACAATGTTTCGGAAATGTTTAGCGGCTTTCGGGGCAAAGCCGTCCCAGAAGGGCGCTCGACCGGTCTTGCCCGCGGCTGCCGGTGGGAGCGAAGGGATGAAAGGCCCCTGGATGGAATTCTTGCAAGACTAAGGCGGGTCACCGACTGATTTGATCGTTTCGGCACCATGATCCCGCAATATTGGATGCCGAAATTGATGCTCAAGCTGAAAGCCGATGCAGGAGACGGCCGGGCTCGCCCACGACCCGAGCTTCATGCAGACCCCGAATCGAAAGTTCTCGACAATCTTTCGTACTACCGCCTCAGGCGAGGGATCAACCCACTTCTGGACGTCCCTAATATTTAGCGGTAATATTGCCCCGCAGCACCGATATCGGACTAGGACACAGGAGAGAAACCCATCTTATGACCCAGGGGGCGCGCGCGGCGCGCGGGCGAATACCCAAGCGCGGCCTGGGGCTGGGCAGCGCGGTACGTCGGATTCGTGAACTACACGGAGTCGGACAGGAGGTCTTGTCCGAGCGCAGCAGCCTGAGCCAAGGTTACCTTTCCCAGATCGAAAGCGGAGCATGGACCGCGATCACCGAGGACGTTCTGGGTCGTATCGCGCAAGCCCTTGGCGTCGAGCCCTGGGTGATATTGGCTCAAGCTGCGGGTCTCAAGGTCGACCAGGTCGAACGTTTTTCCGAAGACGAACGGAAATGGCTGGATGCCTACCGTGCATTGGATCCGGAACAACGCGAAACCATGCTCAAGGTGGCGACGGTCATGAGACGACCTTCGCCGCGAAGGCGCACGTAGCCGCTAGGGAAGCTCTGAACAACCCCTGATTTCGTCATTCCCGCGTAAGCGGGAATCCATGAATTTCAGCCACTTGCTGGATGCCCGCTTTCGCGGGCATGACGTTAATCAGAGGGTCCCTAGTCCTGGTCCTTGCCCGCGCGAAGCGGCCGGGTCAGCTGTGCTTCGAGATCGGCAATGTTCCGTTGGGCGGCAAGGATGAGTTCCTGCACGCCGGCAACGCAGCTGGTAAGGGCGAACAACTTGTCATAGGCCACCATTACCAGCTCGTCCTGCTCCATCCGCTGAACCAAGTCCGGCGTCGCGTCCCCCACCAGCGAACGCAGCAGCTCCTGGAGACGGTCGAGCTTGCTGTCCTGCAGCAGGGAATAATTCTTGACCACGCGGTATTGGTGCGTCAAAAGCAGGAGATTGCGACAGCGCGCGCGAACCTCAAGCAGATCGATCGGCTTGGCGAGGAAGTCCACCGCACCCGCTTCCAGCGCCGCGTAGCGTACCGCCCGATCGTCGGCCGCCGTAACCACCAGCACGGGAACGTGTTGAAGGCGCCTGCTCTTCCTGAGCTCCCTCGTGAACTGCGCCCCGGTCATTCCCGGCATCCGATAGTCCGTGATGATCAAGTCGGCTTCGTTCTGCTCGAGCCAGTCGAGAGCTTCAAGGCCGTTGGCAAAGAGAGACGTCGAAATGCTCGGATCTATGCCCCGGATCATCTCATCGAGAGCAATTCGAGCCGTCTCCTGATCGTCGACGATGACGACCGACGCGCCCTGAAGTCCGAGGACGTGCACGGGAGCACGCGGACTGGGAACACGCAGGCTGGAACTAAGAGACATCTCAGAAAGAGTTGCGCAAGCGACTGGACCCACAACCCGACTGCACGGGGTGAGCTAAACGAGTCAGATGATATTTGCATCGACGCGGCAGACGCTGGAACATGCCGAGCCAGGCAAACAGCCCCTCTTCTTCGCTGCGAAGATATCCGCGCAGCACCCTTCTCATCCTTGCCCCCTGTGCACCGCCCGGGAAACCCGTAGCGGTTTCTTTTTCTCAAATTCGGATGGATTTTTTTGATCGTGACGTCGGCCGCGGCTATGACGTCTTCATGCAATGCTAGACAAGCACGCAAACGCTTGTCAACTAAATTAGAGAACGCGAATATATTCCGATGTTCAAAGGCTCGATGCCGAGACCTCTGACAAAAGGCTTACGCGATTACATTTCACTTGATCTACCCGAGGCAACCGCACGCGGATAAAGAGAAACTCCGCTTCAAACGGCGAGCGCCTCACCCGTGATGGTCCCTTTTTTTGCAGCGAACAAACCGTCGAGCATGACCGGATAGAGGTACGGATGAATGAAGGGATTGGAATTCATTTCGAGCACCCAGATACGGTCATCGTCGTCGACAATGGCGTCGACCGTAAACAGGGTGCCGTCGCGGACGGTATCGGGTATGCCGCGCCAGAGCTTTTCCCCGGTCTCGCGCAATTGGGCTTCGAGTTCGGGGGGCATGCTGTTGACCAGGTCGACATCGATCACATGGCCCGGATCCAGGAAGCGCGAGCCGTAGCGGAAATCGACGGCCTGCTCCCTGCCGCTCTCTGGCACGCTGTCGAGCGTAACGCCTTCATATTTCAGGAAAGGAACCAGGTGCCGCATTCCATTCTTTTTTCGCTGCTGGGGGGATGGTTTCAATCGCCGCCGCAGCAGCTGACGAATCGTTGCGCGTCCGTTACCGGTGACGAAGGGTAGTCTCTGAAGCTCCAGGCAGACCGGCAAGTCGTTCCAGTACCAGATCTTTGCGATCTTTCCGCGAACGAACCGTTCGAAATACTCCCCCGCAGCGGCGTTCAATGCGCACTCGGCGCTGGAGTGGAAAGGGCCCTGGATGTCGGCGGCAAACGACGATACGCTCCGTTTGACCAGAACATCGTCCATTCGTGCCGCGGGGTCGGTCGAGAACTCGGGAGTCCGCAGGGAATTCCGAACCGCGAATTCCTTGAATAGCAGCTTCTGCGAAGCCAGCGGCCAGCGCCGGTTCAGATAGGGGTACCATCCGGCGAATCGCGCGGCGTCTGCGTTGAACTCGGTGATGTACCGCGTCACCCCGTTGGTGAAGGCCATGAACTGCGGATACAAGACACGCGTCACGCCGCTGGCTCGCATCCTGAGCACGAAGGTGCACGGATCCAGAAAAGCGTCCGCGCACAGTCGCGACAAGACCGGCTGCAGCGCCCTGAAATGGTTCAACGGATTGCGTTTGTTTTGGAGTGCCACTCGCGCGCGGAAGCGAACTTGAGGTGAATGAAGTTGTGCTGACGGCCGATCGACGGCCAGAACGACCCCCAGATCCTCGTGCGACGACGCAGGAAGCAAGGCGTAGAACTCCCCGCTGCGGGACAGGGCATGCGACGGATCGATCGCAGTTATCGCCCTGATGCACGCCAACCTGATCTTCGGCCCTCCGACCTGGAGTATGCGATCCAGAAGCCTGAGCGACCTGGGACTCTGAATCTTGGCGAGCATCTCGACGCTGCCGCGTAGCGCTCTGAATCGTCCGTCCTTGAACCCGCCTTTTGCCCGGCGCGTCGGATACCAGATCGTGTCGTTGTCGCGCTGTTCCACATCGCGTGAGGCGGAGAAGACGTGGAAGGTCGCGGAAATCGAGTCTCCGGGGTTTCCGACGCTGTGGGTGCATCCCGGCAAGAGGTAGCCCACCTCCCCGGCACGGGCAACGATTCGTCTTTCCACGACGAACGATTCCGGATCCGAACTCGGGCTGCTGCCTGCGGCGTAGATGAATACGTTGCATTGATCGTGTAGCACCCCGGTGACGCTCCAGGTGTTGTGCCGGTGGGGCGAATTGGCGTAACCCGGCCCCCAGAAGAAGATCCGGAACTGGTAGTTCAGCCGCCTGTCGGCGTGGATCGGCGGATTGCCCCACACGAGCTCCGGGTCGGCCAATGCGGGGGAAGACAGCATTCTTTCCAGGCAATCCAGCTGGAAGCCGGGGCTTACGATGTGCTCTCTCAGCGCAGTGCGCACCCCGCGCGCAAGCGCCTCTACGGACTCCGCCGTTTCGTGAGCGAGACCGACCCGTTCGATCAGGTCTTCGAGCTCCGCTTTCATCCGGTCCGCTCGACGGCCGGCGGGTTCTCCACCGCCGATTCCAGACCGCGCGAAGTGATCCGGCAACCCCAGCAGTTCTGCGCATTGACGCGCGCCGGAAGAGTGCCTGAGAACTCCACGATCTCGCAGGATGCGGGGGTGAAGTAGTGCTGCCTTCCCGCGTCGACAATGAGGACGCGATCGGGGAGCACGCCGTTGCGCGCCAGATATGCGACCCGTCGGGTGACCGGGTCGATCAGGAGCTTGACCTTTTTCTGCTCGAACAGCGGCTGGACGCTCATGGAGGCCTCAGTCCGGAATACGGGTCTTGAATGCGAGGCTCACACGTATCGCCGGACAGGTACGGGAAACCGCGCGCGCCGCGTGGCGGACGTCGCCGGGAAACGCGAGCACCCGCCCGGGCTTGGGCAAAACCGCGTGGAGGACATCGCCGGCATCGTCGAAGAACAGAAGCTCGCCCGCCCAATCTATTTTCCACACGGGATTCAGGTAGACGAGCGCCGTGTAGTTGTCCGCCCGCAGCGAATCCCTGTGCAGGTAACCTTCGACTCCATAGGTGTGCGCGTTCGCATAGCAGCGGACGAGCTGGTGCCCGTGCAATGGCCCTTCCTGCAAGGTGTCCCAGATGCGCGCGAGCGGCGCGAAGGCGGGCTCGCCGCGCAATTTATCCTCGAGGTTCTCCTGGTTATCTAGCTTGGCGTGCAGGAAATCGCTGTTCCAGTGGGAAAAAGGATCCTCCGTTCCCTGCGGCCAGCCGTATTGCCAGCGCACGCTCGTGGCGAAATACCTTTGCGCTGCGTGAAGCTGTTCAGGCGGAACCAGGTTATCGAATTGAGCAAATGCCCTCATGGCGTGCCGCAGTAAAGTACCGGTGCAGTGCGCCCATGCGCGCCTATGACGCGCCTAACCGCCGGCTCCGCATCCCATACCGGCACCGTGACCCACTTCCCCCTCGGCGTCGCCCTCCTCTCCCTCGTGATAGCCCCAATACCCGCGATTCTGGAATTGGAATATATCCCCCTTTTCCCCGAGTTCCTCTTTTTTAAATCCCGGTACCTTGTTCGCTGCCATGGAATTCCCCTCCAGATGGAAGAATTGGTCAACAGGCGCTGCCTGCGGCACCGCCCCCGTCAATGTATCCTCGCCGTTCGCACCCGGTTTAGCCTTCGCCCCTACCACCTCGGAAGACGGCAACACCGCGTAGTTCAGGCGTCGGAACACCCGAGAACAGACCTCGGGCCCCCGATAACCTAATTTATCCGCAGATTTTGCGCCGTGTTTAGGGCGCTACCCGGAGCTTTCCCCGGCCCGAGCCCCCCCTGTACGCGCTCTTTGATAGATACATACATTGCGCGCAATTCGGCGCGTGCCCGCCCGGGTCTCCACCCGCCAATCGGTCTCGAAACCGGTCCTCCGGACAGTGACGTGCCCGAGCGGCGTCCATGAACACGTGCAGCGCGTCTATGCTGGTGATGATCGCGCCGCTCATCAATGGATGGCGGTAGAGCTCCTCGGTCTTGGCCCTGATCTTTCCCATCGGCAGCTTCAACGCAAGCCCTCCTCTATCGCTCACACAAAATCATTGTTCGTCGCAAGGTATGTTTCAGGAGCGAGATCGTTGCTAAAGTGCAAGTTCTCATCGAGGAAATTGCTCGCGTAGAGCCTGTTCGTGAGAGGAGTCAGCGACCCTTTCTTCAACTTGTTATCTCTGTACTCCGCATCCTTCGTGTAGTCATAGATCACCTGCTTCGCAATCCATTTATAACTCGCCCAGGTGTCCTTTATCCTCTTGTCGAGGTTGTTCATGCTCCAGAGCTGGAATTCATCCGTGTTGAAGAAGGAGATGAAGCGCGTGTCGAGGTAATCCTTCGTGACCCGGTGTGCGTTCTTGAGCGGCGTGAGCATGGCGATGTACGCATAACACGCCTGCCATTTGATTGCGAAATTCACCCACCACAGAAAGGCGAAATTGGTATCGATGGGCACAGGCGCGACATCCCGGATCCGCTCGAACAGGTCTACATAAAAGCTGGCGGCCTCCGTGTCTCCGTTCAAAAACGCTCCGAAAAAGTCGGTCATCAGGTCCCGACTGTAGGGTTGCTGTATTGCGGCAGGGCCGTATCTCGCCATCATCTCACCGACCTTGTCGGACCCCATGACCATGTCGTTGTGCTCCCCCGATAGAAGAATGTCGGCCCCCCCGAGGAGATTCGCAAACGTGATGCTCGATTCGACTCGCAGCTTTCCCCGGATGTGCTCTTCATAGAAACGGGGATTTTCAAAAATAGACTCGTGCGACAGGAGAACGACGATATTCTTCTTTTGCTGTGCCGTCGCCTGCTTGAGAAGAGAAACGAGCACGCAGGTGCTGTCTATTCCCCCGGAATAGAGAACGTGGATCCGGGCGCCGAGCTTTTCGGCGTTCCCCAGTATTTCACGGGCGCGATCATTGCAGATGTCCTCGTAGCTTTTCGAGAACATACGGTACTCCGGTACCGGAAACAGCGAGACATCGCGTATGGGCGTGTTTATGGTCCCGGTTC
>Ga0137436_1000070_pt1 | contig 34013 bp, 36 predicted proteins | sample EasRivERMGT119_2_FD_102328 | JGI IMG/M metagenome (GOLD analysis project Ga0137436, IMG submission 102328) | Soil microbial communities from meander-bound floodplain in the East River, Colorado, USA - East River MetaG ERMGT119_2 | ecosystem: Environmental > Terrestrial > Soil > Floodplain ...
CTCGCGCGGCCGCGGGATCTTCACCTCGCGGCGCTTCACGATGCGACCCGGGCGGCTCGACATCACGTACACCGTGTCGGCAAGGAACACCGCCTCGCGCAGGTCGTGCGTCACCAGCATCACCGTCACCTTGCGCGCCGCCTGCAGGTCGCGCAGCGCGCACCACAGCTCCTCGCGGGTGAAGGCGTCGAGCGCGCCGAAGGGCTCGTCGAGCAGCAGCATCTCGGGCTCGTGGATCAGCGCGCGGCAGATCGAGGTGCGCTGCTGCATGCCGCCCGACAATTCCCACGGGTATTTCTCGACGAATCCCTGCAACCCTACGGACTCCAGCAGGGCCTTGGCCTTGGGAGCGTACTTCTGCTTCGAGAAGCCGGAGCGGTAAGGCTCAACGATCTCCAGGGGCAACAACACGTTCTCGATCGCGTTGCGCCAGGGCAGCAGGTTGGAGTTCTGGAACGCCATGCCGACGGACTTGAGCGGCCCAGCAATGGGTTTCCCCTCAAGAGACAAATTCCCGGATGCTGGCGGATGCAGACCCGAGATGAGCCGCATCAGCGAGCTCTTGCCGCAGCCGGAGGGACCGACCACGGCGATGAACTCGCCCTGCGCGATCTCGAGGCTGACTTGCTCGATGGCCCTGACCGCGGCGGCGCCGCGGCCATAGGCCATGGAGACGTTCTCTAGCTTGACCACGGGGCCAAGCTACTTGACGAGGCGCTGCTCCCTCGGCGGCAGGTACTGCGCGGTGAAGATGTCGGCCGCCTTCGGCTTGTTGGTGTACTGGAAGGTGAGGCCGATCTGCTCGATCGAGCGCTCCAGGCGCTTCATGTCGACCGCGCCGAGGCCGTTCTTGCGCACGTCGGCGGTGACGAAGTTCTTCTCCAGCGAGAGCTTGAGGCGCTCGAGCTCGACCTCGCGCTTGGCGATCGGGTTGCGCTTCATCAGCGAGTCGATCGCGCTTTCCGGGTTGGCGACGGTGTCCTGGATGCCGCGGATCGTGGCCTTGACGAAGCCGGCCACCGCCTTGGGCTGCAGGCGCATGACGTCCGGATTGGCGATGATCACGTTGCCGTACAGATCGACGCCGAAGTCGCGCATCAGCAGCACCACGATGTCCTCGCCCGGCACGCCGTTCGCCTTGAGGTTCATGTAGGAGGAGAACCAGAAGCCGGCGATGGCGTCGACCTTGCCCTGCGCCAGCATCGGCTCGCGCACCGGGAAGCCGATGTTCTCGATCTTCACCTTGCTTGCGTCGATCTTGTTGGCCTGCACGAAGATCGGCCACTGCGCGTAGGCGCCGTCGGCCGCCGGCGCGCCCAGCACCTTGCCCTCGAGGTCCTTCGGCTTGGCGATGCCGTTCTTCTTCAGCGAGACGATGGAGAAGGCCGGCGTGTCGTACACCATCATCACCGCCTTCACCGGCAGGTTGCGCGGGTTGTCGCGGTACTTGACCAGCGAGTTGATGTCGGCGAAGCCCACCTCGTAGGCGCCGGAGGCGACGCGGTTGATGCCCTCGACCGAGCCCGCGCCCGGATCGATGCTCACCTCGAGGCCTTCGGCCTTGTAGTAGCCCTTGTCGATGGCGACGAAGAACGGCGCCGCGGGCCCTTCGAAGCGCCAGTCGAGGGCGAAGCGCATCGGAACGGTCTTCTGTGCAAACGCGAAACTCGGGACAAGCGCGGATACGAGCGCGGCAACGAGCAAGGCGACGAAACGCATGGGGCTCCCCTGGAAGTTGTTGCTTCTGCCCCGAGTTATAGCACGTTGCGTGCCAGAAAATCGGGTGCTAGCGCGGCGCCTTGTCCGTGTCTGTCTTGGCTTTGCGCATGTCTTCGCTGTCCTTGACCACGGTCTGGAACGGCGCGCCCTTCGGCGCGGCTTTGCCGCTGGCCGCCTTGTTGCCGCTGGACGGCGCGGTCGCCGAGCTCACGCGATTGGCGACCTTCTTGGGATCGATGGCGCCCTTCGGCGGGTTCGCGCCGTAGTACACCTTGCCGTCCTTGTCGGTCCAGCGAAAGGTGTCCTGCGCGTACGCGGCGCCCGCGGCCAGCATGATGCCGATCAGCACGTACCTCATGACCCCTCCTTGGGGTGCTGCCAGAGCGCTGATTATGCGCGCAATGCCAGAATAGGCAGCGATGAAAGTCACGCAGCATCCCGTATTCCGCCGCTTCTGGTACCCGGTGATCCCGCTCGAGCGCCTGCAGGCGGGGCCGCAGCGCTTCGAGCTGCTCGGCCAGGGGCTGGCGCTGTTTCTCGACGCGGCCGGCAAGCCGGCCGCCCTCGAGGATCGCTGCTGCCACCGCTCGGCGCGGCTCTCGCTCGGCAGCGTGCGCGAGGGAATCCTCGCCTGCGCCTATCACGGCTGGCAGTACGACCGCAGCGGACAGTGCGTGCTGATGCCGCAGCTTCCCGGCCAGCAGCCGGGCCCGCAGCGCCGCGTGAAAGCCTTCGCCTGCGAGGCGCGCTACGGTTATGCGTGGGTAGCGCTGGAAGACCCGCTCTACGGCATCCCGCGCATCCCCGAGGCGGAGAACCCGGCCTTCCGCCTGGTGCATGAGTTCTACGAGCCGTGGAACACCGCCGCGCTGCGCGTGATGGAGAACGAGCTCGACATGGCGCACCCCAGCTTCGTCCACCTCGGCACCTTCGGCACGCCCGAGCACCTGACGGCGCACGACGCGGTGATCGAGGAGTTCGACGGCGGCTTCCACTACCGAGGCCGTCTGGGGGTGGCCGTCGCCCACCACGCGTCGAAATGGGAAAAAAGGCAGGACCCGAACGAGCGCCGGCTCGACTGCACCTGGTACGCGCCGTTCGCGGTGCGCCTGGGCATCCACTACCCCGACGGGCCGGCGCACATCGTGGTGAACATCCAGGTGCCCTTGGCCGACGACCGCTCCCAAATGGTGCAGTTCTGCCTGGTCGAGGACCGCGGACAGGGCGTCGATCTCGACAAGATCCTCGCCTTCGATCGCGCCGTGACGCTGGAGGACAAGCGCATCCTGGAAGGCACCGACCCCGACGTGCCGCTCGACATGCGCAGCGAGCAGCACATGCCGTCGGATCAGCCCGGCATCGCGATGCGGCGCATCCTGAAGCGGATCATCGAGCGCGATACCAGCGCTCGAGCAGGCGACGCTCCTCCTCCGACAGCCCCGTGAGGTTGCCTGGCGGCATCGCCCGCGCCAGCACGCTCTGCTGGTAGATCGTCGCTGCCTGGGCGCGAATGCGCTCCGGCGTGTCGAGCTTCACGCCCTTCGGCGCTTCGGCCAGCCCCGCGAAGCTCGGCTTCTCCGCGTGGCAGCTCACGCAGCGGGCGTCGATGATTTTCCGGATCTCGCCGAAGCTCACTGGCTTTTCTTCGATGGGCCTTGTCTCGGGTTTCAGGAGAAAGGCTGCGGCAAGAATGGACAGCACTCCCAGGGCCAACATCCAGAGTGGTGCACGCCCCGTGTGCCGCATCACGAACCAGACTCGCACCAGCGCGCCGGCGAGCGTGAGCGCGATCAGCGCGAGCCACGCGTAGCGATGGCCGAACACTATCGCGTAGTGGCCGGCGATCATGCTGAACACCACCGGGAGCGTGAAGTAGGTGTTGTGCACGCTCCTCTGCTTTCCCATCAGGGCGTCGCGCGCATCGGGCTCGCGTCCGGCGCGGATCGCCTCCACCATGCGGCGCTGGCCGGGAATGATGATGTGCGCCACGTTCGCCGCCATGATGGTGCCGAGGATCGCGCCGTAGTGAATGAACGCGCCGCGGCCGCTGAAGACCTGCGCCAGTCCCCACGCGGCGAGCGCGAGAAGGACGAGAAGGGTTGCGCTTAGAAGCGTTTCATCTCTGCCGAGCGGCGAGCGGCAAACCGCCTCATACACGATCAATCCAACAAGCAGTGTGCCCAGGCTGATGCCGATCGCGGCCGCCTTCGACAACGGCATGACCGCCGGATCGATCAGGTACAGCTCGGCGTTGACGTAGAACATCAGCACGAGCAGCGCGAAGCCGGTAATCCAGGTCCAGTACGCCTCCCACTTGAACCAGTGCAGCGTCGGCGGCAGCCGCTCGGGGCCGAGCTTGTACTTGCGCGCGTTGTAGAAACCGCCGCCGTGGATCGCCCAAACCTCGCCGGTAATGCGAGGGTCGGCGCTGGTTCCAATTTGTGGCTCGAGGTGATTGTCGAGCCAGATGAAGTAGAACGAAGCGCCGATCCAGGCGATGCCGACGATGACGTGCGCCCAGCGCACGAGCAGGTTCAGCCACTCGAGGAGGTATGCCTCCAACTGCTAGGCGCCTCCCCTGAAGCAGGAATAGCCCCAGGGGGTGCACTTGAACGGCAGGTGGTAGTGCTGCGCGGGATCGGAAATCCCGAAGCGATACGTAACGACGTCGAGGAAGGGCACCGTGGGCAAGGGCACGACCTGCGCGCGGTACCACTCGGCAACGTGGAACACGGCTTCATAAGCCCCTGGCTCCAGGGTCCTGCTCTCTTCGAGCAGGCCTTTCGCCGAGGCGGCGCCGCTCAGGATCTTCCTGCCCTTGAAAGAAACTTCGATGCGCATGCCCGCGGCGACTACGCCGCGCGAGACGTCGACGACGTGGATGGAGAGGCCGGGCACTAGTTGAGTCGTGCTCCGGAATCCTTCACCGGCTGGTACCAGTCCTTTACCTGCGCCGCGACGAAGGCGGTGAACTCCTCGGGCGACATGTCGCGCCCCTGCACGCCGAGCTCGCCGAGGCGCTGTGCGACCGTGGGATTGGCGAGCGACTTCCTCATCGCCGCGTGCAGGCGCTCGACCACCGCCTTCGGCAGGCCGGCCGGGCCGGAGATGCCGAGGAAGTTCTCCGCTACCAGCTTCTTCTGGCCGAGCTCAGCCACGCTCGGCACGTCGGGCGCCATCGGCGCGCGCGCCGGCGAGGTGACCGCGATGGCGCGCAGCTTGCCGTCCTTCATGAACGGTACGTTCTGCGGCAGGGTGTCGATGGCGAGCTTGATGGTGCCGGACAGCAGGTCGTTGTGCATCGGCGAGGAGCCCTTGTAGCCGACGTGCTCCATTTTCAGGCCGAGGTCGTTCTTCATGGTCTCGCCCACCAGGTGGCCGATCGAGCCGATGCCGCCCGAGCCGTAGTTCACCGGGTTGGCTTCGGCCTTGATCCAGGCGATGAGCTCGGCCATGTTCCTGGCGGGCACGCTCGGGTGCACGACGAACACATTGGCCACCGAGCCGATGTAGCTGACGTGGGTGAACGCCTTGACCGGGTCGTAGCTCGCCTTGTCCTGCATGGCCGGCGAGATGCTGATCGGCGCGCTGTTGGAGAGAAGCAGCGTGTAGCCGTCGGGCGCGGCGCGAGCGGCTTCCTGCGCGCCGATGGTGCCGCCGGCGCCCGGCTTGTTGTCGACGATCACCGACTGGCCGAGCTCGGCCTGCAGCGGGATCGCGATCAGGCGCGCGACGATGTCGGACGAGCCGCCGGGCGAGAAGGTGACGATCACACGAACCGGCTTGTTGGGCCAGGTCTGCGCCATCGCGGTGCCGGCAGCGGCCAGCACGGCGTATAACAGTGCACGAAGAATCATGTTCAACTCCCTCTGTAGGTGGTGTAGCCCCACGGCGAGCAGAGCAGCGGGACATGGTAGTGAGCCGAAGCATCGGCTATGCCAAAGCGCAGCGGCACCCGGTCGAGGAACGGCGGCTCGTCGAGCTTGTTCCCCAGGGCCCTGAAATAGGCGGCGACGTGGAACACGATGCGGTACTGGCCGGGCTGTAAGGCGCCTTCGGCCAGCGGCTCGTCGGTGCGACCGTCCTTATTGGTGGTCACGGTCTTCAGGTGCTTCCAGCCCTGCCCCTCGAACACCGAGAACTCGATCTTCATGCCGGCGCCCGGCCTGCCGTTGGCCGTGTCGAGCACGTGGGTCGTGATCCTGCCCATCCCGCTTGCCATCCTACTTGCCCTCCCCGCAGAGCTTCGCCAGCCGGCCGCGCGTGATGTGCCCGATCTGCTCGAGCGCGTTGGCGAGCTCGGTCTCGGCATTATTGCCGAGGCGGCGCTCCATTTCAGCAATCACATCGGCCCGGTTCGCGTGCAGGCGCAGCGCCACGATGCAGGGGAAGCCGAACTTCTCCCGGTAGCGCTGGTTGATCTCGGCGACCTTGACGAACTCCTCCCGGCTCAGGGACGTGAACCCCAGGCGGCCCTGCTCGCCCGAAGATTCGACCGTCAGCGACCCTTCCTTCGCTTCGCGCCCCGCAAGCTCGGGGTGCGCGCGTATCAGCGCGAGCCGTTCCGCTGCGCTTGCCTTCGACACCACGCGCGTCATTTCGTCGTGCAGGGCGCTGGAGGAGGCAAACGGCCGTCCTTCCCACGCCCGCTCGGCGACCCATGGCGAGCGCTCGAACACGCCGCCGAAGCGCGCGACGAACGCCTGTTTGTCCTCAGGTACGTTCATGTCGACGGGCAATATACTATTCCCCCGATGATTTCCGCCGAACGGATCATGCAGCGCTGCGACGCGCTCGCGCGCCATTCCGAGCTGCCGGCGGGCCTGACGCGCGTGTTCCTCTCGGCGGAGAACCGCGCGGCGAACGAGCTGGTGCTCGGCTGGATGCGCGAGGCCGGCATGCAGGCGAAGCTCGACGCCATCGGCAACGTCGCCGGCCGCTACGAGGGCGAGCGGCCCGGCCTGCCCTGCCTGATGCTCGGCTCGCACCTCGACACCGTGCGCGACGCCGGCCGCTACGACGGCATGCTCGGCGTCATCAGCGCGATCGAGTGCGTGCATGCCCTGAACGAGAAAAAGAAGAAGCTTCCATTCGCGGTCGAGGTCATCGGCTTCGGCGACGAGGAAGGCGTGCGCTTTGGCACCACCATGCTCGGCAGCCGCGCAGTAGCGGGGGCTTTCGATTCCAGCGCTCTGCAGGTGAAGGATCCGCAGGGCAAGACACTGGAAACCGCTCTGCGCGAGTTCGGGCTCGACCCGAAGAAGATTTCCGAGGTGAAGCGACAGCGAAGCGACGTGCTCGCCTACGCCGAGCTGCACATCGAGCAGGGCCCGGTGCTGGAGGCCGAAGGCCTGCCGGTGGGCGTGGTGACCGCGATCAACGGCTTCTCGCGCCTGCGCGTCACGCTCTCGGGCATGGCCGGGCACGCCGGCACGGTGCCGATGCGGCTGCGCCGCGACGCGCTCGCCGCCGCCGCCGAATGCGTGCTGATGGTGGAGCGCGTCGCCGGGCGCGACGCGGAGCTGGTCGGCACCGTCGGGCGCATCGAGGCGAGTCCCGGCGCGATCAACGTGATTCCCGGCAAGGTGGTGTTCACCGTCGACGTGCGCGCGCCGCGCGACGAGCTCAGGCACTCGTGCGTGGCCGAGATCCGGCGCGAGATCACGGCGATCTGCCAGCGCAGGAGAATCCTGGTCGAGATCGAGAACCTGCAGGAGCTCGGCGTGGCGCCGTGCGCCGACTGGCTGATGGCGCAGATGGACCGCGCGGTCGCCGCCGAGGGCCTGCGCGTGCGCCGCCTGCCCTCCGGCGCCGGCCACGACGGCATGGCGCTGAAGGACATCGCCGACATCGCGATGCTGTTCGTGCGCTGCAAGGGCGGCATCAGCCACAACCCGGCCGAGTCGATCAGCGCCGAGGACGCCGAGGCCGGGGCGAAGGTCCTGCTGCGCTTCGTCTCCGGCTTCGAGAATAAGGGCTGATGGACTATCCGCGCGATCTGGTCGGCTACGGCGCAAGACCGCCGAAGGCGAAATGGCCGCGCGGCGCGCGCGTTGCCGTCAACTTCGTCCTCAATTACGAGGAGGGCGGCGAGAACTCGGTGCTGCACGGCGACAAGGCCTCCGAGGCGTTCCTCTCGGAAATCGTCGGTGCGCAGCCGCTCGAGGGCGTGCGGCACATGTCGATGGAGTCGCTCTACGAGTACGGCTCGCGCGTCGGCGTGTGGCGCATCCTGCAGCTGTTCGCGCGCCACAAGCTGCCGCTGACCGTCTACGGCGTCGCCATGGCGATGGAGCGCAACCCGCAGGCGGTCGAAGCCATGCTCGCGGCGGGCCACGAGATCGCCAGCCACGGCTGGCGCTGGATCAACTACCAGTCCATTCCCGTGGACGAGGAGCGCGAGCACATGCAGCGCGCCATCGAGATCCACAAGCGCCTCACCGGCGAGCGGCCGCTCGGCTGGTATACCGGGCGCACCAGCCCGAACACGCGCAGGCTGGTGGCCGAGGACGGCGGCTTCGTCTACGACGCCGACGACTACAACGACGACCTGCCGTGGTACGACACGCGCAATAGGAAGAAAAGCGGAGAGCCGCAGCTCGTCGTCCCCTACACGCTCGACGCCAACGACATGCGCTTCGCCACCCCGCAGGGGTTCAACTCCGGGGACCAGTTCTTCGCCTATTTGAAGGACAGCTTCGACGTGCTGCATGCGGAGGGCAACCGCATGATGTCGGTCGGGCTGCACTGCCGGCTGGTCGGCCGCCCCGGGCGCCTCGCGTCCCTGGAACGGTTCATCAAGTACGTGAAAGGCAAGAAGGCGTGGATCACCCGGCGCATCGACATCGCGCGCCATTGGCTCAAGCATCATCCACATGGCTGATCTTTTCGAAGACCTGAACCCGCCGCAGCGCCTGCTGATGGGGCCAGGGCCGATCAACGCGCACCCGCGCGTGCTCGCCGCGATGAGCGCGCCGTTGCTCGGTCAGTTCGACCCGCAGTTCCGCGAGTACATGAAGCAGGTTTCCGCCCTCTACCGCGGCGTGTTCCAGACCGGGAACCGCTGGACGCTGCTGGTGGACGGCACCGCGCGCGCCGGCATCGAGGCGGCGCTGGTCTCCCTGATCGAGCCGGGCGAGCGCGTGCTGGTGCCGGTGTTCGGCCGCTTCGGCAACCTGATCGTCGAGATCGCGCGGCGCTGCGGCGCCGACGTGCGGGCGATCGAGATCGAATGGGGTCGGGTTTTTGACGACGATGTTTTCGAAAGGGAAATCAAAAAACACAAACCGAAGCTGGTGGCCGTGTGCCACGGCGATACGTCGACGACCATGGCGCAGCCGCTTGCGGCTCTCGGCAAGGTTTGCCGGGAGCATGACGCCCTGCTCTATGTGGATGCCACCGCCACGCTTGGCGGCATGGACCTGCAGGCAGACGCCTGGCATCTCGACGTGGTGAGCGCGGGATTGCAGAAGTGCATGGGCGGCCCGTCGGGCAGCGCGCCACTGACCCTCAATGAGCGCGCCGAGCGCCGTATCTTCCGCCGCAGGCACATTGAGCAGGGACTGCAGGACAACAAGTACAAGGCCGGCGATGGCCCCGTGATCCAGTCCAACTACTTCGACCTCGCCATGGTGATGGACTACTGGTCGGACAAGGCGCTCAACCACCACACCGAGGCGACCACCATGCTGTACGCCGCGCGCGAGTGCGCGCGCGTCGTGCTGCAGGAAGGACTGCCGCAAGTCTTCGCGCGGCACGCGCGCGCGTCGAAGGCCCTGACCGCGGGCCTGCAGGCGATGGGCCTCGAGCTGTTCGGCGACCCGAAGCACAAGATGGCGAACGTCACCGGCGTGCACATCCCGGCGGGCGTCGACGGCGACGCCGTGCGCCGCGCCATGCTCGAGCAGCACAACATCGAGATCGGCAGCTCCTTCGGTCCGCTGCACGGCAAGATCTGGCGCATCGGCACCATGGGCTACAACGCACGCGAGGATGCGGTCGAGCAGACGTTGCGCGCGCTGGAAACCGTGCTCAGGACGCACAAGCGCGGTTGACCGTGCCGGACTCGCTCCTCGTCGCGATCGGCGGCAACGCCACCCACCCGGACAACATCCGCGGCACGCAGGAAGAGCAGGAGCGGGTCGCCGAGTCGGCGGCGCGCGCGCTGCTTCCCCTGGTGCGCAAGGAGAACCGTCTGCTGGTCACGCACGGCAACGGGCCGGTGGTCGGCAAGATCCTGCTGCGCATGATGATGACGCGCGAGGCGATCCCGCCGATGCGCCTCGACGTCTGCGTCGCGCACAGCCAGGGCGGCATCGGCTACATCCTGATGCAGGCGCTGGAGAACGCGATGCGCCGCGGCGGCCTCGAGCGCCAGGCCGCCTGCGTGCTGACACAGGTCCAGGTCGACGCCGCCGATCCCGCTTTCTCCGCGCCGTCGAAGCCGGTCGGACCGTTCTTCTCGCAGGAAGAAGCGCAGCGCTACGAAAAGCAGGGCTGGCGCATGATGGAAGACGCCGGCCGCGGCTGGCGGCACTGCGTGCCCTCGCCCGAGCCGCTCGCGGTGATCAACCTGCGCATGATCGAGGCGCTGCTCGACACCGGCGCGGTGGTGATCGCCGGCGGCGGCGGCGGCATCCCGGTGGTGCGCAACGCGCAGGGCGACTGGCAGGGCGTGGAGGCGGTGGTCGACAAGGACCTCACCTCGGTGGTGCTCGCGCGCTCGCTCGGCCTGAAGACGCTCCTGATCCTCACGGCGGTGGAGCGCGTGGCGATCGACTTCGGCACCCCTCGGCAGCGCAATCTCGAGACGGTGACGCTGTCGCAGCTGAAGGAGTTCCAGCGCGCCGGGCAGTTCGCCAAGGGCAGCATGGGCCCGAAGGTCGAGGCCGCGATCCGCCACATCGAGGCGGGCGGCGAGCGGGCGATCATCGCCCACCTCGAGCAGGCGCGCGCCGCGCTCGAGGGCGCGGCCGGCACCCATGTCACTCGCGGCTAGCATCGCCGGCCGCTTCGCGCAGTCGGCGCTCGCGCTCGGCGAAGGCGAGGTGTGCGCCGCGTTCCGCCGCAGCTTCTACTTGCGCTTCGCCGGCGGCCGCTATGCCTGCGTCGGCGACGCCTCGCTCGGCCGCGGGCCGCTCAACGCGCTGGTCGAGGGCTGGCATCAGGCGGCGATCGGCGAGCGGGTCTCCGTTTCCGTGAGCTCGCTCTGGCAGCCGGAGCCTCTTCCCGTCAGATTCGTTTCAGTGGGAAAGACGCGTGTCCCCGACGAAGGGCTCGGCTGTCTTCTCCTCGGGCAGTACAACGCGCTCGCGACGCATGCGCAACCCGCCCTCGAGGCGCTCGACGAGTGGCTGCGGCACGGCCTCGCAATGCCGGCCGAGGCCGCATCGCTGATCGGCCTGGGGCCGGGACTGACACCCTCCGGGGACGACTACCTCGGCGGCATGATGGTCGCGCTGCACGGCCTCGCGCGCGCCGAGCAGGCGCAGACGCTCTGGCGCTGGCTGCAGCCGCGCCTCGCCGCCGGCACCAGCGCAATCAGCGCGGCGCACCTGGAAGCCGCCGCGGCGGGCGAAGGCCACGAAGCGCTGCACGCGGTCCTGCAGGATCCCTCGCCGGCGTCGTTCTCCCGCCTCGATGCGGTCGGCCACTGCTCCGGCTGGGACGCGCTCGCCGGCGCGGCTGCGGTGCTGCGGGCTAGCTGACCAGCGTCGCGGCGAGCTCGGCGGCATGCGCGTTGGACGGCGCCACCGTCACGCCGGCCGCGCGCAGCGCGGCGACCTGGCGCGAGAAGACCTGCGGATCGCCTTCGGTGCCGACGACCGATGCGATCACTGCCTTTGAGGACAGTTTGTTCCTGAGAAGCACTCCGGCCGGATCGGCGTGCGAGCCGAAGCCGAGCACCACATCGAGCAGGATCACGCCCACCTTCGGGTCGGCGAGCGCGGTGGCGACGTGCTCGTTGCGCAGCTCGGGCTCGATCATCGGGTGCGGGCGGCCACGCGTGAACTCGTCGTCGCCCAGGTCGATGAAGGAATGGCCCTTCAGCCCCTTTGCCGCAAAGATCATCTTGGCTTCCGAGCAGAGCGTGCCGCCGCAGTAGAGTCCCTTCACCAGCTTGCCCTTCTGCCTCGGCACAGCCGGGCTTTCGAAAAGCGGGATCTTCCGGTTCATCGCCGCCTCGGCGGCATCGCACAAGGTTCCGCCCGAAGCACCCAGAAAGCAGACGACGTAGCGCTTCGTGCCGCGCTTGATGCGCTCAGTCACAACCTTCGCCACCTCGGGCGCCGGCGGCTTGGAGATGAGCACGATGCTGCGGGTAGCGGGATCCGCCTCGAGCGCGTCGATGGCGCCGAGCATGCCGAGCGCGCCGATGCGCGCGTCGAGGTCGCGGCCGCCGACGCCGATGCCGTGCGACACGCCGCCGCCCATGCGCGCGATCAGGCTCGACACCTCCTGCAGGCCGGTGCCTGAGGCCGAGACGATGCCGATGTCGCCGCGCGGCACCGCGTTGGCGAAGGCGATCGGCGTGCCGGCGATGAGCGCGGTGCCGCAGTCCGGGCCCATCAGCATCAGCCCCTTCTCCTTCGCCAGCTTCTTGAGCGCCAGCTCGTCGTCGAGCGGCACGTTGTCCGAGAACACCAACGCGTTCAGCCCGCGCTCGAGCGCCTTGCGGGCCTCCAGAGCAGCATATTCACCTGGCACCGAGATCAGCGCGAGATTGGCTTCGGGCAGCAGCTCGAGCGCGCCGGCGAGCGAGCGCGCGCTCGGCAGGCTGCCGCTCTTCACGGCTTCCCTTTCGGACAGGAAGCCGACCGCGGCCTCGATGGCGCCGCGGGCCGCGGCCTCGCTGCCGGCCCGCACCGCGATCACGAGGTCGTTCGGCCCGGCCTGCTCGCCTTCGCGCGCGAGCAATCCCGCACCGCGCAGCAGCTCGCGGTTGGACGGCGTGCCGATCATCAGCGACGCCGCTTCGACCCCCGCCAGCCCGGCGACGCGCCGCGAGACGCGCATCAGGGCGACCGAGTCGCGGTACGTATTCTTCTCAATGCCGTTGAGAACAATCATCGGATTCAGGCAGCCAATGCCAAGAGGGCTTGCTCGAAGCAGGCCAGCGGGGCGCGCGCCACGCCGGCGCCGACCTGGCCGACGCCCGCCTTGCGATGCGCGATGCCGGTATTGATGGCGGGCGCGATGCCGGTCTCGGCGACGCGGCGGATATCGATGCCGGCAGGCGTGCCGGCGAACTCCAGCGCCGGGATGGTCCACTTCGGATGGCGCGCGAGCGTAATCTCGCCCATCGAGCGCGTGTAGCCGAGCGCATCGGCGAAGCCGCCGGCGCCGACGAAGCCGGCCACCGCCGGCGCCGCCGCCATCGCGAACGCGCCCAGGCCGACCGCCTCGAGGATCGCCGAGTCGCCGATGTCGGGGTTGGCGTCGGCGGCGCTGAAGCCGGGGAAGTACAGGCCCTGCGGCATCTCGACCGGCGCGGTGAACCAGCGCTCGCCGAGGCCCGCCACGCGGATACCGAAGTCGGTGCCGTTGCGGCACATCACGGTCACCACGGTCGAGCCGGCGATGCCCTGCGCGGGATCGAGGATGCTCTTGCCCATCGCCATCGCCACGTTGAGGAAGAACTGGTCGTTGCCGGCGATGAATTCGAATGCTCTTGTCAGCGCGGTTTCTTTTCCAACACGGGAAAGCGATGAAGCCAAGAACCTTAGAAGCAGTGAGGTGCAAGCCACGTTGCGCTGGTGCATCTCGTCGCCCATCGCCAGGCCGCGCGCGATCAGCGGATTGAGCGGCACGCCGCCGGCGGCGCGCAGCGCGGCGCCGAACAGCGGGCCGAACTCGTCGCGCAGCCAGGCGAGGCGCGCCAGCACCTCGGCATCGTTCCCACCGAAGCGCATGACTTTTCCGAGGCCCTCGTTGAGCGCGCACACCGCCCGGTTGCCGAACGCGCGGTTCTCGACGATCAGCAGCGGCATGCTGCGGGTCGTGATGCCGGTCATCGGGCCGACCGCGCCGTGATGGTGGTTGGGCGCGAACTTCACGCCGCCCGAGGCCGCCAGCTGCTCCGCGGCAGCGAGCTCGGGCGCCCAGCCCTCGAACACGATCGCGCCGCACACCGCGCCGCGCAACGGCCCGCACATGCGCGCCCACTCGATGGGCGGCCCGGCATGCAGCATCAAGCGAGCGGCGTCGAGCGCGGGGATCAGCTCGCCGGCGCGGCGCACGTCGGCGAGCACCGGCTCGGCGGCAAGGATGCGCCCCATCGCCTCGCGGTTCGCCTTCTCGATTTTTTCTTCGATCGCAGAAAGCCGCGAAAGGGCGGCAACCAGTTCTGCTTTCGGCGGCGCCCAGTCGACCTGGGCGACCGCGGCGCCGTTGGCGGCGAGGTCGCGCGCGAATCCGGCGAGCCCGATGTTGACTACCCTCACCGGGCCGGAGAGGAGCGATCGCATGGCGGCTAGCGGCGCGCGCGCCAGCGCAGCTGGGGATAGCGTTCGCGGGGCCCGCTGGGCGCGAGGTAGCCGGGCGCGACCGCCTCGAGCGCCTGCGGCTGGATGCCGAACGGGAACGTGCCGCTGCCCACGTTCGGCACTTGCATGGAGTAATAGTTGTCGCGCGACATGAGCGGACCCGGCGTCCACTCCATGAGACGCGCCTGCAGGTACGACAGCCGGTCGGACAGGCCGATGATGAGGCGGCGCCGGCCGGTGGCCGCGCACACGTACTCGACCAGCTCCTTCATGGTGTATTCGTGCGGGCCGCACAGCTCGTAGGCCTTGCCGCGCGTGTCCGGGTCCTCCAGCGCGCTCATCATCGCGAGCGCCACGTCGCCGACATACACCGGCTGGAACCTCGCGTATGGGCAAGGGACGGCCAGGCCCGGCAGGAACCTGAGCATCGCGGCGAAGGTGTTGAGGAACTTGTCCTCCGGCCCGAACACGATCGAGGGCCGGAAGGCGGTCACGTCGAGGTCGTCGGCGGCGAGCACCACGCTCTCGCCGATCGCCTTTGAGCGCAGGTATTCGGAAGGAGCGGCTGGCGAGGCGCCGAGCGCGCCGATGTGCAGCACCCGGCGCGCGCCGGTGGCGCGGCAGGCGGCGACGATGGCTTGCGGCAGCTCGACGTGCACGCGCGCGAAATCCGGGCCGTAGTCGTTGGGCCCGCGCTCATCGGGCCGGCCGCGCCGACCGTGCAGGATGCCGACCAGGTTGATCACGGCGTCGCGCCCGGCGGCGAGGCGCTCGAGCGCACCCTCGGCAAAGACGTCGGCATCGACCACATCGACCGTGGGCAGCAGGATCAGGTGCTTGGCGCGCTCGCGGTGCCGCGTCGGCACCGTCACGCGGATGCCGCGCGCGGCGAGCGCGGCCACCACATGCCTGCCGATGAACCCCGAGCCGCCGACCACCAGCGCGCTGCGCACCTTCATCGCGGCATCACTCCCGGTCGTCGTCGTCGCCGGCGGGCTCGGCTCCGCTGCGCGCCGGGATGACGCCCAGGCGCGCCTTGATCGGCGTCGGCTTGTTCTCCAGCACCGCGGCGTAGAACACCGAGTTCGCCATCACGCGCTTCACGTACTCGCGCGTCTCGGCGTAGGGGATGGTCTCGGCGTAGATCGCGCCCTCGAGCGGCCGCGAGTCGCGCCAGCGGCGCGCGCGGTTGGGGCCGGCGTTGTAGGCCGCCGAGGCGAGCACCGTGTGGCCGAGCTGCTCGAGCACGATCTTCATGTAGCCGGTGCCCATCGCGATGTTGGTCTTCACCTCGGTGACGTTCTTCGGCCGGTAGCCGCGCATGCCCATCTTGCCGGCGACGAAGCGCGCGGTATGCGGCATCACCTGCATCAGGCCGGCGGCCCCGGCGGAGGAGCGCGCATGGCTGATGAAGCGGCTCTCCTGGCGCACCAGGCCGAACACCCAGGCCTCGTCGAGGCCCTGCGACTTGGCGTACTCGCGGAACACCTCCTCGAACGGCACCGGGTAGCGCAGGGCGAAATTGTGCGAGCGCGTGGTGCGGTCGGCGGTGTGGATGGCGCGGTCGTAGATCTCCTCGCGCAGCGCGACCTGCGAGGCGGCGAGCAGCTGGTGGTCGTCGAAGTAGCGGATCGAGAAGATCCACTCGTCGACGCCCTCGCTGCGCAGGCCGAGGCCGATCAGCTTGGCCGCGCGCGCAAGGCCCGGGTGAGTCTTCGCCGCAGCGAGGTCTTCCTCGGTCGGCACGTAGGCCACCTCGGGCAGCGCGGCGACGTAGCCGAGCTCCTCGTTGGCGAGCAGGCCGTAGAAGTTGGGCTGTCCGGCGATGCGCAGGAAGTAGGCGCGCGCGCCGGTGTCGTCGCCTTGCGCCGCCAGCGCGCGCCCGTACCAGTAGGTCCAGGCCTGGTCGCGCCGCGCCTCGGCGGACATGCCGTCTACCACCTCGCGCACCAGCTGCCACTGCCCGCGGCGCAGCGCGGCGCGCGCCTTCCAGGTCGCCTGTGCGTCGCTCAGCTGCAGATCCTCGGCGCGCGCATACCACTTCAGCGCCGACTCGTGGTGCGAGCGCGCGCCCTCGTACGCTACACGCCCCCACAGGTAGCGCAGCTCCGCCGGCGGCAGCTTCTCGCCAAGCGAGCCCTCGAGTGCCTTCGCCATCGCCTCGGGCTCGTCGCGCGCGTAGCGCACGCCGGCGAGCACCGCCACCTCGCGCACCGGCCGGCGCTCGAGGCTGTCCGGCAGCCGCGCCAGGTAGCGCTTCGGATAGCGCGCCGCCTCGGCGAGCGAGCGCTCGTCGGGCGCCTCGTCCTTCGGCAGGTAGGCAAGCGCGGTCTTGGCCGCGGTGATCTGGCCGTTCTCGAACAGCACGCGCACGCGCTGCCAGATGGCGGTGGTCGGAAGGCGCTCACGCTTCATCATCGCGTCGACGAAGCGCGCGCAACCCTCGGGCAGCTCTTTTGGCTCGAGCCAGATCGCGCGCGTGTCGTTGAGCGCGCTCTCCTCGCCGCGCGACAGGCGCGCCAGGCGGGCATAGCAACGGATCTCCAGGTCCTCGCGCGTGTACAGCGTCGCCTCGCGCTCGAACGCCTGCCAGTCGCGCCGCTTGCCGAGCACGCGCAGCCAGTCGCCGCGCAGCATCTCGCCTACATAGGCGCTGCGGTACTGCTTCAGGAACGCCTGCACGTCCTCGGCGGGCCGGTCCTCGAGCCGCAGCGCGATGCGCCAGTAGTCGACCCAGGGCTTGAGCACATGATCGTCCAGGTCCTTGGCGTGGCGCTCCAGGCGCATGGCGTTGCCGGCGCGGTAGGCGTCATAGGCGCCGAGCAGCGCCTGGTCCGGCTGCGCGGGGGCGGCCACGGCAGCCGTTCCCGCGAGTGCGAACAGGACTGAACTAAGATTGCGGAAATACTTCAAAATCATGGAGTAAGGATACCATCCCGTGGATACGGCTTCACTCAAGACTTGGCGCAAAACGCAGCGCGAGCGGCTCATCTCCGAGCGACTCCGCGTCACACCGGCGGTCCTGGACGCCTGGCGCGCGCAGATCGATCTCAGTCTGGAGCGTTCCTTCCCGGGTCTGGCCCGTTGCCGCCTCGCCTTCTGCTGGCCGATCAAGGGCGAATACGACGCCCGCCACCTAGCTAGAACGCTTCGCGAGCGGGGCGCGTTGACCGCGCTGCCAGTAGTCGTGGCGCCGAAGTCGCCGCTCGCGTTCCGTGAGTGGCATCCCGGCGTCGAGCTCGCCGTCGGCCCGCTCGATATTCCGTACCCGAGGGATTCTGCCGAAGTCATTCCCGACGCGGTGCTCCTTCCGATGAACGGCTGGGATTCGGCAGGTTACCGGTTGGGCTACGGCGCGGGCTTCTTCGATCGAACTCTTGCAAATCTTGCAAAGCGGCCGGTGGTGATCGGCGTGACCTACGAGCTCGCCCGGATGGACACCATCCACCCGCAACCGTGGGACATCCCGATGGATTTCGTGGTCACCGAGCGCGGCGTGTACCGGCGCGACCCCGACGGCCTGGCGTTCCTGCCCGCCCCCGAGCCCGGCGGCTCGGGCGAGCTTTCGTCCCCCGTCTGCTATGCCGACGAGGATCACTTCAGGGGGAAGGGCCGCTAGCGCTTGAGCGCCAGCGTGACGCCGTCGCCGACCGACAGCATGACCAGGTCGACGCGCTCGTCCTTGTGCAGCTTGTCGTTGAACTTGCGCAGCGCCACCGTCAGCTCGTCCTGGGCCTCCTTGTTCGCGACCTCGCCCGACCACAGCACGTTGTCGACCGCGATCAGGCCGCCGCGCCGCAGGAGCTGCAGGCAGCGCTCGTAGTAGTTCTCGTAGTTTTCCTTGTCGGCGTCGATGAACGCGAAATCGAACTTGCCTTTCTCCTTCGGCAGTAACCCGTCAAGGGTCCGCAGGGCAGGACCGATGCGCAGGTCGATCTTCTTCTCGACCCCCGCCTTCTTCCAGAACGGCTTGCCGACGTTGGTCCACTCTTCGCTGATGTCGCAGCAGATGATCTGCCCGTCCTCGGGCAGCGCGAGCGCGACGGCGAGCGCGCTGTAGCCGGTGTAGGTGCCGATCTCGAGGCAGCGCCTGGCGCCCATCAGCTTCACCAGGATGGCCATCAGCTGCCCCTGGTCGGCGCCGATCTGCATGCCGGAGTAGGCCACCGGCTTGGTCGCCCGGCGCAGCTCCTGCAGGACCTCGGCCTCGCGCTCGGCATGGCCGGCGATGTAGCGCGAGATTTCCTTCGGCAGGAAGGGCGCGCGGCCGGCCATGCTCAGACCAGGAACAGGCGGTAGGCGGGGTTGCGCGTCTCGTCGGCGCTCGGATAGCCGAGCTTGCGCAGGAACGACTTGAAGGCGCCGGTCTCGCGCCGCGGCACCTGGATGCCCACCAGCACGCGGCCGTAGTCGGCGCCGTGGTTGCGGTAGTGGAACAGGCTGATGTTCCAGTCGCTGCGCATGTTGTCTAGAAATCGCATCAGCGCGCCGGGCCGCTCGGGAAACTCGAACCGGTACAGCAGCTCGTCCTTCGCCGGCGCCCTGCCCCCGACCATGTGCCTCACGTGCCACTTCGCCATCTCGTTGTCCGACAGGTCGAGCGTCTTCAGGCCGTGGCGGCGCAGGTTGCCCACCAGCCGCGCGATCTCCTTGCGCCCCTGCACCTCGACGCCGACGAAAATGTGCGCGTCCGTCACCTTTTTCGAATCAATTCCTATATTGGCGATGCGGTAGTTGAACTCGGTGACGTTGCGCGCGCCGAGGGTCGCGCAGAACTTGCGGAAGCTGCCCGGGCGCTCGGGGATGGTCACGGCGAGGATCGCCTCGCGGTGCTCGCCGACCTCCGCTTCCTCGGCGATGAAGCGCAGGCGGTCGAAGTTGGTGTTGGCCCCCGAAGCGATGGCGACGAAGGTTTTGCCCTTTACGCCGTGGCGCTCGATCCAGGCCTTGGCGCCGGCGACCGCGAGGGCGCCGGCCGGCTCGAGCACGACGCGCGTGTCCTCGAACACGTCCTTGATCGCGGCGCACATCTCGTCGGTGTCGGCGAGCACCATCTCGTCGACCAGCTTGCGGCACAGGTTGAAGGTCTCCTCGCCCACCTGCTTCACGGCGACGCCGTCGGCGAACAGGCCGACGTGATCCAGCACGATCCTCTTGCCGGCTTTCAGCGAGTGATACATGGCGGCCGCGTCGACCGGCTCCACGCCGATGATCCTGATTCTTGGATTGATCTTCTTGACATAGGCGGCGATGCCCGAGATCAGGCCGCCGCCGCCGACCGGGACGAAAATCGCGTCGATGGTGCCGGGGTGCTGGCTGAGGATTTCCTTGCCGATGGTGCCCTGCCCGGCGATCACGTCGGGATCGTCGTACGGGTGGACGAAGGTCAGGCCGCGCCGGCGCTGCAGCCGCTTGGCGTGCGCCAGCGCTTCCTGGTAGGAATCGCCCTGCAGCACCACCTCCGCGCCGCGCGCCGCGACCGCGTTGATCTTGATGCGCGGCGTGGTGACCGGCATGACGATCACCGCGCGGCAGCCGAGCTTCTGCGCGGCAAGGGCGACGCCCTGCGCGTGGTTGCCGGCGCTCGCGGTGATGACGCCTTTCTTCAGGCGCGCCGCCGGCAGCCCGGCCATTTTGTTATACGCGCCGCGCAGCTTGAACGAGAATACCGCCTGCAGGTCCTCGCGCTTGAGGAGCAGGCGGTTCTTCAGGCGCTTGGAAAGCGCGGGCGCGAGCTCGAGCGGCGACTCGGTCGCCACGTCGTAGACCCGCGCTTTCAGGATCCGCTCGAGATAATCTTTTTTCAAGGCGGACGAATTTAGCATGGAGGCGCTTGCCGGGCTGTTCGCCGCCAGCTTTGTCGCGGCGACGCTGTTCCCGCTGCCCTCGGAGGCGGCGCTGTTCGCCTATCTGCAGGCGAATCCCGCAAACGCGGCCCTCGCGGTCGCCGTTGCCACCGTCGGCAACACGCTGGGCGGCATGACCAGCTACCTGATAGGTCGTTTCATTCCGCAGGCAACCCAATCCCGCATCAACCCGAAGGCGATCCGGGCGATGCACCGCTACGGCGCGCCGCTGACGTTCTTCGCCTGGCTGCCTATAGCGGGCGACGCGCTGTGCGTCGCCGCGGGCTGGCTGCGCGTCAACTGGGTCGCGGCCCTCGCCTTCATGGCCGCGGGACGCCTGGCGCGCTACGCTGTGGTTGCTGCAATATCGGCCGGCACGTAGACGCGCGCCGCTACAACCTTCGCGCTATGTCGTCACCGCCTTGCGTTCGGTAGGCTGGAGTTTCGGGGAAGTAGGGGGCAACAAGTCTGGAGATCCTCATGGCTCATTGGAGAAGCATCGGCGGTATCACCACCATCGCACCCGGCGCAACGGCGTACTGGGAGTACTCCTACCCGCCCAACGGACGCGACGTCGGCGTCACGGTCGCGGCGCCCAACGCGCAGCAGGGGCAGATCAACGTCGAGTATTTCGTAGTCGGGCAGGGCGTGGTCCAGCGGCAGACGGGGATCGACGAAGGCGGCACGGCCATCCACTACACGGTGCGGATCAAGAACCTCGGCACGATCGGGTTTGGCTACAACCTCAACATCGGAGACTGGCAATGAAGTACCTCAGGAAAGTCTCCGTGGTCACCGAACGCGGCAAGCTGGTCGGGGTGCAGATCCCGCCCGAGCCGTCGTCCGATCCGCGCGCGCCGCTCGCCGCGCTGGTCGCCGGGCCGAAGCAGAAGCTCTTCGAGCTGCAGGTCGAAGTGCCCGCGGTGCTGAAGAGCAGCAAGGACATCGACGCGTTCCACGCCGCGGTGCGCAAGAAGCTCAAGACCGGCCGCCGGAAGAAGTAGCGGCTACTTGAGGTAGCCGAGCACGCGCGGCAGCCACAGGACGAGGCCGGGAAAGGCCACCAGCAGGGCGAGCGCTGCGATCATCGACGCGATCAGCCCCCAGCACTCGCGGATGATCTCGCCCAGCGGGATTTTCGTCAGGGCGGCGAGTACGAAGAGCAGTAGCCCGTAGGGCGGCGTCACCAGGCCGATGGTGATGTTGAACACGATCAGCACGCCGAAGTACACCGGGTCGATGCCGAGCGCGGCGACGCTCGGCAGCAGGACCGGCACCAGCACCAGCAGCATGGTGGTCGCGTCGATGAAGCAGCCCAGCGCCAGGAACAGCAGGTTGACGGCGATGAGGAAGCCGAGCGGCGACAAGCCGAGGCCGCCGATCCAGGCGGCGAGCGCCTTGTCGAGCTGCTCGGCGGTCACGGCGTAGTTCACGGCGAAGGCGCCGCAGATCATCAGCAGGATCACCGCGGTCTGCCGGCCGGTCTCGAGGAAGGCGGCGAATACGCTGGCCACCGAGAGCTCGCGGTACACCACGCCGGCGAGCATGAGGGCATAGAGCGCCGCCACCGCGGCGGCCTCGGTCGGCGTGAACACCCCGCCGTAAATGCCGCCCAGCAGCACCACCGGCATGCCGAGCGGCAGCAGGGCGCGCGCCAGGATGCGCGGCCGCTCGGCCGCGGGAACCGGCGGCTCCACCGGAAAATTGCGCCGCTTCGCCGTGATCGCCACCACCGCCATCATGGCGAGGGCGATCAGCAGTCCGGGGATCACGCCGCCGAGGAACAGCGCCGCCACCGAAGCGTTGGCGATGAGCGCGTACAGCACCATCGGGATCGATGGCGGGATGATGGGGCCGAGCACCGAAGAGGCGGCGACGATGGCGGCGGCGAAGCCGCGCGGGTAGCCCGCCTTCTCCATCGCGCGGATGGTCACCAGGCCCGGCCCGGCGGCGTCGGCCACTGCGCTGCCGCTCATGCTGGCGAACACCACGCTTACCAGCACGTCGACCTGCGCCAGCCCGCCGCGGATGCGGCCGACCAGCACGTGGCAGGCGGCGAACAGGCGGTCGCTGATCGAGCCGGCATTCATCAGGTTGGCGGCGAGCAGGAACATCGGAATCGCCACCAGCAGGTAGTTGTTCATCAGCGTGTTCATCACCTGGTCGGCGGCGAGGCCGAGGTCGCGGCCGGCCGCCGCGAGATAGGCGAGCGCGGCGACCAGCATGGCGAAGGCGATCGGCACCCGCGCCACGGTGAGGACGAAAAAAACCGCCATCAACAGAAGGAACGGGCCGCTCATCTGCGCCGCACCGCCTCCCAGCCGAAGCGCAGCGCCGCGGCGAAGACGAACAGCGCGAAGCAGACATACACGTAGTCGAGGCGCCACTGCAGCGCGGGCGTGCGCTCGCGCCAGAGGAAGCTGATGTAGCCCCACAGCTTGGGCAGCGCCGCGAGCAGCGCCACGGCCACCAGCACGCAGACTGCCCGCCACAGCAGGCCCGCGACGCGCGGTGGCAGCGCCTCGTGCACCAGGTCGAAGCTGACGTGCTCGCGGATGCCGAGCACGAAGGCGCCGGCCCAGAAGATGGCCCAGACGAACAACACCGCGGACAGCTCGTCGATCCAGACCAGCGGCACGCCGAACAGGTAGCGGCGCGCGACCCCGGTCAGGATGGCGAGGAATACCGCGGCGACGAGCAGGGCAGCGACCGTCTCCGCGGCGCGGCGCATCAGCGCACGGCCATGGTTTCTTCCATCAGCTTGCGATCCCAGGCCTTGGCCGCCTCGGCGCCGGCGTACACCTTGTCGGCGTTGGCGCGGAACGGCGCGAGGTCGGGGCGCGACACGGTGAGGCCCTTGGCGGCCAGGCCCTCAATCACCGTCTTCTCGTCGTTCAGCCGGTTGTCGTCGTTCCACTTCGCGCCGCGCACCGCCGCCTCGCGCAGCTTGCGCTGCTGCTCGGGCGAGAGCTTGTCGAAGTACGGCTTGGCGATGGCGTAGAAGATCGGCTGCACCAGGTGCGAGGTGAGCACCAGCTGCTTGGACACCTCGTGGAACTTGGCGGCGTTGAAGATGGTGGGCGGGTTCTCCTGGCCGTCGATGGTGCCGGTCTGCAGCGCGACGTACACCTCGGCCATGCCCATCGGCGTCGGCGTGGCGCCGATCGACTGCGCGAGCAGCAGCCAGTCGGGGCCGCCCGGCATGCGCAGCTTCAGGCCGGCGAGGTCGGCCGGCGCCTTGACCTCGCGCACCGCGCGCAGCGCCACCTGGCGGGTGCCAAGATAGGTCGGCGCCAGGATCAGCACGTCCATCTTCTGCGCGACCAGATCGGCGTAGCGCTTGCCGACCGGGCCGCTCAGCGCCTTGTAGGCCTGCTCATAGTCGCGGAACAGGTACGCCCGGTTGAAGAAGCCGAGCTCGGGCACCTGCTGCGCCACCTCGAAGGTGGTCATGGTGCTCATCTCCAGGTTGCCGCGCTGCATCGCCGGCACCTCGGTGCCCTGGCGGAAGAGCGAGCTCGCGTAGTGCAGCTGCACGTCGAACTCGGGCGCGGCCTTCTCCAGGTCGGCCTTGAACTGCTGCATCGAGCGCGACAGGAAGTCCGGCGGCGGCGCGGCGGTGGAGAAGCGCAGCACGGTCTTTTGCGCCATGGCCGAGCTCGCGAGGAACATGCAGATCACTGCCAGAACGATGCGCTTCATGCGGACTCTCCTATCTCCACGGACAGTTTGCCTATCGATTCGATCTCGGCGTCCACACGGTCGCCGACCTTGAGGAAGGTGCCCTTCGGCATGCCGACCCCGGCCGGCGTGCCGGTGAGCACGATGTCGCCCGGGTCGAGCGTCATGATCGCCGACAGCGTCACCAGCTGCTCGCGGATGTCGAAGATCATGCCCGAGGTGCGCGCGTCCTGCTTCACCTCGCCGTTCACGCTCAGCTTGAGCGCGAGGTCCTGCGGGTCGCGGATGAACTTCGCCGGCACCAGGCGCGGCCCCAGCGGGCAGCAGGTGTCCTGCGCCTTGCCGGCGACCCAGTCGAGCTTGTAGAAGGTCTCGGGCGCGCGGTTCAGGTCGCGTGCCGAGAGATCGATGCCGATGGTGTAGGCCGCCACCGCGTCGAGCGCGTTGTCCATGGTCAGCCGACGCGAGCGCTTGCCGATGACCGCGGCCAGCTCGACTTCCCAGTCGAACATTTTCGTGTCCGCCGGATAGCGCACGGTGCGCCCCGGCCCGACCAGGGCGTTGCGCGGCGGCTTGAAGAAGAAGAACAGGCGCTGCGCTTCCTTGCGCAGGTCCGGCACGCCCATCTCCTTGATGTGATCGTAGTAGTTGGCGCCGGCGCACAGCACCTTGCCGGGGTACTGCAGCGGGGTGAGCACGCGATCGGCCTTGACCTCCTCGCCGCCGGCGAGCCCGTCCAGCGGCGCGCCCTCCGACAGCAGCGCCATCAGGTCCTTCTGCAGGCGGTAGTAGCGGCCGTCCCTTTCCAGACAAGGGACCGGCCGTCCGCCGGCTTCGATCGTGGCAAGCGCAAAGGTGGCCATCGAGGTGCAGGCTACTTAGATAAATTGGGCGAGTCAAAAACTGCGCGACAATCGGCGCATGCACAGCCTCTGGCGCCGCGAATGGTCCCTGCTCCTCAGCTACGGCTCTGCCGCGGTGTTCTACTTCTTTCACCAGCAGATGCTCGAGCGGATGGAGAGCCCGCTGTGGGCGAGCGCGGCCTTCGTCTGGCTGTTCGTGGTGATGCTGCTGTCGGCCTTTGCCGTGGTGCGCCATTCGGAGATCCTGGCATCGATCGTCGGCGAGCCCTACGGCACGCTGATCCTGACCTTCGCCATCACCGCCATCGAGGTCATGATGATCGCCGCGGTGATGCTCACCGGCCCGCCGGTGTCGTTCGTGGCGCGCGACACGATGTTCGCGGTGGTCATGATCGTGTTCAACGGCATGGCCGGTCTCGCGCTGCTGCTCGGCGGGCTGCGCTACCACGAGCAGATCTACAACCTGCAGGGCGCGAACGCTTTTCTCGCGGTGATCGTGCCGATCGCCGTGATCGGCCTGATCCTGCCGAACTTCACCGAATCGTCGCCCGGGCCCACGCTGTCGACGACGCACGAGATCTTCCTGATCGTCATGTCGATCGGGCTGTACGCGGTGTTCGTCGCCATCCAGACGCTGCGCCACCGGCAATACTTCCTCGGACCCGACGAAGCGGACGACGGCGGCGCCGGCCACCCCGGGCAGCTCCTCGCCGCACCCTGGCACGGCGTGCTGCTGGTCGCGCACATCGTGCCGATCGTGCTGCTCTCCAAGCAGATCGCGATGCCGATCGACTACGGCGTGCGCGTGCTGGACGCGCCGGAGGCGGTGGTCGGCTTCCTGGTGGCGGCGCTGATCCTGGCGCCCGAGTCGCTCGCGGCGGTGCGCGCTTCGCTCGCCAACCAGATGCAGCGCTCGATCAACCTGCTGCTCGGCTCGGTGCTCGCGAGCATCAGCCTGACCATCCCGGCGGTGCTGGCGATCGGCCTGCTGACGGAGCGCACGGTGATCCTCGGCCTGGCGCCGGTGGACTCGATCCTGCTGGTGCTGACCCTCGCCCTCAGCACGCTCACCTTCGCCAGCGGCCGCACCAACGTGCTGCTCGGCGCGGTGCACCTGCTGCTCTTCCTCGCCTACCTGATGATGATCTTCGACCGATGAACCGACTCTTCGCGGCGGTTGTTGCGGCGTCGCTGGCATGCGGCGCTTCCGCGCAATCCTATCCGGAGCGACCGGTGCGCATCCTGGTCGGCTATCCGCCGGGCGGCGGCACCGACCTGGTCGCGCGCCTGATCGCGCAGCCGCTCGGCGAGCGCTGGGGGCAGCCGGTGGTGGTCGAGAACCGCCCGGGCGCGGCGGCCATCATCGCCACCGAGGCGGTGGTGAAAGCCAAGCCCGACGGCTACACGCTGCTGATGGCTTACGCGACCGAGCTGGCCGTGAATCCCGCCACCTTCAAGAAGCTGCCCTACGACCCGCTGCGCGACCTCGCGCCGATCGCGCGCCTCGGCGCGGCGCCGCTGGTGATGGCGGTCCACCCGTCGCTGCCGGCGCAGTCGGTCGCCGAGCTGGTGGCGCTGGCGAAGGCGAAGCCCGGCGCGCTGTCCTACTCGTCCTCCGGACAGGGCAGCGTGCACCAGTTCGCCGGCGAGCTGTTCAAGCTGCGCACCGGCGCCGACATCGTGCACGTGCCCTACAAGGGGTCCGGGCCCGCCACCGCGGACGCGGTGTCCGGGCAGGTGCAGGTCACTTTCGCCTCGGTGGCTTCGGTGCTGCGCTTCGTGCAGAGCAACCGGCTGCGCGCGCTCGCCGTCACGTCGCCCGAGCGCTCGCCGCAGCTCGCCGGCGTGCCGACCATGAAGGAGGCGGGCGTCGACGAGGTCCAGCTCACCAGCTGGTACGGCCTGCTCGCCCCCGCCGGCACGCCGAGCGACGTGGTGAAGAAGATCGCCGCCGACCTGGCCGCCGTCATGGCCAGCCCGGCGCTCGCCAACGGCTTCAGCGCGCAGGGACTCGACAGGGTGCGCGACACGCCGGCGCAATTCGCAGCGTTCATCCGCGAGGAGGCGGCGAAATACGCGCGCATCGCCAAGGCGGCGAACATCCAGCAGGAATAGGGGAATCACAACATGACATTCAACCGTTTCGCGCTGCTGCTAGCCGCCGTGCTGCTGGCGGCCGGCTGCGGCAAGCAGGCCAAGATGAACATAGCGTGCCAGGTCACGCCGACCCGCGCCCTCCACTGCAAGGTGCAGAACCTCGGCCCGGACGCGGCCTCGGTGTGCTTCGACACCGTAGTGAAATGCTCGATGGGCGACCACACGGCGAAAGTCTGCACTTCGCAGATCGCGCCGAAAAAGGTGGAGACGGCCTCGGTGGCCGAGCTGGTGCCGCCGGTCGGGCTGCGCGAAACCTGCTACCACGCCGAGATCCAGAACTCGAAGGTGTTCTAGCGGCGCGCTAGGCAGCCTGGAGCTTCGCCATCGCGAGCGCGAGCTGCTTCAGCCCGTGCTCGCGGAAGTTGACCTGCACGCGGATGTCGTCGCCCTGCCCCTCGAGGTCGACGATCACGCCGGGGCCGAACTTCGGGTGGGTCACGTTCTGGCCGATGCGGAAGCCGCCGACGTTACGGGGTGCTTGTTTTTTCAAGATCGGTTCACCTCTTCTGGAGAAATCGGGTGTGAACGCCTTCTGCTTCGAGAAGCGCGGCGTGAGCCACTTCATGAGCTGCTCGGGAATCTCCTCGAGGAAGCGCGAGGGGATGTTGTAGCGGGTCTGGCCGTGCAGCATGCGCGTCTGCGCGTGCGAGAGGTAGAGGCGGTTGCGCGCGCGGGTGATGGCGACGTAGGCGAGGCGCCGCTCCTCCTCCAGGCCATCGCGCTCGTTCGCGCTCTGCTCGTGCGGGAACAACCCCTCTTCCAGGCCGGTGAGGAACACAACGTCGAACTCCAGGCCCTTCGCCGAGTGCACCGTCATCAGCTGCAGCGCGTCCTGGCCCTCGCCCGCCTGGTGCTCGCCGGCTTCCAGCGCGGCGTGCGTGAGGAAGGCGGTGAGCGGATCGACCGCCTCGCCCGACTCGGCTTCGCGCGCCTCCTCGCCGAACGCCGCCGCCGCGCTGGTCAGCTCGGCCAGGTTCTCGATGCGCTCGGCGCCCTCGCGCTCGGCCTTGTAGTGCTCGACTAGCCCGCTGCGCGCGACGACGTGCTCGATCGCCTCGGGCAGCGGCAGGCCCTGCGTTTCCGCCTTCAGGTCCTCGATCAGCTTCTTGAATTGAGCCGCCTTGCCGTCAGCAGCCTGAAAAAGAGAAACGCCCTTCTGCTTGGCCGCATCCTGGATCTGCTCCACGCTGCGCGCGCCGATGCCGCGCGCCGGGAAGTTGATCACGCGCAGGAACGCGTTGTCGTCGTCGGGCAAGGCGATCAGGCGCAGGTAGGCGAGCGCGTGCTTGATCTCGGCGCGCTCGAAGAAGCGCAGCCCGCCGTAGACCCGGTAGGCGATGCCGCGCGAGAACAGCGCGTGCTCCATCACGCGCGACTGGGCGTTGGAGCGGTAGAGCAGCGCCATGTGGACCAGCGGCGTGCCCTCGCGCGCGAGCGACTGCACCTCCTCGACGATCCAGCGCGCCTCGTCGTTGTCGGACTCGCCCTCGAACACGCGCAGCGGCTCGCCCGGCCCGGCGGAGGTCCACAGGTTCTTGCCCAGGCGGTTCTTGTTGTTGGCGATCAGCGCGTTGGCGGCGTCGAGGATGTTGCCGTGCGAGCGGTAGTTCTGCTCCAGGCGGATGACCTTCGATACCTTGAAGTCGCGCTCGAACTCGGCCATGTTGCCGACGTTGGCGCCGCGGAACGTATAGATGCTCTGGTCGTCATCCCCGACACAAAAATATTTCGTATTGAAAGAAGAAAAAAGCTTCAACCATCGATACTGCAGCCGGTTGGTGTCCTGGAACTCGTCGACCAGCACGTAGCGGAAGCGCTGCGCGTAGTGCTCGCGCAGGATTTCATTCCTTTTCAGCAACTCGTAGCTTCTCAACAGCAGCTCCGGGAAATCCACCACCCCTTCCCTCTGGCACTGCTCGTCGTAGGCGGCGTACAGCTCGGCCTGGCGCCGCACCGTCTCGTCGGTGAGCGCCACGTCGCGCGAGCGCACGCCCTCTTCCTTCTGGCCGTTGATGAACCACTGCAGCTCGCGCGGCGGAAAGCGGTCCTCGTCGACGTTCATCGACTTCAGCAGCCGCTTGATGACGGCGAGTTGGTCCTGGGTGTCGAGGATCTGGAACGCCTGCGGCAGCCCGGCGTCGCGGTGGTGCGCGCGCAGCATCCGGTTGCACAGACCGTGGAAGGTTCCCATCCACATGCCGCGCGGGCTCACCGGCAGCATGGCGGACAGGCGCGTCAGCATCTCGCGCGCCGCCTTGTTGGTGAAAGTGACCGCCAGGAAGTTCGACGGCGAGGCGCGAGCGCCCTTGACCAGCCAGGCGATGCGCGTGGTGAGCACGCGCGTCTTGCCGCTGCCCGCGCCGGCGAGGATGAGCGCGTGCTCGTCGGGAAGCGTGACGGCGGCCAGCTGCTCCGGATTGAGGTGTTCGAGGCGAAGCGACAAGCCCCGATTTTACTCAAGAGTCGAGGCGCAGCCCCAGCCGGCTCGCAGCGATCACCGCCTGCGTGCGGGTCGCGACGCCCAGCGCATCGAGCACCGCGCTGACGTGGATCTTGGTGGTGTTCTCCGAGATGTCGAGCTTGCGCGCGATCAGCTTGTTCGACAGGCCCTTCAGCAGCAGGTCGAGCACTTCGCGCTGGCGCGGCGAGAGGTTCAGGCCGGCCGCGGCGCGCGGCGGCAAGGGAGGCGCGTTGAGCGCCTCTACCGGGACGTAGATGGCGCCCGAGATCACCAGGCGCACCGCCTGCAGCAGCACCTCGCCCGGCGCGCTCTTCGGGATGAAGCCCATGGCGCCGAGGTCGAGCGCGGCGTTGATCACCTTCGGGTCGCTCGCCCCTGACACGACCACCACCGGTAGCGCGGGGAACCGCTCGCGGAAGCGCGCCACCGCCTCGACCCCGCTGCAGCCCGGCATGCCGAGGTCGAGCATCACCAGGTCGAACTCGCCGGCCGAGGCGATGGCGAAGGCGGCGTCGAGGTCGTTCGCGCTCTTGATCTCGGCGACCTGGTCGAGCGTGCCGAGCACCGTGCGCAGTACGTCGGTCATCAGCGGGTGATCGTCCACCACCAGGATGCGCATAGGCCTGCAGATTACCTCATAACGCCAACGGGTTATGGCGGGGCCGGCCGGCGCGTGGAGAATGCCGTCCATGAGCACCCCTCCCGCCTTTGCGCAGGCGGCCACGCTAGCCCCCGACACCGCGGGCGCGGGAGAGGTCGCGCGAAGGCTGCGCGCCGAGCAGCTCGCGGCGCTGTGCCGGCAGTGGCTGCGCATTCCGCTGCCGGTGCTCGCGACCGTCGCGGTCATCGCCTACCTCGGCTGGCCGCACGCGCCGCACGCGCTGCTCATCGGCTGGGCGGTGGCGACGGTGGCCGTCGTGGCCGCCCGTGTGCATCTGTGCCGGGCGGTGCTGCAGGAAGGGCGCGCCGCGGCGCAGCCTGAGCGCTGGTCGCGCCTGCTGACCGTTGCGGCCGGCCTCAACGGCGCGTTCGCCGGCGCCGCGGCGCCGCTGTTCCTGCCGGCGCTGCCGCCGACCGAGCAGGCGCTGCTCACCATGCTGATGGGCTGCTGGGGCGCCGGGGCGGTCGCCGGCAACAGCAGCTTCCCGCCCGCCTACTACGCGTTCGCCTGGACGCTGTTCGCCCAGCTCGCCGCGGCCTGGCTGCTCTCGGGCCAGGACGCCTTCGCCTGGGTGGTGCTGATCCTCGCCATGTTCGCGGTGCTGCTGTCGATGTTCGTGCGCGAGAACGGCGCCATGCTGCGCGGCGCGATCGAGCTGCGCTTCGCCAACGAGAAGCTGCTCGAGACCAAGGAGCAGCTGATCGGCCTGCTGCGCGGCGCCTATGACCGGGCCGACGCCGCGCGCCGCAACGCCGAGCAGGCGAGCCGCAGCAAGAGCCAGTTCCTCGCCGCGGCCAGCCACGACCTGCGCCAGCCGCTGCACGCCCTGTCGCTGCTTACCGCGCTGCTCAACGACCTGGCCGCGGACGACCGCGTGCGCGAGGTCGGCAAGCACATCGGCCAGTCGGTCGAGTCGCTCGAGCGGCTGTTCAACGCGCTGCTCGACCTCTCCAAGCTCGACGCCGGCGCGCTCGCCGCCGAGCCGCGCCAGCTCGACCTGGCGGAGCTCTCGCGCCGCATCTCGGTCGAGTACCGCGCCAAGGCCGCCGAGAAGGCGCTGCGCTTCGAGCTCGAGTGCGAGCCGATGTGGCTGTACGCCGACCCGATCCTGCTCGAGCGCATCCTGCGCAACCTGCTGGAGAACGCGGTGCGCTTCACCGATTCGGGCCACATCGCGCTGCGCGCGGCGCGCGCCGGGCGCGACGCGATCATCAGCGTGGCCGACAGCGGCTGCGGCATCCCGGCCGCCGAGCAGGCGCGCGTGTTCGAGGAGTTCTACCAGCTGCACAACCCGGGCCGTGACCGCTCCAAGGGCCTCGGCCTCGGCCTGTCGATCGTGCGGCGCCTGGTCGACCTGCTCGGCTACCGCATCGAGCTCGCCTCCGCGCCCGGCCAGGGCAGCATCTTCACGCTCACGCTGCAAGGCGCGCTCACCGAGGCGCAGGCGGCGGGACCGGCGCAAGCCGCGGCGCCGCCGGCGCCCGATGTCGCCGGCCTGCGCGTGCTGGTGATCGAGGACGATGCGGAGGCGCGCCTGGCGATCGAACTGACGCTGCGCAGCTGGGGCTGCGTGCCGCTCGTCGCCGCATCGCTCGCCGAGGCGCGCGCGGCTGCGCGCGCGGGCGCGCGCCCCGACGTGCTGCTGTCCGACCTGCGGCTGTCGAACGGCCACGACGGCATCGCCGCGATCGACGAGCTGCAGAAGGAGCTCGGGCCGCTGCCGGCGGCGCTGCTGAGCGGCGACGTTCTCGGCGGGCGGCTGCACGCCACCTCCCTGCCGGTGCTGCACAAGCCGGTCAGGCCGGAGGCATTGCGCGAGCTGGTGCACCGGCTCGCGCGCGGCAGCTGAGCCGCTAGGCTTCATCTTCATTACGGGATTGTTCGCGCACCGCGCGCGCGGCGATATCGCCCGGAGGTACTAATGCGTCGGCGCGACCCATGTTAGTCCCTCTGTCCGATTCACAGCGCGGCAGGCAATGCCGATACTGCCTGCCACGTGCCAGACCAATCGACACGGACTTCAATCAACAGCAGCATAGGGGGATTCACATGAAACGCAGCATCGCAACTCTGTCGCTCGCAGCGGCATTCACTCTGGCCGCGGCGCAGCCTTCCACCAACCAGGACGGGTATCTCGACCGCACGCTGCCGACCTACCCCGAGCTGGGGTTCGACAGCTGGCGCAACAACGCCGGCGACTCGGAGCTGGACAACCAGGTCCAGGTGCAGATCGCCGACGGCTATCGCTTCAACGCCGGCGACTCGGCGCACGAAATGGTGGTGCAGGACGTCGGTTCGGGCTGAGGGGAGCCCGCGGAGCGGCGGGCCGTTTGCATAGCCGGCCCGCCGCCTCCGCTTTGGTTTGCTTGCCTCACGTGGTGCTCTTGGAGAAGGAGGAGCATGGAACGCGCGATGCAGGACGTGGTGCGGGTGCATTGCTTCGGCTGCGGCAGCCTCAATGCGCACGGTCTGCAGATCAAGAGCTATTGGGCGGGCGACGAAGTGGTCTGCTCATGGAAAGCGCAGCCGCACCACAGCGGCGGCTTCCGCGAGGCGCTCAACGGCGGCATCATCGCCTCGATCGTCGACTGCCACGCCATGTGGACCGCCTACGCCGCGGCGTGCCGCGATGAGGGCGTTGAGATGTCCGAGCCGATGAGCTACGTCTACGTCACCGCCTCGCTCAAGGTGAACTACCTCAGGCCAGTGCCGCTCGCGCAGCCGGTCGAGCTGCGCGCCCGCGTCACCGAGATGCGCGGGCGCAAGGCCATCGTGCACTGCTCGGTGCTCTCCGCCGGGGCCGAATGCGCCAACGCCGAGGTGATCGGCGTGCGCGTGCCGCTCGCGGGCGCCTAGGCTAGCCGGAGACCTTCGGCTCGGCGACGCCGTGCTTGCCGCGCAGCTCGCCGGCGAGCGCCGCCGCCTCCGCCTTCGACGGCAGGTTGCGGATGCGCACTACGTAGGTGCGCTTGTCGCCATCCTTGGAGGGGCGGATCTCCGCCGGGTAGCCGGCCTTGCGCACTTCGTCGTACACCATGAGCGCGTCGCGCTGATTGTCGACTGAAGCGAGCATGACACTGAACTTGCCGCCCAGGCGCGCGGCGCCCTTGCCGCTCTCGATCTCGGTTTCCTTCGCCCACTGGTTGAGCTGCTGCGGCTCGACCAGGCCGACCGGCTGCGTCTTGCCCTTGTCGCGCACGTAGAACTGGCGCGCCTGGTCCATCACCACCGGCTGCTCGCCCTCGGCGCCGACCTCGATGCGGCCCTCGATCAGGCAGACGATCTGGCGCTCGTCGCGCGAGCGCCCCCACAAATCCGTACCGCGGATCCCGGCGGTGACGGTGGCGACGCTGATATTGACGTCGCGCCGGCGCTGCTTGGCGGTGACGTCGGTGGTGAAGCGAAAGGCGCCTTCCAGCACCCGCATCGCCGCGCGAAAGATCTCCTGCGACGGGGTCAGCTCGGCGATGACCAGCCTGCCGTTCTCGCCCAGCTTGACCAGGCTGCCCTCGGACAGCTTGAGCAGCAGGCGCGAGCCGGCGCCGGTGCGCAGCTGGTCGCCCGCCTGCAGCGCCATGCCGGGCGTGACCGGCGAGGTGCGGCCGGAGCGCTCGACCCATGCCGGCATCTGCACGCCCTCGACGACCGCGGCCGGCTGGCCGAACGCCTGCGACGAGACGAGCAGCGCGGCGGCAAGCAGCGTGCGGCAGGCGAGCAGTTTCATTTCCTGGTCCCCTTCTTGAGTGCCCTGGCTGCATGCAGCATCGCAGCGACGAACAAGTGGTGCTGGAGCGGTGTCATCTTACCTCCCGTTGGTGCCGGATATACGGTCCGGGACCCGAGGGCGGATGTGGTCGAAAGCTATAATCCGCCGCTTCCCCGAGGAATTAGTCACACAGGCATGCAGGAAACCTACGACCCCTCCGCAGTCGAGCGCGACGCCCAGAAGTACTGGGACGCCAGCGGCTCGTTCCGCTCGCTCGAAGATCCGAAGAAGCGCAAGTTCTACTGCCTGTCGATGTTCCCGTATCCCTCGGGAAAGCTGCACATGGGGCACGTGCGCAACTACACGATCGGCGATGTGCTGACGCGCTACTACAGGATGCGCGGATACAACGTGCTGCAGCCGATGGGCTGGGA
>Ga0137436_1000071_pt1 | contig 33169 bp, 34 predicted proteins | sample EasRivERMGT119_2_FD_102328 | JGI IMG/M metagenome (GOLD analysis project Ga0137436, IMG submission 102328) | Soil microbial communities from meander-bound floodplain in the East River, Colorado, USA - East River MetaG ERMGT119_2 | ecosystem: Environmental > Terrestrial > Soil > Floodplain ...
ATGTCGGGAGGCGGCGGCGCCTCCGGGTCGTGGTGAGGTGACGCCGATGGCGCGCCGGAACGAGCCCGTGCGGAGGATTCTCACGGCGGAGGACGAGGCCCGTGTCGTGGCGGCGATCCGCGCCGCGGAGATGACGACGTCGGGCGAGATCCGGGTCCACGCGGAGGCGCGCGCGGGGCGCGAGCCGATCGCCGCGGCGCGGCGATGGTTCCATCACCTCGGCATGGATCGCACGAAGCTCAGGAACGGGGTGCTGGTGTATCTCGCGGTGGACGACCGCGCGTTCGCGATCGTGGGAGACCGGGGGATCCACGAGAAGGTCGGGGACGCCGGCTGGAGCGCGATCCGCGACCGGATCCAGGCGGCGTTCGCGGAAGGCCGCTTCGCCGACGGCCTCGAAGACGCGATCCGGTCGGTCGGGGGCATCCTCGCGGAGCACTTCCCTCCCGGCGACGGCGACCGGAACGAGCTTCCCGACGAGGTGTCGCGATGAACTGGGCACGCGTGGGGCGCATCGCGGCGATCTCGGCGACCGTGGTTCTCCTCGTGCTCGGCGCCGGCGCGCTGTCGTTTTGCGTCGCCTTTCGCGCCGAGAGGCGCGCCAACCTCGTGGAGCTGCCGGACTGGACCGGGCGCACCAAGGACGAGGCGGAAGCGCAGGCGCGGGGCTTGGGCCTCGGCTTCGAGGTCGCCGAGGAGCGGCACGATCCGGGGCTCGCGGTCTCGCGCGTGCTCCAGCAGGAGCCGGCCGCCGGGACCAACGTGCGGCGCGGGCGCACGGTGCGCGTCGTGGTCAGCCTGGGCGGGAAAACGTTGACGGTGCCCCGCCTCGTCGGGCAGCCCGGGCGGCAGGCCGATCTCGAGCTGCGCCGCGAGGGGCTGCAGCCGGGGTGGGATGCGCGCCTCCACGACGACGAGGTCCTCGAGGGGCAGGTGATCGCGCAGTCGCCGGCGCCGGACTCGCTGTCGGTCCCCGGCGAGCGCGTGCACCTGCTCGTCTCCGCGGGCCCCCGTCCGGCGCGCTTCGTGATGCCGGATCTTTCGGGCCGGCCGTTGCGCGAGGTCCAGGATTGGATCACCCTGTGCGGGTTCCGGAGCGGGCCCGTGCGGCGCATGCCGGTCGACGGGCGAGACCCCGGAACGGTCGTCGGCCAGCTGCCGCCGGCCGGCTGGCCGATCGGACGCCGGGACGTCGTCGAGCTGACGGTCGTCCGGTAGTCGTTCCTCGAAGGAGACGCCTTGGGCGCGGTCATCGCTCCGTCGATCCTGTCCGCGGACTTCGCGCGCCTGGGGGCCGAGATCAAGGACGTCGAGGCCGGAGGGGCGGCGCTCGTCCACATCGACGTCATGGACGGCCACTTCGTCCCGAACATCACGATCGGCCCGGCGGTCGCGGCCGCCGTGCGCCGCGTGACCGCGCTTCCGGTGGATTGCCATCTCATGATCGAGGAGCCCGACCGCTACATCGACGCGTTCGCCCGGGCCGGGGCGGACATGATCTCCGTGCACGTCGAGGTGTGCCGGCACCTGGAGCGCACGGTGTCGGCGATCAAGGAGGCGGGTGCGAAGGCCGGTGTCGTGCTCAATCCCGCCACGCCGCTCGAGTCCCTTCGCGAGATCCTCCCCGAGGCCGACTTCGTGCTGCTCATGTCGGTCAACCCGGGGTTCGGCGGCCAGAAGCTCATTCGCTCGGTGCTCGACAAGGCCCGGCGCCTGCGCGCCACGATCGACGATGCGGGGCTTTCCACGCGGATCGAGATCGACGGCGGGGTCACCAAGGACAACCTCGAGGAGGTCGCCGCGACGGGCGTCGACATCATCGTGTGCGGCTCGGCGATCTTCGGCTCAGGCGACGCGCGCGGGACGACCTCCGCGTTCGTGCGGCGTCTCGCGGCGCTCGCGACCCAGGGCCCCCGTGCCTGAGGCCGCGGCGCGCATTCTCCGGACGGTCCGCACCGAAACCCGCGTGCGGTACCCCGAGACCGACCGGATGGGGATCGCCCATCACACGCACTTCTTCACGTGGTTCGAGCTGGGCCGGACCGAGTTCATGCGGGAGGCCGGGTGCGCCTACGGCGAGCTCGAGGATCGGGACCAGGTCTTCTTCCCGGTGATCGAGGCCGGTGCGGTCTTCAAGTCGCCGGCGCGCTACGACGAGGTGTTGTCGATCGAGACCAGGCTCGTCCGCGCGGAGGGGGTGCGCGTGCGCTTCGAGTACGCGATCCGGCGGCCGGCCGGAGGTACCTTGCTCGCGACCGGATTCACCGAGCACGCGTCGTGCGGTCCCGGGGGGAAGCCGATCCGCATCCCCGAGTCGCTCGCCACGCGGCTGGGCACGCGATGAGGCGCGCGGTCGCGATCGTAGCGGCGCTCCTCGTCGTCCTCTCGGGCGCCGCGTGCTCCTCGAAGAAGAAGGCGAAGGGGGCGGCGGAGGTGCTCTCCGCGGAGCAGGCCCTCACGCGGGTGGACGACGCGATGGCCCGCCACCAGCTCCGCAAGGCGAAGACGATCCTGGGGAAGGTCCAGTTCACGACCGAGGAGCGCGCGGAGTACGAGCCGCTCGTGCGCATCGCCTTGGCCGACGCCACCTACTACCTGGGCGACGACCTGTCGCTCATCGAGGCGCGCTCGAAGTACCTCGACTTCGTCACGCTGTACGCGGACCATCCGAAGGCACCCTACGCGCAGTTCCAGGCGGGGATGTGCTCCGTCAAGCAGATCTACTCGGCGACCCGCGACCAGGCGCAGACGAAGATCGCGATCGCCGACTTCGTGAACGTGTCGGAGCGCTGGCCGACCTCGGATTTCGCGCGCGCGGCGCGGCAGTTCGTCTCGAAGGGCCGGGACGGCCTCGCCGAGCACGAGTTCATAGTCGGCAGCTTCTACCGCAAGAAGAAGGTGTACGACGCGGCGGTCGATCGGTACCGCGACATCCTGGAGACGTATCCGGAGTACCGCCAGAAGGACAAGGTTTTCTACTGGCTCGGCTGGACCCTCCAGCGCAACCGGAACGAGGCCGACGCGCGCACCTTCCTCGACCGGGTCGTCACCGAGTACCCCCAGAGCAAGTACGCGAAGAAGGCGCACGAGATGCTCGAGGCGTCCGCCAAGCGCGAGCTTGAGCGCTCGGGCGGCTAGAGCAGGCGAGGCGGCCCCTTGAGCCCGGGGTACGCCGCCGCCAGCTCCCCCGGGGCCTCGGGCTCGACCCCCTGGATCAGGTGCTTGAGCTTGAGCGCCGCGACCACGGCCTGCCCTCGGAAGTGGTTGTTCGCCACCGCGTAGACGGCCTGGGCCCGGGCCGCCATGCCGCGCGCGGCGACCGCGAGCGGTCGCAGCTCCTCGTCGGTGTAGAGATAGTCGTAGCGCCGGTCGCGCCCGGCGCCCTCGTCGAACCAAGCGGCGGCATTCCGGCCGTGGAGGCGGAGGTAGCCGACCGCCGCGGTCACGCGCGGCCGCGGCGGGGCGGTCGAGGTTCCGATGCGCGGCTGATCGACGACGCACCACCCGGCCCCCAGCCCGTGGACGAACGCCGCGGCGCGATCGTCGTCCCACGACGCGTGCCGCGCCTCGACGACGACCGGCCAGTCCGACAGCCCGTCGAGGAGGCGGCCGAGCCGGTCTCGCGCCTCGGGGTTCCAGTGGAACGATTGCGGGAACTGGACGAGCAGCGCGCCCAGCAGGCCGGCCTCGCGGATCGGCCCGAGCCCGTCGAGCGTCGGCGGCACGATCGAGGCGGGATCGTCCCAGGCCTCGTGCGTCCACGAGCGGTGCGACTTGGCCGTGAACTTGAAGCCCGGGCGGTCGAGGACCCGGCGCGCCCAGCTCGCGGCGATCTTCGGGGCCACCGGGCGGTAAAACGTCGTGTTGATCTCGATGCAGTCGACGAAGCGGGAGAGCCATGCGAGCCGGTCGAACCCGCGCGACGCCCGCGCGGGGTAGACGATGCCGCTCCAGTCCGGATAGTCCCAGCCGGCGACGCCGACGTAGGTCACCCCATCGGGCGCGCCTCGGCGAGCAGCCCTCGCAGATCGAGCGGGCGGGTGTACATCGCGATCCCGCCCGCCGCGTCCCGCGGCCAGTCGGCCTCCGGCTTGTCGCGGTACAGCTCGATGCCGTTGCCGTCGGGGTCACGCAGGTAGACGGACTCGCTGACGCCGTGGTCCGCGACCCCCTCGAGGGGGACGCCGGCCGCGACCACGCGCGCGACGGCGGAGGCGAGCGCCGCGCGATCGGGGAAAAGGATCGCGTGGTGGTAGAGGCCGGTGGTGCCGGGAGGAGGCGGCGACCCGCCCAGGCTCTCCCACGTGTTCAGCCCGAGGTGGTGGTGGTAGCTCCCATACGCGAGGAATGCCGCGGAGTCTCCAAGCGTCTGCGTCAGCGTCATCCCGAGCACGTCGCGGTAGAAGGCGACCGCACGGTCGAGCCGGGCGACCTTGAGATGCACGTGGCCGATCCTCATCTCGAACCCCCCACGGTCAGAAGCGCAGCGACAGGCAGCTCAGCCCTCCATCCATCTTCCGGAACTCGGACATCGGGACCTCGACGACCCGAACTCCCCAGCGAGCGACGGCGGCGGCCGTCTCGACGCAGCCCTCCGGCAACAGCACGCGATCGTTCACCCGGATCGCGTTGGCGGCGTAGGACTCGCGAGGCGTGACGCGGAGCACGTCCAGGCCGCGCAGCTCCTCGCACGCGGCCAGCGCGTCCCAGGCGAGCACGCGACCCTCTCCGAGGTACGACATCCCGGTCTTCAGGTGGAGGAGCCCCGGGATCTTGCGGATGTCGAGGACGGCGGCGCGGGAGCCCGCGAGCGCCAGGAGCGAGGCGAGCTGGGACGCGCCCTCCTCGTTGGTGCGGTCCGAAACCCCGATGAGCACCCGGGATCCGGTCTCGCACACGTCGCCGCCGTCGACGCACCCGGGCGCTTCGATCGCTCCCAAGATCGGCATGCGCGCGGCGAGGATGCCGCGGATCTCCTCGACCTCGCCGCGGCGGCTCGCAGCCCCGGGGCGGGTGAGGATCGCACCCCGGCCGGTGAGCACCGCGACGTCCTCGACGAACGTCGAGTCGGGGAACCGGTCGTCCGGGTCGAGGTGCTCGACCGCGACCCCCGCGTCGGAGAGCGCGGCGACGTAGGCGGCGTGCTGGGCGAGCGCCGTCTCGAGGACCGGCGGGCCCAGCCCGGCGGCGGTCAGCCCGAGGGCGAACCTCGCGCAGGGAGGACGGACGAGGGCGTGTGCGATCACTTTGGTATTCTCCCACGCCCCATGCGGCCCCCCTCGCTCGACGCGATCTTCCGTCCCCGCTCGGTCGCCGTGATCGGCGCCTCGCGCACGCCGCAGACCATCGGCCGTGAGATCCTCTCGAACCTCGTCGCGCTCGGGTTCGAGGGGCCGGTCTACCCGGTCAATCCTCACGCCGCAGCGATCGGCTCGATCCGATGCTACCCCTCGATCGAGAAGGTGCCCGGCCCCGTGGACCTGGCGGTCGTCACCGTGCCGCGCGCGCGCGTGCTCCCCGTCGTCCGGGCCTGCGGGCGCAAGGGGGTGCGCGGCCTCGTCGTGATCACCGCGGGCTTCCGGGAGGTGGGCAGGGCGGGTGCGGCGCTCGAGCGCCGGCTCGAGGCGGCCGTCAAGCGCCACGGCATGCGCATGGTCGGCCCGAACTGCATGGGGGTCGTCAACACGGAGCCGGGCGTGCGCCTCAACGCGAGCTTCGCGGCGGCCCGGCCGGTGCGGGGGAACGTGGGGTTCGTGTCGCAATCCGGCGCCTTGGGCGAGGCGATCCTCGCGGACGCGGTCGAGAGCGGACTCGGCGTCGCGATGTTCGCGTCGATGGGGAACAAGACCGACGTCTCGGGGAACGACCTCCTCGAGTACTGGGAGCACGACCCGGGCGTCGAGGCGATCCTCATGTACCTCGAGTCGTTCGGGAACCCGCGCCGCTTCACGGAGATCGCGCGCCGCGTCACCCGGCGCAAGCCCGTGATCACGGTGAAGGCGGGCCGCACGACGGCGGGGGCGCGTGCGGCGGTCTCCCACACCGGCTCGATGATCGCGCTCGACGCGGCCTCGGAGTCGCTGCTCGAGCAGTGCGGGGTGCTGCGTTGCTCGTCGATGCAGGAGATGTTCACGCTCGCCCAGGCGCTCGCCCATCAGCCGGTCCCCCGCGGCGGCCGCGTCGCGATCGTCACGAATGCCGGAGGACCGGGGATCCTGTGCACCGACGCGCTCGTCGGCGCGGGACTCGCGATCGCGGAGCTGTCGCCCGCGACCCGTCGCGGCCTCGCGCGGGCGCTGCCGGCCGAGGCCTCCACGCACAACCCGGTCGACATGATTGCCTCCGCGGACGGCACCCGTTACCGCCGCGCGCTCGACCTGGTCGTGCGCGACCCGGGCGTGGACGGGGTCATCGCGATCTTCGTCTCTCCGATCATGATCGACGCCTTCGAGGTCGCGCGCGCGATCGCCGGCGCTTCGCGGGGAGTCAAGCCCGTGCTGTCGGTCTTCATGGGCAAGCAGCGCTCGGACGAGGGGTTGGCGCTGCTGCGCGAGCGCGGCGTACCCGTCTACCGCTTCCCCGAGGACGCCGCCGCGGCGATGGCGGGGCTCGATCGCTATCGCGTCCTGCGCGACCGGCCGACGGGCCGCCGCATCCGCTTCCGCGTGGACGCGGGGCGGGCGCGGCGGGCGATCGCGGCGGCGCGGCGCGCGGGCCGCACGCTTCTGTCGTCCGGCGAGGCGTTCGAGCTGCTCGCCGCCTACGGCTTTCCGCTCGTGCCCTCCCGGCGGGCGCGCACGGCCGGGGAGGCGGTCGAAGCCGCCGAGGAGCTCGGCTATCCGGTGGCGCTGAAGACGGCGGCGGAAGCGATCGTGCACAAGACCGACGTCGGAGGCGTACGCCTCGACCTGCAAGGCGGCGACGAGGTCGTCCGGGCCTTCCGGGAGATGACCCGGTCGCTATCCCGGCGCGACGCCGCTGCGGGCGTGGTCGTGCAGCGGATGGTGAAGGGCGGACGCGAGGTGATCCTGGGGATGACGCGCGACGCGCAGTTCGGGCCTGTCCTGATGTTCGGTCTCGGCGGCATCTTCGTGGAGGTCATGAAGGACGTCACCGTGCAGCTCCATCCCCTGACCGACGTCGCGGCCCGGCAGATGATCGAGCGGATCGAGGGTTACCCGATCCTCGCGGGGGCGCGCGGCGAGCCGGGGGTTGCGCTCGATCTCGTCGCGTCCTGCCTGCTGCGTCTCTCGCAGATGGTGGGGGACCTGGAGGACGAGCTCGCCGAGATCGACGTCAACCCGCTGATCGTAGGGAAGCGCCGGGCCGATTCGTTCGTCGTCGATGCCCGGGTGGCGCTCGCCGCCCGCTGAGGCGGCGAGCGCCCGGAGGGCCTACTCCTCGCGGCCGCCGTCGGGGACCATCCCCCGGGGCTTCATCGGCCGGTCGTCGGCGGGGCGCAGCGCGCCCGCCTTGTCGAGCTGCTCGGGGGTGAGCAGGTTCTTGATCCGGATCAGGAGGGTCATGTGCGCCGTCTTGATCTGTTTCTCGAAGTCCATCGCCTGGCTCGCCAGCGACAGCGCGGCCGCCTCGTTGACCTTCGGGGCCTGCAGCTCCTCGTGGAGCTGCTCGCTGACACGCTGGAGCGAGGTCTGGACGTCGAGCACCTTCTGATGGGTCTCGTTGATTCCCTTCTTGATCGTCGCGGTCTGCTCGTCGGTCAGGCCGAGGGCGATCTGGTTCGACAGGATCAGGTCCGGCGGAAAGAGCGAGCGATCCATCGGCGGCCCGCCGTGGAAGCCCCCGCCCGGCCCGGGATGGGGGCCGCCCGGCTGGCCGGCGGCCTGCGCGGTGAGAGCGAGGCCCAAGACGAGGGGAAGCGCGAGAAGTGCTTTCATCGGAGGCTCCTATTCGGGAAGGGTGATCGAGGACAGCGTGAGCGTCGGGGTGGAGGCGGAGATCGTCCGGTCGAGCGGATCCAGGAACACGGAGGTCGGCGCGGACCACGCGGCGAGGTCGCGGGCGTTGGCGAGCGCGACGTCGGCGGATCCCTCCGGTGCCAGCCGATCGACGACCGAGAGTGCGAGCATCGTGCCGGCAGCGACCGCGGCCACCGCGGGCAAGAGGCTGGGGCGCCGCGGTGCGCGAGCGCGCGCCTCGGCCGAGCGCATCGTCGCCGCGAATGCGGGGGCGCGCTCACGATCGGCCGCCGAGAGCGCACGGAACAGGCCGTTGAGATCGTTCATCGCGGGCCTCCCTCCGCCAGCAGGGCGCGCAGGCGCTTCTTGCCGCGGTCGTAGTGCACGCGCGCCGATCCGACGCCGATGCCCATCGCCTCCGCCGCGGCCTCGACCGTCCATTCCTCGGTGAAGACCAGATGCAGCACCTCGCGCTGGCGGGGCGACAGGCGCGCCAGCGCGCGGGCGAGGGGCGCGACGTCGGGCGGCTCGCTCACCGCGACGGGGCCCACCGACAGCCGCGCGAATCGCGCCAGGCGGCGGGCGACGAGGCCGGCACGGCGCCGCTCGGAGGCGGCGGTGCGCCGGATGACGCCGAACAGGAACGTCTTGAGGGCGGAGCGGCCTTCGAACCGGGCCTCCCCCGAGAGAACCTTGACGTAGGCCATCTGCAGCACCTCCTCGGCGAGGCTCCGATCGCGTCCGCAGCACGCCATCGCCCAGGCGAAAGCGTCGGGGTGGAGGGCCTCGACCTCGACGCCCAGCTCAGGCAGGGCGGTGTGCTCGATCGTCATTTCCATCGTCGTCATGATGTGAGTGGATCGGGACGGGCCGCCATATGACGGCGGAAGGTCAACGGCGCGGGGTCCCGACGCTCGACCGCACGGCGGCTCTGACGAGGCCGGCGCCTTCGCTCCTCGAGATGGCACCGGTACCGACGAGGACGTCGACCTCCCGCGCTACGCACTGCACGAACTGTCCGTGGCTCCGCCAGGCCGCGAGCGGGCTGCACGCGCCGAGCGAGGCGTCGCAGTTCTCGTCGACGTCGTTGCCGGGAAGCTCGGGTCGTCCCGGGCCCCGCGCGGCGCTCGCGTCGTCGCAGTCCCCTCCGGCCGTCACGTACCCCGGCGGCACCTCGGGCCCGCACACCTGGAGGACGTCTCCCGCCACGCCGAATCCGTCCCCGTCGGCGTCGCGGTACCAAGTCGTGGTCGAAAGCCCGTCATCCGCGCCGTTCGCGCAGTTGTCGTCGAGCTGGTTGCACACCTCGGGGGCCCCGGGGAAGATCGCGGGATCGTCGGGCGCGCAGTCCGCCGCATTGAGCGAGCCGTCGCCGTCGCGGTCCGCGGGAACGGACAGCGGATTGCCGGGATCGGCCCCGGAGTCGAGCTCGTCCCGGTCGAACGCGCCGTCCTCGTCACGATCGATCCCGATGCGCGTCCCGTTTCCCGGCGGGACGGCGGTGAAGGTCAGCTCCTGCCCCGGTGCGGCCGCGAGCGCACGCAGCGCCGCGCTGTCGAGCGGCGGCTCGGCGGCGCGATCGCTCCGGAAGGTCGCCGTCGCCGGGTCGAGGAGGTAGCCGCGGGCGATGCCACCTGCGTTCCCCTTGACGACCAAGTCGCACTCGTTCGTCGTCAGCGTGAGCACGGTGGCGCACCGCGCGGCCAGCAGGTCGATCCGGTCCGACACCGCTTGTCCGCTCCCCGGGCCGAGTGTGACCTGCTGTCCGACGATCGGCGCCAGGTCCGAGTCGAACGCGAACATGAACTCCGCGAGGTTCGACCGCTGGAGGTCGGCGACCGTGGTGTCGGGCGAGAAGCTGAACTGGAGCGACTTGAGGAACCGCGGCACCGTGTCGATCGCGCCGTCGTGCGCGAAACCGAAGCCGCGGATCTGGGGGCCCTGGTCGTCGTTGTCGCCGGGACGGATCGAGGGGACGTCGGGCATCCCGAACATCCCGACCTTCTGGTAGACGTTGCGCAGGTGAGGCACCTTGAAGTTCTGCGGCACGGCGTCGAAGCTGGAGCCGCCGCCGGTCCCGAAGAAGCCCCTCGAGCGATCGAGCGTGTGGCAGGTGCCGCAGCGGTTCCCGTCGGTCAGGGCGCCTCCGAAGGTGTTGCGCCCGGCCAGCTGCGCGCTCGTCAGCGCGTTGTCCAGCTGGCGGACCGGATTCGGCGGGTAGGAAAGCTGCAGGACGAAGTCGGTGAACGCCTGCATCTCCGCGTCGGTGAGCGGCCCCGTGCTCCCCAGGAGGCCTTCGAAAGCGACGTTGAACTTCTTGAACGCGTGATCCTCGTCGAGAGCGTCCCCTCCGGCGTCGTTCCCCCCCGTCCGGTCGCCGCGCCAGTGCATCGGGCCGGCGTTCGCCATCCCGCGCAGCGACTGCGTCGTCATCGGCCCCTTCATCGGGTGGAAGAAGAGGTCGTCGGCCGGGCCGACGACGAACGGATTGGGGTTGTTGAGGACCGCGCCGTCCGGGTTGCCGAGGTCCCACCCGAGCTGGTCGAGATCGCCGAAGACGTGACAGCTCGCGCAGGCCGAATCGCCGCGGGACGACGTGGCCGCCGCGTCGTAGAGGAAGCGCCGGCCGGCGAGGATCGAGGCCGGCTCGGGGTTGTACAGCGCAACCTTCCCGATCTCCCGCCGGAGCTCCGTGTCCACGATCGCGACCGCGTTGTCGAAGCGCGTGAGCACGTAGAGCCGCCGCCGGGCCGCGTCGACGGCGAGGCCCGCGGGGCCGCCGCCGGTGACCGGGATCTGGGCGCCGGTCGAGGGGACGAAGGTGTCGTCCGCGAGCTGTGCGGTCGAGAACACCCCGATCTTGCTCGAGCCGAGCGCGGCGACGTAGAGGGTCCCCCCGTCCGGGGAGAACGCGAGATCGACGGGAAACGCGAGGCTCTTGGCGTTCTCGTCGGGCGTCCCCGGAAACGAGTCGTAGTCGATGTGCTTGTTGATATGGCGCGTGCGGACCTGTCCCGGCGACAGGATCGAGATCCGGCTCTCGGCGATGTGCCCGCGGACCGTCGATCCGCCCGTGATGCCGGGCCCCTCGAACCGCACCTCGTTGCGCGCGTCGGTGTTCGCGACGAAGACCTCGCCCGTGCCCGGATGGACGGCGAGATGGAACAGGGTCGTCCCCACGCCGGACCACGAGCCCGTCTCGGCCGGGGGATCGGCGAGCGCATCGATCGTGAAGACGTCCTTGTCGGGGAGCGAAAACTTCACCGCGGCGTCCCAGCTCCGCCCGATCCCGTCGAACCAGTGGCTGCCGTCGAACTTCACGACGAGCCCGGTCTCCGGCGCGGGGTCGCCCGCGGCGTCGGCGTGCGGCGGCGGGAGCTCGCCGTCCGGAATGGCTCCTTCGTGGATCGTCGTCGTGCGATTGCCGGAGTGGAAGACCGACGCGTACACCTTCGAGCCGTCGGGGCTCACGGCGAGGCCGCGGGGCGTATCTCCGAACAGGGTCACGATCGACAGGGGCGTGCCCCCGAGCCCGGCTCCGGGATCCCCGGCGTCGAACACCCACACGTCCGCGCGCCCGACCCCCGGAGTCTGGAGCTGCGGGTCGTACGGGACGTTCTGCCCGCGGTGGGCGCAGCTGACGAACGCTCTGTCGCCACCGGGCCCCGCGAACACGATGTCCGCCGGCTCGTCACCGACGAGCAGCGTGCGCGTCACGCGGGGCGGCTGTGACGCGAGGTCGACGATGCTGACGCTGTCGGAGAGGTGATTGACGACCCAGGCCTGCGTGCCGTGCAGCGCGACCGCGATCGGCTCGAGCCCCACCGGAACGACGTGCGCGCGGATGAGTCCCGTGGTGCCGACGTCGAAGATCTCGAGCTTGCCGTCGGGTGTGTTGACGGCGAAGAGCCGGGCACCGTCGGCCGAGAGCGCGAGGGGCCGCGTCAGCCCGCTCTCGAAGGCGGTGAACGACGCGGAGGAGCGCGGTGCCGCCGGTGCCGCCGTCAGCGCGCGCAGCGAAATCGCCCCAAGAACGATCGCGCCGAAGATTGCTACGGCCGAGGCCGAACGGAAAGAGGCTCCCACGATGGCCGGAAATATACCGTCAGATCGGGAGCCTAAGGCCCTCCTCTGCGATGCCGAAACCCCGGCGGAGGAGCAGCGCGCGCGCTTGTCCTTCCGGGTCGAGGAGCAAGTTGGAGTGGTTGAAGTGCGTGAAGAGGACCGTGATGTCGCCGGACCGCACGCGCGACTCCAGAAGATCCATCGTCTCGGGGACGAGCGGATGGCCGATCGAGCGGACGTCGCGACCGGGAAGCTCGCTCGTCGCGTAGAACGTGCCGTCGAGGATCGCGATGTCGCAGCCGCGCAAGGCTTCGGGCAGCGACGGATTCCAGGTGGACCAGCGGTCCGTGTCGGGGACGTACAGAATCGTGATCTTCGGTCCCTCGATCCGGTAGCCGACCGTGTCGGAGTCCTCGTCGCGATGGGGCACGGCCAGCGGAGTCACCCGAATCCCCGGCTCGAGCTCGTACGTCTGTCCGGGCGGGGTCTCGACGATGCGGATCTCCTCGCGGGCGAGAAGGCGGCTCCACGGCCCGTTGTCCCGCAGGAATCGCGCCATGCGGGGGGTGGCATGCACCGGTAGCCCGCGCGTGTGCAGGGCCTCGAATCCGAAGAAGGCGAGCCCGAGGTAGTGCCCGACGTGAGCGTGGGTCAGCAAGACGCCGTCGACCGGCGCGCGATCGACGCCGGCGGCCGGTGCCGACGCCGAGCGGGGCAGCAGCTCGAGCTGATCTCTGAGGTCCGGAGTGGCGTCGATCAGGTACCGGCGGCCGCTGGCCGGGACGACGATGCCGAGGGAAGCCACCCGGAGCCGCCGCACCGGATCGCGGCGCGCCGCCTCGCAGTGAGCGCACCGGCACGCGGCGTGCGGCACGCCTCCGTCTTGCGCGGTGCCGAGAACGACGACGTAGGGGGTATCCGCCGCGTCGGGCGGAGAACAGCCGAGAAGCGCGGCGGCGAGCAGGAGCACGCCCGCGCGCCGCGCTCTCCGCAGGTCAGAATCCGATGCCGATCGAGACGTGGGGCCCCGAGATACCGATGAAGCCTGCCACGCCGTCACGCGGCCGATCATAAGGCACCGGGGCTATGACGTAGGGCGGGGGAGGCGCCGCCACGTAAACCGGCGCCGCCACGTAAACCGGTGGCGCCACGACGTACGCGGGACGAGCCACGACGTACGTGGGCCGCGCGACGACGTAGGCGGGCCGCGCGACGTAGGCGTGCCGTACCGTGCACGCGTGCCGATGAGCGCCGTGACCGTGACCGTGACCGTGGTGAGGCTTCGCGTCGGCCTGGGTCGTCGAGACCCCCAGGGCGGCGAGCGCGATCGCGAGGGCGGGAACGGCGCGGTAGAGCTTGCTGCGGAAGGGTCTCATGGTCGTTTCTCCTCTGACTTCGACCCTGTCGATTGCCAGATGCGCGCCAGGCCCCGACCCCGCGAGAAACCGGGATCTTTCGCCGCCGATGTCGCCGGAGGAGGACGCGGCCCGGGACGGGCTGTCCTCTAGTGGGACGCGATCCAATCCGCGATCGCGGCGATCGCGTCGGGTGCCACGCGTCCGGGTGCGCCGTACTCGGAGCCCGTGGACATCCCTTCCACCGCGATGAAGAAGTGGTTGAGGCCCGGAAGGCTCCGGTAGGTGATCCGGTCCCCCGCGGTGCCGACCGACGAGCGCAGCGCTTCGAAATCGAGGTCCTTGCGCACCTCGAAGTCTTTCTCGCCCTGGAGCACGAGAACCGGGATCTTCGTCGCGCGCAGCGAGCGCTCGGCGTCGACCGCGAGCACCTCGCGCCAGTACGCCGCGGGACGGCCGAGGATCCGGGGATCGACGGCAACCGAGGGGGCCCGGACGGAGGCGAATCGGGCGGCGACGATCGAGGCCTGCTCCGCGGCCGCCTCGCCGTCCAGCCCGAGCAGCGTCGCCCCAGCGGCCGCCTGCTCTTGCATGCGCACGTCGGGGGCCCTGTGCGCGAGCGCAAGCAGGACCAGGCCCCGCACGCTCCCCGCGCGCTCGGCGAGCGCGGGCGCCAGCGTCGCCCCCTCCGCATGCCCGACGAAATAGACACGACGCGGATCCACGCCACGCGCCGTGGCGATCTCGCGCATCGCACGCAGGACCGCGTCGACGCTCGAGCCGGCGGCGTCGAAGCGGATCGAGGCGATGCCGCGGTCGGCGAGGCCCTCCGCAAGATCGGCGAGCGGCTTGTTGGGTCCGACCGTCCCGTCGCGATCGGCGGCGCTCGCCCCGGGAAGCAGGACGACGGCGGGCACGGGGCGCGTCGCGGGCGGTACGAGAACGGTCGAGGCGGCGAGCAGGAACGAGAGCATGGTGCGGAGTCTACCTGGTACCCTGGCCGCGTGTCGCGCCTCGTATTCCCGCTCGCGCTCATCTTTCTCGTGGCGTGCGGCAAGACGGGGCCGCTGCGTCCGCCGGCTCCCCGGGGCCCCTTCCCGCCCTCGGGGGTGGATGCGCGCCAGTTGGGCTCCGAAGTCGAGGTCGTTTTCACGCTTCCGGCGCCGCGGGGGACCTCGAAGTCCCAGGCGCTCGGGCGCACGGAGGTGCTCCGGGTCGCGTATCCGCGCGGCGTGACGCCTCCCGTCGACCCGGACGCCTTCCGGTTCCGCGGGGAGATCGTCGCGCAGATCGGCCCCGTGGCGGCGGGGCCCGAGCACCGCCTCGTGGTCCGAGACACGGGCCTTGCGTCCCTCGGGGGCGGAGGGATCGGCTGGACCCTGCGCTACGGTGTCAGGGTGCGGGACCAGACGGGCCGCTCGTCCGCCCTCGTCGTCGCACGCGATCTTCAAACCGTCGAGCCGAAGCCGTCCCCGGACGGCCTCAAGGGGGAGGCGACCGCCGACGGAATCCGTCTGAGCTGGAGCGCGCCCGCCGGGGTCGAGGAAGCCCGGTACAACGTCTATCGCGGGTCCGTCGGCGGTCCGCTCGGCGAGCGTCCCCTCAACGTGCAACCGCTCGAGAGCCCGGACTACCTCGATACGACGTCCTCGGTCGGGGAGCGGTACCGGTACGTCGTGCGCACGGTCGCGGCGGCCGGGCCGCCCTACCGCGAGAGCGAGTCGTCGGCCGCCGCCGAGGTGGACGCGTCGGACCGCTTTGCGCCGGCCCCTCCGTCGGGCCTGGTCGTGGTCCAGGAGGGGAAGGCCGTCCGTCTGCTCTGGAACCCCGGTGCCGAGCGCGATCTCGATGGCTACCGGGTCTATCGGCGTGGGGCCGACGGATCGTGGGCGCCGCTCGGCGCCGGCATCGTGCGGCAGCCGTCGTTCCTCGACACCGACGTGCTGCCCGGCGACCGGCTCGCCTATCGGGTGACCGCCGTCGATCGGGCGACGGTCCCGAACGAGAGCGCCCCCTCCGAGGGCGCGGAGATCCTGGTCGGGAGCGAGCCGTGACGCCGCTGCGCTTCGCGAAGATGTCGGGGGCGGGGAACGATTTCGTCGTCCTCGACTCCGAAGCCGCGAGGATGCTTCCGCCCGACCCTTCGGCGTGGGTGAGGGGCGTCTGCCGGCGCGGCATGTCGGTCGGGGCCGACGGGGTCCTGATCGTCACCCCATCCGGCCCCGGTCGCGTCCGGGTCGACTTTTTCAATCCCGACGGGAGCGCCGCGTTTTGCGGCAACGGGACGCGCTGCGCGGCCCGCTTCGCGTCGGTGCGCGGGTGGTGCGGCGATCGCGCCGTCCTGACGACCGCCGTGGGGGAGGTCCCGGCGGAGATTCGCGACTCCCGCGTACGGCTCACGCTCCCGCCGCCTCGAGACATGGGCATGCGCACGTTGAGTGCGCACGGCGAGCGATTCGAGGGGCGCCTGGTGGACTCCGGCGTGCCTCACTTCGTCGTCCTCGTGGAGGACGTCGCTCTCGTGCCTCTCTCCGTGATCGGACCGATCCTCCGTGCGGACCCGGCATGGGGCGCCGCCGGAGCGAACGTGGACGTGATCTCGGAGGCCCAAGGTGGCGTCTGGCGCGTGCGTACCTGGGAGCGGGGCGTGGAGAACGAGACCCTCGCTTGCGGAACCGGCGCCGTCGCCGCCGCCCTCGCGGCGCGCCTGGCCGGGGCGGGCGAGCGGGTCCTCATCCTTCCGGCGAGCGGGGTGGAGCTCGCGGTGACGCTTCCCGGTGACCCGGGCGCGCCCGCCTCGGCCGTCCTCGAAGGGGACGCCCGCTTCGTGTTCGAGGGGACGCTCGCCGCCGAGGCCCTCTAGTTGAGGCCGCGCTTGCGGCGCTCCTCCAGGGTTTCCTCGTAAACCCGCTCGAAGACGGTGCGCACGAAGCTCGGCTTCGCCGCGAGGTCGAACCAGGTCGCTGCCTTGGGATCGGCCATCGCGCGGTCGATGAGCTGGTCGCGCGGGTCGAGGTCGATGAAGCCCTTCGCGATCCGGCCGCGGACCCACGCGAACGCATCGCGCAGGTGCCGGACCGTCTCCCCGTCGACCGGAGGGCCGGTCAGCGGGACGAGCGTGATGTTCTCCATCTGCGCGAGGTCGCTCAGCAGCGAGATCCAGCGTCCGATCGAGGCGTCGCCCGCGTAGGGATTCCGGTCCGAGACGAAGAGATCTCCGATCGCCATGATCCCCGCCTGCGGGATCTCGACCCAGAGGTTCCCCTCGCTGTGCGCGCGGGGGAGCGGGTAGATCACCACCCGGCGCTCCGGATCGTCGAGCGTGAACGGCCCGTCGGAGACTAGGACCGGGGTCGGACGCTCGGGTGAGATCCACGCGGCCGGATCGGGGGCTCGCCGCTTGGTCTCGGCCCCGAAATCGTACGCGGGGTCGGCGAGGCGATCGCGCGCGGCGGAGCCGGCGACGATCAGCGTCGACGTGGGAAACGCGCGCGCCCCGCCGGCTGCGTCCGCGTGGGGATGGGTGAGCACGAGGTAGCGCACTTGCTGCTTGGACGCCTTGGCGATCGCGGCGAGAAGCGCGTGCGCCGCCTCGGGCGTCGGCTGGGCGTCGACGACGAGCAGCCCGTCCTTCCGCTCGATCACGAGCGAGTTCGCCTCGCCGCTGTAGAGCGTGACGCCGCGGGAAAGCTCCCGGACCTCGAACTCTCCGACGCGGCCCGCTGCGGCGGGCGGCGCGGTGGCGGCGAGGGCGAGACCGATCAGGACGGCATGACCCGGGCGCATCGGCGGAGGCTACCACCGGACCTCGGGAGCGGCTACTTGGCGGCCGCCGGAAAGCCCTCGGGCCACGCGAGCGCGTACAGCCGCGCGCCGGTCGTGACGCGCTTGACGTAGAGCCGCGTCTCCGGGATCGGGATCCGCTCGACGAAGCGCTCGTCGTCCAGGGAGGCGCCGCCGCTCCACCGCTCGACGCGCGCCGGCCCTCCGTTGAAGGCGGCGAGCGCTTTCGACTGCGACCCGCCGAACCGGCGGACGTAGTCGGCGAGGTGGCGGGTTCCGAGCTTCACGTTGACCGCGGGATCGAACAGGTCGTCGGTCTTGAAGCCCGCCAGCCGGTGGCGGCGCGCGAGCTCCGCGCCGACGTCGGGCATGACCTGGAGCAGGCCGCGTGCCCCGGCGGAGGAGATCGCGAACGGGTTCCAGCCGCTCTCCTGGAGGGCGACCGCCGCGACGAAGTTCGGGTCGAGCCCCGCGGCGCGCGCCTCGGCGGTGAGCGCCGGCGTCGGAGGGGCCGGGAGGAGCAGCCGCCACAGGTCGCGCGGGATGGAGGACGGCCGCGCGCGGTCGCGATCGCCGATGGCCCTCTGCGCGAAGGCGATCGCCTCCGACACGGCGTGGGCGTCGAGCGCCGAAGCCGCCGCCTCGACGGCGAGCGGAATCGCCGCCTCCTTCGGCGCGGACGCGATCGCGGCCTCGTAGCACTGCGACGCGTCGTCCCAGGATCCGAGCCGGACCCAGCGTCGCGCGGCCGAAAGCCACGTCCCCGCGGGGCCGATCCGGCTCGGATCGACCGGCGGGGGCGAAGCCGCAGGCGCGCTCTGGCGCGGCGACCCGGCGCGTCGCGCGGCGAGGAGGCCGTAGTAGTGGTTCGGATAGGCTGCGGCGATGCGGCCAAACGCTTCGCGCGCGGCCGCCTGGCGCCCGGCCGCCTCGAGACGGCGCGCCTGCCAGTAGAGCGCCGTGATCCGCACGCCGTCGGGTGCATCGTCGCGCGCGAGGGCGCGCGCGAATCCCGCGTCCGCCTCCGCGCCCAGACCCAGGTCGAACGCCGCCCACGCCTCGCGCAGCAGCGCGAGCGGGTCGGCCTTCGACCCCGCGCGCACGCGGTAGCGCCGGTACGCCTCGAGGGTCCTGCGGGACGGGACGCCTTCGATCGCGCGCGCGAGGTCGAGCAAGGCGCGCTCACGCCACGGAGATCCTCCGCGCGAGGCGAGCGCTTCCATCCCCGAGCGCCACGCTCCGCCGCGTCCTTCGTTTCCGGCCCATCGCGCTTCGGCGTACGTCGCGCCGTCACGCTCCGAAGGGCCGCCCGTCCGCGCCCTGGCGAGGAGAGGCCGCGCCTCGGAGCCGCGGCCCAGCTTCACCAATCCGAGGGCCTCCACGAGCGCCTCTGCCGGCGTGGCCGCCTGAGCCGATCCCGCCGGGCGCGCAAGGCGCGCGAGGGCGATCGCGGTCTGCGGCGAGCCGTCCTCGAGGAACGTCGCGGCCCGCTCCGCGAGCGCACGCCGCTGGACGTCGTCAAAGCGCGGTGCCGCGTCGGGGAACAGCTCGGCGTAGGCGTCCTCGATCGCGGAGACGTCGCGGGGCTCGGCGGCGAGCGCGGCCGCCGCGAGCCGTCGTGCGGCGCGCGGTCGCTGCCCGTGCCGGATCGCGATCTCCGCAGCCACGCGGGCGGGCTCGACTCCCGGGACGCGCTCGAGCTCGTCGAGGGCACGTATCCCGTCGCCGGCTGCGTCGAGGGCGCGCGCCCGGGTCTCGAGGGCATCGTCGCGCCGGGGGAACCCGGCGACCCCCGCCGCGCGGCCCGCCGCCTCCGCGGCGTCGGCGTGACGGCCCGTCGCTTCGAGCCCCCGCGCGCGGAGCAGCAGCGCGTCGGTCGCGAGCGGATGGTCGGCGCGCAGCTCTTTCGGGAGCACCCGGAGGATGTCGCGCAGGCGCCCGGACGACTCCAGGTGGCGTGCGGCCAGCACGCGCGCCTCGGGCTCCCACGCGGGGGCGCGATAGCGCTCGAGCAGGCGCTCGACCTCGTGGAGCCCCCGTTCGTCGTTCCCCTGCGTGAAGGCCTTCACCGCCGCCTCGAGCGGAGGAGGCATCGTGCGCGCGTCGTTCCATCGGATCGTGCGCTTCGCCCAGAACACCGCCGCCGCACCGGCCAGCAAGACCGCGCCGGCGAGGACCGACGCGAGGGCGAGGCGCCGCACGCTAGTGAAGGAGGGAGGCGTCGCCCCCGGCGAGGACCTGGACGAACGCCTCCTCGAGGAGCTTGGCTCCCGAGGCGCCCAGATCGGGGAAGCGCCGCGCGTACGTCTCGCGGCCGCGCGCGAGCTGCTCGTTCAGCCGGCCCGCAAGGTCACCCTCGCGGCGCCCGAGCACCACGGCTTCCTCGTTGTAGAGCCGGATGTCGGTCGCGACGAGCCGCGCGAAGCGCCGCGCTTCCTCGCGCCGCGGATCGGCCTGCGTCCCCGCCGGCTCGGACCACGGCGCCAGCTCGGTCGGCGCGGGAGCCTCGGAGACGGCCGCCGCGACGGGCTGTGCGACGGGAGCGGGCGCCGGCGACGTCGCCTTTGAGGGTGAGGGCGGGGGCGCGGTGGGCCGAGGCTCGGCGGTCGCTTCGACCGCCGTCCCCGAAAGGTTCTTCAGGCGACGCCAGGCAAGATCGAGCTCGAGCCTGAGGCGCGCCGCTTGGCACAGGAGCGACAGCGCCGCGGGAGACCACGGCTGCTCGCCCGCCTGCCGCTCGGCGACGACGAGCGCGACCGTCTTCCCGGCGACGCGCACCGGCAGCCCGACCACCTCGGCTTGCCGGCCCTGCCCGAACTCCGGCGCCTGCTCGCCGCTCCCAAGCGTCCGCCACCTGACGTCGGTCTCCTCCGAGACCGAGCCGAGCCATCCGCCCCCGGGCGGGATCGTCACCGCACGGTGGCTGGCCGCGGCCGAGGGTGGGTACCCGATCGAGCTCCAGCCCTTGAATCGCCCTTCCCGGAGGAGGTAGATCGCCGCGCGAGGGCTCCCCGCCGCGGTCCCCTCGAGCAGGGCGCGGAAGATCTCCGACGGCGACAGGAAGCTCGCCAGCTCGGCCATCTTTCTGTCGAGCGTCTCGAGTGAGGCGTTCTCGTGGGTCTCCGAGGTCACCGGCCACCCCCGTCATCCGAAAAACGCGGGTCGGAGAGGAGGGGGCCGAACTCCGCGAAACCCGGCAGCAGGCCGCGGATGTCCGGAGCCAGCGCCACGGCGCGGGCGAGGTGTCGGATGGCGGACTCCACCTGTCGCGTCCGCGCGAGTGCGGAGGCGAGGTTCAAGCGGTAGGTCGATCGATCGGGCGCCAGCTCCACGGCTTTCTCGTACGCCTCCGTCGCTTCCTCGAGCCGGCCCTCGTCCTCGAGGGCGTTTCCGAGGTTGTTCCAGCTCAGATCGTACGACGGGTCGATCGCGAGCGCGCGCCGGAAGCAGCGGACCGCCTCCGCCCGCTCGCACGACTCGAGCAGGGCGTTGCCCAGATTGTTCCAAACCTCGGGATCGCCGTCCTGGCGCGCGAGCGCCGTCCGGTAGGCGTGGGCCGCGTCCTCGAGGCGTCCGAGCTCGGCCCAGGCGTTCCCGAGGTTGTACCAGATCTCGTATTCGTACGGATCGAGATCGGCGGCTCGACGATACGCCTCCGCCGCGGCGAGGGGCTGGCGCAGGCCGTCGTGCGCGAACCCGAGGTTGAACCAGACCTGGGGAGCGATCGGCTCGATCTCGAGCGAGCGCACGAAGCAGCGCTTGGCGCCTTCGAAGTCCCCCCGGTCGGCGCGCACGGTTCCGAGGTTGAACCAGCATTCGCAGGCCTCGGGATCGATCCCCAGCGCTCGCTCGTAGGCCGCCACAGCATCGTCGGGGCGGCCGACGTGAACCCAGGCGTTCCCGAGGTTGTTCCAGGCTTCCACGAAGTCGGGCTTGATCGCGACCGCGCGCCGGAAGGCCTCGATCGCCGCCCAGCTCTCGCCGCGGGAGTCCTCGGCATTGCCGAGCTCGAGCCAGGCTTCGTGGTCGTCCTCGTCCCGGAGCTCGATCGCCCGCCGGAACGACGCGACCGCCTCGTCGTGACGGCCGGCGCGCTCCCGGGCGCGACCGAGGTTGCTCCAGGCGTGTCCCAGCGCCGCATCGGCCGCGATCGCGCGCTCCCATGCGGCGATCGCGCCTTCGAGATCCCCCGACGCGAATCGGGCGACCCCGTCTTCCAAGTGAAGGAGCGCCGTCGTGGGCTCGGACGCGTCGCGGCCGGGTGCCGTGGGCGACGGACCGGGGAATTTCACGCGACGCACTCCGCGTGCGAATGCACGGCGGCGAGACGAGTCGCGTCGAGGCGGGATCCTGTGAGTCACGATGTTCGCGTGGCCCGGGCTCAGGCCGCCCCGGAGTGGTGATCTTGTACCATGAGCCCGACGATTCGGTCAACGGAGCGACGATGAAGAATCGACGCACGCTCGCGTCCGAGCGCGTGATCGAGGGGACCGGGCTCCACTCCGGGCGCACGGTGCGGATGCGGCTGGTGCCCGCGCAGGCGGAGAGCGGGATCGTGTTCGTGAGGGCCGACGAGCGCGGCGCCCGCATTCCCGCACGCCTGGAGTACGCGGGCCCGAGCTTCTACGCGACCGTCCTGGAGAAGGACGGCGTGTCCGTGAGCACGATCGAGCACCTGATGGCCGCGCTGTACGCCCTGCAGGTCGACGATCTCGACGTGGAGATCGACGGGCCCGAGGTCCCGATTCTCGACGGCTCGTCGAAGCCCTTCGTCGACGCGCTGCTCGAAGCCGGCTTTCGCGAGCACGACGTGCCCCGGAGCTACATCCACGTCGTCAAGCCGATCTCGGTCTCCCACGAGGAGAAGTCGGTCTCGGTCCACCCGTGCGCGGAGTACCGGATCACCTACGCCATCGACTTCGACCACCCGGCCCTGGGGTACCAGGAGCTGACCGCGTCCCTGTGGCGGGCGGAGCAGTTCGTCGAGAAGCTGGCGCCGGCGCGGACCTTCACCTTCGAGCGGGAGATCCAGGCCTTGCGCGCGCGGGGGCTCGCGCAGGGCGGGTCGCTCGACAACGCGGTGGTCGTCGGGGACGCGGGGATCTTGAACCCCTCGCTGCGCTTCACGGACGAGTTCGTGCGCCACAAGATGCTCGACCTCACCGGGGACCTCTCCCTGCTCGGGCACCCGCTCCTCGGCCACGTCGTCGCCTACCGGGCCGGCCACGACCTCCACGCGCGCCTCGCGCGCAAGATCGCGGCGTCCACCGAGAGCTGGTTCCTGTCCCCCAAGCTCGAGGCCGACGCCCTGGCCGCCGAGCAGGGTTGAGCGGCATGCGGCGCGGCCTGTGGTGGGGCGCCGTCGGCGTCGTCGCGAGTATCACGCTGCTGTGGCTCGCGTACCGCTCCAGCCTGCGCGTCGCCGAAGCCGGGGCCGAGATCGCGGAGAGCCGGCAGCTCCTCGCGATGCTCACCCTCGCGATCGTCGTGCTCGCGCTCGGGTTCGTGGGCGTGCTCGTCCGGAACGTGGTCCGGCTCGTCGTGGATCGCAAGCGCGGCGTGCTCGGCGCGCGCCTGCGGACGAAGCTCGTCTTCTTCTTCCTCGCCCTCGTGCTCCTGCCGGCGTTCCTCCTGTCCTTCGGCGCCGCGAGCTTCATCAAGACGACGGTGCAGCAGCTCCTGCGCACGCCGGTGGACGACGTCACCCGGCAGGCCAAGGCCATCGTCAAGGAGGCGGGCCGCCGCGAGGAGGACCTGTTGCTGCGCCACGCCACGCTGCTCGCCGCCGTGCTGGCGGACGAGCCGACCCGCGCGCGGCTCCACGTCTGGCGCGAAGCCGAGGCGTTCGAGCTGGCCGCTCTCTCCCCCCGCGACGGCCCCTCGATCGTCGATGCGGCCGCGCTCCCCGCCGGTAAGCGCCTCGACATCCCGGTGGTCCGCGAGACGGTCGACCGCGCGGCGCGTCTCGCAGCGCGGTCCAAGACGACGGTGTTCGACACCGTTGCGGTGGGAGGAGGCGTTCTGCTCATCGGCGCCGCGCCGGTCCCCGGCGACCGGGGCGCCGCGGTGGTCGGCCAGATCGTCAAGGGCGACATGGCGGCGCGGCTCCAGCTCATCGACGACGCCGACAGCGCCTACGCGCTGTACCGCGGGGAGCGTCGCGAGGTGCTCCGCCTCTACTACTTCCTCATCGCGCTGGTGGGCCTCGCGATCGTGTTCGTGTCGTCTTGGATCGGGTTCTATGTCTCCCGCAGGATCACGGTACCGCTGGAACAGATCGCCGCCGCCTCGCGCGAGATCTCCCAAGGGAACCTGGGTGTCCGCGTGCTGACCAACGTGGGGGACGAGGTCGGGATGCTCGTCGACTCGTTCAACGAGATGGCGGCCGAGCTCCAGGAGAGCCGCGAGGTCATCACGCGCGGGACCGCGGAGCTGAGGCGGAGCAACCAGGCCCTCGACGAGCGGCGTCGCTACATCGAGACCTTGGTCGCGCAGCTCTCGACGGGAGTGATCTCCGCCGACCGCGACATGCGCGTCACCACGTGCAACCCGGCCGCCTCGGCGATGCTCGGCGTCTCGCTCGCTCCCGGAGACGATCTCGGCGCCACGCTGTCGTCCGACCGGCTGGCGCCGCTCTCCGGGCTCGTGGAGGAGGCGCGCGGACGGGAGGGGCGCGCCGGGCGCAAGGACATGCTGCTCGAGCGCCCGGGGGGAACGCTGACCGTCGCCGCTCAGGTCTCCCCGATTCGCGGGTCCCACGGCGAGGACCTCGGCATGCTCCTGATGATCGAGGACCTGACCGACCTCCTGGACGCCCAGCGCGCCGCGGCCTGGCGCGAGGTCGCCCGGCGGATCGCGCACGAGATCAAGAACCCGCTGACGCCGATCCAGCTCGCGGCCCAGCGCCTGAGGAAGAAGTTCTCCGAGGGCTCGCCCGACCTCGCCGGCGTGGTCGACGACTCCACCCAGACGATCGAGCGGGAGGTGTCGGGATTGAAGAAGCTCGTGGACGAGTTCTCGCTCTACGCCCGCATGCCGGGCGCGAAGCCCGAGCCCGTGGATTTCGCGAGCGTCATCGAGTCCGTGGTGGCGCTGTACAGCGTCCACCCGTCGATCCGGTGGCGGCTCGACGTGGCGCCCGATCTCGGCGTGGTGCGCGTGGACCCCGAGCAGATGCGGCGCGCGCTGATCAACCTGATCGACAACGCGATCGCCGCGATGGGCGGGGCCGGCGAGATCTCGATCGCCGCGCGTCCTTTCGCGGGGCCGGGGTCGCTGCGGGTCGAGGTGAGCGATCGCGGCCCCGGAATCCCGGTCCCGGTGCGGGAGACGCTGTTCACCCCTTACGTCTCGACGAAGCCGAAGGGGACCGGCCTCGGCCTTGCGATCGTCCAGCGCGTGGTCGCGGAGCACCACGGCACCATCCGGGTCGAGGATGCGCCGGAAGGCGGGGCCCGCTTCGTCATCGAGATCCCCGCGGAGAACGCGGTCGCGCTGCGCGCGGGAGGCTCCCATGTCGGGTGAGAGGATCCTGATCGTCGACGACGAGCCGGGCGTGCGCTCCATGCTCGAGGCCATCCTCCGGGACGACGGTTACGCCGTCGAGTCGGCGGCGTCGGGCGAGGAAGGCCTCGTGGCGGCCTCCGCGCGCCCCGCGGAGGGGATCCTTCTCGACGTGTGGCTACCCGGGATCGACGGTCTTCAGACGCTCGAGCGCCTGCGCGATTCCGGCGTCGACGCCGAGGTCGTCATGATCTCCGGCCACGGTACGATCGACACGGCGGTGCGGGCCACGAAGCTCGGCGCGTTCGATTTCGTCGAGAAGCCGCTCTCGCTCGAGAAGACGCTCCTCGTCCTGCGCAACGCCCTGCGCCAGAGGCGGCTCCTGCGCCGCAATCGCGCGCTCCTCGATCAGCTCGCCCGCGATACGGAGTTCCTCGGCTCCTCCGAGGCGGCGCAGCGCGTGCGGCGCGAGGCCGACGCGGCCGCGGCCGTGGACGCGCCCGTGCTCCTGTGTGGCGAGCCGGGCTCGGGCCGGGAGACGGTGGCCCGCCGCATCCACGCGGCGAGCCGCCGGGCCGACCAGTCGCTCGTCCAGATTCCGTGCCGCGCGCTCGACGCGGCCGCGGGATCCGCCGTGCTCTTCGGCGAGGGGGATTCCTCCGGCCGGCTCGCCTTGGCCGTACGCGGCTCCGTGTTCCTCGAGGACGTCGATGCGCTGCCCGCCGAGCTGCAGACACGCATCGCGGGCTGGCTCTCCGGCCGGCCCGACGTGCGCCTCCTCGCCAGCGCGGGTCCCGACGCCGCCGGGCTGGCGGCGCCTCTGCGCGAGCACCTCGACGTCGTGCGCATCCAGGTGCCGCCCCTGCGCGAGCGCCGCGAGGACATCCGCGAGGTGGTGCATCGCTTCGCGCGGGACCTCGCGCGCGAGTACGGGCGTCCCGAGAAGTCCTTCCACTCGGACGCGCTGGCCGCCCTCGTGCGTCACGGCTGGCCGGGGAACCTGCGGGAGCTGCGCAACGCGGTCGAGCGGATCGTCTTGCTCGCCCGTGAGGGAGAGGTAGGCGTCGCGGATCTGCCCGCGGAGATGGGAGGGCAAGCGCCGGAGATCGACGACCTGTACCGGCCCTTCGCCTCGCTCGCGGAGGGGGTGAAAGCGTTCGAGCGCTACTTCCTCCGCAGGGTCGTGCGCGAGGCGCGGGGAGATCTGCGGGAGGCGGCGCGGCGGGCCGGGCTGTCGCCCGCCGAGCTCCAGAAGGCGCTCGGCTAGGAGGCGGGGGAGTCCGGGCCGCGTCGCAGCGCGATCGTGGCCGACGTCGCGAGCGCCACCACGGCGCCGGCGAGCACGGCCCCGGCGAACAGCGTCAGCGCGAGCTTCGCCCCGAGCGATCCCGACGGGATCGACCACGAGAGGGTCTGCGCCGTCATGCGGACCCATTGAGCCGCGGCGCCGGCGAAGGTGAACCATCCCTCGGTCTCGTCCCCGGCGAACCGCGGCATGGCGGGCGTCGCCAGGTCGAAGCGCAGGAACGGGAGGAAGCGGGCGGCGAGACCGCCTCCCGCCACGAGCATCGCGGAGAGACCGGCGAGCCGCAGCCCGCGGCGCAGCCGCTCGCGCCGGGACGGAGACGCGTGCGAGGGGCGATCGGGGAGCGACGCCATGACCGAGTCGAAGAACGAAGCGTCGACGGGGACGACGTCGTCGAGCCCGTCGAGGACCTGGGCGAGGCGGCGCTCGCGCGCGAGCAGGATCCGGCACGCCGTGCAAGCCTCGACGTGCCGCGCGAGGCGCAGCGCCGCGCGCGGCGCCAGCTCCCCCTCGACCGACCGGACGATCAGGGGGCGGGCGCGCTCGCAGCCGCTCACGATCGCACCTCGGGGTCGAGGATGTCGGAGAGCTGGCCGCGGAGGATCTCGCGCGCGCGGAAGATCCGGTTCTTCACCGTGCCCAGCGGCAGATGGGTGATCCGTGCGATCTCGTCATAACGGCAGTGCTGCCGGTGCCGGAGCAGGATCAGCTGGCGGTACGCTGGCGGCAGATCGCCGATCGCCTGGTCGAGGCGGCGCTCCAGCTCGCGGAGGCGGAGGACGTCGTCGGGAGTCGGATCGGTTCCCGCGAGCGTCGGCGCGGCCGCGATGCCGTCGTCGGCGGCCGGCTGCGAGAGCGAGAGGGTCTTCGGCTGCTTGCGGCGGAGGTGGTCGATCGCGCCGTTGGAGGCGATGCGGTAGAGCCACGTCGTGAACCGGTAGCGTGGATCGAAGCTGTGCAGCCCGACGAACACCTTGAGGAACACTTCCTGCGCGAGATCGGTGGCGACGTCGCGCGAGCCCACGAGGCGGAAGATGTAGTTGACGAGACCGCGCTGATGGCGGCGCACGAGAGCGCCGAAGGCGTCGCGATCACCGGCGAGCGCTTCGTCGACCAGCGTCTCGTCCGGGAGCTCGGCGAGATCGAGCGCCGTGGACTTCGTGGCCCCGGCCGATCGGTGAGACGGTTTCACGACCCCCTCCTCGTAAGAGGCTTCCCGCCCTGTAATACGCGCACGCCGCGAGGAAGTTTTCAACGAGCCTCGTGTTACCCTTCGGCCCCGAGCGCGCCACCATCCGGCTGCAGGAGTATTCGTGGGGGAATCACGGCTGGGGGAGAAAGCCCGCAGCAAGCTGATTCACGTACTCTCCGACGATCATCCCGAGCCCGAGGCCTGGCTGTCGCGGCTTCGCGCCCTCCAGGATGGCGGTGGCGGGCCGGTGTTCTCCCACGCCGTCCGGGTCCTTTTCCACCTCGAGATGGAAGACGCGGAGGGGGAGCGCCTCCTCCGGCACGTTCTGGACCACCGCGCCGGCCTGACCTTACGTTTGGGGCGAGACGCCGGCTTGCGCGTGGCAGCCATGGACTTTTTGACCAACGTCGAGCGGCGCCTGCTCAATCCCAAGATCGTGGAGATGGAGACCTACGAGGCGACCGAGCGCTCCGCCCGCACCGACGCGCTGACCACCCTGTCGAACCGCCGGGTTTTCGACGAGGTCCTGGACCGGGAGATCCGCCGTAGTCGGCGCTACCGCTGGCCGGTGACCCTGCTCCTGCTCGATCTCGACCGGTTCAAGGAGGTCAACGATGCCTGGGGGCACCTCCTCGGGGATCTGGTTCTCGAGCGGATCGGGGGCCTGCTGCGGCGCACGGTGCGGGAGGCCGACGTGTGCTGCCGGTTCGGCGGAGAGGAGTTCGCCGTGGTCCTTCCCGAGACGGCCCGGCTGGGGGGATTCGCGGTCGCCGAGCGTCTGCGGCGGCAGGTGGAGCGGGAGTTCCGGGAGGAGCCGGTCGGCGGTCATGCGATCGAGATGACGGTCTCGTGCGGCCTCGCCTGCTACCCCGACGACGGCCTGCACGCCTCCGAGATCGTCGCGCGCGCCGACGAGGCGCTGTACGGGGCCAAGCGCGGCGGCCGCAACCGGGTCGGCGTCCGGTTCCGGGACAAGCGCACCGCGGTCCGTTTCCCGGTGAAGCCGGAGGCGGCCGGGACGGGCAGCGTCCGCGCGGTCAACCTCAGCCGCACGGGAGTGCTTCTCGCCACCGACACGCCCCCACGGCTCGCGGAGGAGGTTCGGGTGGGCCTCGCGGGCCTGGAGGCGGCGGCGCGGGTCGTGCGGGTCGATCGCGGCCTCGATCCGCAGCTTCCGTTCCACGTCGGTGCGGCGTTCGAAGCTCCGGTATCGGACGACGCCGTGCTCGCGCGCGCGTCGATTCACTCCGCGGGGCGTCCTCCCCGTGGAGCCCCCACCCGATGATCCGGGACGAGGCCGGCGCGCTCCGCGACCAGCTGATCCAGCTGCTGGCGGAAGACACGCACAACACCGACCGCGTCGTGGCCCGGCTCGACGCCCTCGCGCAGGAGACCGGGCTCGGCGTCCACGCCGCGCTCCTGCTGATCCTCACCCAGCTCCCGTTCGACGAGGCCGAGGCCCGCGAGCATTGGGAGGGGATCCTCGCGCAGCGTCACGCGCTGTCGCTCGCCCTCGGCCGGGACGTCGGGCTGCGGGTCGCCACCCTCGACTACTTCATGAACGTCAACCGCAGGCTTCTCCAGCCGACGCTGATCGAGCTGACGCTCCGGTCGACGCCGGTGCACGGCGCCGACGCGCTGACGGGGCTGACGCGCGACCGCGGGTTCCGCGCCGCCGTGCAGGGGGAGCTGCGCCGCGCGCGCCGCTACGGGCACTCCGTCGCGGTCGCGCTGTTCGACCTCGACGCGTTCGGCGCCCTCAACGAGCGCGCCAGCTCGCTCGTCGCCGACCGGCTGCTCCGCGAGGCGGCGATGATCCTCGGCAACAAGATCCGGGACATCGATCTCGGGGCGCGCCCGGGGGAGGACGAGCTTGCCGTGCTGCTCCCCGAGACCGACCGCAACGGCGCCTACCTCGTCGCCGAGCGGATCCGCCGCGAGGTGGAGGCCCATTTCTCGCGACGCGAGGTCGGGGGCGGCCCCGCCGCTTTGACCGTGTCCGGAGGTGTCGCCGCGTACCCCGAGGATGCGGCCGATGCGGAAGCGTTGCTCGCGCGGGCCGCACAGGCCCTGTACCAGGCGAAGGCAGCGGGGAGAAACGTCGTCCTCTTGCACACGCCGGAGCGCCGGCGCTTCCTGCGCTTCGATCTCGGCACCCGGCGCTGCGAGGTCGAGGTCGTCGGGGCGCGCGACCTGGCCGGCGGGCGGGTGCGCAACACGAGCGCGTCGGGGCTCTTGTTCGCGAGCCCGGAGCCGATCGACGTCGGCGAGGACGTGGAGATCCGGCTCGAAGGCGGCGGCGCCTCGACGCGCCGGGTGATGACCCTGCGCGGCCGGGTCGTGCGGCTCGAGGAGCTGCCCGCGACCGAAGAAGAGCGGTTCGAGGTCGGCGTGGCGTTCGATCTCGAAGGCGGACCTCGCGAGGACGACCTCCTCGAGTTTCTCGAAGGCGCGGCGTCGGGACGCTCGGACGCCCCGTGACCCGGATCCTCGCCGTCGACACCTCCACCGCGTGGGGAGGGGCCGCGCTGGTCGAGGCGGGGGACGACGGTGTCAGGCTCGTGGCCGAGGCGGGGCTCGTCGTCGAGGATTCCCTCGCCGCCCGCCTGCTGCCCCTCGTGGACCTCACGATCGCCGCGGCGGGCTGGTCCCGCGGATCGATCGACGCATACGCTGCGGCGCGAGGGCCGGGCTCGTTCACCGGAATCCGGGTCGGCCTCGCCCTGCTCGCCGGCTGGGCCCTGGCTTCCGGGAAACCCTGCCTGGGAGTCGGCACGCTCGATGCGGTGGCGGAGGCGTACGGACCCGCCGAGGCCGAGCGCGTGCCGGTGATCCCGGCGGGCCGGGGCAACGTGTACCGGGCCCGGTTCGACGCCGCCTCGTCCCCCCCCCGCCTGCTGGGCTCGCCCTGGGCGGGGCCGCTCGATCGCGTGCTCGCGGGGGAGGCCGGAGCCGTCGTCATCGCACCCCGCGGGTTGGCACTTCCCGCTCTTCCGCCGGGCGTGCGGGCCGCTCCCGCGCCGACGTCGATCGCCGCCGCGGTCGCGCGGATCGCCGCGCACCGCCTCGCCGCGGGCCTCGAGGCCTCGGATGCGCCCGCGCCGCTTTACGTGCGCCCCTCCTACGCGGAGGCGCCTTCGCGTTGATCGAGGACATGCGGCTCGACGATCTCTCCGACGTGCTGGCGATCGAGCGCCGTTCGTTTGCGACACCTTGGACCGAGGAGAATTTCCGCCACGAGATCGCCGAGAACCCGGTCGCCGTCAACCGCGTCCTTCGAGCGGACGGGGTGCTCGTCGGCTACGCCAGCGCGTACGTGGTCGCCGGCGAGCTCCAGATCAACGACGTCGCGGTCGCGCCGTCCGCCCGCCGGCGCGGATACGGGGGCCGCCTGCTGGACGACCTCGTGGCGATCGCGGCGTCGCGCGGGGCGACGGTCGCTTCGCTCGAGGTCCGGCCGTCCAACGCCGCGGCGCGGGCTCTGTACGCGGGCCGGGGCTTCATCGAGGTCGGACGCCGCCCCGGCTACTATCCCGAGAGCGGCGAGGACGCGCTCGTCATGGAGCGGCCGCTCGGAGGGGGCATCGGGTGAAGATCGATCCGGCGGGGTGGCCGTTCATCGCGGGCCTGGGCGTCGCGGCGCTCCTGGCCGCGTGGTGGTCCCCGTGGCTCGCGCTGCTCCCGCTCGCGCTGCTGCTGTTCACCTTCAACTTCTTCCGCGACCCCGAGCGCGAGATCCCGAGCGACCCGTCGCTCATCCTCAGCCCCGCCTGCGGGCGGGTGATCCGCGCCGACGCCTCGCGCGTGTCGATCTTCATGAACGTCTTCGACGTGCACGTATGCCGGTCGCCGGTCGAAGGTGCCGTCCTCTCGGTCGAGCATGTGCGGGGGAGCTTCGTCGCCGCCTCGCGCGATGCGGCCTCGGAGCACAACGAGCGCGTGATGCTGGTCGTGGCCCCGCCCACGGGGCCCGCGGTTCGCGTCACCCTCGTGGCCGGGCTCATCGCGCGCCGGATCGTCTGCCGCGTAACGCCCGGGCGGGTGCTCGCCGCGGGCGAGCGGGTCGGGATCATCCGCTTCGGCTCGCGCGTCGACGTCGATCTGCCCGCGGGGGCCTCGATTGCGGTCGCCGTGGGGGACCGCGCGGTGTCGGGGGAGACCGTCCTCGCGCGAAGGGCCACCGCTTCGATATAGTCGTTGTCCTATGGCTGGTCGACGCAGGCTTCGCCGCGGCATCTATCTGCTTCCGACGCTCTTCACAACCGGAAACCTGTGCTGCGGGTTTTTCAGCCTCATCGAGGCCGGGCGGGGACAGTTCGGCAGCGCCGCGCTGCTCATCATCGCCGCCGGTGTCCTCGACGGTCTGGACGGCCGCATCGCGCGGTTGACGGGGACGACGTCGGAGTTCGGAGTCGAGTACGACTCGCTCGCCGACATCGCCTCGTTCGGGATCGCGCCCGCCTTCCTCGCGTACGAGTGGGCGCTGGCACCGTTCCACCGCGTTGGATGGCTCATCGCGTTCGTCTTCGTGGCGTGCGCGGCGACCCGGCTGGCACGATTCAACATCCAGCACGGAGCTTCCGACAAGCGGTTCTTCGCGGGACTCCCGTCGCCCGCCGCCGCGGGGACGATCGCGAGCATCGTGTTCGCGTTCCCGGACCCCCCCGTGCACCTGGGCGCGTCCGTGATCGTCGGCGCCATCGTGGCGGCGGTCGCGCTCCTCATGGTGTCGCGGATCCGCTACCGCTCGTTCAAGAACCTGGATCTGAGGAGCCCACGCTCGTACCTGTCGGTCCTCCCGCTCGTCCTCGCCTTGGTCGTCGTCCTCGTGCATCCGCAGTCGATGATGATCGTCGCGGGGTGCTACGTGCTGTGGGGGCCGGCCGCATGGCTTGCCGGCGGGGGAATGCGCGGACGGTCCGCCGGCGACGCGCTCGAACATGGAGCGGAGGAGCCTGCGCATGGTCCGCCGCTCCGCTGACGCCACCGGGGGCCGGATCGCCGTCGTCGGGGCTGCGAGCCCGGCCGGGGCGCGGGTGAAATCCGCGCTCGCCGATCGCGGCGTCGAGGGGACGCGCGTCGGGCTGTACGGCGTGTTCTCGGACATCGCGGTGCTGTCGGAGTACGACGGCGAGGCGCGCCTGGTGCAGCCGGTCGGGGAGCTCGACGCCGAGGGGTGCGCGGCGGTCTTCGTGTGCGAGACCGGCCACGATCCCGCGCCGTTCTCGCGGGCGGCCGCCTCCGGGACCCTCGTCGTGGACTTCTCGGGGACGGTCGGGGGCGCGACCGTCGTGCCCCACCCGCTCGCCGTCGCGCTGGGGGCGCTGCTGGCGCCGCTCGAGGCGGCCCTGGGGGTGACCCGCGCATCCGCCGTCGTCCTGCGGCCTGCCGGGGAATTCGGTGAGCAGGGCCTCGACGAGCTGCGGGAGCAGACGGTGCGGCTCTTGCGTTTCGAGAAGACGCCGACCCAGGTCTTCGGCCGGCAGCTCGCGTTCAACGTGGTGCCCGACTACCTGCTGCCCGGCGAAGAGGCCGAGTCCTCCGCGAGGATCGCCGCCGATCTGAGAACGCTGCTGGCGCGCCCCGGGCTTCCCGTCCACGTGACGACCGCCCTGGTCCCGATCTTCCTCGGGCACGGCGTCTCGCTCCACGTCGACCTCGCGCGAGGCGGGGCGTCCGAGGCCGAGGCCGCGCTGGCCGACGCGCCGGGCCTCTTGATGCAAACGGGTGGCGAGGCCGGGTCCACGATGGACGTCGTCGAGGACGAGGGGACCGTCGTCGCTTTGGTCGAAGACGCCGAGCCGGGCACGATCCGGATCTGGGCGGTGATCGCCGACGCGGGGCGCACCGCGGCCTTCCGGGCCATCGAGGCCGCCGAAGCCGCCGGGGTGCTCTAGCCCGTGGCCATTCCCTACGAGCTCCACCTCGCCGCGCGCTACCTGCGCGTCCATCGCGGCCGGACGTTCCTCTCGGTGATCACGCTCATCTCGATCGCCGGGGTCGCGGTGGGGACGGCGGCGCTCGTCATAGCGCTTGCGCTCATGAC
>Ga0137436_1000072_pt1 | contig 33054 bp, 21 predicted proteins | sample EasRivERMGT119_2_FD_102328 | JGI IMG/M metagenome (GOLD analysis project Ga0137436, IMG submission 102328) | Soil microbial communities from meander-bound floodplain in the East River, Colorado, USA - East River MetaG ERMGT119_2 | ecosystem: Environmental > Terrestrial > Soil > Floodplain ...
AATCACCGAGAGCGATGCCACCATTTACGGCGGCTGCTATGTGAACGCCATCCTGAACCTCTGGATGCAGGACAATGATTTCGGGCGGCGCGTCAACGCCTCGCTCGAAGTGGTTCAGTTCGTCGGACACGGCGAAGCGTTTGGCCGCAAGCCGGTCAACGTGAACGAAAAACTTCCCGACCTCAGCGGGGAGAAAGACCCGCTGGCCTGAACCCCGACCAGGAGCCGCCGTGCGGGGGGAACTAGCTCCCCCTGCACGGTGTCTTCATCCTCTTACTTTTATGACCAAAGAAACCAGCCGAGAAGCGCAGCGGGTCATCGACCTGACCGAGAAAATGGCCAACCGGATCAACGTGACCCCCGGCGGATATGCCGGGACCAAGATGAAGTCGAACATGAGCAGGGATGAAGGCATCAAGGCCCTGTTCTGTCTGTCACTGGAAACCAAGGACCCGGTTTTGCGGGAGTTCTGCAAGGCGCTGATCTGCATCTTCGGCTGATCCCCATGCCAGCCCGTTACTATCTCGACTTCGAGACTTACTCGAAGTGTGACATCGATCTGGGGGCCTACCGGTATGCCTCCGATCCTTCGAGCAGGATCCTGCTCTGCGGGGTTGCACGGGAGGACGAGCCTCCCGTGCTCTGGTCAAGTGATCCCGCCGTGCCCGGCCACCCGTGCGACAACGCCCGGGCGATCCTCCTGCTCCAGGAAATGGTCTGGGACAAAAACGCCCTGATCTATGCCCACAACGCCCAGTTCGAGGCCGCCATCTGCAAATACCTCTTCCATAAAACCTTCGGCCTCGCCGCCCCCGAACTCGACAAATGGCGATGCACCGCATCGATGTGCAGGAGAGCGGCCATCCCGTGGTCGCTAGCCAAGGCGGCGGCGTTTCTCAGCCTGCCGGCACAGAAGATGGTTGAGGGCCGGTCCCTGATCCACCTCTTCAGCCAGCCCCCCGGGATGCCGGCCCTCTGGCTGACCAAGGAGGTCACCATCGACGGGGTGAAGATGACCGTCGCCCAGGCGTGGAACGCCTTCGCCGAATACTGCCTGCACGACGTGGAGGTCGAACGCCAGATCCACAAGCGGATGGCCCCTTTTGAAATGAAGGGCATGACGCTGGCCGGGTTCCAGTTCGATCTCCGGATGAACGACCGGGGGATCCCGGTCAACCTTGAAGCCCTCCGCTCCGCCAAGAAGCTCATCGAGAACTTCAACGAGACCAACGAGGCGGAGTTCTTCACCCTGAGCAGGCTGCGTCCTTCCCAGACCCGGGCGGTCTTTGAATACCTCACGACCGGGGGATACAAGGGGGACAACCTGCAGTCATCGACCATCGAGGAGTATCTGGAGGGGCCGGATGCCGCCTCCCTGAACCCGGTCTGCCGGCGGCTGCTCGAACTGAAACGGCTCCACAGCTATGCCGCCGTGAAGAAGGTTCCGGCCATGCTGGCAGCGACCTGTGACGATGGCCGGGTCCGGGGGGCGTTCATGTGGGCCGGTGCCATCCGGACGCATCGATGGTCAGGACGGCTGATCCAGCCCCAGAACTTCAAGCGGGCGACATTCAAGGACACCCACGTCGCCTTCGACATGGTCAGAAGAGGCGAACCGGTTGAAGCGTTCGCCGTCATGTGGGGTTCCCCGCTGGAGGTGCTGGCATCCTCGATCCGGCACTTCATCGCCGATCCGAAACACATGCTGATCGATGCGGATTTTTCCTCCATTGAAGCCCGTGTCGCTCCCTGGCTGGCCGGGCAGGCCGACATGCTCAACGAGTTCAGGGCCGGCGAACCGTTATATGAAACGATGGCCTCGGCGATCTTCGGGGTGCCGGTGAAGGACGTCACCGGGGACCAGCGGTTCGTCGGCAAAACGGCTTCGTTGGGCTGCCAGTTCGGGATGAGCTGGAGGAAATTCCAGATCAGCTGCCGGAATTACGGCAAGGAACTGCCCGATGAGATCTGCAAGCTGGCCGTGTTCAGGTATCGGAAGAAGAGGGATCAGATCGTCCGGGCGTGGAAATCGTTCCACACCGCCGCCCTGCTAGCGGTCAACGAGCCGGGCACGGTGTTCTACCCTTCGACGTCGGTGGGCATGATCGGCTTTGCCTATGGGAAGATCAGTGGCTTCGAGGCCCTGACCATGACCCTGCCCAGCGGCCACCTGCTGGTTTATCCATGGCCAAAGGTGAACACGGTCGAGATCGAGGCCGACATCATCGAGGAGGACGCCAAGGGGGCGTTGACCACGGTGAGGCGCAAGTTCAAGACCGAGCAGATCACCTTCCAGGGGCCGATTCCCCTGAAGGCCGGCTGGGGCAGCATCCACACCCACGGCAGCAAACTCTTCGAGAACGCGGTTCAGGCTACGGCAGGCGACTTCATGACCCACTCCCTGCTGGAGATCGAGAAGGCCGGGTTCAAACCCTTCGCCACCATCCACGACCAGGCGCTCTGCCCATTGGAGGAAGGGAGCAACGTGGTCACTTTCGAGAGGGCCTTCTGCAAGCTGCCGGTCTGGGCATCCGATTTTCCGCTTGAAGCGAGCGTAAAAGTCACACCCTTCTATCAAAAGGATTAAGAAACCCATGCCCCAGACCACCTACCCCTATCACCCTGTCCCCACCGACCGGCTTCCGTTTCCCGATGCCCCGATCCCCGCCCCGTATGAGGACCCTCTTATCAGGGTCGTCATCGGCAACTGGAACGCCCTCAACAACCACATCAAGACCCTCCCTTCGATGCGGTGGTTCGAGACCGCCATCAATCTGGAGTCCCAGCGCCCGGGCGGTCCCCGGCAGGACATCATCGAGAGGCTTTACGCCAAGTGGGTCAAGCATCACCGTGCGAGGTTGTATGCCTGCCTCCAAATCTCCAACCCCCACCCGGGAATCTGATCTCGAACGGAAACTCAAGGCATGGACCGACACCCATGGGCTGCTGAACCTGAAGTTCGTCTCCCCCGCTTACCGGGGGATGCCGGACCGGCTGATTTTGAATGGCCGGGGCAGGATCATGTTCCTCGAACTGAAGGCCAAGGGGAAGAAGCCTTCCCCCCTTCAACTCATCCAGATGAGGCGGCTGCGGGACATGAACGTCAGGACCGAGTGGACGGACAATCTGGCCGATGCGATCACGCTGATCGAGGAGTGTCTGGGGCATTCGCCCCGCTCCCGCAGCAAATCCTGATGCAGGGGTTCCTGCTCGATCATCCGATCGCGGCGCTCTTTGTGGACATGAGCCTGGGCAAAACGGCGGCTGTTCTGTCCGTGCTGGCGAAGATGTTCCTGGACGGGGAATCGCGGGGGGCTTTGATCGTGGCCCCTCTGAGGGTATCGATTCTCACATGGCCCAACGAGATTTCCCAATGGTTCCCCTGGTTGAAAGTTGCCCAGCTCCGAACCCCGGCAGGGATGGCCGCGTGGAAATGTGGGGGTGCTCACATTTATCTGCTCAACTACGAGTTGCTCCCCAAGTTCTGCGAGGAGTTGAAATCGAAGAAGGATCTGCCGGTGGATACAGTGGTCTGGGACGAAATTTCCAAAGCCAAGGACCCTGCTAGCAAACGCATCAAGGCGTTCCGGCCTCACCGCGACCGGTTCAAGCGGCACTGGGGCATGACGGGAACTCCCGTGGCGAACTCATACCTCGATCTCTTTGCCCCGATCAGGCTGCTGGACGGGGGAGTCCGGCTGGGCAAACGCTCCACCCAATACAAGGAGCTGTATTTCGATCCCGACTACATGGGCTGGAACTGGACGATCAAGCCGTGGGCCCGGGAGGTCATTCAGGGAAACATCGCCGACATCACATTAACCCTGAAAGCCGAGGATTATCTGCACATCCCTCCAACACGTCTCAACGACATTGACGTGGTGCTGGCACCGGACATCCAGCGGGCTTATCGCAAGATGGCGAAGGAGTTTCTGGTCAAGATCGATACCAAGGAGATCATCGGGGCCAACGCGGCGGTGCTGGTAGGGAAGCTGTTGCAGTTTACCAGCGGCGCGATGTATGACGAAGATCGGAAGGTCCACTGGATTCACGATACCAAGATCGAAGCCCTTGCCAAATTGTGGAAATCCATCGGTTATAAACCGCTGCTGGTCTGCACGTCGTTCATTCACGAACGGGACCGGCTGATGAAACAGTTCGGAGTGGGGGGTGCCGAGGTCTTTGAGACCAGTTCGCTGGAACGGTGGAACCGCAGGGAGATCCCGATGCTCATCGCCGATCCCCGGTCAATCGGGCACGGGCTCAATGCCCAGCACGGGGGTCATCACATCTGCTGGTTCACCCCGACATATTCGAGGGAACTCTACGATCAGACCAACGCCCGGCTGGCCCGACTCGGACAGACCGAGGAGGTCACCGTCCACCGGTTGCTGTGCCGGGACACGGGCGATTGGGCTGTCGTTGAAGCGTTGAGAGCCAAGGGCAACGAACTGAGCGGACTGAAAGAAGCACTGAAGAACCTGAGAATCCTGACCCAATGACCACCATCTATCACACCACCAACCTCGTCACTGTCGAATGCTGCGGCTGCGGGATGCCGCTTGGCCTGTCGGAGACATGGATGAAGTCCGCCAAGGAAGCAGGCCACTTCAGGAAGATGTTCTGCTGCCCGTATTGCAAGGTGGATCAAGGCTGGGGAGTCAGCGTGCATGAGGCAGAGGTCGCCAGGCTGAAACGTGAGAAGGAGGTGCTGGCCAGCGACCTGCAATGGGTGAAGCAGAGACGCACCGAGGCCGTGGCTGAAGCGGAGCACTTCCGCAAGTCACGCGACGGGATGAAGGGGGCGCTGCAAAAGGTCAAGATCCGCATCGGTCGCGGGGTTTGCCCGTGCTGCAATCGGACGTTCGAGAACCTGCGTCGGCACATGGAAACCCAACATCCTCAAGAGGTCACCCCGAACGTATCCCCTTGAGTGTAAAGAAACCCGACACTAATTTCTCTCGCATTTGCCGGGATGGAGCATTAGAAATCCTCCATGAAATCATACCTCATCGCACTTCTTGCGGTCCTGCTCGCCTCTCCGGCTGGCGCTATCGTCATCTCCAACCCGCTGAGTCTTCAGACCCAGTATCTCGCCGGGATCTTGAATGGTCAGCCGGGTGCGAGCAATGCGACGATCGAGGAGGGATATGCGCAGTTGATCCTCGACCTCCCGCAGGGGGCGACGTTCGGTTCTCCTCCCAATACGGTCCAGACGAACACGTTGTTCAACTACAGCGGCACGATCACATTCAACGGGGGCCAGAGCACGGTCGGCATCGACGGTGACGCGACCGTGAACATCCCGGCTGGATGGGGCGGCGCACTGGTGAAATACGATGGAGACAACGCGGGATATGTGCTGTTTTTGTTCGGCGGTGAAGCCAGCACGATCCCCGAATACCCGTGGAACTTGTGGACGACCAACCACGAGCAATACCAGATCAGCCACTACACGTTGTTCCGGGGCACAGGCGATGTGACGATCACACCGACTGCGGTAGTTCCTGAAGGCGGGGTTCCCATGGCGCTCTTCGGTCTGGTGCTCACGGGCATCGGCCTGATGCACAGGAAGCTGGGCAAATTCCGCAGCGCGTAAGGTGATGAAAGTGCTGACCGCCTGCGAGTATAGCGGGGTGGTCAGGGACGCATTTGCGGACAGGGGGTGTGACGCATGGTCCTGCGACCTCCTGCCTTCTGACCGTCCCGCCGGTCAGCATTATCAGGGCGATGTGCGGGACATTCTCGACGGGGGCTGGGACCTGATCGTCGCCTTCCCGCCCTGCACATACCTTTGTTCGAGCGGGATGCACTGGACAACCCGGGGGCTCAGGGATCCGCAGCTCACCGAGGACGCACTGAACCTCGTCCGGCTCCTGCTAGCAGCGCCCTGCGGGAAGATTGCCGTGGAGAATCCGATCGGGTGTATTTCAACCCGGATCAGGAAACCGGATCAGATCCTTCACCCGTGGCAGTTTGGCCACAACGCCAGCAAGACAACCTGCCTGTGGCTCAAAGGGCTGCCCCTCCTGACCCAGACAGCGATCATCGGCCCCGGGGGAGGGTGGAAGATCGTCAAGTTTGTCGCCGACATGGTTGAAGATCCCGACAACCCGGAGGAAGCGTTCTGCCTTGACTGTAAAATGGACTTCGCCGAGTGCGGATGCATCGGCCCGACCCAGGACGGCATCGAGTATGTGACTTACGGCGGTGTGCTCTTTGGCCGCCCTGAATCCACGGCAAGCCGCAAGCTGCTGTGGGGCAACCAGACGCCGAGCGGGCAGAACAAGCTGGGGCCGAGCCCCACCCGGTGGAAGGAACGCAGCAAGACCTACGAGGGGATCGCCCACGCCATGGCCGAGCAGTGGTGCCCTAGCTCGCCACCCCGTATCGTGCCATTCCCACACGTTGCTGGAGTCCGGCGTAGTTGGCACGGGTCATGATGCGGCTGGCCCGGTTGATCCGGCCCGCTGCCACCAGAGGATGGGTGAGAACCTCCGTGCCCAGGCCCATGGTTTTGGCGATGTCCACCAGAATGGACAGGGCATCGAACTCATCCGGTGACCCACCCAGGCGTTTTTTGAAATCGAACTTCGATTCGATACAGACCTTGTCCCTGCCCTTGATGACGAAGGTCCGCTGGCAGCCCTGATCGATGCACTCCTCGTTGTTCAGATTCCTGATGAACGGGAGGAAGTCCCTGACAGAATGACAAATCTCGCTCTTCGCGTCAGTGAACTTTTCTGCGGCGGTGCGGCGCTCGCCTGGGCCGCCGCTCCTCTCCGAGGGAGCGGCAGCGAAGTGGACCCGGTGAAATTGTCGGCCACCCATGGCGATCTCCGCCGCAGTGACAAAACTCATGGAAGAACCGGTGCAGTCCGTGGCGATGCATTCGGAGGTGATGCCGAACTCGGCGCACATCTCCTGCACATAGCGGACCTGTCCGGCCTCCGCCGATCCGTGCTCCTTCCGGATGAACGGGACATACCGGAACGCCTCGATTTCAAGGAACACCCGGCGCTGGTTCTTCTTCGTATACCCGTAGCCGATCTTCCCGATGCAGATGCAGAACTTGTCGCCGCCTGAGAGGTTCGGGTCGATGCCGAAAAGGTAGTGCGATCCTTCACCGGTCCAATGCGCCATGTCCTGCGCCCCTGCTTCCTGCACGCCCCGGATGGTGAAGATGGTGTTGGACCGGGCCTCGTCGCAGAGAAAGCCAACGGCCATGCGGGCATAGGCGGGGGAATCAACTCCCTCCGGGCAGCGCCGGGCTGCTTCCTCGATGTCGGTCTTGCAGATCAGGAAGGGGAACGGTGCCGGAGGTGAATCGGCGGCACGCTTCGGGTCCCGCAGGCCCCTCCAGTCCCGGTTCGGGGTGTCGGTGCCCACCAGACTGGTGCAATACCCGCCCCTCTTCGTCTTCCAGCCTGGCGAGTCCACCGTGTAGTCCGGATCGAGCCAGCCCCTCTCCGGTTCGAGGTAGGTGACAGCCCGCCGGCTCTCCCACGTCGGGTTCCAGAGGAACACCGCCTGCGAGAAACCACCGTCCGCCTTGGCCCAGTTGATGAACAGATCCTCCGCGAAGATGGAAGGGTCGCAGTCGCCGGCCTCGTCAACGAGCAGCAGCTTGTGTTTCTGTTTGACCCCCATGAGCCGTTTGACGGCACCCTGACCATCGGCACCCCGCTGAACCGGCACGAGCTGGATGCCCCGGAGAGTATCCTTCACGAAGCGGGTCTTCGAGGTCCCGGTGTCGGTGACCTGCTCGCCGGCTTTCATGAAGAGGATGCGCTTGTCGGAGCCCTGGAGAATGTGGAATTTGCCGTAGTCCCCGATGCGCGGGTTCTTCCCGTAGAAGCAGTTCTCGAAGAGGTGAATCGCCGCACCGAAGACCCGGTCCTCGGAGGAGCTGGCCGAGGTGCTGACGATCTTGATCTGCATCGATTCGCGGAACACGATCATCATGGCAATGGCGTAAAGGGCGGCGTTGGCCGTCTTGCCCGATGACGTCGGCCCGGTCACCATGTTATAACCCGAGGGCAATGTCCCGGCGGGGTGCCGGTTGATCAGGTCGTAGAAGACCCTGCTAGCATAGTGGTTGACCACCCGCCATTGGGTTGTCGTCCCGCTTTCAACCACCGCGCTCCACTTCCAATACCCCTCCCAGCATTCGTCGATGAAGTTCTTCATGTGCCCGATCGGTTCGTAGGGCCCATAGTCAAACACCGGCAGAGCGCCGTCCGGCCTTGGGGGCTTGACCTTGATGAAGGCGTGGTCCCACCCCAGCATCTGGCCCATGATGAAGACCCGCTCTGTATCCAGATCGGAGAGCTTGTTCAGGTCAATGCCCGTGCTGGCAAGGACCGCAGCCGCCGTGTCCTTGGCCCCGTATTTCTTGACGAGCAACTCCGACATCACTCACTCTTTGCTTCCCTGGCTTTCTTTTCCTGCATCTCGATCTTCTGCCTCTCGGCCTTGAGATCGAGCACATTGCTCATGCCGGAAATCGCGAGATCGGAAGCGGCCTGCTTCTGTTTGACGACTTCACCCAGAATGAACTCGGCGTTCTTGTGTTCGCGCCGGGCCTCTGAGGTCTGTTCCATGTTCCCCAGTTTGACCATGTGCTTCAGGTTCATCGCGTCGATGTCGGCCTTGGTCTTCGCTTCCATGGCCTGGATCTCGGCCTTGGTCTTTGCCAGCAGCGCGGCAATCTTCGGATCGGTCTGGCCGTCCGGGTTCCTTTCCTGCATCTGCTTCTCGAAGTGCTTGATGCTCTGCAGGAGGATCTGCTCAATCTGAGCGGCGAAGTCGAAATACCCCTGAACCTCGGGCATATCCATGATGACCGGGTTCTGTGCTAGCATGGCGAGGTGGGCGTCCATGTGGCCTTTCATCGTGACCCCGGCCCGGAGCTGATGGCTCAGGGTATCGAGGGCATCCATGGAGAACTTGTCGAAGATCCCCTGCTGCATCTCGTTGAGTTTAACCATCATGAACGGGACATGCCCGGAGCCTTGGGCGGCCAACGGGCCCATGTGCCGGAGGTGATCCTGTTCCGGATACACGGTCCGCTGGTATCCGCTGACCATGTCCGCGTTCTCGGAGTCGATCTGAATATCGAGTTCGACCGGGTTCTTCGGCTCGTCCTTGTTGAGGAACGCCTTCGATGCCTCATACCCGGCGATGGAAATGATCCCCTGGTTCACGATCCAGTTCCTCTGGGGCTGGGTCTGAACCAGCGGGTAGAACTGCATGAGGGCCTGGGATCTCATCAGCTTTTTGTCGAGGCCACCGGGCGTATTCGCCGGGTTGATCGTCAGCCGGTAATCTGCTAGCGCCGCCAGCGGAATGCCGTGCTCGGACATCATCCGTCCCAGCTTCATCCAGAACTTCGTGACCAGCTCCCAGCCCTTGTATTTCAAAGGGACCCCCTTGTTGTCCTTGGGGAACTCCATCAGACGGCGAACGAATTCGCGGCCCAGCGGTTCAAAAAACAGTCGGACAATGGGGAGGATCTGGTTCGACCTCGCATCCGATTCCTTGGCCGCATCCAGCACCGCCTCGCCTTTGGTCCGTTGAACGCCCCCCTTGTTTGGCGAGTTGATGTCATACATCTTCTGATGCCGGTCAGCGAGATTGCTCAGCCGGTCCAGCATCCAGCCGCCTGCCTGGAAATCGATGTGAGTCTGGGCCTCGGTAAATCCCTGTGGAATGATCACACCGTTAGGACGGATCGAAACCTGGTCGGCATTCTGCGCCCCGCTAGCGCCGTTGGAGGTGTAGACCGGGATCGATGACCGGTAAGCCGCATACATCGATGCGTTATACATCACGTCCATCGACCGGCAGTGTTCGAGCAGATCGATGCCCATGCCTCTCAATCCGGCGATGGTCATGTCAGAGCCAACCCGATCTGTTGCCAGCACCATGAACTGCCAGGGCGAGGAGTATTTGTAACCGTTGTCCCTGATGATCCGCCACCGGGCTCCGTCGTTGGCCAGGGTGATATGAGAGAAGCAATGGCCGTCGTCGTCGGGCTCGTATTCCTTGACGAAGACGTGGATCAGCGAGACCTCGTTGTTCTGATACTTCGTCCAGATGTTCTCCCCCTGCCTTTCCCTCAACTCGACCTGTTCGAGGGTCCCGCCCCACACGGAGTCGGTCTCCATGTTCGGGTTGTTGGCGTAGTGTTTGAGAACCTTCATCACCTCGGCCCGGTTCCAGCCGTGGAGCTTGGACCTCATCTCGCCGATCGGCCCCCGGATGGTGGCATACAGCTCCTGCGGGGTGCAGGAGTCCCTCAGTGAGCATTCGGAGAAATTGTCCAGGGTGAGCCGCGTGCCGGGGGTGAACTTCAGATCGGAGGCAACCCTCGAAATGGGGGTGGGACAATAGCAGTCCTCCCAGACCATGGGGCCGATCCCGTAAACGGCGAATTGTCTAAAACAAAGCTGCAGTGCTAGCACATGCTTCGAGTCGTCCATCCAGAGTTCGTTGATCATCCCGGAGAACCGCTCGCTGATCGTGTCGTAGGATTCAGGGGGCAGCATCGGGAAGACGATCTTCCACAGCCCGGAGGAGCTGACGACATAATCGGTCCACTTGCCTTCTTCTTCGCTCACCCTTCTTGGTAACTCGCCCATCGTCGAGTTGGGCATGTTCTCCATGTTCAGCGCCTTCATGTCGGCGTCCGAATAGGGCGGGGCATGGCGGAGCATTGACTCCGCTTCCCTTCTCTCCAGGTCCCTCGTGTTCCCCACTGTGACAAATTTCCTGGCATAGGTATAAGCCCACTCGCCGTCGGCCTTGTCCTTGGGGTTGATGAACCGGCGGTCCGGCGCTTTGCCGGTGTCAGGGTTGATGGTTCCCTCCATGAGGGATGCTGGTGTGGAATCCATGTTATCGTTTCCTCGAAGTGACGTAGTTGTGGAAGTCGCTGACCCACTGCTCAAAGGCTCCCCAGCCCGGCACCGGGAACTTGGCGACATACCGCCTCGATTCAATACGGCAGTGCCTGCAGGGGAATGTTCCGATCCACTGGCCGACAAAGCGCAGCGGGTTGATGGTCGGCGAGGGGTTCATGGCCACGGAATGGCCAGCCCACCACCATGCCGGACCGGCGATGTGCTTGCTCTCCCGGATGGATTTGTCAGCCCGCAGCCAGCGGTTGAGCAGTTCAAGCCAGTTTTCCGGAGAGAGTCTGGCCAGGGCCATCGGGAGGTCCGGGTCGTCGTCCGCAACACCGTCCAGCTTGGCGGCTTTGGCGAACCCTCTTGGGATAGGGGCGTTGTGTGGGCGTGTCGGCATGTTCGGGAAATTTGATTCGACCTTTCTGAAAAACTTCACGCGAAGGGGATGCGGGATTTTCTCGTAGATCTCGGAGTATATCTTCTCTTCGTGCCATTCGATGGGCGGGATGAGGTTCTGTTTGCCATACCGGAGGATGCGGTTGACGAAGCCGGGTGTGGTGTGATCGAGATCGACCTTGCCATCGCGCTTCCGGGTGACGAACGGCTCCTTCTCATCCCAGGTGAAGGGCTGGTCCTTCACCTTGAAGACCCCATACTGGCGCGGGGGCCATGAGATCAGATCGATCATGGTTCCTCCCCCTCCTGCGGGACGAGAGAAGAACGGGACGGCTTCTTCAGGCCGACTTCCCGGGCGGCCATCGGGTTGACCCTGCGGGAGATCCTCTCGATGTATTCGGCGAACCGTTCGTCATCCATCCCCTTGATCCGGTCAGCGTCCTTGATGATCGCCGCCTTCAGAGCCTTGCCCCGGGCCTTGGCGTAGTCGTAGAACTGGTTGTCCCTCATCGGGCCGTAGATCTTCTCCAGATCGTTGCGCCGGGCGGCGGATGGACCCCGGCCCTTCTTCAGGATGATGTCGTAGGCTTTGCGGCTCTCGGGGTCCAGCGGAACACGGATGGTCACCGGGAACCCGGCTGAATACATCTTGCCCGCGATGGTCTGGTCCTGAACCGGATCGCCCAGCGTATTCAATGAGGGTTTCCCCAGCAGGGGGCCGATCACCGGAGTGTTGCTGTAGATCGCCCCCAGCAGGGTGTTCCGCTCAACCGGGGTGGAGATCAGCCGGGTGACGCTCGACAAAGCCCCCTTCCAGGGGATCAGCGCCGAGGCACTGAAAGCGGCCACATTGGCCAGGTCGGTGCCAGCACGGCCTGATCCAAACCCCTTGCCGATCTCGAAGATCTTGTTGAGGCCCTGAAACGAGGACCGCTGGCTCAGCGAACCGAAATACGCGCCGAAGAGTTCAGGGGCATCGGGGAAGGATCTCAAATGGGATCGTGCCAGGGCTCCCTTCTTTTTGAGCCGGGTGTCGTCGATCGCTCCCGCGTAGGCCAGCGGCCAGGCGATGGCTTCAAAGGCGCGGCCCAGGTTCAGGGGAACATAGGATTTGCCCAGCTTGAACACGAGGGAATACGGCTTGAACCGTTTCAGCCAGGCATCCCGGACGATCTCATCGTCGGGACCTTTGCCGGTGACGAAGAATCTGAACTCCTCCTTGTCCGGATCGTCATCTCCCGTGCTAGCAGAGAGGGCCCAGGCCATGACCCCCAAGAGCGTTCCCAGTGTTGCGTCCCGCAGCCGCTGCCGGACCTGAACCTGCGATCCGTAGCTCTGTTGATAAGGGGAGATTTTCCCCTTCTTCACGGCGCTCCGGTGAACCATATACCGGACGTAGCCATAGGGGGTATAGCCTGCATACCACCGGGCGGTCCGGAACGGGATGGTCACGAACCCGAAGATCGCCCGGGCCTTCAGGGCCTCATAGCCGCCCTTGCCCAGCATGTGGTCGCTGACCCCCTGAAGAATGGCATTGACCAGGGTGGAGACGTTCCCCTCACCACCTTCACCATCCATGTTCCTGTTCGAGGGCACGTCGGCAGAAAGCCTGCCCACCATCCCCATGGCCTCCCGTTCGGCCCCGGTCTTGATGTCCTCGGCCAGTTGCTCCCCTTCTGCCCCTCCCTTGACCAGGACCACCTGATACAGCTCCCGCATGAAGACCTCGTTGGCCCGGACCACGGACTCCAGATGTCCCATCCCCTGTTTGAGGCCGTCCTCGTAGGCATTCTGCTTTGCCCGCATCGCCTCCTCGATGAGCTTGCCGGACTCGTCCCGGGTCAGGCCGAGTTGTTTGAGGACCTGGTGGGTGATAATCGTCGTTTTGTAGACCTGGGCCGTGGAGATGAATCCCTGATCCACCGAGTTCAGCAACCGGTGGGAGTAGACCATGGAACCGGCGGTCAACTTCCAGAGCCCCTGGGCCTTGATCAACGGGTTCTTGGACTGGAAATCCTTCAGTCCGGCCTCGAAATATCTCTTCAGCGGCTTCTCGTAGCTCTTCAGGTGGTCGGCCACCTGATGGGAGTAGACGTCGGTTTTCAGTGCGAAGGCCGTTTCGTTCATGGCGTTGCTGATAGCAGTCATGAACGCCTTGGTGGCGACGACCGGGTCCCGGGTCAGATCACCCAGGTAGTCCCGGATCAGGGCGTTGTGGGCGCTGAACTGGACGAAGAAGGTGGACAGGCCGGACAGGGCGGAAGCCGTGTAATAGCTGACGATCAGGTTGGCCCGGCTGTCGGGGACCTTGGCCTTGGACACGATGTCCGTGATCTCTTCCAGCAGGGCGGCGATCTGGTAATCGAAGAGGCCGGGCTTGCTGAGCTGTTCATCGATCTGGGCGAGCCGCTGATACTGGGCCCCGGTGAACCCCCTCCAGCCGGCGGCTTCAGCCAGGGCATTCTTCCAGGTTTTGGATGGATCCATGAGCCCGGAGCGGATGGCCGCCTTGACCATCTCCAGCTCCTTGTTCATTTTATCCTTCAGTTTGTCTCCAACCTTTTTGAACCTCTTCTGCCATGGGGCGGACTTCTTGACCTGTTTGTCGATGAGGCTGGCGGCGGCATCCGCCAGCCGGTTGACGAACTCGTGATCATACAGCCGGGCTGCCGCCTTGGCCTGTGCCTCGGAGAGCCCCATCTGCTTGAAGTATTTCTCGAAGGTGGCCTTGCGCCAGGCCGGATCCCGCTGCTGGGCGAGGGTGGCTTCAGCCAGGGCTTTCTCCAGGGGCCTCAACGATCCCTTCTTTCCCAGAGCAAGGTTGCTGGCAGTCCGCGAGGATTTGATGTCGGCGGCTTCGATTTGAGCGTTGTGGACTTTCTGGGTCCAGACCTCCTGTGCCAGCACAGCGGCCCGATCGGCGGCGACACCCAGCTTTACGAGCTTCGCCTCCAGGTCCGCCTTGAACTTCGCTTCGTTGTCGGAGTTGGGGGCGGCCTTCTTCATCGCCTCCCGCACGGCGGCCCGGACCGGGTCGGCTTCCGCCTTCTTCTTGTCCGCCTCCATGGTGTCGGACTGGACCTTGGCGAAGTCCTCGATGAGCTTCTCCGCTGTCAGGGTCGGCCCCTGCGCCGCCAGGATCTGGGCGTTGTGGGTCTTCTGGGTCCACACCATGTCTGCTAGCACCCGGGCGGTGTTCGGATCGACACCGAGGCTTTCGAGCACTGATTTGAGAACCGCCTTGTGGGCTCCTTCGTTCTCGCTGTGCGGGGCATTCTTCTTCAGCGCATCCCGCACCGCCTGCCGGACCTTGTCGGGGAACTTCTGTTTGCGCTGTTCCGCGGTCGGGGTGTCCGACTGAACGCGGGCGAACTCATCCATGAGCTTGTCGGCTGACTCCATCTCCCGGGACTTCCGCGCCGCCTCCTTGGCTGCCTTCTCGGCTGCCTTTTTGGCCTCCCGCTCCATCTTCTTTTTGGCCTTCTCCTCCTCACGTTCAGCTTTTTTCCTGGCAGCGGTGGCCTCATTGGACTGCTTGGTGGCCCAGACCACCTCTGCCAGCGAGGAGGCGACACCGGGTTCCACGCCGAGTCCTTCCAATGTCCCACGGAGAGCGGCCTTGTGGGCCTCGGCATCGTTCGAGTGCGGGGCATCCTTCTTGATTGCCGCATTGACCGCCTCACGGACCTTGTCCTCGTTGACCTTTTTGGCCGTGGCCGGAGCCCCGGCCAGGGATTCCTTCAGTCGTTTGAGAATCTTCTCGGCAGACTTGGTTTCCTGATTCTTCTCCTCCTCGGCAGCTTCTTCCTCGGCGGCGGCCTCCTCTTCGGCGGCTGCCTTTTCCTCGGCGGCCTCCTCATCTTCGGCCTCCTCTTTGGCTTCTTCCCCGGTTGCCTTGGCGTTGTCCACGGCCCGGGCAGCAGCCTCCTCGGTGATGTCCCTGATGGTGTTCCCGTTGGCACCCTCGGTGTCCCCGATGTCCCTGATCTCCTGCTCGTCCAGTTTGACCTTCTCCTCGACTCCCTCGATCTCCTCGATGACCTCGGGGCCCAGTGTTTCCTCGGTGGCCTTGTCCTTGTCGTTGGCAATATCCTTCATCGCCTTCATGAAGGGGCTCAGCGTGAAGCCGGACCGGGCTGCCAGGATCTGACCGATGTCGCGGTAGGTGTTGCCGGCCTCATCGATGACGATCCGGTTGAGGTTCTCCAGCATGTGATCAAAGAGCGAGGAATCCCCCGTCTCCTTCATCACCCGCTGGGCAAACCGCATGAGTTCCTCGTGGAGGACCCCGGCACCCATGTTCTGGTCGGTCGCTGCCAACTCGGCCTTGATGAGCTGGACCTCCTTTTTGGCGATCTCCGGATCCAGCCAGGAGGTGATCATCCCCCGCACCCGTGCGACAAGGGCCGGCGTGATCGCCTGAGTTGAATCGAAGAACTTTTCCCGGATGACCTTCCGGACAGGGCTCATCTCGGCGGGCGTATTCAGGGGCCCGCGTTTGTCGCCGAATACTTGGCCCGGCCTCGGTTTGGCGAACTGAAGCTCCGCCGCGATGCTGCTAGCAGGAGCGGGCTTGGCCGGGGCCTTGGGCTTGGCCGGGGCTACCGGTTTTGCTTTTGCCGGGACTGCGGCTGGTTTTGCCGGGACTGCTTTTGTTCCTGCAGGAGCTTGACCTTTAGGTTGGCGAACGCTTCGTCCCCCACTTGCTGGAGCAAGTCCAGGACCGATCCCGAGCCTTTTGTTGAGCCCCCGGATGGTATAGTCTGAGATTGTTCCTGTGGATTTGGCATTTTTATACCCGGCCTCCTGGGCCTTGTGGATCATATAGAACCACCGGGCCGCCTGCAAGGCGGAAGGCGAGAGGTTGAGGCCCGTCTTCTTGGCGAAGACCTCGTTGAACTCATCCGAGAACCGCTGGAACATCATGTGTTCCTCGTCATCGAGGGGGAGACCCGTCGAGGACTCGAACATCTCGGGGAAGTGCGACCGGATGAACCGGGACTCCCAGATGTCCACGGTGGTGAACCGGTCGTCCCCGGTCGTGTTGAGCGTGTAAGCCCCCACCTTCGGACCGAACGCCATCATCCGGGGGATCAGCTTCTTCTGCCCGGTCGCCGACTCGACCACCCGTTCGGTGAACCCGACTTTGACGGAGTCACGGGAGTAGCCCATCGACTCCTTGAAGTCCTTGAGTTCCTTCATTGTCACGGGCTCCTGAAGAAACTTCAGCACCCCCTCCCATGACCCTTCCTTTTTGTAGATCGCCTCGACCGCCTGGAGTGTCCTGATCTTGTTGGCGCTGGTCCCCGTGCTCAGTTTGAACGGCCCACCCAGCACCCCCATGTTACCCTTGGAGGTCGGCCCGATCTTGAAGTTGGAGAACGTGCCGGCGTTCCGCCACTCGTTCATCAGCTCGACTGCCTCTGCCATGTTGGTCGGCAGCGGAGTCCCCGGTGAGGTCAGACCGGAGAAAATCCGGAACCCGGTGAACTCGTCTTCGGTGAAGTTGGGGAAGGCGTCATCGAGAACCTTCCGGGTCGCCGCCCAGTCGGTGTGGTAATAATCGAGGTAGCGGGAGTTCTCCTTGAGCCACTCGATCAGATCCTCGGTCCCGATGTTGATGGCCCGCTTGATGTTGCGGCCCGTCATCTTCAGGTTCAGGCCGGCACGCCGCATCATCTTCGGCCAGAACTTGCCGAAGAAACTGTCGTCCACTTCCTTGCCCTTTGAACGGAGCGCCTTCGCCTCGTCCTGATACTTTGTGGAGGCGAGGGTTGCCGCCCTTGAGATCGAGAACTGAGGCTGTTCGGCGGTCCGTGCCTGCTTTTTCTTCCAGATCCCGAGTTTCGCCTCGATCTCATTGAGGACTTCCATCAGCGGTTCCGGAATCGGATGTTCCTGTGGGCCGGTTGGATCGCCCTCGTTTTCAGGATACAGGTTCTCGCTGACCGTGAAGGTCCCTTTGGGGTAATGTTTGGCGTAGAGTTCCGCGACGATCTCGGGGGAAACACTGTTGTCGAATTTGCTGCGCCCGGTGACCTCTCCCATGAAATCCCAGATGGGGTGCCGCCGGTCGTTCTGCCATGTATCCCACAGGAACGTGTCTGACTTCTGCCACAGTTCCTCCTCCGTCTCGATCTTATGGGCGAGTTCGTGGCGAACCAGGGCGGCACGTTCCTCACGGTTCATGCCCGCGACAGACTTCCGGTCCAGCATCACCTTGCCAGACCCCGGCTGGTAAGCGCCCTTGGCGTCTTCCAGGTCTGTGACCGTGATCTGTGGCGTCGTGGATGGTTTGGCAAACTGGACTGTGCCGGCAGGGGCCACCTGTCCGGCGCGGATCGCCTTCAGCCCTCTGGCCACCACACGGGCCGCGATGACCTCGGCGTCCCGCTGATTCAATGTCCGGCCAAAGGTCTCTTTGAAGTAGGTCTTGACCTGCTGGACGATCCTCTGGAAAGCCGGGCGATCGCGGAACCGCTGCGCCATTTCCGAGAGGGCGAAAGCCGCCATCTCATTGGGATACTGTTCGGGTTTGTATTTGGCCTTTTTAAGGTGCTCCTCCAGTGCCTTTATCTCCTCTTCAGGAACTGTCCGCATGACCTCCTCCACATCGGCCTTGGTCTCGGCCTGCTTCTCGACCAGGTGGATCGCTTCATGGAAGAGAACCTCATCGAGCTTACGGTCGTTCTCGATCCAGGGAGCATTGAGATAAACCCGGCCCCGGTATTTGAATCCCAGACTGGCGAGACGAGGCCGGTTAATGATCGTAACCTTCCCAGGCTCAATGCCATGTCTCTGCTGCAGGCGGTCCGCTACCTGCTTCTCCGTCAGATGACTTTCCGGAGGATCGAACGCTGAACTCTCGGAAGGGCTGGCCTCCTCGACGGCATCCAGAAACCCTTCCGGATCAGTGTTAGGATCTATGAAGGTATCCCCTCCGGTCGTAGTCAAATCCTTTAGAGGTGTAGCCTCTTCAGCAGAAACAGGTTTGACACCTTCCGTTTCGGTAGATACTTTTGGCGTAGTAGAAACCAGAGGAGCAGATGATCCTGTGGCCTCTCCTGTGACAGACGTGTCCAGGTCGGCAGCCTCGGCCAGAGCTGATCCCTCTGCGCCGGGGCTGCTGGTTCCTACCGGCGGAACCTCTTCTGGTGCAGTTAAGTCAACTGCCTGCTGTTGCTGGATCTGCGCATTTAAGCCAGCGATGGTTTCTTCAAAATACTGACGGGCCGGGTCATCATCAGCCATCCCCTCCAGTTGTGTTACCATCCTGTCCCTCTCCGCCAGCAGCCGGTTGGAGACACGACTGGTGTTAGGCACCCGACCACCCGCTGGCATTGCCGGAGGTTGAGCACCTACTACTGGGGTTTCCGGGGCACCCTCTACAGGCAGGGTTTCCGGGACATTCTCCACAGGCGGCGCTTCTGCCGGTGGGTTGACGATGGCATCGACGTCGGCCCGTCGCTGTTCATCGGTGTAATCCAACGGGTTCGCAGCGCCTGCTAGCACGGTGGCCACGGTGTCTTTGGAACCGGGCGGGGCCGCCTCGACAGCCGCCTTCTCGGTATCATCCAGATTGGTGACCACCTCGATGACTGAAGGGTCGAGACCCAGAGCCTGGATGTCCCGGGCGGAGACCTGGGTCCTCTTCCCATCGATCATGGTGAAGAAGCTGACGTTGGGCGGCGGCTTGGTCAGGGCCGCAAGCGCACCGAACGGACCGGCACCGATCGCCCCGTAGATTGTCTCCTCCAGCCGCTCCTTCGGGCGCAGCGGGAAGACCATGGGGATGTCGGTCCCCAGCGAAGCGGCATCCTGAACAACGTCGTGGAGGAACCCCGCTGCTGGCTCCTCGACTGCTTCCGTGCCAACGGCGGTTGCCCCCCGGCGCAGGGCCCCGCCCTTGCCTTTGAGGAAGTTCTTGCCACCGACACCGCCAATGCGTTCGGAAATTATCTCCGCTCCGGCCCCGCCAACCGTCATCAGCCCCTTGCGGAAGCCGGTCATGCCGAGTTGTTCGGCGGTCTGTGCGCCCTGTTCCGCTCCGGCCAGACCGCCTAGAGCGAGGGGAACGGCGGCACCTCCGCCGGTTGCCAGCGTAGCCCCGAGAAAGCCAGCACCCTGGCCAGCGGCTTCGAGGGAACGGACTGGGAATGACCCCTCATGGGCTGGATTGATCGGATACCTCTCCGCGATGTTCTGCCGGATGGTATCGGCTCCAGCTCTCAGGCCAGTGAAGTCCTTGCCAGGCGTGACCATCTCCGCTAGCGCACCTACCCCGCCAACCGCCGATGGGATAATGCTGAGAGCCCCCTGTGCCGCAGCCCCGCCCATCGATTCAATGAGGGGCTGTCCGGTGTCGGACTCCTGCTTGCTCAGATCGGCAATGACATCATCGAGGTCTTCCGGGGTTGGTTCTTCCTCGAACCGAACCGTGTATGCATACCCGGAGGGGCTCTCAACTGTTGCTTCGTATGGCATTTCACGGGGTTTTTGGGGCCGCCTCGACCTTCCGGACACTCGGCACAGACCACGCTTTGCCGCTGCTGGTCTTTCCTTTACCACCGGCTTGAGGACCCACCAGTGATTCGTCGTTCACCGCAGCCTCCAGCACGCCGAGAGCGTTCTTGCCCACAGAGGTAGGGGCCCAGTAAGCAGAGCCCCCCACCTTACCTGTCTCGTCGGGCTCATCCAGTATCAGCAGAGGGTTCTCGATCCTCAATCTCTGGGCTGCTTTGAGGATCGCAACCAGGGAGTCCTTGTCCTTGGCCTTCACCGCATTGATCACGGCATCCTTGGTCATGCCCAAGCTCAGAGCGAGTTTCTCGGCTTGATTGAGGGCAAAGGGTTTCTCCGCCGCCCACTTCTTCGTATCGATCCGCTTCTGCCGGATCTGATCTGTCTCCGGCAGCTTCGTCGCCAACTGCTCGGAAGCGGGAACAATCCGTGGGGGTTCCGGGGTGGCGGTGATGTCCTGCTTTTCCGGCTCCGTGTAGCCCAGTTCCGGTCTGGCCCCCAGCAGGCGGCTGCTGGTATCGACCAGCTCACGGGCACCCTTCTCGGCAGCGGCATCGGCCTCCATTGCGGCCCGCAGGGCCCTGGTCTGAGCGGCGTATTCCGGATCGAGGACGTTGAGGATCTGATCCTTTTTCTTCTCGGTCAGCCGCTTGCCAGCCTCATCGGCCTCCTCCAGTTCCTTGCTCAGCTTCTCGATCTCCGGAAGCACCTTTTTCAGTCCGGCCTCATCATGCTCGGTCTCGTGGAATTTGCGCTGGGTTTCGAGGGAAGCCAGTTCCGCCTTCTTCCCGACAACCGCAGCATGGAATTTGGCGATCTCCGGATCAGCCGACAGACGGGTCTGGATGTTGTCATCGAGCTTCTTGATCTGGGCCGCTGACCGTTCGACCTCCTTCTCGGCCTTCCACTTCGCGACGGAACTGTCCTCGTTGAAGACATCCGGCACGGCAAGGTAGCCCTCCGGCACGTCTGGTTTTTCAGACCTGACCACCGGCTCGTATTGAACATCATTCCCGACTTTGGTGATCCGCATCCAACCGGCGTTGGTTGCCATCCAGCCATACACGGGGTGCTGGGAACCCACCTTATACGCCTTGGGGGCGGGCACCTGATCCTTCACCGGCTCGGCCTTGATGGCAGCGGCGGCGACCTCGGGCGGGACCGGGGCGGCAGCAGGCGCAGCCGGTGCCGGGGCAGCCGGTGCAGGAGCGGGGCTTTCGGTCACATCGGCAGCATCAGGACGGGAAGCCGGTCTCGGAGGACCGACAAAAGGAACCGGGCTTTCGATCACATCGTTGTCATCTCTATCACCCTGTCCGGGGATGACACGGTCAAAGGGTGTCGGGGGGCCAACAAAATCAGGATCGAGAAGCCTGTCCTCCACTGGCAGGGGTGGGAGGAGGGGGTTGCTCGGGTTGGACATTTCCCTGGTCCTGGTCGGGTAATTATCCGGATCAGGGCTGGTGACCCCAGCCGGAACAGTTGTCTCTGCCTGTGGGGTTTCCGTAATGTCCCGCCTGCCATAAAGGAAGTCCGCGCCACCCCCGCCAGAGGCTTCGAGCTTTTCCCGAGCCATCCTCTCCCGGAACTGCTGCTCACTTTCCAGGCGGTTCCCCTGCGCATCGATCAGACGCCCCTGCTGGTCTTTCTGGAAACTAAACTGGCGGCCCTGCTGGTCCCGCTGAAACCCCTGCCGGTCGTCCTGCAGACTGCTCTGATTCTGATACCGGAGGCCGATCTCAGCGGCCCGGTTGATGGCCTGGGCCCGGACCTTCTCCATTTCGTCCTGATGAGTTCTGATCCGGGTTGCCTCGGTCGCGATCGGCGCTAGCGCCATCTTCGCGATCGGGGCTGTTTTCTCATGGGTAAATGCCAGCGGGTTGTTCCCGATGATCTCCGAATACTTCCGGTAAAACAGCGGGTCCTCCGGATCGAGATCACTCAACTCGGCCTTCATCCGGCCCAGTTGCTGGCGGGCCCCCAGGTATTCAGCGAAGGCCACGCCTTTGCGCCCGGTCTCATAGACCGTGTTCATCGATTCGCGCTGGAGCTGGAAGGTCCGGCTCTGTGCGTCGAGCAAAGGTTTGGGGTCTAAGGTGTAAGCCTTGCCCGTTTCATCGATGTCGTATCCCCGGGGGGTGATGGAAGTGCCAATGGCCATAATCAGATCGCCTGGATGGTGGCGGCATCGCTGACCGGCTTGCCGTAACTGTTGTAATTAAAGCCGTTATAAGAGGAGGAAGGGACGTCTCCGTAGTCCGGATAGATGCCCTGATAGGAAGTCCCGGCCATATAGGTATCACCACCCGTGCTCGGGGTCTTCTTCGCCCCTGACCCGATGGTCCCGCCGTTGTAGTTCTGGCCCAGTGCCTGCAGGGCGCTGATCGCCAGTTGTGTGTTCTGGGCGCTGGTCTGCGCGGCCAACGCACTGTTCTGAGAGTTCACCCCCATTTGAAGGGCCAGCTTGTTATAGGCCGCCTGGATCGGGGCATTCTGGCTGCCAGCCTTGAAGGCAGCCTTGTCGCTAGCGAAGTTGTATTCGGCAATGGCCGAGGCATTCATCTGATCCTGGAACAATGCCGGGTTCGGAATGACATCTTTGGCGGAGATGATTTCGCCCCTGCTAGCACGGGACTGTTCGAGGACATTGCCCGAAAGCTGATTCCCGTATTTCATAATATCCAGGCTGGTCAGCCCGATATTTCTCAGCGCCAGATTCGCCGCCGCATCGTTGCCACCGGCAAAGGTCCCTGCTCCCGATCGGCCTCCCGGAGCCCCGTAGTTGAACCCTTTGAGGTAGGCATCCTCGTTGGCGGTCCTCTTGATGTTCGCCTGCACGTCCTTGGGAATGGCCCCGCTGGCGGCCTGCTGGGCATTGGTCGTGACCCGATTGAGGACATCGTAATACATCGGGTTGGCGGCCAGATTGGCTGCCCTTGCCGCCGCCTGTTCCGAGGTATTGAGCTTGCCTGCGATCCCCTCGTATTCGGGGAACTTCGTCGTCACCTCCCCACGCCAGTGGGCCATGATCTCCTCGGCTGAAGGGACGTCGAGTTCCTGTGGCTCAGGAAGAGCCAGGGGCTCGAAGGCTCCGGCTCCCTCGGCATCGGCCAATGTGCGGGCGTTGGCCCGGCGGGCCTTCTTCGCCTGATGGGAAGCGGAGGCCGCGCCAATGCCAGCAGCGGCCACGGTTGCGATTGCGGTAACCCAGATTTCTCCCACGTTAGTAGATGTTAGTTGTTGATATTCAAGCCACTACGCCGTGCGAACACCACACCATTCTGGCGTCGGTTGGGCCGGTCCCGAGTCCCGTCTTCGGGATGCGGGCATGAAAAAGTGGGGCATGGAAAATTACCGCCCGGTTGTATTTGCCGATACAGCGACCGACCTCCTCCCACTCCCGTCCGGTGCCGTGGATCATGTCGTGTTTGAGCTGGTCCCACTGCGGTCCTGAGTCCAGCTCGGTGACAGGGGGCATCTCGGTCAAGCCTGTCGCTCTGTGCTTATAGAAGCCGGTCCCGTATTCCTCTTCATGCTCAGAGAGATAACACACACAGGTCATGTCACCATAGGTCCGGTCACTGTGGGTGTAGGCTTTCTCCGTCTCCGGCAGGGCGTAACGGACGAAACAATCGTTGGGATAATACCGCCCGTTGATCGCCTCGTCGATGGCCATGAGCATCGGAGAGTGGAAGGTCCAGAAATTCATATGCTCGTAGATCGAGGACCCGAACTTCCCCTTGTTGGGCAGCCATGATCCAAACCCGCTGTCGATGGCGGAAGCCTTCACATGATCGATGACCTCACAGAAGTCATCGACCACCATCCACTTGCCGTTGTAGCGCGTGACCTTCAAGAGAACTTCCTCCGGATGGGCGACCGGTTGCGGGTGGTAAAGGGTGTCACGAAGTCCACGATTTCAGCTGCCCCCTTCGGGCGCAAGCCCGTCAGCTCACCGTCCAGCAAACCGATCGCCTGTGCGATGAGCTGGGCGAACTCCTCGATGTTCCGGTTAGCAAGAGCCGCCTCTGCCATCAGAGCTACGCGCCAAACCGCAACCCGCCCGAAGGGGACAAGATCAGAATCGGCCCGCAGCGGCATCCACTTCTTGCGGCCCTTGATGACGAGACTGCCGTTGGCGCATCCGGTCAGATGCATGAGGCGGTATTGCGGCTGTTCATCATGGCCGTCGTAGACTGCTAGCAGGAGCTTTCTGTGGTTGGACAGGTTCCGCATCCAAAGCTCCACCGCCCCCACCGTTCTCGGTTTTGACACATAGATCACCTCACCGATCCCGGTGTCGCTGGACGCGCTGGCCCGGCCTGCCTGGAGTTTGACCTGATGGGTGATCTCCCGTCCCATGGAACTCCGGTATTTGATCATCATCTCCTTGCCGTCATCCTTGGGCGAACGGGCCACCAGTTCGTAGGCATCGTTCTGGCAGGCCGGAACCGGATAGATCTGGGTGTGGACGTAGCGGCCATCGTTGACGATCTCCCGCCAAGGAAACTCCTGGCTCATGTCGTAACCGATGTCGCCGCCGAGGCGGCCCAGCCAGAACTCAGAGCGGAAGCCGAGGGGCTCCCCGCACAACCACGCCTGGAGGGGGGTGTCGAGATCCGAGGGCAGAACCAAGCAGTTGTCGCAGACCGGCAGACACCAGGTTGAAACGGTTCCCTTGGCCTCAATGCGGTCGAGCAACTCGGGCCCGATCACGTTGATTTTCTCCATCAGCTCCACGGTGCTGCAGACGCCTGCAGAACCGGCCTGGCCTTTGATCAGCGGGAAGAGTTCGGCGACGGTGTTCATGACGATACCTTGATGGCGAACCAGAAGAAGTTACCGGCTGTCGTGGCAGCCGTGAAGTGAACCGTGGCCGAGGTGGCGCTCACGTTGTCCACAAAAAGACCCGGCAGTTCGGCGTTGGTCGCCTGAACGAAGACCCGCCAGACCCCGTCCTCGGGCAGTTCGATGACGGTCTGGGTGTCCCCGATTGCGAATTCACCGACTCCGCTGGCGAACTGCCCCTGCATCTCGTCGATCGCCGTCTGCTGGTTGAGGTCCGAGTTCTGAAGGGCGACGATGTCCTCCTGGGCCACGGCCAGATCGGATTGAATCTGACCGAGGTTGAATGGCGTCGGGGCCGGATCGCCGCTAGCGTTCTCCGCCGTGGTGGCCGATTCGAGCGAACAAAGGCTGAGAACCAGGGAGAAATAATCCTGGGCGCTCATGCCATCGACGCAGGCGGGCAGGGGCTCCGGCGGACGGATTCTCAGACCGGCATTGAAGGTGAAGGCCATATTATGGGCGGATGTTGTAGAGGTTCAGATCCTCGCAGCAGTTGAAGGCGGGGCCGGAGCCCTCTTCGCAGGAACCGCAGGATTTGGAGAAAAGCTCAGCCGGAAAACCATCGATCGAAGGGCCGTCGGAAATCGCCATCCCTGCTAGCACCCAGCGGACACGGGCCCGGCCTTCGATCAAAATCCTTGCCCTCAATGAATTCGGCGGCGGATCGAAACACGGTTTGCTTATCGGATCGCCGATCACCTTGGTCCCTCTGTGGGGCGGAGCCAGTTCGCACGGCGTCGAACAATCCGCCGAGGGTTTTGCACAGGCTTCCCCCCAGTCGTGCCAGCACGTTTCGTTTTCCCCCCTGACCTGGGCATTGAGAATTACATTCCCGCTAGCATCCTCGTAAGCCAGCCGGAGATGAGTCGGCCTTTTGACAACCAATTCGGCCTTCTTCGGGCCGGTCAGAGGCGGGGTGTCGAAGAAGGAAACGATGGTCTTCGGGATTCCCTCGATCGTGTCAAAGGTCTGGTGGTTCGTGACTTCGTAAACACGGTTCTTCCCGTCGCCGTCCCACGACGTGCAGTAAGTTCGGTGAACCCGATTGATGATGAGCGACGACCATTCAACCGGTCTGATCCCGCACTGTAAACCATCGTGCCTTTTCGGGAGACGGACCCCGTCCCGCCATTTCTCTGAGAGATCGACCGAAGCCCACGCATCATGGAATCGGTGGAAGCCGTAATCGTTACGCTCCATGCCGGGGTAGAGTCCCAGAAGAATGCGGTTGTCGCATTGTCCGATTGGCTGGACCGGTCTGAGGTTTGAGTCGGACTGGTCCCAGTAGAACTGGATGTCGGAGCTTTCGTGGATGTCTGCATCAGAGCGGGAGAAATTGGCCTGGGTGCGCTTGAACTCCTGCAGGCCGTCGTGGCCGATATACCAGACCCCTGACCGGTATGGCAAAGCCCCGAGGTAGGAGGCGGAGCCCTGGCCGACAAGAGCGGTGTCCTGGATCTGTGCGTTGAGCCGCTCGGCAACCGGCACCTGCAGGTTCAGGGTCTGCATCCCGTTGCTGCCCATGATCAGCAGATCGCCGTCCCCGTTGGGCGTGTTCTTGACCTGCGGGATGGCCATCAGGTTCATGATCCGGCCCATGCTGATGTGCAGGCCGAAGACCCCCGCGCTGGCCCAGGTCGGGGTGTCGGTGAACTTGTAGACGTTGTCGCTCTCGGTCTGCCGCCACCGGTCGCTGACCGCGATCTTGTCGGTGCCGTCCGAGGAGACCACTGCGATGGAATGGTGGATGAAGCACATCATGGCCCCCACCGGCATCTCCTGTTTGTCCGGGCGGGACTGAAACGCCGCATGCCGTCCGTCCCAGATCACGGGGAGATCGACTCCGTTCTGCATGATCAGCCATTCAAAACCCTGCACGCCCCACGCTAGCGTGAGGTCTGGCCTCAACCCCTCGAAGAGTTTCTTCACATAGAGCCAGCTCCCTGAAACCGCGCCAAAGAACAGCGTGCCGGAGATCAGGAACGCCAGGCCGCCGGGGTTTAATCCGTAGGGCTGATACGGCTGGACTTTCTGAAGGACCCCGTGCTCGAACAATTCCCGGTCAGCTTCATCCTCAAAGAACAGATTCATCCCCCGCAGGCCCGCACGGGGTTCAATGCCCGTGCGGAACTGCATGTTGAGAGACCGAGGCGTGATGATCCCGGAGACCCGCTCAGAAGTCGCGACCCCCAGAAGTTCCTGGACCTGTGAATAGACGAGCATTCTTCAGGGAGCGATATAACCTTCCACGCTGACGGACGCCTGGAACCCCGCACCCACGGGGGTGGGCGTTGTCACCGACACTTCGATCTTGATATTCGTGTCGGCGGGAAGGGCGATGGTGATCTGGCTGTTATCGGCATCAGAGGCGAGGTTGATGGAGAGCACCACATGGGCCCTTATGACGTCGTTGATCTTCAGATAGGTGTGCGATCCGCTCGTGACACCACCTTGAATTCCCCACATGTTGATGGCCAGAATCACCGCCGTCGCCCCGGCAACGTAGCCCGTTGTCCCGCTCAGGGTGACCGTCTTGATTTCGTTGATGGCGGCCCCGCTCGATGTCTGTGTGAAAATGACAACAGGGGTGATGAAGTGGGTGCGGGGCAGGGATTTGAAGACGGGAAGGTTCGCTGCAGCAGCCACCGGGACATCGGGGGTGGCCAGATGACGGCCTGCCAGAACAATCCCCGTGGTGGGATCGACCGGAGCGGGGATGAAACTCCACCGGCCCAGTTGGTCCCGCCAGATGAGGCCGGGGACCTTCATGCCCGCGACGTCAGCAGGCTTGGTGAAGGAGACGACACTGTTGTCCTTGCAGGCGGCGACCTCGTCGGCAAACGCCTCTTCGGTAACCGGGCAGGGACGGAACCCGATGACGCAGATCATGGTCCCCGCCTGGATCACTGCCGGAGCGGCGGGAGGGTTCACGTTCACCACCCGCACGACGGTCTCGCTGACGATCTCGGTGACCCGCACCTCGGAGCCGACAATGGCCAGCGAGACGCCGACAGCCATCATGTTCGTGGACTCGACCTGGAGCAGGTAACCGCCGGTATTGTCCGGATCGATGATGAAGTCTGCGGTCAGCTCGGTGCAGAGTTCCCCGAAGTCGATGTCCGGATCGGGCATCGTTGTCCAGCCCTGCATGCTGGCCACCCAGACCTTTTTCCACCTGCCGCTCAGGAGATCCGGACTGCCGGTGATCCGCCGGTCACACCCGTCCTCCGCCTTGCCGGTGAGGAAGGGGACGTAATTGGCGAGGTCAGCCGCCTGCTCGTCGGTTGAGACCCTGACGATGGACTCCTCCGGCATGGTGCAGGGACCGTCGGACCAGCAGACATTCCCCTGGATGTCGTGGGTCATCACGCCCGCCTTGAGCGGGGCATCCGGGTTGGTCTCCGGGCTGCCTTGGGTGTTCTTGCCCCGGTAGGGAAGAAGACGTTTGGGGCAGAGATTCTCGTCGTAAATCGCGCCGTAGGTTCCCACTGCGGTAGCGCCGGGATCGATGCATTCGGTCGGGGCGGTTTCAGAGGAAGTCGGGCAGCAGCAGGGGCTGCATCCGCACTGATAACAGTTGCTCATGGTATTTTTAGGATAGTGTTAGACCAGTAAAGGCTGTCGGCCACGAGCGGAACCGGCACGGGAGGGCTGGACGTCGGGCTGGTTCCAGCGGAACTTGTTGTGGTGGGTGCAGACGGTCCATTCCGGAATCGGCATCTGCATCTGGGCGGGATTCCAGACGAAGTAATGGAAGGGCATGACGGAGATGCGCCTGCCGTTCGGAGTCCGCTTGATCGCCTCCACAGTGCGCCGCAGCATGATCGGCCCCCATGCCTGCAGGGTGGGCTTCGAGCGCAGGGCCTCCCCGGCTTTCAGAAGCTCGTTGATCGCGTAGGTATTGGGCCGTGCTAGCATGACCGCATTGGTCATGGAACCGGGATGCGGGTTCATCAGGTTCTCCTCACTGACCAGCAGATCGTAGTTGTCGATGTCCCAGATTCTCTGGGAGGGGGACGTGTTGGAGACTGAAGCCCGGGGCAGGTTGATCCCGTGCAGCATGTCGTCGTTGAGGAAGTGGGTCAGCGGCCTGTGGGGCCTCGTGTCCGTGTCCGCGTAGCAGTTCCAGCTCTGGGTGATCTCGAAGGGCAGTGAGAGCAGGACGAGCCGGGCCAGGTCTGAAGCCTTCGCGGTCAGGGCCACGTCGTCGGGCCGCGCCTCCCGCTGCTTGAAGAGTTCCTCCCAGAACCGGAAGCACCGTGGAGAGCGGACCTTGATCAGCTCGGCCAGAGAGTCGTCGTCCCAGACCCTGACCACCCAGTCCGGGTTCATCGCCCTCCACTGATCGATGTTGGCCTGATCTTCGGGTGGCAGTTCGTCCGCGCCCTGCAGCCAGATGAAGTGGATGAAGTTGACCGCTGCAGGCCGGATCTTCCGGGGCAGGGGCCGGGGGATCTCCTCCATCTTGATCTCGCTGTCAGGCACCCGGGCCGTGACGATCCGCATGTCGTTCTCCCCGTAGACCAGCCGCCAGCCGTCGCCCTCCCGCTCGCCGCTGCCGACAAAGACCACGGAGCAATGAGTGGGCCCGTCAGAATCCGCCTCCTCCCAGTTGGGAGTGATGACCGGCTTGTTGGAAACCATCAGAGGCTCGAACGGGGGCTCAGGCGAGAACGCCGCCAGGAAGGAGTAATACCGGTGGGAGCTGTGCGAGGGGTCCTTCCGGAACCAGCACCGCCTTGGGAAAGGCATTCTTTCGGTCCGGTGGCAGTGAACCCACCGCCAGAGATACCCGCTGTGAAAGACCGGTGGCGATCCGCCGTGGAGCTTGTCGCCATAGGCCGAGGACCGGTTCCAGGTGGAGATCCATTTCTCCCCGTTCGTCCAGGTCTCCGGGTCCAGTTCAACCGTAATCGTGGGGGTCACACTGTATTGGCACAGGAGCCGCCCCCGATACTCGAAGAACCCCCAGTTCTTCTCCCTTGGTGAGAGCTGCGGCGGATTGAGGTCCGGCTGATCGGAGGGAACCGGGCCGCATTTCTCAATCCGGCCATCATCAGAAAGCCGTGCTAGCAGCACCCGGTAGCCGTCTCCGTATGAGAGATACATCTGACCGTTGAAAACAAAAAGCCGAGGGTCCTCCACGCCCCAACCGTCGAAACGGGATTCGAGCGGGAGGACCCGGTTCGTCCTGGCAATGGGAACGAAATTTGAGTCCAACTGAACGAGGGAAATCTGTGACCACAGGAACCACCGCTTGCACTCGGTCCGATACGCCATCCAGCGAACGCCTTTGTGGACGACCGATGACGCATTGAACCACGCCAGCACGGTGCCAGGGGGCGCACAATGCCCCATGGTCAGGTGAGGATCGCGCAGGGCGATCCCCGGCAGGTGGTGAACCGCCGTCAGGTTCTCAACCGGAATGATGGTGCGTTCAAGGGACATCGACGAACAGATTGGATTCCCCGGCGACCAGAACGACGGTCCCCGGGTCCGTCGTCACGATGTCCGCCGTCGCCGAACCACCGGTCTTGATGGTGTTCGGGCCGGTGGCCTGAAAGATCCCGACACCTGAACCCGGCGGACGATGCACGGTGTTGTTCTTCAGAACGGCTGTGGAGCCGGTGGACTGGAACCAGACGCTGGGTGAGTTGGCTGGCCACAGGGCCGGGTTGCTCCAGTAGAAATCACAGTTCTGGATGGTGATACCGCTCATCACGATGGGCCCGGGACTGTTGAAGTAGATGGGGAGGTTCCCCGAATCCTCGAAGGTGTCCCCGTCGATGAAGATCCTTTTGCTTTTGAAAAGGACCTGAATCCCCAGGCTGAACGCAGTGCTGGAGAGAACCTTCCCCCAGACGTTGCCTCTCATGGTGATGTCGATGCCGGTGAGCGGGGCCCCCCGGGAGTCAATAGATACCCCGCACGCCTGGCCTACCGTGTTGTGGACGTAGTCAAACGAGTTGCCCTCGACGATGTATTTCCCCTTCCCCACTGTCTCGTCCGGGACAAACTCAAAGGCCAGGCCGGTGCAGGTGCCCGCCTTGTTGCCGATGACCCTGATCGTGCCGTCGCAGCCTCCGATGCTGAACCCGAAGGTGCCCAGATACCCGGTCCATGCGATGTTCGTGCCCGAGATCCCTGCGGTGTTGTTGACGATAACCGGGTCCAGGTTGCCACGGCCTGCTGCCGATGAAGAGAAAATCTCGTAGGGGTGACGGTCCACCTGATCGACAAAATTGCCGTCGATCAGAAGGTTGTCGCAGAGATTCCCGATCCACATCCCATTGGCGCGAACATCATGACTTTCGGCCCCAACCCGGCCAGCGATGATATTTTGCAGGATGTGAAGGTTCCTGGTCTGCCAATCGAAAGTGATCCCGCTATAGTTGGACGCGCCGTCCGCGTTCAAAGAGCCGCAAAACGAATGGATATAATTCCCCCGGATAACTGAGTTTCTCATCGGCAGGGTGGCAATGGTCCCGCCCCTCACGATGCCCGCCGAGACATTGCAGATTTCCGTCTCTTCGATGACCAGACCGCTCACGTCCACAGTGCTGGAGGAAACGACATAAATCCCAACGATAATTGTCTCCGGGTTCGAGGTCAGCGGATGACCCCCATCGATCTTGAACCCGGGCTTGATGCGGACGTTCTTCCCCTGAATGAAGAGGACCTGCTGGGACCCCCCGCTGGAAGCCCCACCGGCATTGAACGGGCGCTTCAGCACGATCTGGGAGCCATCAATGGAAAGGGGGATCAGGGTGGTATTGCTGTTGATCTTGAGCGAGTCTTCCAGGTTCAGGATGGAAGCGGCAACCCAGATGTATCCCCCGGTCAGCAGGGCATCGATGAGTTCCTCCCGGTTGTGGACTATCCTCCCGTAGTAAAGTGACTCATCGATGAGGTCTATGGCATCCTCCTCCAGCTTGGTCACCCGGTTGGAGAGGGAAACGAGGGAATTATGGACTGCCCCGGCAGCGGAGGAAGCAGACGGCGGACAGCAGCAGTTACGGTGGGACATGGGTCAGGTGGAGTTTGTTACTCTGGTGGTCTGATAAATCGCTTATGGCTGCTGCGGGATTGTCACGTTCGATCCGGCCAGATAGACCAGCCCTGCAGGTGCTGCCACCCCATCAACGATCGCCCGCGCCGGGCGGGCTGTGTTGGCCTGATTGTTCATGGTGGTCCCCGGCGCAGCCCAGTTGATGTTATTGCGCAGGCTCGCCGTGGTGTCCTCGATGTAGATGCCAACCCGTTCAACATCACCGACCTTGTTGTAGAACGAGTTGCCTTCGAGCACATGGAACCCCGAGGCATTGTTGGAGAAGAGGCGTCGGATACGAATCCCGTGTCCTCCGTAGTATTTGATCACTGCCCCACGGACGTGGACACGCTCGCAGGCGTGGATCTGGATGCCGTGAGCGCCAGCCGGGTTGAACGCGGACGAGATGTTGGAGATCTGCGTGGGACCGGAGACGTGGACATCGAACGCACCGTCAATCGTGTAGCCCGCCGCATCGGACCCGGGACCGGTTACACCATCGACGATGCACCCATGAAGGGTGCCCTGCGCGTAGCCGTCGTCCGGAGTCGGCGGCTCTCCCGGCTGCGGCACATACTGTGGATGGCGGCCCGCGATCTCAAACCCGGCACCCTGCACGTCCTTCGCCGTGCAGGTGTCGAACAAAACCCCTTTGCAAAATCCGGAGGAGAATCCAAACGATCCGCAGTCGTGCGCGAAACACCGGACGAACTTGGTCCTCCGCTGGTCGATCCCGGTGCTGATATACCCGGCGTTGGTCACCTCCGCACCCATGTGGGTGACGTAGCCGAACTCGCAGTCTTCGAGGAGGCAGTCGGTCCAGTTGGAGCCGCCGTAGAACGCATCGTGTGTCGCGTGTTTCTCCGATCCGACACGCCCGAAGAACCTGGAGTTCTTCGCATGCAACCGGGTGAACCCATAGTTGATGTAAGCCCCGTGGTTCGTGAACGAGTGGATGAAGCACCTTTCGAGGAGGACATCCTCCAGCGGCGTCGATCCCGCACCGCCATCCCTGGTCAGGCAACGCTGGAACCCGGACACTTCAAGATCCTGCAGTTGGAGCCGGTGGCCTTTTGCGGGGACGTTCTCGTCAAAGGCGATGCCGTAAGAAGTAGACTCCTCGGGCGGCACCGTTGTCCGCATGGCGAACCGGTTGAGCGAGACATCGTTCGCGTGGATCGTCAGCGCCCGTGGGTTGGCTGTAAGCGCCGGGTCCAGCGCGACCTCGCACACCTTGTTGTTGTCAGCGGACGTGATCTCCAGACCCTGGCAGGTGATGAATTTCGGAGTCGTCCAGGGGATCACGCCGCCGCTGCCCTCGCCACGCAGCAT
>Ga0137436_1000074_pt1 | contig 32743 bp, 38 predicted proteins | sample EasRivERMGT119_2_FD_102328 | JGI IMG/M metagenome (GOLD analysis project Ga0137436, IMG submission 102328) | Soil microbial communities from meander-bound floodplain in the East River, Colorado, USA - East River MetaG ERMGT119_2 | ecosystem: Environmental > Terrestrial > Soil > Floodplain ...
CGTTTTAACTTTGTCATTTGATTAAAATTAGGGGTGATTTGGGAAATTAAAGGCTATTACAAATTAGTTAAGGCAAGATTTGACAGTTTTTAGAATGCCAAGATGACATATACTATGATACTGAGCAAGTTAGCTATGGTTTTAGTCCTCAAATAGCTCCGTATTTGCCTCATTTTAGAGCATTAACTTGCAATTTGCTTATGTCTTCAGGAATTAGTGGGGGTTGATAGGGAGTGGACTGATTGTCAATTAGTTATAGAGCTAATTAAGGCACTAATTAACAGCATTTTTAGCCAATTCTTTGCCAATTTGTCAGTTATTTTAATTGATTCAGATCAATATTGGAATGGCCTTTCCATCAGTTCCCAAAAAAAGGGATACTTTAACATTCTATTAACAATAATTCCAATTTCTCCAGCCTTTAATGACGCTTATTGGCTATTCCCAATTATTCCCACACTCTCTTTCAAAAAAAGCAATTCCCCCCCACACCCCCTATTTATATATATAATAGTTTATATAATTATAATAGAATAGTATAGAGAGTTTTGTATATAATTATAAGATAATTCTAATATAATTATAAGCGGGTTGCTGTGGTGGGGAGGGAGAGTGTATAAGTGGTGAGGGAGAGTGTTAGTAACTGTAAGTTAGTGTATTTTTCTGACATTTCCAAATTTATTTTTATACTCCCAGAATCGGATTCCTTTAGCAATGAAAGGACAGAAAAAAAAAGTACACCATAAGTTTGGTGTACTTGTACTGAAATTAGTGGGGGTTTAATAGAATGTGGATCAGTATTCTCTGAAGTCTCCCAGCTTTAGGTTCTTCTCCCATCTTCTGAGAGTGTCTTGAATCAGACCATCCTGCATATTCATCTCTAGTTCAGTGGTGAGACTAATGAAACCATTGGCAATGCTATAGACGTTTTTACCATCTTTGCCAAGTTCTCCCATAATGTCTACCAGTCTGGTCATTTCCCTGTGCTGATCACTAAGTCTCTTCAAGGAGTTATACTCTTCCTGAGTTAGAATGTACTGCATAAATAAAAGTTTAGTATTTGAGTGAATGAATAAATGAATAATAAAAGCAAGGGGTCTCCCCCTTGCATAAGAAATCATTCAACAATACCACCATCATAGGTATCTGATGGGAGTTGTTGTTCAGCAATCCATTCAATGTACTGCTGATCCAGACCCTCCTCTGCCCAATCATCCTGCTGCACTCTCATCATATCTTCCTCAGATTCATGAATGAGTACAGGATTAACCACACCCTTATCACCATTAAAGAACAAGTATGTTTCAAGTTGCTCTTTAGTTGATGAGATGTGATACACAGCACCACCTGGGAGATGGACTTCAGGGGGATTGGGATTGGTGGTATAGACATTAGCATATCCATTATCACCAAAATACTTACCAGCAAGCTGATAAGCAGAATGATAATTAGGATAAGTAGTGACCATACCACTACCATAGCTACTGACATGCACATAATACTCAAAGCCATCACTGATGTCTCTGATTTGGCAGTCAAGATCCCAAACCTGTTTTTCTAAATTGGTTTTCAGGCTAACCAAAAACTGTAATGTTTCCATTGTAGTTAAAATTTAAGTGAATGAAGAATAGTTGACCTATAAGGATTTGAACCTTACCAACTGCATCCATCATGCAATAGGTCAATGTAAAGCAAGGGGCCAAACCCCTTGCATAAGAAATCACAACCCTTTACCATCAGTCATGCTGAATAACCAGTCCTGATACTGTGCTCTGGCTTCCTTCTCTTCTTCAGCAAGAGTTTTAGGGTCTTCAGTACAATCCTCATCAGGCCATTGATCAGGTGCTTGCCAGCTTTCCTCAGCAACTCTCTGCATCTCATCATGCTCCTTCATAGTGATAGCTTGAGCAGCAAGGATATCCTTAATCTGCTCAGCAGTAACAGGATGAACATCAGTATAAGTCCAATCATTCATAAAGTTGTTGGAGTTTAACTGATCTACAAGAATCATTGCATCTTGTAATGAGGGTTGTGTGCCCAGACAGTGGCCATTGCTGTCATGAATAACATAAATCATGAGTGAGAAAGTCCTGTTTTGTCAGAACTTAGTTGACCTATAGGGATTCGAACCCCTCAACTTATACCCAGTGTATAAATAGGTCAAACAGATTACTTGGCTAAGTAATCTTGCCAAGCTTGGCTCTTCTTCTTTTGATGGAAGAAGAATGTGGTGTAATAAGCACCACTTCTACAATCACATTCTATCCACTTGATGTCATACAATTCATAAGGCATAGTGGGGAATGCAAGAGTCTGGCCTTGGGGAATGGTTCTGATTACTGCATCAAAATCATGCATAGCTTGAGACCATTCTGTAAGAGGCAAAGCAGATAACAACATAGTAGTACAATTTAGAGGTGATTTAAATAAAATAGATGGCCTATAAGGAGTCGAACCTTAATACCTGCATCCATTATGCAAATAGGCCAAACAGGTTTAGTTCTCCATTGAGATGATAAACCCAAAGATGTTCTGGAATTGCTCAGATGTCATATAATCATAAGCATATTCCTGACCATCAGTTGATGCATATCTAACTGATATGAATCCCCTATCATCAATATTAATCTGCTTAATACTGATCTGAGGCATGGGATTAGGGCATTCCATACCATCACAAGTACATTCACCATCACAGGTGATGTGATTCATGTCCTTGCACACATGACCAGTTGGAGGTTGAGCTTGCATAGCAAACTGAGCCTTGTACCTGGGTTGTCTGTTGCCACTTCTATCAGAAGTGCAACAAGTCATTGTTGAAATGACTGCCATCATAAATACAATCATAATTGCAGTGATGGTGTAATCCTTAGAGTGTCTCATAATTGACAAAATTTAGAGTGAATGAAGAAATGAAGAATAGTTAATCTGTTAGGAGTCGAACCTAATAAGTTGTGATGCACCCAATGTGCACAGATTAAGATGATTAAGAATAGGGGAGGAATTGCACCTCCCCTATTGTAATCGCTGGTCAACTTACAGCGTGCCCAATAACTGTATTGGAGTGATGATGACGATCCTTGTATAAGGCAGCTTATCTGGATCAGTAGGAGTTACCTGACTGACCTTGTAGGCCAACTTATCGAAGTCTCTGTCTTTCACAATGAGGGCATAAACGTCCTCATGCATGGTAACCCTTGTCCTTGTAGTGTCTTCCCAATGGGAGACCCAAGGTTGAGGCACATTCTGCTCATCTAATTGACGAGCAATGTTAAGAACTGGGATACCAATAGCTGATTTGACCTGGGAAATGTTCATAATAATGACATTTAAATTGTTAAAGAAATGATGATACCAAAACTTAATGGGGGTTGATAGGTAATCATGCATGTACCATGTAGTGACAAGGTCACTTTGTTGTGGTGGTACAACACAGTTAAGAGATGATGATACAATGAGTGTAGCTTGATGGATAGTAGTGATGTGGCATGAGCCACAGGGTGTACAGCATAGTGTGCTGCTACACGTAGTGTGTTACTACTATATATTAGCCGGCCTCAGGAATAGTGCCTGTGCCTGATGGCGGGGGACACTTTCTTCCAAAGATTGATGGGGGTTGTTAGCTTAGGTGGTTCACACCCTCTCACTCCCCCCAAAAAAAATCTGAACTTGGATCACACCTTCTCTCCTACTCTAAAATTTTTTTATACTCATCTTAATACCAAAAAAAATTTTAAGTGTCTCATTGGCCTTACCTTTGTCTCTCTTATCATCTGGTTGGTGATAAAGTTTTCATTTTTCGTAGTATATGTTTTTTTAAAATTGGTTCACCCTCTGTTTCTACAGGGGGTTTCCTTATACCCTCCCTTTTATCTATCTTTAACCTTATTTCATCTACTATGCCTGATGATTTCAGAAATTGGAACACGATTAATACAATGGTCTACAGGATGTGGGATCAGTTCATCAAAAATCCTAACTCCAACCAGATCATAGGCTCTAACCTCACCCCTCCTCTTACCAATGAGAACATTCAGGCTGCAGCCAGCCCTCTTTACTACATCTTAGGTGACGGAGTTAAGAAAATTACCATGTCTTCCTCTCCTCCCTCCAGCCCTGAACCCGGAGATATCTGGATTGATACCTCTTAAGTCTCACCTCCTCCTCACCCCTACTCAGGTTTACCCTGAAGTGGCTTAGTTACAATTACCACTCATCTACTAATACTTAAATAATCTCTCATGAACTCAGAAAAACTTAATATCAATGACAGCTTCAACGCTAATACCATCAAATCTCCCACTCTCCCCATTGATCACCTTGGTCTTAAGGGAAAATATCACTTCCAGTGCTTTGATTGTCATGGAAATCTCAAATGGGAGGACACTATTGATAACCTCGTTGTCAATGTTGGAAAGAATCTCACCCTTGATACAATCATGGCAGGTGCAGCATACACAGTAACAGGCCCTTTCATGGGACTTGTCTCCTCTGTTGGCTATTCTGCTATAGTTGCAGGTGATACAATGGCTTCACATGCTGGTTGGACTGAAGCTGGACTGGCCAATGCCCCAACTTACACAGCCCCCAGAAAGACTGTTGTCTTTAATGCTGCTTCTGCTGGCTCAAAAACCACTACTGCAGCCTTGTCTTTTGCCATTACTGGTGCCGGCACTGTAAAAGGAGCTTTTATTGTCTTAGGTACTGGTGCAGTCTCTACCATTGACAACACTGCTGGTGTCTTATTCTCCTCTGGTCTCTTCACAGGAGGTGACAGGCCAGTGGTGAACACAGATACTCTTAATGTAGCTTATACAGTTTCAGCTTAAACCCCCCTCCTCCTGCCATGCCCAGAAGATTAGAGATGGTTATATCACAGAATGGAGCAGCTACCGGAAGAAATCAGGGAGCATGCACTTATTATCTTATCCAGACTCCCACTGGTGTACTGTACTATGTCTACATTGATGCTGCTGCGGATATAAGCTTCAAAAAGTCTACAGATGGAGGATTTACATGGTCAGTGGGTACAGTTGTTTATACAGGTACAGCTTTTAACCTGTCTGTCTGGTATGATAAATGGTCAGGACTGTCCTCTGGTCTTATTCATTGTTCTTTCGTGGAAACAGTAGGGCATGATTGTCTTTATCGCACTATAGACACTGACTCTTCAGATACTCTCTCAACTACTTCTACTGTTATCTTTGCAGGAACTTCAGCAGTACTGGCAGGAAGCTTCATGAGCATTACCCGTAGCAGGGGAGGAAATGTATATTGCAGGACTCAGATAGATAATGGCACTGAAGGAGGTTTCTTCAGGCTTACTAATGCCAATGTCCCAAATGGTGTATGGGATACCAGAACAATCAATGAAGCTGCTGCAACCACAGATATGATGATTCTTATGCCGGGTTTTGCCACTGATAACAATGACATTATCGGCATATTCTGGGATATCTCGACTAATGAAGTTAGCCGCCAGCTTTATGATGACTCAGCTAACACTTGGGCTGAAACTTTAATTTCTGCTTCAATGGCTGATAGTCCTGCATCTGTAGCCTTCTCTAACTTTTCAGCAGTGCCAGACCTTACTAATTCCCGTATTATTCTAACAGCATGGAATGGGGTTGACACTCTCAATGCTGACTTACAGGCATGGATAATTACTGAGACAGCTATCACTGCCCTCACTAATGTTGTCAACAACTCAGTGGATGATCAGGGATTATGTGCTATAACCCTTGACCTTGTCACTAACTACTGGTATGTCTTCTATGCTGGTAAATCTGATGGCTCTGAGACATGGCCTACATCAATGAATATGTATTATAAGGTTTCAACAGATGCAGGAACAACCTGGGGAGCTGAGACTCTTATGACAAACCAGCTATATAATCTTACAGGAATATACACTATTCCAAGATTGTACATTAAGCCTAACCCCATCATACTTTCAATAGATGCAAATGCTGATGAATACAGGATATCAGTGGACATAACTAAACCAAGAGCAAGATTGCAATTAGGTATTACATAACTCCTTAATAATCAAGCATATGAGTGCGCCTTTTAACCCGCCAAAAAAGAATGAGGACTTTCAAATAAGAATCTCTCTTGAGGATTATGCCACTGGTGGAGACTTTAAATCCAGTCCTACTATTGCTGCTGGTGATTTCAAAGTCTCCATTGATGGTGGTGCTCTTACTGATCTTGCTACCCTGCCCACTGTCAGTCCTGCAGCTTCCATATTAGTTCTGCTCACCTTATCTGCCTCTGAAATGAATGGTGATGTTATAACAGTGGTAGCTATAGACCAGACCTCTCCCAAAGAATGGGCTGATTTTGTTCTTAGCATTCCTACTACAACATAATCATAAATGCCAGCAACCTTCAAGATATTCTTCGGTAATATTCCTCCTGTTGCTGGTGGCACTACTTACAATGAAGACATTACAGAAACCATTGCGCTTACTGATGCTCCTGCTGCCCCTCTTGGTGGCTCTACATATAATGTATCTGTGTCTGAAGTTCTTTCTCTTGCTGATTCTCCTTCTGCCACTATCATTTTTATCACTGTATCTGTTACTGAAGCTATGGCTCTTAGTGATACTCCTTCTGTTACCATCACTATTGCCACTGTTTCAATTACTGAAGCCCTCTCCCTGACTGATGCCATTACTCCTACACAGGTGATGTCCTCCTCTATCCTTGAAGCTATGGCCCTCATTGATGAGATAGTTGGACTCACTGGAAGTGTACCTGCCATAATAGATGAGACCATGACTCTGGCTGATCTCCTCAGCTCATCTCTTATCACTTCAGCCTCAATCACAGAAGCACTTGCTCTGGCAGATGCTCCCTTCAGTTCTCTTATCAGTGACAGAGCTATCAATGAAGCTCTCTCCCTCTCAGATGCTCCATCAGCTTCAGGAGCATTCTCAGCCATTATATCAGAGCTGATGGGCCTCACTGATACTATCATTTCCACTAATGTTTACTTAGTCAATATCACTGAACCTCTGACTCTCAATGATAACTATCTCTCTTCTTCTGCTTATCTCATGGTGATAGCTGAGACAATGACTCTTGCTACTCAGCAAACCAGTAGGATGACTTACTTAGCTCCTCTTGCAGAAGCTCTTACTCTCAGTGATAGTCCTTCTTCTTCTATGTCATTTCTCAGTACTATCATTGAAGCTCTTACACTCTCAGATCTGATATCCTCTCAGTCTGCTATCATTGCTTCCATTAATGAAGCCCTCGCCTTAACCACTACCCAATCAGGTACAGGTTCATACACTATTGTTTTGCTTGAAGCCATGAATCTACAGGATTACTCCAGTCCACCAGCTAAGATGAAATTCTGGAATGGAGTAGCGTGGCAGGACATTGATATTTTGGTTGTAAAGACCTAATGAGCTATCTTTAATATGCACTTGGGTAGTGTGTACCCCAGGTTGTAGAAACTTTTGCATATTTTTTTTGTTTTTTGTATTACGGCTTTGTCTTTGATTGAGATGAAAACCCTATTATTCCTAATAGGGTTTTTTTACGGTACATAAATTGATTCTTTACAGTACCATCCTTTTCACTTAAGAACGTCATCAAATGAAACTAACATGAGTATAATCCTATTGTTTCTGATTGTGGTATTATTCGCTGTTTTGTTCTGGGCCAATAATACTTATGTAACCCCCGGAATCCCAAGAATAGCAATCAATATCCTGTTGATCATTATAGGGATATTATACCTGCTTCATATCATGGGAGTGAATACAGGGGTAAACTTCAAGACTTAGGTATAGTAACTTTTTCTTTTGTACCCATCTCCTAATAATCCCTGATAAAGAGTCATTATCAGGGATTCCTATTATAAATCTGACAATACATAAATTTATTTGGAAATTACATTTTAGTATGTAATTTTGCATCAGACTTAAGTAAGATTTTTACATACTAAAATTAAAACTATGAGTATGTTTAAGTTGGATGAGGTGAGTTTCAGCACTTAGCAATGAGACTAAGCAAAGAAGTTACAAGTGCTTAGTGCTGATATTCCCCAAACTCTTCCCCTCTCGACATTAAAGTAACACACATTATGCCTATTGAGACAGAACTTACAGGGGAGCAAGCAGTAGAAATAACCAATAGGATTGGAATTAGCAGGATGGTCTTCGATAACCAGTCCTGCTTTTGTTTTCTAAAGGATGGATCAGCTATTGAATTCACCATTGACCTTGACCTGTCCTTATCCAAACATGAATTCAGATTTTTTCATAAGGTCTTCTTACCATTAGACAATAAGCCAGTAATGCCATGATGCCAAAAGGATTGAATATTCCCATCTTCCATGATAATGAGATTACTATGTCCATGACTGCCAACCATGAGGGATACTCTTTACAGATGTGTGATGTCAGGGAGCTGATGTTCTACCAGATAGATGCAGTGGGAATATTCGTTGACATCAATGATGGGAACAGGGACTATGGAGAGATATACAGCAGTGGTAAGAAGTTCATCAGTATTATGCCACAGCACCAGCTAATCAACAGGATAGAGAAACATCTCAAGGCACTCATTCCCCTCACCTTATCCTAGACCAATCATATACTACCAATGGATCAATACATTAGAAAAACATTAAGACTCTCTACTGATAAATACTATGAGATTCATCTCAATCTCATTAATTGTATTCTCCCCATTAAGATGACTCCAAGGGAGATAGAGGTCATTGCTGCTTTTATGGCTCTGGAAGGAGACATAGCCACTTACAGGTTTGGGCCTTCAGCCAGGAAAATTGTAATGGCTAAACTTCATCTTTCTCCGGCAGGATTATCTAACTTTATGAAGTTCTTGTTTGACAAAGGAGTGTTGGAAAGGCAAGGGGATATGATAAAAATATACCCCTTGCTTATTCCTAATGTAGATGAACAGAAATATCTGTTTAAATTAGTGAATCTCAGTACTATCACTGTCTCACAAAACAATAATAACCATGAGTAAGACACAACTGAATAATGTCCAGAATAATCCTATAGACCCCATCATGAAAAGGCCCATGAAGCCTCATGAATACTATAACCTGCATGTAAGACAGGAAGGACAACCAGTTATCACTGAAGCTGAATTTAATGCCGGCCTCCATAAAGAGGCTGCTTTTGTTGAGGGATTGGATAAGATAGAAGCTGATTTCAATAAGGCTATGGAAATCCTCACTAAAAAATACAGGTAATATGCCCATCTTAACACAGGATCAGGCTATTGAACAGTACTATGAATCAGTAAAAGACCAGTACCCTGACATAGACTTCCAGACCTTCTCAACTATGTGCAGGACTCCTTCTGAGTTTATCAAGCACTGCATAAGACAGGATAATATTCCTATCATTCATGTCAAGTACCTTGGTAAGATAAGGACTTACAGGACAAGGCTTAAAAAGATCATGGGCATATACACAAAAAGGTTATCACTCAATAAGGATACTCCGGAAATAAGACAGGCTTACATAGATACTATTGATTATTTACGCAGGTACATGAAACACCTTGATGAGTATGACAAAAAAGAGATTAACGAAGAGCAGGAATCTGGTTGACATCTGGCATTACTTCCTTGGTTACTATAGATACTGGATATTCTATAATAATAAACTCAGGTGGATGATGAGAAATCACATCCATGAGCAGATACAGTACAGGATAAGATGGATGGATGTTGATTGCTATTCTGAAGGTTCCTGTAAGTTATGTGGCTGTGCTACCACAGCTTTACAGATGGCAAACAAATCCTGTGACAAACCCTGCTATCCTCCTATGATGAATGCTGACCAGTGGAGAAGATTCAGTGTCAATCAGTCAGTGGTGTGCATCAATGAACAGTGTTGGGAGCAGGAATATCAGCAGTTTGGAAAACCTAAATTATTAAACGATAAATCTAAGGTGCATGTTACTGAGAAATTCTATTGATCTTGGCCATGTAAGAGCAGGGCAGACTATCCATGTGAAATTTCCCTATGACTACATGGGTGAAATCCTTGATGTAAAGAGCACCTGTGATTGTGCCACTGTTTACAATGATACAGCCAGTCATGAAATTGTTATCACTTACAAGCCCAACTCTGTACCCAAGCAACTCATTGTACAAGGATGGTACAAAGCCAATAAGACTGTCACTATCCAGTACACTTCTCAGGATGGAACAACAGTGACAGAGGAACTGAAGTTCACAGCAAGGGTAGGAAGATAAACATATACACATGAAAATACTCAGGATCATTAAGTCTTTGTTCAGGGCAGCAGCTCCCATTAACACCCTCACTACCACTACCAAGGAACCTGAGCTGGAAACACTGCAGGCCAAAGTAATGGAGACCAACTTCTTCATCAGGAAGAACAACTTAGTGGAGGAGTTTGCTTACATTCCTACTCCTGTCTACTCTGCTAACTTTGAGAACCCACAGATCATAGGATGGTTACAGGCTGATGGAAGCATTATTAATAACCAGCCCTTACTTGGTTCACTTATAAAAGAGGAGTACAAGGGATATATGCTTATGGCTGATACAATCAGTGAGATGAAAATGCAGAAGCTCTATATTGATTATGGTGATACAGATGGTCTTCTCACTATTGAAAAGTATCATGAAGAACAGAAGTTCAAGGAAGCCACTCATGAAGAGTTATTGGCAGATGATGTGGATTTGCTTGAGAATAAGATGCTGCCACCAGCCCAACCTAACACTACTGTACCTTATACAGATGGATTAGATAACACAATTAAACAGACTACAGGATGCTTTGGGAAATAGTTAATGGAGTGCTCATAGTCAGTGAACATGCACTGATGATAGAACCCTTCTCTTCCATTTGGGAAGCTGATAAGAGTGAAGGTCATTCAAGGGCAAGGCAGTTATTCAAATATGTGGAACTGGTATGCTCACCTAAGAAATCCAATCCCTACTTTGGATACAGTGAGGAAGACAGGCCAGCTAAAGTAAAGAAGGAGGTTTATAAAGATGAACACTATCCTGACACTGACTTCATGATCCAGTGCATTGATAAGTACAAGGAGTTGCTGGATGACTACTCTCCTTCCTATGGTCTGCTCACCTCCGGCTTAGTGGCCTCTGAGAAATTGAAGAACTATTTTAATACCTTTAACTTTAGTGAGAGAACAAGGACAGGAATGATGATCATCAAGCCTAAAGAAGTGGCAGCAGCTCTGAAAGAACTGCCTGATGTGGCTAAAGGAGTGGAAATAGCAAGAAGCAAGGTCAACTTTGAACTGGTAGAAGAGTCAAGGACTCGTAACTCAAGAAAGATAGGTCAGTATGAGAGATAATCACCTAACATGTCCAGTTGGCTGAGGGGCTAAAGCACAGGTCTGCAAAACCTGGGACACTGGTTCAAATCCAGTACTGGACTCCAACCTAAAAACATATACTATGTCACACACAGAAGAATTAACAGATGAAGGCAGGCAAATGTGGGAGAACATTGCCAATTATGAAAAGTTGATAAGCAGTAAGTATGTCACTCCAACTGAGAAGAAGGTAAGGACAAAACTAAACATCTTTGAAATTCAACTTCTCTTCATGAGGGATGAGATCAGGAGGATGATCATTAACTCAACAAGAGTGGTAAGGGACTGTGATGATATCATCAGCACCTACACCTCAAAGGAAGAGTACATAAGCAGTGATGCTAAAGTAGCAAAACAGATCCACCTCAATCTCATAGTAAGGCTTAACAGGCTGCTTGAGTATGAGAGTGTCTTTGATGAACATATTGAATTGACACCAGACAGGGAGATTAATACTTTATTTTATGACAGCTTTAAAAACAGGTAGCCAGTGAGCACAAGGTTTATAACCAATCAGGTCAGGAATGAACAGGGAGTATGGTTAAACACACAGGTATTCAGGGAGGAGGCCATTGGCTTCAGGAAGAATGGATACTATTGTACTGACCCTGAAGGCTCACACCAGTACACAGAGTACTGGGATACTATGCTGGACAGGTGCATCAATGGATACAGTAGTGGTGGGGTGAAGATAACACAACACCACTATTTTTATTTGAACTTCACACAGATCAAGATAGCAGAGGAGAAGGGAGGTAAGATAGCAATCAAGGAAGTGAAAGCTCCTGATTTCTGGGATGGGGACTTTGCATTTTTCTGGGCCATTGAGATAGCAAAAAATGGCCTGTTCACTGATGAGGCTTTAGCTCCTTCCACTAAGGAACAGAGAGCTGAGTACTGGAGACTTGAAGCTGAGAGGGTGAGAATTAGTAATGCTCTTGAAATAAATGATACAACCAATTTCCAGTATGTTGACCCTGATGGTGTACTTAAAAAGAACTCTGATCTCAGAACTATCCTTGAGGAGAAAGTTCTTAAAAGTCTTGCTCTTCCTTTTACCATTGAAGTTGATTGGAGGGATGGAGGACATCACATTATCATTGGTAAATCCCGTAGAAAAGGTTACTCCTATAAAAACGGAGCTATCTGTGCCAATGTCTACAACACTATTCGCAAGTCTCAGACTATCATTGGGGCTTTTGACAAAAAATACCTGTACCCTGCTGGTACAATGGGTATGGCTTCTGAATATCTATCCTTCCTCAATGACAAAACAGCTTGGGGAAAGGCAAGGGAATATGTTGATAAGGCAGAACATAAGAGGGCCTCCTTCAGGGAAATGAATGCACAGGGTATGCCAGTGGAAGCAGGCTATATGTCAGAGATAATGGCAATAACATTTGCAGATAATCCTGAAGCAGCCAGAGGTAAAGACCCCAAGGTAGTTCTGTTTGAAGAGTCAGGAGCTTTCCCTAATCTTAAGGAGAGCTTCAGGAAAACCTCACCAAGCCTGTCAGCAGGTAAATACATTACAGGACAGATCATCATCTTTGGTACAGGTGGTGATATGGAATCAGGCACAGCAGACTATGCAGATATGTTCTATCATCCCAAGGAAGATAACCTCATGCCATTTGTCAATGTATGGGATGAGGATGCAGAGAATTCCTGTTGTGGCTTCTTCCATCCTGTTACATGGAACATGGAAGGCTACTATGATGAACAGGGAAACAGTGATATCATAGGAGCAACCAAGGAAGAGAAAACAGTAAGGGCAAAGATCATTGCCAATGCATCTGACTCTGGCTCTATCCAGCAAAGAGTACAGGAGCATCCTTTCAATCCAATGGAGGCATTCTTAATGGTCTCCATGAATGACTTCCCTGTAATTGAACTGCGTAATCAATATAACAGGGTGATGAGAGAGAACCTGCATCTCAAATATGGGCAGGCATGCTTTCTTGAAAGAAGGGAAGTCAATCAACCAGATACCTATACAGATGATGGACATAAAATCCCCGGTAAGAAATACATCATCAAGGCAACACCTGATCTGGATGGATACCTGCAGCCACTCTGGGATTACAAACCAAAGACCAAAGACCTTAAAGGCTCTGTTGTCATCTATGAATACCCAATTCCCAATGCTCCCAGAGGCTTATATAAGATGGGCTTTGACCCCTATAGGCAAGATCAGTCAACCTCTGTTCTCCCCTCACTTGGCAGCATCTATGTTTACAAAGCAAATCATAAGTTCAGTTATAGCTCCAACAGGATAGTAGCACAGTACATAGGCAGACCTTATGATCCTGATGATGTGAACAGGATATGTGAAATGTTAGCAGAGCTTTATGGAGCAGAGATCATGCATGAGAATGAGGTCACTCATGTTAAAAAATACTTTGAACGTAGAAAAAAGTTACATTTGCTTGCTGCTCAGCCTGATGGTGTTATCTCTAAAGCTATCAACAATTCCAAGGTAGCAAGAGTCTATGGTGTTCACATGGCAGAGAAACTCAAAGATGCAGGAGAGAAATACATTAAGCAGTGGTTATTAGATATACGTGATTATGATGAGAATGGTTATGCAGTTCTTAACCTTGAAACTATTTATGATCCTGCATTGCTTGAAGAGTTGATCTTCTACAACAGACAAGGTAACTTTGATAGGGTGATGTCCTTCATGATGGTCATGTTCCAGATAGCAGAAGAAGAAGAGAACAAGGTACATGGTGAGAATAATGGCTCATCCAATGCTCATGACTTACTTGAAATGATGAAGAAACAATTTAAACATTCAGCCTGATGAACACCAAGTATCTTAACAATAAACAGAGGATAAGTCAGAGAAAGAAAGATGCAAATGATAAACAGTGGTATAAGGATCAGGCAAACCTGTTAGATACTAAATCCTTTAATGGTACAAATTTCATGGCCTTTAGTGGCCTCTCAGAATATAAGCGCAAGAAAGTCAACTATGACTTATTCAATAACATCATAGACATACAGGATTTCACTTATGTATGTCAGCCCTTTGGTTCAGAGGTAGGAGACCTGCCAGCTAATTTTACCAATAGGGATATAGTTTCAGGAAAGATAAAGGTTCTAATGGGCATGGAGATGAAGATGCCTTTCTCATGGAAGGTAGTAGCTGTCAATGAAGATGCTACTACCAGAAGGGAGCAGAAGGAAACTGAATTGCTGAAGGATTATGTGATAGGAGAGGTGATGAGGCCAATCAAGGAGCAGATAGAACAACAGACAATGGCCCAGACAAAGGGAAGAAAGCTAACTCCTGAAGAAGAGCAATCCCTGCAACAGCAAATAGCAGAAGAGACTAAGGCACAGACTCCTGATGAAGTAAGAAAGTACATGGTAAGGGATCACCAAGACCCTGCTGAAGCCATGACTCATCAAATACTGGAGTACCTCATCCTCAAGGAGAAAGTGGCAGAGAAGTTTAACAAGGGCTGTAAACACTCCCTGATAGCCGGAGAGGAGATATACTGGGTAGGCATTCTTAATGGTGAACCTTGTCTTAAAGTTATCAATCCCTTATTCTTTGACTATGATAAATCTCCTGACCTTGATTATATCGAAGATGGAGAATGGGCAGTATATGAATACAGGCTCTCTCCTTCAGAAGTGGTAGCCAGCTTTGGTTCTGAACTGACAGAGGATGATATTGATAAAATCTACACCTATCATCATAATCCCGGAGCTGCTCTCAGGGATGCAGAATTCACTTTCAATGAAGATTATAATGATCCTTATACCATAAGAGTAGTCCATGCTACATGGAAGTCTCTGCGCAAAACTGGATTCTTAACCTATAGGGACAAGTATGGAAAAGAGCAGATGAAGCTGGTAGATGAGAATTACAAGTTAAATGAGATGGCAGGGGATATCAAAATTGAATGGGAATGGATACCTGAAACTCATGAGTGCTATAAGATCATGAGTGATATTTTCGTCTATGCAAGAGCAGTCCCAGGTCAGCATAAAGACCTTGATAACTTATACAAGTGCAAGCTTCCCTACTGTGGTGCAACTACAGACAATCTCAACTCTCCTGTCACCTCTGCAATGGACAGGATGAAGGGATATCAATACTTCTACGATGTTATTCTCTACAGGGTTGAATTAATGATGGCCTCAGACAAAGGAAAGAAGCTGGCCATGAACCTGAACAGTATCCCCAAGTCTGCTGGCATTGATATCAATAAGTGGACTTACTTCTTTGAGGCCAACTCTATTGCATGGCTCAATCCTAATGAGGAGGGCAACAGGGGAGGAGGAGATGTCACCAACATGGTCAAAGAAATTGACATGAGCCTTGCCTCCAGCATTGATCAGTACATCAAATTTGCAGAATATATTGAGCATAAATGTGGAACAAGCATTGGGGTTACTCAGCAAATGGAGGCACAGATTGGCCCTAATGAAGCAGTATCCAACACCAGACAAAATCTTATTCAATCCTCACATATCATTCAACCTTACTTTGAGCTGCACAACTCTGTCAAGGGCAATGTTCTTGAGAGATTAGTGGAGACAGCAAAGGTAGCTTATGCTGGTTCTAAGCCACGCAAACTGGTCTATATCCTTGATGATATGACCTATAAGATGATTACTATTGATCCTGATCTGCTGGATTCATCCACTTATGGCCTGTTTATCTCCAACTCTTCCAAAGCTGCTGATGCTAAAAGAGCAGTGGAAGGATTGGCTCAGGCTGCAATGCAGAACCAACAGGCTGATCTTGCTGACATCATCAAGGTTATCAGATCTGAATCCATCACTGAAGCTGAAGACTTACTGGAAGTTGCACAGACTCGTAAAGCTGAAGAAGCCCAAGCTTCTGAACAGAGAAGAATTGAAGCTGAACAGCAGGCAAGACAGGCTATTTCAGCAGAGAAACAACTGGACAGGGATCATGATATTAAGGTTATCGTTACTAAGGAAGAAGAAAGAAGAAAGACTGTCATTCAACAGCAAACTATTCTCTCAATGGGCTTCAATGAAGATAAAGATATGGACAAGGATACTGAACCTGATATACTGGAAGTTGCTAAATATGGAGTTGATGCTGAGATCAGGCAGAGGGAATTAAGCCTGAAGGAGGAAGAGTTCCGTCATCAGAAAAATGTGGATAAAGAGAAACTTAAGATTGAAGATAAAAAGGCTTCTAAACAGTTAGCACCAGCCAAATAAAAAAGCTATTAAGCAACTTTCTAAAAAGTACAGTTTTAAACTGTAATAAATTCAACTTTCAAACTTTAAATTTACACAGGATTATGGCAAAGACAAACACAGCATCAAATCCTTTGGCAGGTTTTGGATTTGATGGAGATTCTGAAGACTTCTTCGGAATTACCTCGGAAAAACTTGAATCTCAGACAAGTAAGACAATCAAAGAAGTAAAGAAATCTCCCGCAGAATTAGAGAATGAAGAAGATGATGACCTTGGAGATTCTACAAACTTTGATGAAGCAAAGCCCAAAAAGAAATCAAAGGGGTCAGATGAAGAGGAAGATGACCTTGACCCTGAGAACATGGAGTTTTTCACTGACAAGCCTGCACCTCCTAAGAAGAAATCAGTAAAAGCTCAGGATGATGAAGAAGAGGAAGAAGAGGTCACTACAAAGAAAACTCCTAAGAAGGCAGGTAAAAAAAAGGATGAGGAAGAAGAAGAAGAACCTGATCCAGATGATGATGATGAGGATGATGCAGTAGTGAAGAAGAAGAAGCCGGCTAAAACTGATGAGCAGGAAGAAGCCGAAGATGAAGAGCAGCTTGAGAAGGATAAGGAGTTCTACACTACATTGGCACTGGAGCTGAAAGAAAAAGGAATACTTGAACACATTGAGATAAAGAAGGGTACAAAGCTCACTGAAGACCAGTTCTTTGAATTACAAGCAATAGAAGTTGATGAAAGATTTCAGGAAGCTCTTGAAGGCTTTGCCAAAGACCTTGATCAGGATGGAAAGGATTTCCTGAAATTTAAAAAGGATGGTGGCAGAACCTCAGACTTTACTGCTGTCTATGTCACTGGTACTCTTGGCCTTGATAAATTTGATAGTAGCAAGCCTGAACAGGTTGATGCTGTTATCAATCACTATCTCACCAAGTATGAAAAAATGACTGGTGATGACCTTGAGGACAGGAAGGAATTCATCAAGGACAAAGGACAGGAGAAGATCAAGTCTGAAGCATGGTATGATAAGATCAAAGCTGCTGAAGCAAAAGATAAAGAGGCTTTGATGAAAGCACAGGAGAAGGCTAGTAAGCAGAGAGAGGCTGATGCAAGGGATTTTGAAGAGGACTTCACTAAGGTGCTTGATAAAACTGAAGCAGTAGGCATGTTTCCCATTGGTAAAGCTGAGAGGAAAGAGCTTAACAGCTACATCAACAGGGCAACAGTGAAGGTAGGGCCTAACAGGTATGTTCCTCCTGTGAATGCAGAACTATCAAGGATACTAAGAGCAGAAACAGAAAAGGATAAGCAGGATTTAATCATCCTTGCCAAACTCCTCAAAAATAACTTTAAGGTAGACGATGACTTGATAACTGAGATTGAAACCAAGGTTACCAAAAAAGCAAAGTCTAAATTACAGGAAGCTAAAAAAGGAGTTAAGCCAACCTCTTCAGGATCATATACTAAGAGATCAATGGCAGACTACTTTGAAGAAGGTTAAGTAATTTAAAATAAAACAAAAACTTGTTACAATGGCAAGACTATTAAACAGATTAATCACTAAGCAAATGCCTTGGCATGCTAATATGACGGAGCTGAACCACCTTGGTGCAGCTTTACTCATTAAGCCAACAGTGTTTGAACCCAAGATGACACAGTTGTTCACATCTGAGAGATACTCAGATAACCCCCTGACAACTATGCTGGCTGGCAAACAACAAAAGACAATCAATACCACTGTTTGGGAGTGGACAATGAAGGGTGCAAACACCAGACCATTGATAGTGATTGAGAATGTTGAACCATCTGCCAATTTAACTCCGGGAAGATTTAAACAGACCTTCAAGCTGAAGCTTGATGAAGACTGGTATGTTCCCGGTGATATTCTCCATCCTGGGTCAAGTAATAAAAAATGGCAGGTAAGGGTTGTAACACAATCCTTCAAACATGGTAAGGGCTTCATTTATGAAGTAAGAGGTATGTGGGATGATCCTACAGTTTCCTTACCTATCAAGTATCTTGCTGCCAATCAGCAATGGGCCAAGCTTTACTCTCAATATGAGGAAGCTGCTGAACAATCAGGTAGCACTCAATACAGCCTGCCTATTGCTTTGCAAAACAGGATGTCCCGTTTCAGGAAGAAATACAGGGTAACTGGTGATGCTGCCAATGAAGTGCTGGCTATCAAGATACAGGATAGCAAAGGCAGGTGGCATGATTCATGGGTAAAATATGCTGAAGTTGAATACTGGGAACAGTGGTACAGGGAGATTGAAAGAGGCTACTGGTATTCCCGCAGCACTGACACTGTGCTTGGTGCCAATGGCAGACCTATTTATTCTGGCCCCGGTGTTCAGGAACAACTGGAAGACTCCCACCAACACTTTTATTCTCACCTGTCTGCCCCCTTAATAGAAGAATACCTGATGGATATCTTCTACAGCAGGGTAAAACCCGGAGCTACAAGAAAAATTAAAGGCTTCAGTGGTGAGTATGGAATGATCCAATTCCACAGGGCTATACAATCATGGTCTGAAAAGAGAAGGGGCTTTATACAAGTGGTTGATAAAGTTCTCATTGACAAGACAACATCAGCCTACCATGAGAATGCCCTTGTTGCCGGCTTCCAATTTGTAAGATATCGCATGGCTAATGGTGCTGAACTGGAACTGGTTCACAACCCTCTTTATGATGACAGGGAAATCAATTTTGAGATTGATCCTGTAACAGGTTATCCTGTTGAATCTCAAAGAATCACCTTCCTTGATTTCAATGGCAAGGGTGAAATGGGCACCAATGTCCAGCTTGTTGACAGGGCAAATAGCTTCAAGCTTGGCTATGTACATGGTTTGCATACTCCTTATGGGCCTGTGAACAAAGGTTCTATGGCACATAGCGGTGACTATTATGAAATGCATGTGCAAAAACAGTGTGGTGTCCACATTGAAGATGTGACAAGATGTGGTGAACTCATCCTGTCCCGTAACTAAAGTTTATGTTTTCATTGCTTTGATATATCCTCCGAGGGGTGGAGGAGACTAGCCTCCACCTTCTTTTTAATACTAAGATCAACACATTTATTAACGACAAAAACGAAATTTTATGGCACTAGCAGATGAGATCACAGATTTTGATCAGGTAGCTGAAGCAAGACCAAGACAATCACAGATTATTTCAACAACAATGCCTGCACAGATACCTGATCCCGCAGCAATAAAAGTTGAAGTAAGACCACTGGACAGGAAATCATGGCATGGCAAGAAAGGGAAAGAGTCCTTTGCACAGCCAAAAGCAGTTGAAGCTCTTTATGAACATACAACTGGTAAATATGCTACAGGCTTAACTGAAGACGAGGCCATCAAATATGGAAAATTAATAGGAGCAGATTTATCTGATACCTTTAATCCAAGTGAACCCCATCCTTACTACAGCACTAAGCCGGGAACAGTGATGTTGCAGAATCACACAATGATCTTTGACATAAGCAAACCTGCTGAGTATGTGAAGGTGAAGCTGATGAAGGCTAACAAGCTGGTGGCAAACTCCATGAAGGAGTATGAAGAAGGTAAGTGGCCTGATGCTACCCATGTGATCTTTGATGAGGAAGAAGAAGTATCATCCAAGGCTAATAAAGTCCAGCTTCGCAGAAAAGCAAGTGCCATGCTCCTTGAAATGAGTGATGATTCCAAGGCTAATATCATCCAGATACTATCCAAGAAATCAGTGAAGGGCAGAAGTGGTAATTTCATTGATGTGGAAATTGATGCCATCATCCAGAACAATGAACCTAACCAGCCCGGAATACTTGAATTCACAGAACTGGTGAGCATGGGCAGGGAAGAAGTGGCAGTAAGGGCATCAGTACTCAACCTGCTTCAAAGAGATATATTGACCAAGGAGGCAGGAAGTATCTATTACATGGGAGAACTGATAGGAATTGATTATGAGGCAGCAGTGGAATGGTTCAAGAGTCCCAGTAATGCAAAATTGAAAGTGGCTATCCTTGAAAGAGGAAATAAATAAGCTGGCATGACATCAAAGGAAATGCATTATGATCTCAAGCAGAAACTCAATAAGATTGATAGTCAGAAATACAGGAATTTATATGTACCTGAAATAGACTGGAAATTGAATGAGGCACAGGAGGTATTTGTAAAGATCATAGCACAACCCAGATATGGAAAACAGATAGGCTTTGAACTGAACCAGAGAACTATTAATGACATAAGAACAATAGTAGTAGACCAGATACCTGCTACTGGAATAGTTCCAACAGTATTTGACAGCAGTTCTTTCATGGCAACATTGCCAGCAGATTTTTGGTTCTTGGCAAAGGCTTATGCACTGGGGACAAAAGGGACATGTATAGACAAAGTCCTCAAGCTCAGAGAGGTTCAGCATGATGATGAACATGAACTCTCTCCATTTGACAGAAGTTCTTTTATATGGCGGGTCTCAAATATGAGGTTCAATGATCAAGGTATCAGGGTCTTTACTGATGGTACTTACAGCATCACTAAGGTCATACTTGAATACCTCAAAGAACCAAGAAGGATACACAATGCTGCTGATTGGCCAGGAGGGACTTACACTACATTAGATGGTGTAGTTCTCACAGGTACACAGGATTGTATATTACCAAAGCCAGTACACAGGGAAATAGTTGACTTAGCTGTACTGATCATATCCGGAAACCTGAATATGCCTGACAGACAGGCTAAGAAAGAAGGAGTAGAATTGACACAGTAATAATAATTTATATCTTAAATATTCAAAAAAATGGCAACAACAAACCCTGTTTCACAAGTATTAGTTACTTCTGGTAATGCTGCACTATTAGCTGCTGGTGCAAGACCTAATACACTAGCAGTAGGTCAGCTTGGAGTATTTAATTTTCATACAGGATTATCAGTTGATGGTTCTGTGGCCACTGATTGCAGAGACATATACCTTGCTGTAGGTGTTGATCCCGGTGCTGTAGGTTCTATACAGGACATCAAGACATCAGCAGGTCAGGTAATCCAGAACCGCAATGTGAAAGCCCTCACCTACAGGGGTACTGTAGCTGACATTGCCAAAGTGGTGGATATCATGGGTATCACTGCAAGATGTGAGGAGGACTATGTGGTAAAAATTGAAATCCGCAATGGTCAGGTATATATTGAAAGTGGCTTCAACCAGTTCACCAAGTCTTACAATGCAAGAACAGGATGTTGTGCAGATGCCTGTGAGGATTGTGGTACTGGTGATCCTAATGAGATTGCAGAACAAATTGTCAACCAGATCAATGCTGATCCTGATGGTATGCTTACTGCCAGTTATGTTGTCAACAAGATAACTGCTACAGTAGCAGCAGGTCCTACTGCCACAGCAGATGCAGTGATTACCATAGGCACTACTGCCTACACAGTGCCAGTGACCACTGGTGATACTGTGACAATAGCTGCTGGCAAGATTGTCACCAAGATCAATACACAGACTGGTTCTCCTTACAGGGCTACCAATGCAGCAGGTGTGATTAGCATCTATCCTGTGACCTCTGTTTCAGGTTCAACTGAAACCTTGGTTTACACCACTCCTGTAACTGGTATGACTATCACTCCAATTGTTGCAGCTACCAAGACCACTATTGCTGCTGGTGCTGCCTTTGATACCTTCCAGTCCACTTATGTGGGAGCAGGTGCCGGCATCAGGATTACAGGTGTGCCAATGGCTATCAATGGCTATAATGGCTCTATCAACCTGAAATATGTAAAGAATCGCAATATTGACTTTATTGTTTCCCTGCCTGTTGGTTTTGAATGCAGTGGTACAGTTACAGTAGTAACTGAAGCTGCAAACAGTGAAGGCAGTGGCTATGATATCCGCCAACTGGAATACATGTCAGGAGGCACAAATGGTCAACCTGGCCCTTACAGGACTTCTGCAGTGCATGGTCTTGAAAGAAATGGTGGTACAATTTATTATGCTACTCCGGGTGCCAATTACAACACTGTGATCCTTGCCTATGATCAGGCAAGTGTGGGAGGATGGCTTGAATACCTGAATAATCTTGAAACTATCATAGCTGTGCCTTGTGCTGATACAGTCACAACAACTTCAATAGGAGCATTCTTTGCCCTGATCTTCACACAATTTGGGACATTTGCTGATGACATTGCTGCTAATGATGGTTGTACAAATGTGGCTACTACAACACTGGTTGCTGCTACAGATGGAATAGAAAGTTTGTCTTAATAATGTGTATATCTTAATTGATCTGAGAGGGGCAGTTTCCACTGCTCCTTCTTTTTACCAGATAAAATCATGAAAGAAGTCTGGAAAGAAATAAGAAAGTTTGATGGAGTTTACAGTATATCAAATAAAGGAAGGATAAGACACAACAACAGGGGTACAATCAGGAAAGTTAAGTTAAGGGATGGAAAGTATGAAACTATCAACATAAAGTACAAAGGAAAAAATTATTCATTATACATTAGTCGAATTGTTTTACTTACTTTTAAACCAATAAGAAACCCTGAATTATATGAAGCAGATCATAAAGATTGGGATACTAGGAATAACTGTTTAAGCAATCTTTCTTGGAAGCTTAAACCTGATAACTTAAAGAGGAGAAAAGTGGTAATGTCTTCATTTAAGGTTTTTGAAAAGCTTCTGGTAAAGTATGGTAATACAAAGGCTGGCAAATTACTTAAAACCCTACTTTAATGACCATAACAAAGTATCATAACTATATTAAACTGACTGACTTTGCAGATGAACTAGAAGACTTCACCATAGAGAGCTTTATCCTGACTGGCAACATCAATTGCTGTAAGGAAAATTGTACTGATCAGGTCAGTACTTTTTCATTTGATCTCACTGCGGAAGCTACTTGGTCAGCAGATTTATCTGAAGCTGTAAATAAGCAGGAAACATTATCTGAGATAGGTATCCAGTCCATCTTTAGTGTTAATCGCCAAGCTATTATTGTTGATGTTGACCTGTCTCCTGTCTTGGGCACATGTGGCACCAATAACTGTACTTTGGAGAGTGTTGGCTTTGATCCTTCTTCCATGAAGACTGCTATTGATCAGTGGTTCTTAACTAACCTGTCCATTGTCACTGATGTTATCATTACTTTCACTGGTGGCAATATCATGAATGTGGAGGGCATTCCTGACAACTATGTTATTACTGATGCCATGTATGGTACAGTTTTTCCCTACACCCCCATTCCCTTTGGCCAGACTCTCCCTGCCAGCAATATTTACTACTTCAATACAGAGGAAGAGGCCATCTATGTCAAGCCTGAGTTCTTTAATGGAGCTACTGAGTTTGTTGATGGTATATATAAGTTTTCTATCAAATGGATAAAAGAGGGAGGAGAAGGTTATATTTATGAGGAAAACTGTGCCTTCATTGATATGACTACCAAGTGCAGGGTAGCTGGACTACTTGACAGTGCCTTGAAGGAGACTGAGGATGTGAATCTTGAGAAGATGGGCAGCACTGCTATTATGCTTCATTATGGTCTTGTCAATGGCTCAAACTGTGCCTGTAATTGTGATGGACTCTGTGAAGCTTTCAAAGGATTGATCAACATATTGGATACTGCTGACCCTAACTTAATTAATGACTGTGGTTGCTAAATGTAATATAGTAGATGTGGTATTGAAAGACTTGGCAGAGCTGCAATATGGCTTTACCTGTCCCAGTGACAACACTAAGATTTTCATTGAAAACTATCTTGAATACCTGAACTGTGCTGACATTTATCATCATATTTGTTATCCTGCCCCACCTTGTGAAAAAGATCAGGCAGTTAATTTCACTTGTAACTTTAATCTGCTCAGTATATCAGCTACTTTAAATCCACCTGCTAACCCTGAAGCTGATATTATCTTTGATATTAAAGTCCTGAACTATGTGGGAGGAACATTGCCCTTCAAGTCTTATCTCTGGACTTTTGAGAGTGATGATTTTGAACTGGTAGGTGCTAATGGTCTCCCTGAAGTAAAATTGAAACTGAAGCCGGGACAGGTATTGGAAACCATGACATCACTGATAGGAGTGACCATAGTGGATGCCAATGATTGTACAGATAGTGTATCCTGTTATCTCACTCCTGATGGTATGCAGTGTGGATTTGCTTACCAGCCTTGTTTTGGGCCAGAGGGTCTTGAGGTAATATCTCTTCTTCCTGTTGTATGCTCAAGACCTATGGGACTGATAACAGGCTCTTATTTTGAACCATAAAAACTATTCACAATGGCATGTTTTTCACTTGCATGGGATAACACAGAGGTTCTGGCCAACCCCAATAATACCACACAGACATCTTACTGGAGGTATAAAGGTGATGTCCCTTGGCTCAATACTGGTTTTGATGATGCCAATCCTATGCCTACATCTCAAAATGTAATTGATATATGTAGCCTTGATGCCAACAGGATAGTGGAGTTTAAGGTGGAGAGTGAGTGTACAGAGAATGGCCCTGTTTCCAATAATAATGGCACAAGGGAGCAGATAGCCTTTGTCTGCATTGAGCCAGTTCTCTCCAATACTGATGTTACTGCACAGGCTGTGGTCAGCTTGGTTGGCACTGCTATCACTAAAGTAAGGTTTACTCTGCGCAAGGCCAGTGATAATACCATTGTCTTTGGCCCTACTATCATAACCAGTGTGGCAAATCAGGCTATAGCTACAGCCACAGGACTAACAGGCAGCACTGCTTATTACTGGCAAACTGTCCTCTATACTACCATCAATGGAGTAGAGGTCAACTCTTCACAGTCCTCCTATCTCAATACAGTATGCGGGCCTTATAATCTCACCACTGATGCACCAGTAATAGTGGAAGACCTTATCTGGATTCCTCTTGCTGTACAGTGTGAGAAAGAAGGTGGATTTGGTGTGGTGAAGACTATATCTGGTCTCTCCTCTCCTTATACTGCATGGTATGATGTTGCTTCCAATCTTGTCTATATTGCTGATCAGGATGATGCAGCAGGTAATGTATACTGGTTCAATCCTGATACAGCTACCCTTCCTGCACACATGACTCACTCCACACAGATCATTGATCCTGCATTATACAATACTTACATAGATGGCCCAAACAAGAAGATCTATTTTGTAGGTGCAAATACAGGAGGAATGCTGGTCTATAATATCATCACTGATACAGTCACTACTCCTGCTGCTTTTGGTACTAATGGAGCTTTTAATAGAACATTACTGACAGTTACCAGTAACAGGATATACTGTAATGATGCTGCTATCAGTATTATCATCATCAACAGGGAGACACAAACCATACTCAGCACAGTGCCTATTGCAGGGATACCTCTCAATGGAAACTTCTTAGGTGGAGTAATCCAGTTAATTGAAGCTACAGCTACAAATGAACTATATGCAATAACCAGTAATGGTACAACAGGTACAGTAGGAGTATATAATACAGCTTTGGATACATCAATTGCTGTGATAACACTTCCGGGAGCTGCTACATGGACTGGTGGTGGAAGCAAGTACTGGCAGGGTGGCTTCTATGATCCTGTTTCACAGAGGATGTTTATCACAGATATAGGCTCAAGCAAGCTGTTCATCATAGATGTAGTCACTCATACTGTGGTACAAACAATAGATGCAGTGAACAGGCAGGGTAAGGCTAATGCAGGCTACAATGGCATGATTAACCCTGTCAATGGTGACTTGTATATAGGCTATACAGGGATAAATAATAGTGTTGATGCAAGCCCCATTAAGAGAATGTACCTGATGAACAGGACTGGTTTTGTCTTCAGCAATATGTTTGAGAACCAATATTACATCAATGGTGCTGGTATTCCGGGAACTACTAATGTGGTTGGCACATCTCCTGGCTTGGGTGCATGGAGTGGTATGCCTGCATCTGCAACTGATGGTGTTATTACTCTTGTCAGCACTACTACTGGTAGTCAGAATACAGGAAAGAAGATTGTAGTGACATTACAGGAAGTGGATGCTAATGATGGCAATGCTCCAACAGGAGAAACTGCAAATAATACTGTGCTTGACGGTGATGGCAATCCTAACCCTAACTATATACCTGATTCCACTGATCTTGTTACCTGTCCACTGACACTGAATACAGCTTGTCCCACTGATGTGGTAACTACATTCTCAGGAGCAACTCTCAACTATGAAGTTGCTGTGGCAGCTTCAGTTATTAATAATCCTGCTGTATTGAAGATGCAGATATATGCCTATAACATTGGCACTGCATCAGTGGAAGGTAGTCCAGTGACAATAAATGATCCAACATTATTTTATTATGCAGGCAGCTTTGGTGGTCTTGGTGGAGTGAATTACACCATTCAGGTAAGGTTCCTTGGAGCTGCTGATGCTATTCTCAATACTTGTACCTTGTAATTATAATCAATGAGTAAGACACATCAAATACTATCTTCAAACTTCAGTGACATCAAGAGTCTTGATTGTTATATCAAAGCTTTGGTAGATGCTGCTATAGCTGAGGTTGCTACTGATGCTTCAATTCATACAGAAAACACAGATGGTATAAGTTTACAGGGTAATGGTAAGTCAGCCACTCCTCTGAAAGCCACTCCTAATATATCTGCTGAACCTGAGAATGGTACTATAATTCTTCCAGATGGTATATATACCTCCAGTGCAGTAAGATATGGAATTGTCAGTGGAGGTCTGCTTACATGGACTGGTGGTTATAGTTATTTTGTCACTCCGGCTATCTATTATATTGGTGGAGTCAAGTTTGATCAGACCATCACTCATCCTGCTGGCTTTAGCTTCACACTTGCTCCTCCTGATACAAGCTATAACAGGCTTGATAGCTTTGTTTTTAATAGTGCAGGACTAACAGTAGTAGTTGCAGGTACACCTTCCAATAATCCTGCATTGGCTGGACTTGATCATTCTACACAATTATTTCTCTCCTGTGCTTTGGTTGAGGTCAGTAATATAGGAACTGCTGCTAACAGGGTAGCTATTGCCACTCCTATTCCCGGAATGGAGTTTATACAGACTAATGATGTCAGGGATGCACCTGCTGGCAAGTACTACTATGCTAATGGCAGATGGAACTACTTACTCCTCAATCCAGAGCAATTAGTCTATGCATTTGAAGACTTCCTCTTAGTGGGTGGTAATGGTGTCAGCACTAACAGGTTCTTTTATGCTATCACTGGTTCTGCCACTCCTACTGGCTTATATGCAAACAGGCCAGGAGCAGTGGTATTCAGTACTGCTGCTATCAATACAGGCAGGGTAACATTATATGCAGGTTCTCTTAATAACTCTTCAGGAGGTTTGTACTTCACAGGTGGTGCATGTTACTTTAAGTGCAGTACTATAGACTTTCCTAACCTTTCAACAGTAGGAGAAGAATTTACTATCAGGGTGGGTCTTGGCTTTTTTGGTGCAGGAGGCTTAAGTGCTGACCTTGATGGAGGAGTTTATTTTGAATATAACAGGCTCACCTCTGCTAACTGGTTATTAAGAACAGCAAAGAATGCAGTCAGAACTACTCTGGATAGTCTTGTGCCTGTAGCTACAGGAGTAATACTATTTGAGATATTTGTGAATGCAGCAGGTACACAAGCTGATTACTACATCAATGATGTATTGGTTGGTAGTATTACACCTTTATCTTTTCCTTTTGTTGTCTTCGGCTCTCCTATTTTTCAATTAATGAAGAGTGCAGGAACAACACCAAGAACTATCACACTTGATTACATCAAAGCATGGCAGAGATTAACAGTAATAAGACCTTAATCATTAAACTATTATCCTTATGAGCAATATAGGTAACTTAATATCACGACTTAATAATCTTGAGAGAAGGATTACAGAGATAGAGAATCCTCCACCTTCCAACATAGGCCCTGAAAGTCTTATGGTAATGTCAAACATGAAACTATCTGCTGTACCTATGGCAAAGGCTCTGGAAGTACTTAACAGTGGTGGCAGACCTGATACTATTCCCGGTAATCCCAATGCTGGTCTTTCTTATAATGCTTATGCAGCCCTGCTTACTCAAACAGGAACTACTGCTCCTGTAGCTGTATTACTTGACAATTCATTAAAGAAGAATCCAACATGGGTCTATGAAGCTGTTGGCAGGTATATCCTTACTGCTGTTAGTGTATTTCCAGTAGGAAGAACTGCTATCATTCCTATAGATAACATGACCAGCACTAAGGTTACAGGAGTTTGGCTTGATACCAGTACCATAGAGATAGTTGCTACTGATCTTACCACAGGTCTTCCAGCTAATGATCACTTAAGTAATACCTTTGTTGAAGTGAGAGTGTACTCCCAGTCATTAGTGGAGTTATTGAGAACACTTAAAGATGAAATAATTCAGGAACAAACAACTAAAATAAAGAAGCCAAGCTTATAACCTTCATAATTACATAACCAGTTAAAACAAACATTTTATGGCAACTTCATCTTTAAAAGTACTTCCTTTCACCACTGCTATCATAAGACCTGAATCTGGGCCTGAACAATGGCATAACAGTACAGAAAGAATTGGATACCCTACAGAATCACAACCAGTCAACCAGGAAAATTCCCTTGATGTCTATTATAGGTTTGCATGGACACAGATAGATGATGGGGCAAATGAACCCAATTATGACTGGGGATATTTTGATGGTCTTGTAAAAGATGCTATCAATAAAGGCCAGAGACTATCCTTTGGTATCATGACCTACAATGCTGACAGGGGAGAGAATGAGTACCCTGATGGTAGCTCTGCCAATTATCCTCTATGGCTTCACAGGGAGATGCAGGCTGAAAGTGCCAATAGTCAGGACTGGCAAAAGAATGGTATCTGGATGCCAAACTGGAACAGTGAGAATTACATTGAAGGTCTGAGAGCATTGAATCAGGAAATCAGGGATCACCTTGTTGAGACAAAGTACACTCCCAGCTCAGGGCCAAATGCTGGTAAGGAAGTACTGTTTGCAGATGCCATACAGTTCATTGACATCAGGGGCTTTGGCTCATGGGGTGAATGGCATGTGTCAGGTGTATGCACATGGAGTACCTTCCCTGCTGGAAGACAGCCTACTATTAATGCCCTGAAAGCTATCATTGATACTCACACTGAAGTGTTTGATAAATGGCCTCTGGTTATCATGGTTGCTGCCTATGACAGTGGAGCTTCCTATATTGATGCCTTCCATCCTTACCCTGAAGTGGGACACTATGCCCACTATGCCAAGAATGCATGGGGTCAGGTAGGCTTCAGGAAAGATCAGTGGAGTGCTGATGATCAGTATCTCTCTTCAGTGCTTGAAAATAATCCCTACACCTTTGATGGTTCTCCAACCTTTGGTGAACTGGCAAGGAATAAGTACAAGACTGCTCCTATCACTGGTGAGCCTCCGGGTTGGAATACTGGCAACTTTTATGATCTGGTAAGACAAGTGGAGCTATATCATGGAACAAGTATTGGCAATGGTAACTATGGTGGTTATCCTTCAGCTACAGAATCAAGAGCCAACATAAGAGAAGGATTTGCCTTGCTTGGAAGCAAGATACAGATATCAGGTGGTAGCTTCAGCAATACCAATGCCACTGCTTCTGTTACCCTTAACTGGAAAAATGGTGGTGTATGTCCTGTGTATATGAGTTGGGATGTGATGCTGGTATTAAAGTCTTCAAGTGGAGAAATTGTATACAGTAAGAAATCCAGTCATGAAGTAAAATTCTTCCTGCCTACTACCACTGCTGTTGCTGTGACTGATACACTGAATTTCAGCCTTCCACAAGGTACTTATACACTGGCTGTAATAATCACTGATCCTACAGGATACAGGCAGCCAATGCCTTTATTCAATGAGGACAGGCAATCAGATGGTAGCTATACTATAGGCACTATTGCAATAACAAATACAGTTCCTAACCAGCCACCTACTGCCAATGCAGGGCCTAATCAGGACATACAACTTCCTGATAATTCTGTAGCACTTACAGGTGCAGGTGCAGATGGAGATGGGACTATTGAAGAATATAAGTGGACAAAGACATCTACTCTGGCTGCTACTATCACTTCTCCTAATACAGCAAACACTACTGTAACAGGCTTAGTTGCAGGCACACATACCTTCCAGTTAGAGGTCACAGATGACAAAGGAGCTACTGCTGTTGATACAGTAACTATTGTAGTTGCAGCAGAACAAGCTGGTGAACCTCCTGTTGCTGATGCAGGTTCAGATAGGGAAATCACACTACCAATTAACAGAGTTCTCATAGCTGGTAGAGCTTCAGAGACAGGTGCTACTCCACTGTGGAGCATAGTCTCTGGTAGTGGTACTCTTAGTAATCCTGATTCATGGATTACAGTAGTGTCAGAATTAACAGAAGGTACTACAGTAGTTAAACTAACTGTAACAGATGAAGATGGAGCATCAGATGAAGATGAAATGTACATAGTGGTTAAACCTGCTGCTGGTGGTGGAGGTGGAGATGTTACTGTAACATCAGTTGTGGTAGCATTAAGAATGAGTGATGGCATGGTTATATCTAAACCTGTATATCCTTAATTATTTTCTTTATTCGTGCCCTATGCTTAACTTTAGGTAATCACTTAAAATACACACATTTATGAAAAGTATTACCATTAAGACAACTGATGAGCTATACATTGATGAGACTGGAAGAGAGATGCCCTTCAGACTCACCACTGCCCTGCTCATTAAGACTGCTATCAAGAATATACCTGCTGGTGGGTTTGAAGTAACAGACATGATGAACAGGCTGAAGATAAGTAAGGTGCTTGAAGACTATGAGGCAGTTAAAAGAAAGGAAAAGAGAAACAGGTTAATTAAGGCACAGCAAGAGGCAAAAGCTTTAGCTGAAGCTGAACCTGATATGATCTATGATGATTCTGAGATACCTGAAGAAAAAGATATCTCATTAAAGGTGTCAGACTATGATGGAGTAATAAAGCTTGAAGATGCGATGTTTGATAAATTGGGTGAATATGTGAAGCCTACCAAGTGGCTTTTTATGAGCCAGAACATAGTTGATTTCTGTGAGTTGTTCAATACCAATGGTAATCACAATGATAAACCTAAATCATGACAGCAGTACAAACTCACAACTATATAACCAAGCAGTTCTCCTCTCTCACTTTTGAGGAGAAGAGACATATTTATTGTTGGGAAGGAGCCAGAGTTCCGAGGTCAGTAAGTGCCTTGGTGGAAGAACATGTCCCTCCTTTTGATAAAACCAAATGGTTACCTATATGTGCAAAGAAGGAGAATATATCTGAACATGAACTGGAGCATAGATGGCAGACCATTAATCAATTAGCCTGTGATCTGGGACATGAGACTCATGCTTTCATGGAAAGATACTCTGGACTTCAGACTCCCATGACCCCACAGGAGCAGGCTGGCATTAAGTTCCTGACCTTTATCCTGAAGGAGTATGAGATAGTGGCAAGGGAAATAAGAATGTATTCAAGGGAGTTTGGCTATGCTGGCACAGCAGATTTACTGCTCAGGCATAGAAAGACAGGGGAGCTGGCACTGGCTGATTACAAGACCAATGCTGACCTGTTTAAGAGATGGGCCATGCTGCTCTTCCCTTTCAATTACTTGGAGAATCATCCTTATAATCACTACCAGCTACAGTTCTCTTACTATCAAATCATGCTGGAAGAAATTGGATTATCCATCACCAAAAGATTATTAGCGTATCTGAAAGCAGATGCTACATATAAAATATATGAATGTTATTCTTTTGTTGATCAGCTTAAAACACATCTTATTGAAAGAAGTAAATTAATACCTGATTATGTTGCTTGGTAAAAATAAAATGGCTTAATTATGCTTTTGGGAGATATTTTACAGCGTGTTCAATCATTATACTCCAAGGGAGTACAGTCTGATGATACAAGGCTTGTCAACAGGCATATATACTCTGCTGTGACTACAGCAAGGAATGTACTGCTAAGACAGAAGGCTGATAAGGGCCAGATCATCAGTGATTGGAGTTACCAGACATTACCCTGTGCAGAGTTGGAGAAAGCTCCCTTGCATGAATGTCCCTGTGTACCTGTCCCTGGCTGTATAATATTAAGAACCAAGCATAAGATACCCAAGCCTATCACTAATCTTGATTCACACATGATAAAGACAGTGATGACCATTGATGGTTCA
>Ga0137436_1000075_pt1 | contig 31262 bp, 26 predicted proteins | sample EasRivERMGT119_2_FD_102328 | JGI IMG/M metagenome (GOLD analysis project Ga0137436, IMG submission 102328) | Soil microbial communities from meander-bound floodplain in the East River, Colorado, USA - East River MetaG ERMGT119_2 | ecosystem: Environmental > Terrestrial > Soil > Floodplain ...
GCACCGAGCGCCACGACGGGCTGGGGGAGCTCATGTCGAGGACGTAGGCCGTCGCGGCCGCATTCGCCGCGTTGTAGTCCGGATTGCGCGCGCTGCCGGTCTTGAGGATCTTCCCGGGGCGGTACATGACCGAGCTGCCGCCCTGGCGTACGACGGGATCGACGACCGTCCACGTCTGCGCCGCGACGTCCAGGACGCGCGTGGCGATCGGATCCTCCTGGGTCGAGGCCGCGACCACGCGTCCGTCGGGAATCACGAAGAGGTGCGGGTAGAGCGGAAGGCTCAGCGACGCCCCGGGAAGCGGCGACCAGGAGTCGTTCGGCGTGTCGTAGACCTCGGGGACCAGCGCGATCCCCGCATGGGAGCCGTTGGGGCCGTTGCAGGTCGGGCAGTTGATGGCGCCGGAGACGACGAGCGCCTTGCCGTCGGGGAGGATCGTGAGGCTCGGGTACCACCGGGCGTAGGTCATCGTGTCGCCGGCGGACCACGCCAGGGCAACGGGATCAAAGATCGTGGAGTCCGCGATCCCGAGATAGGCGTTGAGGTGCCCGCCGGCCACGAGCACCTTCCCGTTCGCCAGGACGATGTGTGCCGAGCAGAAGAGGTTGCTCGCGTTGTAGGGCCGGCTTGTCAACGTCCCCGACGCGGGATCCCAGATCTGCACCCCGGCGCTCGTCGTGTGGTCGTCGTAGAGGAGGACCTTGCCGGTCGGCAGCAGCGTCGAGTGGACCGAGACGAGCGGCCAGGCGAACGGCCCGGCCCACTGCCCGACCGCCGCGGGGTCGGCCAGGGCCTCCTGGGCGACGTCGACCTCCGAGATCCCCACGACCGACTCGTTGCCCGCGAGATCGATCGCGGTCGCGGTGACGACGTGGGTCCCGTCGCCGGCGGCGGTCGTGTCCCAGGGCGCCTCGTAGGGGGGCTCGACGTCGACGTCGCCGAGTTCCACGCCGTCCACCTGGAAGCGGACACCGCGGAGTGCGACGTCGTCGTGGGCGTTCGCGACGACCGTCGCGATGCCCCACACGGTGCGTCCCGGGGCGGGAGAGACGATCGACACGGTCGGAGGCTCGAGGTCCGGACGGATTTCGAAATCGTGATTGAGCCGCGGGGTCACGGCGGCCAGCCTCAAGCCGAGGAAGATCGCGACCACGCTCGCTCCCGTCCGTAACCCCAGGAGCGTACGGTGCGTCCCGGGGGCTGTCAACGAACGGAAGCCGAACGGACCGACGGAAGCAGGCATTCGGCGAGCGCCGCGTTCCCGCGCGGGGAGTAGTGCGGGCGTCCCGGGAGGAACAGTGCGTCCTCGCCGAGCGGGGACAGGCACGAGGTCATGTCGAGCGCTTCGACGTCGCGTGCGCGCAGCGCCTCGAACAGCGGCGTCAGAAGCCGTCCGCCGTCGCCTCCTCCCGGACGGAAGTCGAACCGGCTCGGGAAGAACACGACGATCGGGATCGCACCGTCGTCCCGCGCGTTTCGCGCGAGCGTCGCGAGGATCTCCGCGTTCAAGGCGATCATCTCGCTCTCCGAGACCGGTCCCGCCGCGGGGCCCTGCGTCTCGAGCCCCGAGAGGAGGAACCGGAGCACGAACGACGCGGCGTAGGGGCGCGCGCGCCACTGGCTCGCGCGATAGCCGGCGTCGAGATCGAGGAACGGCAGGGCCTCGATCGAGCGCGCGCCGAAGATCGCCTCGGGGCGCGTCAGCGGCACGTTGCGCGCTTCGAGCGCCCCCGCTGCGGTGCGCGTCAGGCGCGGCTTCGCGTAGGGGAACCCCCACGTCGGGAAGTCGATGAACGGGTACACCGCCATCGTGCGCTGGAGGTCGTGACGGATGAACCCGCACACGACGACGCGCGGGGCGAGCGGCCGCGCGTCCCGGTCGTAGCGCAGGTAGGCCTGATCCACGCCGTAGCCGTCCACGCCGAAATTGAGGACCTGGAATCCGTCCCCGAGGCGCTCCTCGAGGAGGCGGCCCCACGACTGAGCGAACGGCACCTCGAGGCCGAAGGTGTACGAGTCCCCGACGATCGCGATCCGGTGGGGCGGGGCGGAGGACGCGTAGGCGACTCCCGCGCGGTCACTTCGGATCCCTTCGGCACTGCTCGCGTAGAGGCCGTCGCGGCTGACGCGGGAAGGCCCGATCGTCCAGCCGAGCCTCTCGTCGGCGACGAAGTAGGAGATGTTCGAGGGCGCGTTCCTGAGCAGCGAGCGGTTGTACGACGCCACGCGCTCCCAGCTCCGCGGCAGGAGCAGCCGGTTGCCGACGAAGATCCCGTGAGGCAGGCGCGTAGCCGACACGCGCAGGCCGACCTCGGCCGCGCCGAACGCGAGCCCCGCGGTGAGCACGTTCATCGCGACCGTCATCCCGAGGGAGCGCCGGTCCGAGGAGAGCCCGCGCCCGACGCGCCACGCCGCGACCGCCGCCGCGATCGCCGCCACCGCGAGCGAGGCGGTGAAGATCCGCCCGTGCCCCGCCGCGGTCGCGAGCGCCCCCAGGCTCCCGGCCTCGAAGATCGTCAGCGCGACGAGGAGGACGGCGTCGGTCCTCGCACCGGTCATGGGCGGATTGTAGACTCCGCCTCCCGATGGTCTTCCCGCCCCTCGTCCTGATCCTCGCTTTCGTCCTCGCGGGCGGACCGGCCGCCGCCCCGGGCCCGGGGACCGTCCGCTTCTCGCAAGGCGCCTACGGATGTCCGATGCACCCCGAGGTGCGCGCCGACGCCCCCGCGAGCTGCCCGCGCTGCGGCATGGCGATGACGCCGATGGGCCCCGCGGGGGGGCCCGCCTACCCGGTTCGCCTCGAGGCGGTCCCCTCCGCCCCGCGCCCCGGAGAGACGGTGAGGCTCCGCTTTACGGTCGTCGATCCCGCGACGAACGAGCCCGTGCGCCGTTTCCAGATCGTGCACGACATGCCGTTCCACCTCTTCGTCGTCAGCGACGACCTCGAGCACTACGACCACGTCCATCCCACGCTCGGCGCCGACGGGAGCCTCGAGCTCGAGACGCGCCTTCCGGCGCCGGGCGCGTACTCGCTCTTCTGCGACTTCCTCCCGGAGGGAGGCACGCCGCAGGTCGCGCGCCTGCGCCTCGGGACGGAAGGGGTGTCGGTGCCGGCGCAGCCGCCGCCCGCGCCCCTGACGGCGGACCGCTCCTGGTCGAAGACCGCCGACGGCATGCGCATCGATCTCGAGCTCGTGCCCAGCCCCCCGGCCGCGGGAAGCATCGCGATGCTCCGGTACCACCTGACCGACGAGGCGACCGGGCAACCCATCCGCGACCTGGAACCGTACCTCGCGGCGTGGGGGCACACGCTCGTCCTGAACGACGACGCCTCCGAGTACGTGCACTCGCACCCCGTGAAGGGGCTCCCCCCGGGGGAGGAGGCCGCCACCGCCCGAGGAGGCCCCGACGTCGCCTTCAGCGCGACGATCCTGACTCCCGGGAAGCACCGCGCCTGGTCCCAGTTCCGGCGGGGCGGGAAGGTGACGACCGTGACGTTCACGTTCGACGTGGCCGTCCCGCAGCACCTCGCCCGCTGGGACGGGGCGCGCTGGCGCGGGCTGGGAGATGGAGGGCTGGGGGCAGCACTCGACGGTCCCGTGCACGCCCTCACCTTCGCCGGAGGCGCGCTGTACGCGGGCGGCGAGTTCAAGACGGCCGGGGGCGCACCCGCGGCGTCGGTGGCGCGATGGGACGGCGCGCGTTGGAGCGCGCTCGGGGAGGGGCTCTCCGGGACCGTCTGGGCGCTGGCGAGCCGCGGCAACGAGCTGTACGCGGGGGGCGAGTTCCCGCAAGGCGTCGCGCGCTGGGACGGGAAGGCGTGGCGGCCCTTGGGCGCGGGCGTGGACGGAAGCGTGCACGCGATGACGTTTCTCGGAGGCCGGCTCGTCGTCGGCGGCCGTTTCCATCAGGCGGGCGGCGCCCCGGCGCGATCGATCGCGGCGTGGACCGGATCGCGATGGATACCTCTCGGAGGCGGGGTGGGCCTCGGCGATTTCGACGGCTTCGTCTGGGCGCTCGCGTCGCGAGGAGGCGAGCTGTTCGCGGGCGGGGAGTTCGTCACGGCCGGGAAGACGGAGGCCTACAACGTCGCGCGCTGGGACGGCCGCGCATGGAGCGCGCTCGGCGGGGGGCTGCGCGGCGGGGTCGAGCGCGTGTGCGCCCTCGGGTTCCTCGAGGGAGATCTCGTAGCAGGCGGTGAGTTCACCCGGGCCGGCGACGTCGCGGTGCTGCGCCTGGCGGCGTGGAACGGCGCCGCGTGGCGGGCCGTCGGCGTCGACACGAGCGAGACCGTCCGCGCGCTCGCCTCGGGGCCGGACCTGTACGTCGCCGGCGGCACGTTCTCATGGCCCGGCGGGGGAAGAGCGACGGGTGTGGCGCGGCGGGGCGGCGGAGGGTGGTCGGGACTCGGAGAGGGGCTCAGCAGCGGCGCGTTCCTGGCGCCGGTTCTCGTCGTCGCTCCGCACGCCGGTGACGTCTACGCCGGCGGCGGGCCGTTCATCCTGCGCTGAGGACGACCTTCCGGCCGTGGAAGGCCTCGGCATGCGGCGCGCAGCACTCCATCCCGCGCAGCCGCGCCAGCGCCCGGAAGAGGTCCTCGGTGAACCAGTGCTTGTCGCGCTGGCTTGCGAAGGCCGTCATCGCGATGCGGATCTTCTCTTGAAGCGTCGCCTCCGCGAGTGGCACGTAGACGTTGGGGCGGCCCAGATCGCCGTCGAATTTCGGGATCTCGTACTCGAGGATCGTGTGGTTGCGGAACGTGTTCCACGTCAGCTCGTGGACGACGCGGTGGTCCTGGTGCCGGTCGTCCCCGGTGTGCGTGAAGATCACGTCGGGCGCGGGCCCCGCCTTGAGCGACTCGACGTAGTCCTTGATCGCAGCACCTTCGGTCGGGAAGTAGCCGTTGCGGAAGCGCTTGACCTCGACCGTGCGCCCCTTCGCCCCCGAGAGGAACGAGGCGGCGGCCGAGCGGGCCTCGCGCTCCCTCTCGTCGTCGGCGGAGAGGACGATCCATCGGACGTCGAGGGGCGTCGCACGCGCCCACGTGAGGATCGTCCCGCCGCAGCCGATCTCGATGTCATCCGAGTGGGCGCCCAGGCACAGCACGCGCAGGGGCTCGCCGGTTCCGCGCTGCGGCCAGAACGGCATCATCGCCAGACCGTCCAGGGTGCCCGGCCGCGGCGGGTCATGTCGTCGAGATGCTCGCGGTCCTTGAAGGTGTCCATCGGCATCCAGAAGCCGTCGTAGCGGAACGCGGCGAGCTTCCCTTCCTCGAGGAGGCGGTGGAACGGCTCGAGCAGCAGCTCCTCGCCGTCCTTCATGTAGCGGAAGATCTCCGAGCGGAAGATGAAGAAGCCGCCGTTGATGCGGAGGTCCTCCTGGGACGCGCTTCGGATCGCGGTGACTCGCCCGGTCGGCTCGAGGCTGACGAAGTGCAGGGTCAGGTTCGGCCGGACGCACAGGAAGCTGGCGACCTTGTCCTCGGCCTGAAAGTGCGCGAGCTGCTCAGGGAGGCTCACGTCGGAGAGCCCGTCGCTGTAGTTGGCGAGGAACATCGGCTCGTCCTTGACGTACCGCTCGACCGCCTTGAGCCGTTGCCCGATGTTGGCGTCGAGCCCCGTGTCCACGAACGTGATCTTCCAGTCCGAGATGTCCGAGGCGAGCAGGTCGACGCGCTTGCCTCCGTCGCTCAGGACGAAGTCGTTCGAGAGCGCCTCGTTGTAGGTGAGGAAGAAGTTCTTGATCGTCTCGCCGCGGTGCCCGAGACAGAGGATGAAATCCTTGTGCCCGAAGTGCGCGTAATAGCGCATGACGTGCCACAGGATCGGACGGTTCCCGATCGGGACCATCGGCTTCGGGATGCTCTCCGAGTAGTCCCGCATGCGCATCCCGAGACCGCCGCAGAACAGGACGACTTTCACGGCCGGGCCCCCGGAACCGCCTGGGCCGTCCAGCGCAGGGAGCCGTCGAGGCGGCCTTCGCCCCGCAGCTTCTGGATCTGCCGGATGCGCGCGAACCGCGGACCCTGCCAGTCGGCCGCCGACAGGCCGTGCGTCTTGAACGCGTCGTAGAGCTCTTGCATGCCGCGCCTCACGGTCCACTGCGGCTGGAACGAGGGGAGGGCGGCTGCGATCTTGGAGCAGTCCACCCGGTAGCAGCGCGGGTCGGGGCCGCCACCTTCGGCGTAGCGCACGGTGCACCCCGGCACGACCTCCTGGACGAGATCCGCGAGGTCCTTGATCTGGTAGTTCTCCTCGGAGCGCCCGACGTTGAACGCCTGGTTGTGGACGATCTCGGCGGGGGCCTCGAGCACCGCCAGGAAGGCGCGTGAGATGTCCTCGATGTGGACGAGCGGGCGCCAGGGCGTGCCGTCGCTCTGGATGAGGACCTCTCCGGTCGCGACCGCGACGCCGACGAGGTTGTTGACGACCACGTCCCCGCGCAGGCGCGGCGAGAACCCGTAGGCGGTGGCGTTGCGCAGGTAGGTCGGCGTGAAGCCGTCCCCGGCGAGCGGCGCCACGTCGCGCTCGACGAGCACCTTCGACTCGCCGTAGGCGGTGATCGGGTTGAACGCCGCGTCCTCGCGGAGCATCCGGTCGCCCGCGACGCCGTAAAGGCTGCACGATGAGGCGAACAGGTACCGCGGGACGCCGGCGGCCTTCGCGGCCTCCGCCAGGCGGACGGCGGCGCGGTGGTTGATGTCGTACGTGTTCTCCGAGTCGAGGTTCCCCAGCGGGTCGTTCGACAGCGCCGCGAGGTGGATGACGGCGTCGAAGCCGCGGACGTCGTCGGGCGTGACGTCGCGGAGGTCCATCCGCAGCGCCGGGAAGATCCCGGGCTCCGGGCCGATCGTGCACGACTCGTACAGGAACGTGTCCAGCCCGACGACCTCGTGCCCCGCGGCGCGAAGGAACGGCATCATCACCGATCCGATGTAGCCGTTGTGGCCCGTCACCAAGACCTTCATGCAGTCCTCCGTGGAAAAGCGGTCACGCCTTGAATCATCTCGCGCCAGAGCCGGGACCGCTGCGCGCGCATCGTGCCCGCGATCGACCCGCACAGCGCGATCTTCTCGCCCGGGGCCAGCCCAGAGCGCCAGACGACGCGGAAATTGTCCAGCGTCCGGCTCCAGGTCGGAAGCTTCACGCTCCCGTTCTGTCCCGAGATGTACTCCGCCAGCTGCCGCTCGTCCTTGGCGAGCTGGCTCGAGGAGCGGGGATGGATGCGTCGCAGGTACAGCGGCTCCGGATCCTCGTAGAACTTCCCCTGGAGGCTCAGCTCGGCGAGCAGGCGGTAGTCCCCGCCGGGGTACTCGGGGAGCAGCCCGGTCTGCGCGAGGGCCGACGTGCGGATCACACCGAGGATCGAGTTCACCCAGTGGTTCGCGTCGATGACGTAGCGCAGCCGCTCGCGAGGGTCGGGGGACATGAGGCTCCAGCCGCGATCGGCGATCTGCTGCGCGGTTCCCTCGTCGTCGATGAACCGGGCGCGCGTGCAGGCGAGGACGACGTCGGGCCGCGCGTCGAGCTGCCGGACGCAGCGCTCGAGGAACCCCGGCAGGAGCGCGTCGTCCCCCGCGGCCCACTTGAACAGCTCGCCGCGCGCCATCGAGAAGACTTGGTTGAAGTTCCTCGTGAGGCCGATGTTCTCGGCGTTGCGGTGATAGCGCACGCGCGGATCGCGTGAGGCGACCTCGCGCACGATCGCCTCGGTCCGGTCGGTGGAGGCGTTGTCCGAGACGACGAGCTCGAAGTCGCCGAAGGACTGGTCGAGGATCGAGCGCAGCGCTTCCTCGAGGAACCTCTCGCCGTTGTAGACGGGGAGCCCGATCGCCAGCCGCGCGCTACTCGCCATGACGCTCGACACGCTCCAACCAGATCTCGCGCCAGAACGGGTAGATGGCCCGCGGGCAGAAGCCGTGGTAGTCCGCAGCGCAGACGACCTGGTCCAAGATGATGCAGTCGTTGGAGAACCTCAACATCCGCCCCGTCGGCTCGTCAATGATGCGCTCGACCCGGTCCAGAACTCGATACTTGCCTCCGCAATACTTTGCCATTTCGATATCGAACGAGAGCCCTCGGTTCCGGGACTGGGCATCCAGAGTCGCCCGGATTTCCTCCAGAGACTTAACCCGCACGAGCTCCGCCGGACGGAGGTCGAGCCGCCCCACCGGGGTCTTCGCGAGGCTCCCCTTGACGCGCGGCACCCGGAAGGGCCCGCGCACCATTTCGACCAGGCGGAAGACACCGCGGACCGGGAGGTCTTGCAGGCGGTTGAGCGCGCGCGTGATCTCCCAGCGGACGATCTTGCCGACCGTCGCGTTGCCGTTCCGGACGTCGCGCACGTAGTGGGAGAGGTCGGCGGAGGGAATCTCCTCCGACGCTCGGAACGCCTCGGTCGCCTGGCAGAAGTACCGCTCCCCGTCGCGGGTCAGCACCTTCAGCCGCTCGGGGGTCGGTGCCGGAGCGTGGGGCGCGCTCTCCGGTCCCGGGCCATCCACGCGCCGCAGCCACGCTTCCTTGAAGTAGAGGAGGCAGGCCGCCTGGCACCCGTCGTGAGCCTCGCCGCCGCATCTCAGGTCGCCGAGGTGGACCGTGTCGCGCATCCGCCGGTTCCCGCTCTTGTGGACGCGGTCGCAGGTCTTGTCCGCCCGGGCCCGCACGCGGAAGCGGCGGCCGCACAGCGGAACCATCTCGGGCATGAACGGCAGGCCGCCGAGGCCGCCTCGCTCGTCGAGCGTCGCGAGGATCGCCTCCAGCGGACGCACTTCGACCCACTCTCCCATACGCAGGCCGGTGGAGGGGGCGCTCATTCGGACTCCAATATGGCGCTCATCCGCGAATGCGCCGCACGCCATCGAGGAGGCGTCCCAGGCGGTTCCGGTGGAAGGCCAGCCCCCACGCGCCGTAGGCGGCGGCTCCCAGGCCCACTTGGGCGGCGAGGCGGGCGACCGGGGAAGCTTCGGCGGGGAGGATCCAGCGCGCCAGCAGGACCGCAGCCGCCATCGCGGCCGTCCCCGAAGCCGCGGCGCCGATCGCCGTGAGGTAGGAGGGGACCGTCATGCCGATGCGGCGGAAGAGCCGGACGTACACCGGGGCGACGATCGCGGGGTAAGCGATGATCCACGCCGTCGCGACGCCGGCGGCCCCCCAGCGGCTTCCGATGAGGAACGACAGCGGCATGACCAGGACGGCGAGGACCCCGTTCTTCATCGTGAATCGCGTGTCGCCGATGACGGTGAGGACCTGCGAGGGGATCGTGCTGATCGTGCGGAGCGCGATGTAGCCGGCGAGCAGCCGCAGCGGCAGGATGACGGCGATCCACGCTGGCCCGAGCACGACGCGCACGAAGTCGTCGGCGACGAGGGCCAGCCCGACGCTCGCGGGGAACGTGACGGTCGCGAGGGCCTCGGTGATGATCAGCACGTAGCGCCGCAGAGCCGCGTGGTCGGATTGCACGGCGGAGAAGACGGCGGGCGTGACCCGGGTCACGATCTCGACGATCTTCTGCATCGGCGCCGTGGAGAATCCCCAGGCCATCCTGTAGGCGCCGAGCGCGGTCACGCCGAGCACGCGCCCCACGATCACGAAGTCGGCATTCGAATAGGTGTACCAGGAGATGCGCGTGACGAGGACGTTCGTCGTGAAGTTGGTGACGCGCCGCAGCGCGGCGCGGCGGGGGATCGCGAAGCCGCGGTGGCGGAACCCGACGAGCACCGCGGTCGACACCGACAGCGCGGTCAGCTCGCCGAGGACGAGGCTCCAGTAGCGGAACCCCATGAGGGCGAAGGCGGTCTGAGCGGCCGCGAGCAGCACCGCCTGGCTCGCCTCCATCCCCGCGATGAGCTTGAAGCGGAACTCCCGTTGGAGGATGCCCAAGGGGATCGTCCGCAGCGAGGACACGACGAACGTCAGCCCCATGAGCGCCACGACCGGAGGGAGCGCCTCGGACTGGAAGAACCGGCCGACGGGCACCGCCATCGCGGCGGTCACCGCGAAGCCCGACAGGCCGACGAGGAGCGCCAGGCCGTTGATCTGCGCGACCTCGCGTTCCGTGAGGTCGCGGAAGGCGACGATCGCGGTGCCGAGACCCATCTCGGTGACGAGGGCCACGAACCCGACGTAGACGGCGCCGAGCGCCACGAGCCCGAAGTCGTCGGGGGTGAGGAGCCGGGCAAGGATGTACGTCGCGGTCCACGAGACGATCTGGGTCGACCAGCGCGCCGCTCCCGTCCACGCGACGCCGCGCAGCAAGGAGCGGTCCAGATGCTCGATGTCCGCCGTTGCTGCCGGCTGCGGGTTTTCCTCGGCCAAGCTCTCCCCTGCGAGCGGGCATGATAGCCACGCGGGGCGAATCCTATAATCGACGGGTCATGACACGACGCACGGGGATATCGGTCGCGATGGCGCTGACGGCAAGTCTGGCGCCCGCTCAGGTCCCGGCGCCCTCGGGGCAGATGCGCGGGACGGTGACGACCGCGCGGCGCACCCCGGCGGTCGGAGCGGTGGTTCTCGTCCGGCCCGAGGACGCGCCGACGCCGGTGCGGCTCGGCACGACGGGGGCCTCGGGACGCTTCGCGTTCGACGGGCTGGCCGACGGCACGTACCGGGCCGAGGTGCGGCGCGAGGGGTTCGCTCCGGTCGTGAAGTCGGGCATCGCGATCAAGGCTCCCTTCCGGGCGGTCGTCGAGGTCACGCTGGCCCGTGGGAAGGACGTGCCGTCGCCGGCGTCAACCCCCGCGGGGGAGACGGGGTCCGTCCGACTGGCGGTGCGCACGGGAAGCGCCGCGCCCCTGGCGGAGGCGCGCGTCCGTCTCGTCCAGGCGGACGGCCGCGAGGACCCACGCGCCTCGCTCACCGACGCGGAGGGGCGCGCTGCGTTCGACGGGTTGCCGGCCGGGACGTGGCGCCTCGAGATCTTGGGCGCGGGTCTCCTGCCGCTGCGCGCCTCGCTGGACGTCTCGGGGGAGGTGTCGGTCGAGGCGACGATGGCCGCGCAGCCGGCCGACTATCAGCCGGCGCCCCAGGACCTGATCGTCCCCGAGGATGTCACCCCGCCGGCGGATCACTTGGACGGGGCCGCGGCCGCCGGTGGGCCTCCGCGGACCGCGAAGTAGCCCTTCCGGGCCCTGACCGTCCAGTCGGAGTTGCGCCCCTTGACCTCCAGCTTGACGAACCGGCCGTTCCAGGCCTTGTTGCTCGTCGCGTACGCGATGTAGTACTGGAGGCGCAGCTCCTCGGCGATGCGCTGATACGTCTCCTTGAGCTCGGTCGCCTTCGACACGAAGTACGCGCGGCCGCCGGTGGTCTCCGCGAACTCCTTGAGCACCGAGCGCCTCACGTCCCCCAGCCCGATCGCGTAGATGAGGACGTTTCCCGCCTTGGCCTCCTCGAGCACGCGCTCGTAGCTGAATTGGCTCGAGGAGTCGTCCCCGTCGGACAGGAGCACGATCGCCTTGCGCCCCTCGATGCCGCGGAACCTGCGGAACGCGGCGTGGAGCGCGTCGTACAGCGCGGTCGAGCCGAGCGCCTCGGTGCTCGTGACGGCGCCCTTGAGCTCGGTCTGGTCCGAGGTGAGCTCCTGGAGGAGGAACACCTTGTCGTCGAAGTCGATCACCATCGCGCGGTCGACGGGGCGCAGGGTCTCGACGAACGAAGCGGCCGCCTCGTGCACCTCGCCGAGCTGGTCGCGCATCGAGCCCGAGCTGTCGAGCACGATCGCCATCGTGATCGGCCGCTCCTCGAGCGTGAACTCGCGGATCGACTGCGGCGTGCCATCCTCGAAGACCTGGAAGTCCTCCTGGCGCAAATCGCTGACGAGCCGGTCCGACTTGTCGGTCACCGTGACCCACAGGAGGACGCGATTGACCTCCTCGAACGCGGAGATCGTGATCTTGCGCGTGACGACGACGCTCGAGACCGAAAACCCTTCCGCGTGGTACGCGACCGCGCGGATCACCCACGCGCGGCTCTCCTCGCCGAAGTCGAAGACGCACGCGTAGGGCGCCTCGCGGTCGACGAAGACGATCTTGTCGCTGACCAGGAACTCCACGCGCTCGACGTCCGCGGGGCGCTCGGCCTTGACCTCCGCGCTGATCGTCGTGCGCCCGGCGACGAACTCGTCGGCGGCCGGGGCCGTGATGCGGATGGAGAACCCCCGCCGCTGGGCGGCGTCCTGCGCCGCCGCCGGGAGGGTGCCCAGCACGAGCGCGACGACGAGCGCGGCGCGTCTCACGGCCGGGCGGCCTGGGGAGGGGCGAGGAGAGCGAGGATCCGGCGGACCTGCTCGGCGGACTCGCCCTCGGGCTTCACCTGGAGGAACTGCTTGTACGCGCCGACCGCGTCCTCGGAGCGGCCGAGGCGGAGCAGTGCGTTCGCGCGGAAGAGCAGGGCTCGGTCCGCCGCGGCGTCCTTGGCGAGCGCCCGGTCGTAGGCCTCGATCGCCTGGGGATCGCTCCCGAGGCGCGCGAGCGCGGCGCCGTCGTTGATCTCGAGGTCGCCGCGGGGGGTCTCGCGGGCGAGCGAGGCGTAGGCCTCGTGGGCGTCGCGGAACCGTCCCGCGCGGAAGAGATAGAACGCCAGTCGCTCGCGCTCGGGCCCCGCGGGCGAAGTCGACTCCAAGAGCAGCGCCGCCCGCGGCCACTCGCCGCGCGACGCGAGCAGGGACGCGAGGGTCGCCATGTCGGATCCACTCGCCGTTCCCGCCGCGGCGCGCGCCTCGAGGGCCGCCACCTCGGTCTTCTCGCCGAGGAGCTTCACCCGCGTGGCCTGGATGATCTCCTTCAGCCGGCGGTCGAGCCGGGGGTCGGCCAGGGCGAGGTCGATCTCGGCGATCGCCTCGTCGTAGCGCCCGCCGCGGCGCGCCAGCTCCGCGAGCCCCGCGTGCGCCCGCGGCTCGCCCGGGTCGAGCGCCACCGCCTCGCGGAAGGCCGCGGCGGCCCCGCCGTCCACCCCCATCCCGAGCAGCACGTGTCCGAGGACCGCGTGGTGCTCCGCGTTCTTCGGCTCGAGCTCGATCGCCTTCCGGATCGTCGCCACGGCCTCGTTGGAGAATCCGAGCCGTCCGTAGGCGGCCGCCAGGCGATTGAGCCCCGGGCCGAAGTCGGGGCGGATCTTCACCGCCTCGACGAGGAGCTTCACCGCATCGTCGAGCCGCCCGCGCCGCAGGTACAGGTCGCCGAGGTGCATGTAGGCGGCGGCGTACCCCTTGTCGCTGGCGATCGCGCGCTCGTAGAGCGCGATCGCCTTGTCGTCGTCGGCCTGCGCTTCCTGGACGCGCGCGAGCCCGTCGAGGGCTGGGGGGTACTCGGCCCGGAGCTTGAGCGCGCGGTAGTAGAACGGCGACGCCTCGTCGACGATCCCCTGCGCGAGCAGCGCGTCGCCGGAGGCGACGTTCGCCTGGAGGTGGCTCGGATCAAGATCGAGGGCGACCGACAGCGCCTGGACCGCGTCCCCGTAGCGACGGTCGCCGGTCAAGGCCAGGCCGAGGAAGTAATTCGTGCGGAACGAGTTCAGGCTCATGTTCGACGCCTTGGTCAAGGCGTCGATCGCGGCCTTGAAGTCGCCGCGGTTGTAAGCGGCGACCCCCTGGTTGAGCAGGTTGAACGCCTCCTTGCGGACGTCGGTCGCGGTCCCTGCCCACGCCGTCGCGGCGGCCGGGAGCGCCAGGGCGAAAAAGAGGGCGGCGGGGCGGCGCATCAGGCGGCGGCGGTGAGGAGCTCCTCGAGCCAGGTCTCGCCCCGGAAGTGCCGGTACTGCTCGGCGCGCAGACGGTCGGCGAGGCGTCCCTTGGGGAGCTTGACTTCGTCGTAGGTGATAACCGCGTCCTTCTTCACCGGGCGGACGAGCGTGCACCCTTCGACCAGCCCTTCGGGGAAGTAGCGTTTCGCGCACATCTCGTCGGCGTTCACCGCCTCGCCGTAGGTCATGTACATGCCGTAGTCGTCCAGGATCTCCCCGGCGGCCAGATCGCGCTTGGCGACCGCGCAGACCTCGACGACGGGACCGCCGAGCGGCGGCGCGACGGGATCGCGCAAGAGCGCGACGCGGGCGATGGCGAACGGGACCTCGAAGTGGACGAGGTGATACGGCGTGAAGAACGAGTAGAGCGGGCCGTCGCCCATCTTGTAGAGGCTCAGGTAATGCTGCTGCTTCGGGTCGGGGTGCTCGGCGAGCACGTAGACCTTCGTCAGCGGCGTGCCCACGACGTAGTCGATGATCCCCCCGAGGCGGCGGAGCTCGTCGATATCGTAGAGCGAGCCGATCTTCATGACGTCGTCCTTGTAGTCGAGCCCGCGGGACATGCCGCGGGAGCGGACGACGAAGCCGGTCGCGTTCGCGACGATGGCCTGCTCGAAGCTGATCTTCGATCCGTCGGCGAAGCTCGTGACCATCGCGGGGTTCTGCCCCCACTTCTCCGCGAACCCCTTCTGGGTCGTCGGGTTCCGGTAGGGGTCCTGCAGCCCCTTGATGTTGCCGACGACGCGGGGGGTGAGCCCGAGCCCGGCCACCCATCGCACGAGGTTCATCTGCACGCCCGGCTCGTCGCCGTCGCACGCGGAGAGGATCGCTCCGTGCTTCGCGGCGTAGGTCTGGAGGATGGGGCCGATGGTCGCGTCGATCTCGGCGTTCATGAGCACGACGTCCTTGCGGTGCGCGAACGCCTCGAGCACGACATGGGCGCCGAACTCGACCGACCCCGTCGTGTCCACGAGAACGTCGACGTGCTCGGAGCGCGCGATCAGGAACGCGTCCTCGGTGACGATCGGACGCCCCGTGCGCGCCGCGTCCTCGAAGGCGTCCTGGCGGGACACCTCGACCGCGTCGGTCCGGCCCGTGTACGTCCAGACGTCCTTCGCCCGGGCGCCGCGGCGGTTGTAGATCGCCACGAGACGCATGCCGGGGACGCTGTTCACGATCTGGTTGGCGAGGCCCTGGCACATGAAGCCGGCGCCCAGGATCGCGACCCGGACCGGCCGGCCTTGATCCGCCCGTTTTCGGAGCTCGGTGTCGACGATGATCATCTCGTGCCCTCAGACCGCCATGCGGCGCTTGAGCTCGGGCTCGACGGTGGCGAGGGGATCCCAAGCCTCGTCTTTCTCCGAGATCACGGCGACCGGGAGCGGCCACTTCAGGTTGAGGCGCGGATCGTCGTAGCGCAACCCCCCCTCGGAGCCGGGGGTGTAGAACTCGCCGACCTGGTAGCTGGTCTCGGTCGCGTCCCGGAGCACCTGGTAGCCGTGGGCGAAGCGCTCGGGAACGTAAAGCGCGCGACCGTTGTCCTCGGAGAGCTCGACCTCGACGTGCTGCATGTACGTGGGGCTCTCCGGCCTCAGGTCGACGATGATGTCGAGGATCGCGCCGCGGGTGCACCTCACGAGCTTCGTCTCGGCGGCGGGGGGGAACTGGAAGTGCATCCCCCGCAGGGTGCCCTTCGTCTTGTTGAACGCGACGTTGGCCTGGGCGATGACCGGCTTCAGGCCGTGCTCGGCGAACTCCTTCTGGCAGAACGCGCGGGCGAAGTATCCGCGCGAGTCCTCGCGGCGCTCGAGATCGATGATGTACGCCTGCGCGAGCGGCGTCTTCGTGAAGATCATGCCGGTCCCTCCGGCCGGCATGATACGGGGTCAGACCTCCCATTGCTTCATGCATCCAGAAAACGCATAGGGCCTTTGTCGCAGCACGGCGGTATCCGGGGAGCCGTGCAAGACAAAGGCCCTATGCGTTTTCTGGATGCATGAAGCAATGGGAGGTCTGACCCCTACTCGTCCCTCACGATGACGCCGTCGCGGATCTCGACGACGCGCCCGGCGCGTCGCGCGAGAGCGGCGTCGTGCGTGATGACGATGAGGGTGCGGCCCTGCTTCCAGAGCTGCTCCATCAGCGACATGACGTCGCCCCCGGAAGTGGTGTCGAGGTTCCCGGTCGGCTCGTCGGCGAGGAGGATGTCGGGATTCATCGCGAGCGCCCGCGCCACCGCGACCCGCTGCATCTGTCCGCCGGAGAGCTCGGTCGGCCGGTGCTCCATCCGGTCGCCCAGGCCGACCTTGTCGAGGAGATCGCGCACCCGCTCCTTCCGCTCCTTCCGGCCCACCCCGCCGAACATCAGAGGCATCTCGACGTTCTCGAAGGCGGTGATTTGCGGCAGCAGGTTGAAGTTCTGGAAGACGAAGCCGACGCGCTCGTTCCGGATCTTGGCGAGCGCGTTCTTGTCGAGCCCGGCGACCTCCTTGCCGCGCAGGAGGTAGGTCCCTCCGGTCGGCGTGTCGAGGCAGCCGATCAGGTTCATGAGCGTCGACTTCCCGGAGCCCGACGGCCCGACGATCGCCACGAACTCGCCGACACCGACCTTGAGGTCCAGCCCCTTCAGGGCCTCGACCCGCACTTTCCCCGTGTCGTAGATCTTCGTGATCCCGGTCATGCCGATGACCGTGCCGTTCGTGCCGGCCTGCTGGGCCGTCGCTTCGTTTCGCGCGAGCGTGAGGTTCATCGTCGCCTCATTCGTAGCGCAGCGTCTGCGCGGGATCGACGGCGGCGGCGCGCCGTGCGGGAAAATACGCGGAGAGCAGGCCGATGACGCCGAGCACGCCGGCGGAGGCCAGCCCCACGGCGGGGGAGAGCGTCGGCTTGCCGAGGAACTGGAGCGCCTGGTTCCCGTCGGTGGGGATGAACCCCATCGCGATGATGAGGCTGGTCGCGATCACGAGGCCGAAGAGCCCGCCGACGACCGTGTACGCGAGACCCTCGAGGATCAGGGGGCCCGTGATCCACGAGGGCCGCGCGCCGAGCGCCATTTTCACGCCGATCTCGCGCGTCCTCTCCTTGACCGTCGCGTACATGATGTTCGCCACCCCGACGCCCCCGATCATCAGCGTGAGCCCGCCGATGATCCCGAGGAACATCTGAATGCCGAGGAGGATGTTCGTCATGACCTTGGCGCCCGCGACCGTGTCCCAGTCCTGGATCACGCGCGTGTCGTCGGGATCGAACTTGTATTTCCCGGCGAAGACCTTGCGGACCTCCGCGAGCGCGAGCTTCATCTGGTTCGTGTCCTTCGGACGGATGACGAGGTTCGCCAGGGGCCAGTCCCCGAACTGCGCCCGGAAGGTTGTGATCGGGACGACCGCGTGCCCCTCGTCGGGGCCGCCGTAGGTGCCCATCTGCATGCGGTGCTTCATGACCCCGACGACCGTGTACGGCATGTTGTTGATTTGCAGCCCACGCCCGATCGGGTCCTCCTCGGCGAAGAGCTCCTTGGCGAGCTTGTCGCCGAGAAAGACGACGCGCCGCCTCAGCTCGATGTCCTGCTCGTTGATGAAGCGGCCGCCGGGCACCGCCTCGTGGTTCCGCAGGCGGCCGTAGTCCGCGTGGACCCCGTTCAGCTGCGCGTTGAGCGTCGTCTTGCCGACGACGAAGTTCGCGCTCCACGTCCGATTCTCGCCGATGACCCCGTCGAGCATCGGGACGCGCTGCTTCAGCATCTCGACGTCCTCGATCGCAAAATTGATCTGGCGCCCGGCGGGAAGCCCCTGCCAGGTCTTCGTCGTCTGCCCCGCCCAGAGGACCGCGATGCCGTCGCCCATGCCACGCCGGGCGGTGGACATCTGATTCTTGAGCCCCTCGCCGAAGGCGAGGAGGAGCAGCAAGGAGACCGAGCCCCACGCGATCGCCGCGATCGTCAGCACCGCGCGCTTCTTCTGAAGGCGGGACGCCCGGAGGAACAGGGTGACGATGACCGGCAGGCTTCTCACGGGGACTCCTAGAGCTTCATCGCGACGACGGGGTCGAGGCTCGCCGCCTCGCGCGCGGGGAACCAGCCGGCGAGCAGGCCGATCGTGCCGAGCAGCCCGGCGGTCAGGCCCGCGACGAGCGGCGAGAGGGCGGGGGTGCCGACGTACTCGGTCAGCCCGAAGACCGGAAAGACGGCGCAGAGCCCCGCCGTGATCCCGATGCCGATCGCCCCGCCGACGATCGTCAGCAAGAGCGTCTCGAGGAGGAACTGGAGGAGGATCGAGCCGGGGCGCGCGCCCAGGGCCATCTTGATCCCGATCTCGCGGGTCCGCTCCTCGACGACGACGTTCATGATGTTGGAGACGCCGATACCGCCGACGACGAGCGTCAGCGAGCCGATGATTCCGAGGAACAAGCGGAAGCCGAGCATGAAGGCGTCGATGAACTTGAACTGATCGGTCGTGTCCCAGATCGCCAGCGCTTCCTTGTCCTTCGGATCGAACCGGTGTCGCCCGGCGACGATCTCGAGGACCTGCGCCTTCAACCGCTCCGTGTCGGAGCTGCTGTTCGCCTTGAAGATGAACTCGTCGACGTATTTCTGGCCGGTCAGCGACCGGAACGTGGAGGACGGGACGAACGCGTTCCCCTTGTCGCGGCCGCTGTAGCTCGAGTCCTGCTCCTTCGCCACCATGACGCCGATGACCAGGAACGGGGACCCGTTCATCCGGATCGTCTTCCCCACCGGGTCCATCTCCCCGAAGACGGTCCCCGCGATCTCGTCTCCGAGGAAGACGACGCGCCGCCGCGTGTCCATGTCGAGCGGGTTGAACCAGCGGCCGCCGGGCTTCGCCCGCATCGAGCGCATGTCGGCCCACTGCGGGGTGACCCCGTGCACGTCGACCGCAACGGTCTTCTTCTCGTACTCGAGCTTGAACTGCTGCTCGTACTCGCCGGAGATCGCCGACAGCCCGTCGGCCTTCGCCGCGATCAAAGTCATGTCGTCTTCGTCGAGGCGGATCCGGCGCCCCTTCCCGAGCCCCTCGAAGACCATCGAGGTGCGCGAGGGCCAGGCGATGCAGATGTTCTCGCCGAGGCCGGCCGAGTTCTTGTAGATCTGCTTGTGCATCCCCTGCCCGAAGGCCAGCAGGAGGCTCACCGCGGTGGTCCCCCAGATGATCCCGAAGACCGTCATGAACGTGCGCAGCTTCTGCGACCTCAGGTCGCGCAGGAGCTGCTTGAGCTGGAGCAGAAACGCCATCAGAACGCCGAGGAGTCCTTGGGCGGCGGCTGAATGACCATGTCGCCCTTCTTGAGGCCCGCCACGACCTCGCAGTTGAGGCCGTCCGAGAGCCCGGTCTGGATCTCGACCTTCTTCGGCGGCGCCTTCGGACTGTCGCCGGGGAGCTGCACGAACGCTTTCTTCCCGCCGTCCTCGAAGGTGATGACCCGCTCGGGGATGAGGAGGATGTCCTTCTTCTCCCGGATCACCAGGTCGGCGTTCGCGGAGTAGCCCGCGCGGAGGACGGTCTTCTGGCCGGGGTCGAGCTCGATCTCGACCTCGAAGAGCTTCGCGTTGTCCTTCTCGGTCGCCTGGGGGGCGATCTTGGCGAGCTTGCCGGTGACGATCGCGTCCGGGAGGGCGCCGATGCGCAGGCGCGCGGGGAGCCCGTCGGAGAGCTTGCCCACGTCGATCTCGTCCACGGTCCCCTTGAAGATGAGGTCGCCCATCTCCGCGATCGTCGCGAGGTCGGTTCCGGCCTGGTAGGTCGTGAGCGGGACGACCGGATCGCCGGGATTCGCGAGACGCTCAAGGAGCGTCCCCGCGGCCGGCGAGCGCACGATCGACTCCATTCCGTGCCCGCCGCCCTGGATCCGTCCCTTCTGGAGGAGCTCCAGGTTGTCCTTGGCCTGGGCGAGCTGGATGCGCGCCTGCTCGAACGCCTCCCGCTTGAGGTCATGGTCGCCCTTGGACAGGATCCCGGAGAGGGAGAGCTGGTTGGCGCGCTCCATTTCCGCGGCGGCCCGGTCGTAGGTGTTCTGCGCGAGCTCGTGCCGGCGCTCCGCCTCGACGCGCTCGGTCGGCGTCGGATCGGGGACGATCTCGAAGAGGGGGTCGCCGGGCTTCACCGTGTCGCCGACCTCGGCGTAGCACCGCTTGACGATCCCGGAGATCTTCGACTTCACCTTGAACTTGAGCCGCGGCTCGATCTTTCCGACCGCCACCGCCTTGTCCGTGATCGACCCGGTCACGACCTCGATCTTCTTCGGGCCCGTGTCGCCGCTGTCACGCCCCTGGATCCACGCGTAGGCGCCGACGACGGCGGCCGCGACGACCCCAAGGCCGATGAGGATTTTTATGACCTTACCCATAGAATGCTCCCTTCCCCTGGACGAACGCGCCCGCCGCATCGTATTACGCGTGGAGAGCGATTTCGGTTCCGGTTTGACGCTCCTCACAGCCTTCGGGATACTGCTTTGATTCGAGGCACGCCCGGACAGGGAGAACGCTCGATGGGGGTCGCGAGTTTCAAGGGGAGCACGGCGACTCTCGCCGCTGTGCTCCTGGGACTTGCCGCCGGCTGCTCCTCCGGCCGGGCCACTCCTCCGGCCGGCGCCCCGGCGTCCCCCGGCTCCGACCTGACGGTTCACCGCGGCCGCTTCGCGGGGCGGTTCCTCCTGACCGGCGAGCTCGAGGCCGTGCGCTCGGATAAGCTCACCGTCCCCCGCATTCCGAACTGGCAGACGACGATTCGCTGGATGGAGTCGGAAGGGGCGGTCGTCAAGGCCGGCCAGCGGGTCCTCGAGCTGGACACCTCGTCCTTCGCCGCCGACTACGGCGAGAAGCTCCTCTCCGTCGAGCTGCTCGACGGGGAGCTCGAGCAGGCCGAGGCGGCGCGCGACGCGGGGGACAACGACAAGGCATTCGACGCGGAGCAGAAGCGGATCGCACTGGAGAAGGCCAAGGTCGCGGCCGAGATCCCCGCGGAGTTCCTGCGCGGGAAGGAATGGCAGGAGAATCAGCTCACGAGGCGCCGTGCGGAGACCGCGCTCGAGAAAGCGCGCGAGGACATGGACGCGACCCACTCCGCCGCCGAGGAGACGGTCCTCCAGGCCCAGATCAAGCGGGAGAAGGCCGTGCGCGAGCTCGAGGCGTCGCGGCAGGCGATGGACGGGATGATCCTCGAGGCCCCGCGCGACGGCATCCTCGTCGTCGGGGAGCATCCGTGGGAGGGCCGCAAGTTCCAGATCGGCGACTCGGTGTGGGTCGGGCTGGCGGTGGCGAGCCTGCCGGACCTGACCCGGATGCGCGTCGCCGCGAAGCTGTCGGACGTCGACGACGGCCGCGTCGCCGCGGGGCTCCCGGTGATCTGCACGCTCGACGCCTTCCCCGAGAAGACGTACACCGGCACGGTCGCGGAGGTCATGCCGGTGGCGCAGGAGCAGGCGCGGCGCTCCTTGCGGCGGGCGTACGAGGTGAAGGTCGAGCTCGACGGCGCCGACGCGGAGCGCATGCGCCCCGGCATGTCGGTCAAGGTCGAGGTCCTCCCGCCGCCCCGCGAAAACGTCCTGCTCGCACCGCGCGCCGGGCTCGACTGGTCGCAGGGCGCCCCGCGCGCCCTCCTCGCCGCGGGGGGAGAGGCCGAGGTCAAGCTGGGGCCCTGCAACGCGGAGGTCTGCGTCGTCGAGAGCGGAGTCCAAGAGGGCGATCGCCTGAGGATCCGCGGTTGAGGCGCCGGGTCGCGGTCGCCGCCGGGGCCGGCGCCGTGGTGCTGGCAGCGGTCTGGGCGTTCGGGCGCGGCGGCGTCGCGGACAACGTCTGGGCGAAGGTCGAGCGCGGCGATCTCGTGCTCGGCGTCGAGGTCAGCGGCACGCTGGCGGCCGTCGGCAGCGATGTCATCGGCCCGCCTCCGGTCGGTGACGTTTGGGACTTCAAGATCTCGATGATGGCGTCCGAGGGGAAGGACGTGAAGGCCGGCGAGCCGGTTCTGGGCTTCGACACCAGCGAGCTCGAGCGCAAGCTCCTCGAGAAGAGCGCCGAGAGCGAGTCGGCCGGCAAGCGGATCGAGAAGGCCGAGAAGGCTTCGGAGATCGCGCGCCGGAACGACGAGTTGCGGCTCGCCGAGGCGCAGTCGCGGCGGGACAAGACCCGCCTCCAGCTCGACGTCCCCGAGGAGCTCGTCAAGACGCGGGACCTGAGCCAGGCCCGGCTGGAGCTGGAGGACGCGGAGCGCGAGATCGCCTATCTCGGGGAGAAGCTCGAGGCGAAGCGCCGCTCGGACGAGGTGAACCTCGCGGCGATGCGCGCCCAGCGCGACGGCGCCGACAGGCGCGTGCGGGAGATCCAGGCCTCGATCGAAGCGATGTCGGTCAAGGCGAGCCGGGCGGGAACGGTCGTCTACGCGACGAGCTGGCGCGACGAGAAGAAGAAGGTCGGGGACTCCGCCTGGCGCGGGGAGCGCATCCTCGAGATCCCCGACTTGAACCAGATGCAGGCTCGAGGGGAAGTGGACGAGGCCGACGCGGGCCGCATCGCGGTCGGTCAGACCGTCCGCTTCCGGCTCGAGGCGCATCCCGACGTCGAGATCGCGGGAAAGGTCGCCTCCATCTGGAGCACCGTCCAGCGGCAGTCCTGGAGGAACCCGACGAAAGTCATGAAGATCGACATCGGCCTCGAGGCGACCGATCCGCGGACGATGCGGCCGGGGATGCGCTTTCGCGGCACGGTCGAGACCGGACGACGCAAGGACGCGGTGCTCGTCCCCGCGGACGCGGTCTTCCCGACCCCCGAGGGTCCGGTCGTCTTCCGCGAGAGCACCATCGGCTACGAGCGCCAGCGGGTCACCCTCGACGGGCGCAACGAGACCTCGGTGGCGATCGCCTCCGGTATCGCCGTCGGGGATCGCGTCGCCCGGCGCCGCCCGGACGCCGAGGCGGACACCGGCGAATGACCGGCAGCCGAAGGCTCGTCCTCGGCGGCGCGCTCGTCGTCGTCGTACTCGGCGCAGCCGCCTGGTATCCGCGGTGGCACGCGGCGGCAGACATTCCCACCACGGTGGCGAAGAAGGCGCCCTTCGAGCGGCGGGTCGTCGCCGAAGGGAACCTCGAGGCCGCCGAGGCGACGCCGGTCACGGCACCGGTGGACGCCGAGGGCCAGCTCAAGATCGCCTGGCTCGTTCCCGACGGGTCCCGCGTCCGGAAGGGGGACGTCGTGGTCCGGTTCGATCCGACCGACATGCAGCGCGGCCTCGCCGACGGGGAGTCCGAGCGGGCGTCGGCCGACAGCCGGATCGCCGGCACCAAGGCGACGAGCGGGGGCGAGATCCGCAACCTGGAGCGGGACGGCGGCCTCGCCCGCGAGGAGCTCGCGGCGGCCGATCGGTACCGCGTCGAGGACCCCGACATCTTCTCCCGTCAGGAGATCATCCGCTCCGAGATCGACCGGACCGTGGCCTCCAAGCGGATCGAGACGTCGGATTCCGTGCGCACGGTGCGCGAGTCGGCGGCGAAGGTCGACCTCGACCTGCTCGGCATCGACCGTCGCAAGGCGGGGATCGCGATCGACCGCGCGAAAAAGGGTCTCGACGCGCTCGAGATCGAAGCGCCCCACGACGGGCTGCTCGTCTACCAGCGCGACTGGCGGGGGGAGATCAAGAAGCTCGGCGACACGGTGTGGCCGGGAGAGCCGGTCGCGAGAATCCCCGATCTCGCGACGATGGAGGCCCGCGTCTTCGTGCTCGAGGCGGACGCCGGGGGCCTGGCACCCGGGATCCGCGCGAAGGTGACGATCGAAGCGCATCCGGAGACGCCCTTCGAGGCGAAGATCAAGAAGGTCGACACGCTCGCGAAGCGGCGGGCGGGCTGGGTGCCGGTCCAGTACTTCGGGACGACCCTCGCCTTCGAGAAGACCGACCCCGCGATCATGAAGCCGGGACAGCGCGTGCGCGCGGTGCTCGTGCTCGACGCGCAGTCGGAGGCGCTGTCCGTCCCACGCAACGCGGTGTTCGAGAAGAACGGCAAGAAGATCGTCTACCGCCGCTCGGGGCGCGGGTTCGACCCGGTGGAGATCAAGCTCGGGCCGGCCGCGGTCGGGCGGGTGGTCGTCGAGTCGGGGATCTCGGAAGGGGACGTCATTGCGCTGCGCGATCCGACCGCGCTCGACAAGGAGCCCGAGGCGCCGGGGGCTCCGAGTCAGCCGACCGCCGTCGGGGGACGGACGTGAACGCGGGAGAGTCGGTCCAGTCCGCGGTCGAGAGCCTCGCCGCCCACAAGCTCCGCTCGGCGCTCACGATGCTCGGGATGATCTTCGGCGTCGGCGCCGTGATCGCGATGCTGTCGATCGGCGCGGGGGCGGAGAGGCAGTCGCTCGAGATGATCGAGCGCCTCGGCCTGCACAACGTCCTGCTGCGCGCGAGAACGATGAAGGACGAGGAGCTCGAGGAGATCCGGAAGAAATCCCAGGGCCTGTCCTGGCGCGACGCGCAGGCGATCGAGGACGCGGTTCCCGGCGTCGAGCTCGTGGCGCCTCGGATCGAGATCGAGCCGTACAAGATCCTCGCCGCCGGGGCGAAGACCAAGGCCAAGGTCTACGGCGTCGTCTGGCGCCAGCCGGAGCTCACGCGCCTCGACGTGTCCGAGGGGCGATTCCTCGACGCGCTCGACGAGACCCAACACGCGCAGGTCTGCGTCATCGGGCCGGGGGTGCGGCGCGACCTGTTCGGCTACGACCCGGCCTTGGGCCAGGACCTCAAGGTGGACGACGTTTGGCTCACGGTCGTGGGCGTGCTGCGGGAGTCGTCGGGGGCGACGTCGTTCGAGGGAGTGCAGGTCGGATCCACGGCGCGCGAGATCTACATCCCGGTGACGACCGCGAGCCGGAAGTTCGACCGGCCGCCGCTGAAGTCTCCGCTCGACGAGCTCGTCGTGCGCCTGAAGGTCGACGCCGACCCGGCGGAGTCCTCGGCGATCGTGCGCGAGCTGGTGGGCCGGATCCACGCGGGCGCCGAGGACGTCGACCTCGTCGTCCCGGAGGCGCTCCTCGAGCAGAGCCGGCGGACGCAGCGGCTGTTCAACATCGTCATGGGCTGCATCGCGGGGATCTCGCTCCTCGTGGGCGGGATCGGGATCATGAATATCATGCTGGCGACCGTGCTCGAGCGGACGCGCGAGATCGGCGTGCGCCGCGCGGTCGGCGCGCGGCGGCTGGACATCCGTAACCAGTTCATCATCGAGTCGTTCTCGATCTCCGCCTTCGGCGGCGTGCTGGGCGTCGTCGTCGGGCTCGTGATCGCGCAAGCCGTCGCGGCGTACGCGGGATGGCCGACCGTCGTGACGATCTGGTCGATCCTGCTCTCCACCGGCGTGTCGATCGCCGTCGGCCTCGGCTCGGGGATCTATCCCGCCGTTCGCGCCGCGGCCCTGGATCCGATCGAAGCGCTCCGCTACGAGTAGAAAACTGGGGTCAGGTCTCCCATTGCATCATCGATCCATAAAACAACGCCGGGATAGCAGGCGTTGTTTTATGGATCGATGATGCAATGGGAGACCTGACCCCAGTTTTTCTAGGTCTCGTAGACGGCGCGAAGCACACGGAACGGGTAGGTTCGGCCGTCCCGCGGCGCGATCCGCGCCCGCCAGATCTGCGGGGGCTCGAAGCGGAAGGACAGGGTCTTGTGGCGGCTGCGCGTCAAGCGCAGCGGGGAGCCGTCGACCGCGGCGCCGGGAGCCTCGAGGCGCACGACGAGCTCGCGCAACCCCTCGGCCGGAACCTCCGGCCCGGCGAGATGCCGGCAGTGCTTCCACCACAACATCTCGTCCACGTTGTCGAACTCGAACCGCGGCGCTTCCTTGAACACCGCCTCGACGTGCTGGGCGCGGCCCGGCAGGTCGAGCAGCTCCAGCGCGCGCACGTCCGCGTGTGATTTCAGCCGCTCGCGCAGCGACGCGCGCGGGAACAGCGCCTCGCGATCCGTGCCGCGCGCGGTCTCGCGGAGCACGACGCGGCGCAGGAACGGGTCGGCGGGCACGACCGTGTAGCCGGTCTCGCGATCGCCGACGAAGGCGCAGCGCTCGGGCTCCTCCAGATAACGCCTGGCCGCCGACGCGATCAGCGACGCGTCGAACGAGGCGGCCACCCGGTCGACCGCATCCACGGTCACCGCCTTGCCGAGCTCCTCACGCAGGTCGAGCTCGGCCATGCCGGCCACCGCGCGCAGCGCGCGGTCGAGTGCCGCGAAGCGCTCCGCCCATCCCGCGCGCGCGACGCGCGGGCCGCGGTACACGGGCACCTCGAGCGCGCGCAGGACGTCCTCGCGATCGGGGAGGCTCGGCGCCGCCGCCGCCGCGGAGGACTCCCAGACGGCCGCCTTGAGGACGAGCTCGGGATGGATCTCGACGAGACCCGTCTGCCGCCGGTCGCGATCGGGGTAGGGGAGCGCGGGGTGTCCCGCGGCGGCGAAGGCGCCCACGATGTCGCTCCCGGCGAGCGCCGCGCCACCGCGCGCGGCAGCCAGCCGCACGCCCAGCCGGCGATGGACCCACCCGTCGACGCGCCGCGTCTTGCCGGGAGGCGCCACGACCGCAAGATCGACCGCCAGAAGGAACGGCTCGCCGGCGGCGAGGCGGATCGCCTCCCGCGTGAGGGAGCCCATCCCGTCGAGGAGCGACAAGGAGGACGGGCCGCCCGAAGACGTCAGCGCGGCGATCGCGCCGCGTCCCCCGGAAAGGGTCAGCTCGCGGACGGTGGCTCCCAGGATCCGCATGAGGCCCGGATTATGCGGCCGATCAGCTCCCCAGCCGCGCCCGTATCGCGGAAGCCACGCGCTCAGCCACCCCGCGCACCAGCACGTCGTCGTCCGCCTCGACCATCACGCGCGCCACGGGCTCCGTCCCGGAATAGCGCAGCACGACCCGCCCGCGCCCCGAAAGCTCGCGCTCGGCTTCGGCCACGACCGGGCCGATCGCGGCGTCCGCCCTCAGGTCCGGCTTCTCCTTCACGCGCACGTTGAGGAGCATCTGCGGGAACGGGACGATGCCGTCGAGGATCGACTCGAGCGGCTCGGCCTCGGCGCGCAGCGTGTCGAGCAAGAGCAGCCCGGTGAGGATGCCGTCGCCGGTCGTGCTCCGCTCGCGGAAGATGACGTGCCCCGACTGCTCGCCGCCGAGCACGAGGTCGCCGGCGATCATCTCCTCGAGGACGTACTTGTCGCCGACCGGTGCGCGCACCAGGCGGACGCCGAGGTCGGCGAGGTGCTTCTCCAGCCAGTAGTTGCTCATGATCGTCGCGACGATCGCCCGCCCGCGAAGGCGGCCCTCGCGGTCGAGGCGGCGCCCGACGAGGTAGAGGATGTGGTCGCCGTCGATGACGCGCCCGCGGCGGTCGACCGCCAGGCAGCGATCCGCGTCGCCGTCGAAGGCGAGGCCCATGTCCGCGCCCTCCGCGATGACGCGCGCCGCGAGCGCTTCGAGGTGCAAGGAGCCGCAGCCGAGGTTGATGTTGCGTCCGTCGGGGGCGTCCCCGATCGACGTCACCGACGCGCCGAGGTCGCGGAAGATGCGCGGGGCCAGGGCCGCCGCCGCCCCGTTGGCGCCGTCGAGCACGAGCTTCATCCCTTCGAGCCGCCGCGCCGCCACGAAGCTCTCGAGCTCGCGGATGTAGAGCTGCGCGAGCTCGCCGTCCGCCTGCGCGCCGGGCCCTCCCGCCCCCGGGGGGGCATCGTCCGGCGCCAAGATCAAGGCCTCGATACGCGCCTCGACGGTGTCCGGGATCTTCATCCCATCCGCGCCGAACACCTTGAGGCCGTTGTCCTCGAACGGGTTGTGGCTGGCCGAGATCATCACGCCCGCGTCGAAGCCGCCGGAGCGGGTCGCGAACGCGAGTCCCGGTGTGGGGAGGACGCCGGCCTCCGTCGAGGCCGCGCCGCCCGCCGCGAGCCCGTGAGCGACCGCGTCCGACAGCCACGAGCCGGAGGCCCGCGTATCGCGCCCGATCACGACGCGCGGCGGCCGTGAGGTGCGCTCGCCGAGCACGCGGGCCAGCGCGCGTCCGAACACGCGCACAGTCGGCGCATCGAGAGGGTACTCGCCCGCGACGGCGCGGATGCCGTCGGTTCCGAACAGCTGCTTCATCGCGCTCTCCTGAGATCCACGGTTCGAGGGGTGACGCTCTTCACGACGATCTTGGCTCGGGCATCCTCGTCCAGCCCCGGGAATTCGATGCGCAACGGCACCGCTTCCACGGCCCCGGCCGCCTCGGCCACCGCACGGAGATGGCCGCTGCGCAGCGTGGGGACGAGCGCGGAAGGTGCGGATACGGTCACCGCCACCGATCCGGCCGAAGCGACGCCGCCCCCTCCGGCGACGACGACGGGAACGCGTCCGATCGTCACCTCGACCGGTGCCAGGTCCACGAAGACCCGCACGTCGAGCGGCCGCACGTCGGCCACGGTCAGGTCGGAGGAGTCGAGCACGGCCGCGACGCGCACGACGAACGACTCGCGGCGGTTCAGGACGGAGATCGGATCGGTGCGCACGCGCGTGGAGGGGCCCATCCGCGACTCGGGGCCCTCCACCTGGAGCGCGTCGGGGCTCGCCAGCGCGCGGTAGAACGCGTAGCCGCGCGGGGGGCTCCCCGCGATCGTCGGCACGACCTGAACCTCGCGGCGAACCTTGCGCACCAGACTCAGCTTGAGGCGGCCCGGCTCGATCTGCACCACCTCGACGTCGCGCGGGACGCCTCCGACCAGCCGCGGGGCGAGCACCACCGTGCGCTCGCCCGGCGCGGCGTCGCGCAGGTCCACGTGCACGTCGAGATCGAAGGGATCGATGCGGCGGAGGATGGACTCGGCCGCGCGCAGGCGCACGGTCGCCTTCAGCGGCGGCGGCCCGGCGAGCGTCGCCTGCGGGCCGAGGCTCACCTCGACCGGGACGCTGAAGTCCTGCACGGCCCGGCCCTCGCCGGTCACCGCGACCCAGACCGCGAACGCAAGCGCTAGGGCCAGCAGCTTGAGGTGCCAGCGCCTCAGGAGCCGCCTAAGCATCGCGCGCCTCCGCGGGGGCCGAGGTCGTGCGGACCCGCCACCGTCCGTCGCGCCGGCCGGCGAGCGCCGCCTCGAGGCGCCGGGTCAGCTCGGCGGCGTCGAGATCCTCTTCGATCCGCCCGCCCTCGCACCACGAGACCGTGCCGCGCTCCTCGGATACGACGACCGCGATCGCGTCCGACTCCTCGGTGATCCCGGCCGCGGCCCGGTGCCTCGTCCCGAAACGCCGCGACAGGTTGGGATTGGTCGTGAGGGGCAGGTAGGCGCACGCCGCGCGGATCCGCGACCCGACGATGATCACCGCCCCGTCGTGCAGGGGAGCGCCGCGCTGGAAGATCGACAGGAGCAAGTCGTAGGACACGTAGGCGTCGAGCGTGATCCCGGTCTCGGAGAACGCGCGGAGGCCCAGCTCCCGCTCGATGACGATGAGCGCGCCCAGGCGCTTGCCGGCGAGCGATGCGGCGGCGAGGGCGACCTCCTCGACGACGTTGGCATGCGGCCGCCGCAAGAGCAGCGCCGACAGCGGCGTGCGGCCCATGCGCGCGAGCGCCTGACGGAGCTGGTTCTGGAACAGCACGATGATCGCGAGCGGGATGTACAGGAGCACGTCGCCCAGGACCGCGTGGACGGCGGGCAGATAGAGCAGTCCCGGCCGGGTCACGAAGTGCGCGATGACCAGGGCGACCACGCCGGCGATCATGTGGACCGCGCGCGTGCCGCGGATGAGCAGGAGGAGCTGGTAGATGATGACGGCGAGGATCAAGATGTCGAGGACGGCGAGGCCTCCGAGGTCGTGGAGGTGGATCGCCGACGCCAACCGCTCGAGCATCCTCTCCCCCCCCAAAGCGCAGCAGGCCGGGAAGCCGCGTCAGGTCGTCCGGATCGCGTCGATCATCCGCGTGACGCGCTTGGTTGCGGCGACGTCGTGCGCGCGGATGAATTGCGCCCCCTGCCAGGCGGCGAGCGCCGCGACGGCAAGGCTGCCCTCGAGCCTTTCGGTCACCGGGAGATCGAGCGCGGTCCCGATGAACGACTTGCGCGAGGCGCCGACCAGGATCGGGCGCCCGACGCTTCGCAGCGTCGGAAGCTCCCGGAGGATGCGAAGGTTGCCGGACGCCGACTTGCCGAATCCGAGGCCGGGATCGACGACGATCTTATCATCCGCGACCCCGGCGGCGGCCGCGCGATCCACGCGCTTGCGCAGGAATCCGACCACCGAGGAGAGAAGGTCCACGTACTCGGTGTCCTGCTGCATCGTCCGCGGCGTTCCGCGCAGATGCATCAGGACGAGCGGGACCCGCGCGTCGCGCACGACCGAGGCCATCGCGGGGTCCGACAGCGAGGACACGTCGTTGACCATGTCGGCGCCCGCCTCGATCGCGAGCCGCGCGACGCGCGCCTTCATCGTGTCGACCGACACGCGCACCGACATCTCGCGCTTGATCGCCTCGATGACCGGGACGACCCGGCGGATCTCCTCGTCCTCCGGAACCGCGTCCGCACCGGGACGCGTGCTCTCGCCCCCCACGTCCACGAGGTCGGCCCCGTCCTCGACCATCTGCGCCGCGGCCTCGACGGCGCGGGCCGTGGAGGCCGACGACCCGCCCGCGAACGAGTCGGGCGTCACGTTGAGGATCCCCATCACCCGCGTCTCGGCGGCCAGGTCCATGCGGCCGCCGTCCGGAAACGCGATCGTGAAGCTCACGCGCTGGTAGGCGGCGAGGGTCGTGCGGACCGCCGCTCCGAGCGCCTTGAGGCCGCGCGATTCGAGCACGGCGCCGAGGCGCTTCATCGTTTCTTCGTCGGCGATGAGGAATCGCGGGGCGCTCCCGCCCGAGCCGGGTAGCCCGTCGAGGACGACGACACCGAGCGCTTGCGCCTCCTGCTCGAGCTTGCGCGCATCGTCGGGATCGACCGCATCCAGTCGGAGCGCGCGCCGCACCCGCGCCGAGAGCCGCTCTGCCGCGACGGCGGCGGGCTCGTCGACGTCGGACATGCCGCGGATCGCGCGCGGGAGCTGGGACAGCTCGATGACCCGGGGGTTGTGCTCCACCTACGCGGGTTGGCGGCCCGGAGCGGGAAGCACGCTCGGCCGCGGGTGGGCGTCGGGCTTGGCCTCCGCGACCTCGGCCCCGGCGGTCGGCGGCCCCGGCGGCGGCTCGGGGAGGGACTCGCCGCGGACCAATGCCGCGATCTGCTCCCCGTCGAGCACCTCGCGCTCGAGCAGCGCGAGCGCGATCCGGGTCAGCGCGTCGCGGTTGCCCTCGAGGATCGCCTTCGCGGTCGTGTATCCCTGGAGCACGATCGCCTTGACCTCGCGGTCGATCTCGACCGCGGTGGATTCCGAGTAGTCGCGGTGCTGGGCGATCTCCCGCCCCAGGAAGATCTGCTCTTCCTTCTTCCCGAAGGTCAGGGGCCCCATCGCGTTCGACATGCCCCACTCGCAGACCATCTTCCGCGCGAGCTCGGTGACGCGCTCGATGTCGTTGCCGGCTCC